>Ga0081455_10008061_pt1 | contig 11002 bp, 8 predicted proteins | sample TabmetS3T2R1_FD_70207 | JGI IMG/M metagenome (GOLD analysis project Ga0081455, IMG submission 70207) | Tabebuia heterophylla rhizosphere microbial communities from the University of Puerto Rico - S3T2R1 | ecosystem: Host-associated > Plants > Roots > Rhizosphere ... | reverse complement strand
ACTAGCTGCCAGAAATGTTAAGCTATAGGATATGTGGATGGTCGGGTTATCCATCTCTTCTCTCAGCTCAAGCATGGAGTCAATCCCATACCAGTTATCCTTGCAGAGACTTTCCGGTCTTTGAATGATTGCAGAACTGAGGAAGAAGGGCGATTTGTAGGATGTGCTCCATTATTAGACATCTGGATGCAGAGCCATCTCAAGTGTATCAAAGAAAGATTCACGAGACCCTACTTCCCAGAAAATAGAATTCCAATCAAAGACTTTTTCTCAAGTCAGTGGCCGGGACCTTACATAGAGCAACCAGGAGTGGATTGAAATCCTCAGCCATATGGACGATCAGAGTCTTTCTTGTGTAGAGAGCCCCCTGGATGGCTCCATGCGATGTGATATACAGATGTGGCAAAACCTAAAGGTTCCTTTACTCGGGCTGTGGGGAGCCATTAGCTATGCACCCGCAATGGTTAGGAGGCAGATTGGATCAAAGCAATTCATCACTTCTGGTGGAGGCCTGCGAGCAACTATCTCTTCCTGCCTACCTATACACAAGGCCTTTACGCAAGATTCAACCCTTGATCTTGATATTGAATTCCGGGATTTCAGCTTAAATTCAAGCATAGAGAGGACTCAAGGACAAGACAGGACTCAGACCCCGGAAATTGGATCTTCATTGGCCTTGCTGTCCGCAGATCGGTTACTCTCCTTTGAAGGTGAAGCTCGTTTGAAGGCAAGTCATGGTATCCGGGATCGGACATCGAAAGGTAAGGCGAGGTTTCAAAGTCTATTATGGAAGCGGGCCCCTACTGGTAGTGCCGATCTCATGGATGAAGGCTAACGTTTTCTATTGGAATAGAGGGATGCGCAGATCAATTCAACTTTAAACTTTGCCATCTAGAGATAGGTTTTCGCCCTTTCTTTAAGATAAAGGAAGATGAGGAAATGAATGACGACATAGCTAAAGAATGGTTCCAAACCTTACTAGAACCCTTGAATCTCGAGCTTTATATGCAAGAAAATATAGCTAGCTAGTTTAGAGATATGGATGTAGTCTCGCGTAGTCGCTCGCTAAGGTCATCTCGAATCAAAAGGCTTTTTTTTGCTTGTGTATGTGTTTCGGCTGCGCCTTTGCTTCTGAAGCTTGCTTTCCCGCCTTAAAGTGTGCCAGTAGCTTTCTTTTCTTATTAAGCTCAGATTACGTGCTTTCATTGTCTGGGTCCGCGCAGGAATTGGAGTAGACTTAGACTTCCTTCCACTCGTCTGAAGGAGGACACTTCTTAAGTAGACTACTTCAGATAGGAGACCTCAACTCAGTTCCTTACCTTGTAAACTGTTAGCTGGTTCTTAATCTTACTCGTTTGCTTAGTATTCTATGTTCGAGTGAGTGAATGTAAAATGCTTTATCATTCTGTACATTTTCAGGTCTCATTCGCGGTTCGCCCCTTCTTAGGGAACATGCCAGCCTAGCCTTAACCGTCCGTTTTCTAATCTACATCTACCTTGCTTGTCAAATAGAAAACCACTCAGGTCAATAGCTCCCTTTGTCATTGGTCTGCCCCTGGTTTCGGAACTAGCCTTGTGCTTTCACTCCGCCCCGTACCAACTGCTCTCTAAGCTGGAGCCACATCACCAAAGCAGGAGTGCTTGACTGGAAGCACGAAGCCTGCTAGAAGCTCATCCCGAGGAAGCTTCTTTGTCCACAGCTCTTCAGGTGAATAAGTCAAGGAAATCACTCTTCTTTCCAGTCATAACAACCAGACACGGTTATAGGGTGTAGAGGGATAGAATACCAATACAAAAAAATGAAAGAAGAACTGGAAGGTCTAAACCAAAAGTCCAACTCATGTATCAACGTATAAGAAGATTCAGTTATAAGAGAGATGAGGTAGCCGACCCGGCAATATGACATAATAAAGATCAGTTCCAGCGGTCGGTCTGTAAAGCAAGATGGCAGGGACGGTATCCTTCTCTACTTAACTAACAAGAAGTGGAGTATACGAGTTCCACTCTTGCACTCTCATATTGGTAGCCGTTGTCCGTCTTTGATTGGGAAGTCCAGGCAGAGTGACTTTCATTGCTATCGCTATAGGTGAAATGATTCTCTAATCTTAGGGGTATACCTATACCAAGGGAAATCCATGTGATAGCGTCGTAAACTAGTATAGTATGTCAACAGATTGTCACGCCCTATACCTTATTGATCGATGAATTCCCAGTTCACTCTAATCGAGGAGAAAAGCAGGCTCAGTCCACTAGTAACTAGGAGAGGGCTAAGTAAGCCAATTAGTCATCAATCAAACAAAGGGAGTATCTTCCACAAAGGCTGTGAAGGATCGTCTCTATATGGATCTATTCTTTAAGGGCCCCTTTCTTTTCCTTATTCTACTAATCCATATCCATTTCTAGCCACAGGTAATGAAAATTTCAACAGTACTAGAGGGCAGCTCACATTTTATCTCTTAGGCTTTTCCACGGGTAATGTAAAAAGTGGCTCTCTCTACCGAATACCGGTGGTCAATAGCTTCCACTAACTAGTTGTACCGTGACTGTATACTTGCGGGAACTTCAACTATTCCTGGATCTCCACAGTGGAGAAGATCTTTCTTTGATGCTGCCTTGGTCTCGAGCATTGAAACCTTGTTGCCATCGGCTGAACTCGCTCGGCTATATAGCCATGCCTTCTCATTCTCCCTCAGAGCTCCTTCTTTCACAACCAATTCTCTTCCTAGCAACCTATTTGGGCAAAGCCTAAACCGTACTCCTAGTCGGGCACTCACTCTCTTAAGAGAGGGGTAAGACTATAAGGAAAACAAGAAAGAGATATTCATTAAAGCAATAAAAGTCAAAGCGACAGGAGGGTTAATAAAAGACAAAAAAGCCAAGCTGCAATAGCAATCCAGGAAGAGCGCACCTTATTATCCTTTAATAGAAGAAAAACTCTAAAGGGCATAGCTTCTAATAGAAGATAGCCATAGCCCATGTATTTCAGTTGCCAGATCACACTAATGAAGTACACACCCATGCGGAACTAGTAAGACTTGGAAGCCTTACGACTGTATGAAGTGAGGAATTTCTGATTGCCCAGTGAGAGTCATATTCAAGAGCATAAAGCGACTCACTTTCCCGGCGGATTAGCTATTCCTGTCCTGTCTTTGAGCCGACCTTGCCTGCTGGAGGTATGATTCCGATCTTTGAATCGAATTTGATCTTTCGTCTTCAAGTGAGGGCGACGGGTGGGGAGCCAAAAGCAAGAATGTAGTTTTTCCATCTTCAACATGGGAAATGTCTGCTGTGGCATAGAAAGATCCCTCCGGTAGAGCTTCTTTAGCTAGCGTACCAAAGAGAAGGCAACCGATTACGGAAATGGAGTTCGAAATCCCAGTCGTGATTTCATTCCGAAGTGGAAATAGAGGAATTTGGACAGTCGCAAACCCCAAAGGCCCCAACGTACAAAACAGAGGATCCGAGCTCTTCTCCAACTAAAGGGATTGGAAAAAGCTCAGCCATAGCATCGCGAGGGGCAAGCAGGTGAAGTATGTAAATAGCAAGCTAAGTTACTCACTTCCGTAGATCAGAGATTGGACCATCTGGATTGTTATGGATAGGTGAATTCACCCAGGGATGCCAGCACTTCATCATCTTCCCTTGAGGGTCAGAGTTGAAAGCAAAGAAAAGAAAGAGGAATCCTAGCCTCGAAGCGGCGAACTAAACCTAAACCATAAATTTGAAGTAAGCGCGCGTTGGTCTTTCTTGCTTTCAATTTGAAGAGCGTGTTCCCGCAGTGGAAGGCCCTACCCATAAAATGTGAGAAGGAAGCGAAGCGGGCTACTTGTCTTGCCCCGAGCCATAGGGCAAAGGGGTGCTTTCAGCCAGCTTTACGATTTTGAATTTGAAGATAAAGAACAGCCTTAGAAACGGTTTATACTGATCCCGATTCTATGTGGATTTGGATGCCTCAGTGTCCGCTTCTTTATTAGTTGGATAGGATATGCTGGTTCAGAAGAAACGGGAGCTATTGGTTCGGAAGAAAGAAGAAATGTTAGTTCGGCGGATGCAGGTTCGGATTGAGAGAGAGAAAGAGCAGCCCAGGGCTCAGCTTTAGCTGATTCTTCTAATTGCTTCATCTTCTCCTCTTTAGATTCAGCTGCTTATGCTGCCTCCTCCGATGGGGACGGTGATAATGACCTATCTTCCTTACCTGGTGGATTTGACAAATCATTCCTTTCAAAACCGGTTTGGGGCACTGAACACGAACAGAAAGTTCAAATCCCTTTTTGAACTCAGTTATTCCATTTTGCACGAAAAGCAGTCGAGAAACAAATGATCGATGCCTTCTTTCGGCGGGGCCTCGCTACATTAACTACCTAGATAACCCACTAGTTTAGCCTTTGGATACAGAGTACTCTGGGAAAGGAATACAAGGACTCTCTCAAACCAGAAAGAAATGTCACGTACGGAACTTCCTAGCCTGCTCCTGACAGAGTCGGATAGCTCCCTCCAGCCGTCAATTACTGGCTTCGGTACTACCGGGTAAAGAAAGGAAAGCAGCCCCTCTTCCATTCGGAGAAAGCAGCGTAATCGTACCGCTATAAAACAATCTATAGGAGGAAAAGTCTCCTCTACGTATTGCCCATTCACCGTCCTTGGTGAGTCTGGTTTTCTGTGCTACGTTATTCTTAGATCCAGCGAAATCGTTGGTTTCAGAGTCCACTGTCTTTGTTGTCTCAATGAATACAAACCCGATTGTAAACTTTCATGTTTACACAATAATCTAAAATGGAAGCCTCTTTTGTCAATCCGGGGCATAAACCATTTCTTAGAAACGGGCTTTCGATAAGCAATTGGAGGACTACCGATTGACTGATTGACCTCGGGAGTAAAGAATCTCGGTTCGACGAGCTCTTATTCGCCCCTGGCGGACCTGTATACTCTTGTCCTGTTGGGTAGAAAGGACACGGGGAGCCGCCGCTCCGTTGGGTGGTATTCCGAGGAGATCGGTCTTAAAGATTCGATTTTCTTCATAAGACAAAAACCTGTTTCAGTCAAAAAGACAAAGGAAGGGCTTGTCTCAGGGCAGGGAGCACACGCTTTCCAGCGCTTTCCATCAAAAAAGGGCACACAGGGAACTGCTATATGATGTTCCGAAAGGGTTGGTCTCACTCACGCTACTTCGGTTCCTTCATCAAGGAAAGGAGTCAAGTGCGCCCTAGAAAGCCGCGAAAGTAGGCGGCTTGCCCATAGACCATAGAATAGAGCCAACGGTGCTGCTTCGGACTAGGTAGGGTGGTGAACCTCATGTTTTCAATCTCAGGAAAAGTAGAAAGCCGGACAGACTCGTTCGCGCTATCTTCCCTCTCCTCGAGCTAGGCGAACAGCCAGAGGAAGGAATAAATACCACGGCCGGGCAAAGTAGAAAGCGACATCAGAAGAAAGTTTACGTACTCCGTCTCCGACAGTGGTTCGTGGTGCATTAGTCAATAAGAAATGGAAGGCAGCCTGAGTCTTGGCTCTGTTCCTCCCACTGCTGACTTTTGAATGGTTCAAGACTAGCCACCGCCTCTTTCCCAGCCTTTAGCTTTTAGCTGGAAGGGCCTGGTAGTCTTGTTGATCGTTCGATATTCACTCTATGAGCATGTACCTTCTTTCAGATCAAATCGCTACCTTAGCCCACTGTGGTTGTTAATTCCATCAAACATTTCTTCTTTGCTTCGGGGAGCTCTTGCCTTTTAATTAGATATCTCCTTACGCTCTTCCTCTTCTCCTATTATATTACTTTACTCCCGTACGCCTCTGCGTTAGCGAGGGACGGAAATAGAACATAAAGCTGAATAAAAGAAAGATGTGACACTTATGGAAATCTGATCCAAATAGGCTAACTCGTAAGCACCTCTTATTTATTCAGCTTTGAAAGGAGTCGTCCTGATGGAACCTCTGGTGGTGATTATAGAGGTAATTCGTTTTGCAATGCCGCATCCCCGATTCCATTAGTTTCAAAGGCTTAGGCCCCCTTGTCTCCCCACACGCCCTGACTTTGAGGTTTAGATTATCTATCTCCTTCCTGTCTTTCGGCTAGCCGTCTTCATTCCTCTTGTTCAGATTCTTCTTTCCTTGTCCGTCTTCGGAGATCTCTTAACTAAGGGAAGGGCATAGAGCTCTAGACGGTACAGATGGCATCAGATCAGCATCTTCCGTTCGCTCCAGCTTCAGCCGAAGCAAGCAATCTTGAAGGTTTGGGCTAATCTCAATGCAATGAACGAAAGGTGGTTTACTTAAACTTCATTAATGCTAAACTAAAAGTCAAAGAACGATAGAGACGTTCAGGATACTTGATCAAATCAATCCACCAAGTAGATTGGTTTTGGGAACCTGCCCTAGAACGAGGTTTTGAATTTATGATGCCTTCTACTCTAGAAGTAAGGATTCGCCACTACCTGTAAGTTAGTAATTCCAGAAAAGCACTAGCGCTTTGAAGAATCCGCGATGAAAGCTTAGGTTTTTCTTGATGTTCCCGACTCGTACTCTGCTAATGGGAAGGAATTGGATTTATTTGTTTATGTAGTCCCAAGTTCGGGGCTTAGCCCAGGTGTGGAAGGATTCAACAAACCTGGGTGAGCCATCTCATCTTGAACCGCTTTCAGCTCCTGGTGCGGTAGGCAATACCAAACCAAATACGACGAGTAGTGGGATCCTGAGCTAAGCCTTGGAAATCTTAATGCCATAATGCCTTTCAAATCCTCCTAGCCATTATCCTACTGCAATAATTCTTGCTAAGAAGAACGCCCATGTTGTGGAAATTCCACCCAGAGGGTATAGTTTCTATAACTAATAAGAAGCATAGTAAAGTCAGTGTAGAATAATAGAATCTCTTATTAGCTTATGAAGGAAGGAAGCAAGTGTAGCTTTGAAAGCAGCAAGGAGCCATTAGGGGAAACCTAGATTCAAGGTCGGAAGAATCGGAAAGAGACTCGAAAACGGAATCCTTTCTCTAGCGGCCTCTTGGCTTCTTTCTTTACAGTCGGTCTAGGCCAGTAGCTGCTCCTGGCTTTCGAACATTCTAGAATTGCATGAGCTCTAGTTTCCACTGTCAAACCTTTGGCAGGTGGGGCTATATCTAATATTCCTTTGCAAGAACAAAGCATTAGTGATGAACCTTTCATGCATAATAATGCATATTAGGGTTCTAAGTTTATGGGGCGATCCAGTTCATTGCCCCTATTTTGGGTTCCTCTCTCTTATCAATTCGAAACACTTACTTCTTTCTTGAAAAGAATTTGTGGGACTGAGCCTTCCGAATGAGAATGCTTAGTTTCCAAACAAGGCAAAAGTATACCGTTATACCAAAGAGAGCTCATCTGGACTTCCTCGCGTCTATGTAAGCATAGCTTGACTCCTGCCCTAGCCCATACCCACGTCAAAGGCCATGACTTTCCCCTTCATCCATCATCAAAGATTGGTTTTACCACCCAACTTCGACTCAATTTATCCTTCCTCTTGACCTAGAAAGGCCCGACCTAGACTAGAAAGCCATCAACCAATCTGAATTGGTGCTGGTTTGAAAGTTCTTTACCAAAGAGGACTGTCCAGCCTGTTTTAGTTTTATGCAAGTCATGATCAAACTCTGTCTTATGATCGGATCGGGAGCCATCTCTTCTATCGGGGAAAGATCCCAACTCGAGGTCTGGTGATACTTATGGATAGCTTTTCTTAGCTTATTCACGAGCTTACTGTCTTATGGATTGAATGAATTAGCTATAAGCTGCTTTTCTCTCCCTGGTGCTAGGTATTGCTTGCCTTAAAGCTTTTATTACTAGAGGACATTCTTCTATTTTGAATAGTGGAGAAAGACATCTCGTATTAAGTCTTAGAGTATAGTAGGCTCCCTTCTTCCTTCTTTATGGAATACCGGAATTTTCACTACTAGCATAAACAACTATAAGGCTATCCTCGCTTATTGATTGAATCCCTCCGAAAGATGCCGGAACTATAAATAGAAAGTCAATTAGCTTACTCTTGAATAACCACTCGAAAGAAAGAGCGATAGGGCTATCAGTGCCTTGCTTAATTAGCTTTGGTACAGGAGAAGAACAATTCGCTTAGGCATTCTTTAGATACTTACTTTATTACTTTCTCATAACTACTCCCATGAATATTGCATACTTTAACAACTCTATTCAAGTGCTTCCCTTTTGGGGGTAGTGTTAATACCACAGAGAATCTTCATTTCCCTGGCTTCTGAATATCTAGTTTAGTCAAGGCCAAACCATCCCTCTGTTCAAGTGCCAGTGCAAACCAAACAACGGCATCCCAAAGCAATAACCACAGATGGAGGAGCATTCATTCCTCTTTTTAACCAGTTTTCCCCAACCAAGATATCCTGCCTATCCCGAAAAAGGGACTCTCTCCAAAAAGTAGCATCGTAGCAAGAGTGGTTTTGACTAAGCATATGACGAAGGATCGGCCGAAGCTAGAGCTAAGTGGCTGGGTCAGGGTAAGTATGGAAAGCATAGGTCGACTTAATCCAATTGATTGGATTGCCTGAATCACGAGTCTTATATACTGTGTTACGATCACCCATATTGATAAAAAAAAGTTCAGAGAGATCCATTATTAAACATTCCCGAATCCAGCCGTGAAGTTGACTAGATGCCACACGATCACCATGACTAAAAATAAAGTGTCTACTTCCGAGAGTATATACTTCTAACACTCAATCACGCGGAGGGCAGACCAACCGCAAATCCTGAGTGGGTGAGTAAGGGGCTTAAGTAAGAGTTCGCCTGCCGCGCCATTCTTGTTTCGCAGGAAAGCCATTCCGAAAGGGGCTACAACCTTGACGCGGGCATCCTTAACCTCAAAAAAGACATCAACAATAAGGCAGGTCTTCCATTCATGGGAGGTACACAGGCTGTATGTTCAATTTCATATAAACTGGGCGTCTATTTGTAGGTACCTTATCAAGCAGGACTGGCCTCTTTCTCTTCTACCTATCCTGACCCGAAAACGAGGATCAGATCAGAAGGAAAGGCTACAAAACTAGGCTATTCCAAACATCTACTTACGAATCAAGGAGGCTTTTAGCTACATCAACACTTAAATAAATAGATCTTTGTGATTCAACCGATTCCTATTCTAACCCTAGTAGGGTGACTTCACTCGCTTAAAAGAATTGTTTCGCGCGCCTTCTAGGGGAAGTCCGCTTTGCTCCATCCTCTATTACTGCGTAGTGGGATTTTTTGATTGAGGATAGCACGTGGGACCAACTACTTATAGAATAGTTGAAATAGCACCATCGGCAATCGCTAATCGCTAATGGTTCTGGTATACTAAACTCTCCTTCTTTCTCGGCCGGAGCCCAGGTATTAAGTGGAAGAGGCCTTTTAAGGCAAAAACACTATAAGACCTCATCTTCAAATAAAGTCTTTTCTACGGTAGCACCATGAATAGCGCATAGCAAAGCAGCGCCCAATACACCGGCAACTCCCATCATATGAAATGGATTCAGCGTCCAATTATGAAATCCTTGAAAAGAGGATGAATCGAAATATAGCTGCTACGCCAAAACTAGGTGCAAAGAACCAACCAGACTGCCCTAGTGGATAAATCAGGAATACAGAAAGAAAAACTGCAATTGGACCAGAGAATGCGATTGCATTATAAGGTCGCAATTGAACAGATCGAGCAAGCTCGAATTGACGTAACATGAAACCTATTAGTCAAAATACTAAAGTACCTTCTTTAAAGAGACCTAAGACAACCTAAAGGAATGAGAAGGATAAGAGAAGAGAACTAATACGGAGTATACTAAATTAGCAATGGTCGTCTAGCTGGGAGGCTTATTGCAAAAGGAGCATAAGGAAAAACCAGAGTTTGATACAAAGGGCCGACTTGTATAGGGATCAGTCTTCAGTCTATGTGATGTGCTAGTTTTTCCTGTAGTTCCTAAACCTTAGGGTAAGCTCTCTCTTTGGTAGGTGAATGATTTTTCCACCTCAGCTGATACAGACAGGTTGGTAAGCCTAAGACAGGGAAGTACGGTCCTTTCGAACCAATCAAGAGAACTAAAAGTTAACTCCTTCTTTTTTATGGGAATAAAAGGGATAGCTAACTCCCTTCTCTCGGCCCCCAGACACCGTTGGGACCACTCTTCCCCCTGCACATGTACATAGGAGAAATGGAAAGGACGTCAAATCATAAGGAAGTGAAGTAAAAGAATCCCTAATGGTCCTAGCCTTATTCTACTCGCTTTCTCAACATTGAACTTATAAGTTGTCTGCCGCCTTCGTTTAGTCTTTTGTTGGTGCGACTATGAGCTTCTGGGCCTGTACGATTTCCTGTCCGAAAAAGGAATCCTCTACAGGAAGGGCCAATGGCTACGTCCTGCCGGTTCGTCTACCCGCGCACCGTGCACTCCCGAAGCATCCCATAATTACATATTCTGGTGGAGTCTAAACTGTTGCGCCCACTTAGCTAGGGCTCTTAGCTTCGGGCTTAGTCTCGACGTGAACCTCCCATCTTGGGTAAGGAGCTTCTTCTTAAAGCATGTTCCCCTTCCTCCTGGCAGGGAACTCTCAACTAAATGAAAGATATTCACTGGAGCGATATGCTCTTCTTTATCAAATTGGAGGAAAAACAGGAACAAAGTCGTCCCCTACAGCCTTCGTACCTGGAAGGTCTAAGGATAGGGGCAGGTATAACTCTCTTTCGGTATTAAGGAAGGATAAGAGATCCACTTCTTCCCCTGAGAGCCCTTGTGAGTTCCCTGCCTTCTGGGAGTTGCTTTCTCCTAGATCTATCTTCCAAACAAGGAATTTAGATTGCGTGCCAAATATAGTTATGTTCGGTAGTGTGAAAGCGAAGAGCTTACAAAACTCACACTTTGAAATAGGGTTTGCTATATGGCGGAGGATGCCAGATGGGACATCGGCCTTTGCTAAGGACTTTGCTGAGTTGGGTTCTATTAAAAAAGGAAATTGCCAGGTAAGATGCTGACTTTGGCCTTTCACCG
>Ga0081455_10008060_pt1 | contig 11003 bp, 10 predicted proteins | sample TabmetS3T2R1_FD_70207 | JGI IMG/M metagenome (GOLD analysis project Ga0081455, IMG submission 70207) | Tabebuia heterophylla rhizosphere microbial communities from the University of Puerto Rico - S3T2R1 | ecosystem: Host-associated > Plants > Roots > Rhizosphere ... | reverse complement strand
CGGTCCGAGCCTGCGTTGGGCGACCGCGAAGGTCGAGCGCCAGGGTCGTTCGGGTGGTTCGAGCGACTGGGCGCCCGCCACGGTCGGCGCTCCCACGGCAGACGAGGGGACACCGCTGGATGCCACCTAAGAGCAAGAAGCGCCCCGCGAAGCGGGACAAGGACGAGAAGGGCTGGCAGAAGAAGCAGAAGCGCAAGGTCTGCATCTTCTGCAAGGACCGGATCGAGTACGTCGACTACAAGGACACGGCCACGCTGCGTCGGTTCGTCTCCGAACGCGGGAAGATCCGCGCGCGCCGGGTGACGGGCAACTGCTCGCAGCATCAGCGCGACGTCGCGACCGCGGTCAAGAACGCACGCGAGATGGCCCTGTTGCCCTACTCGACGCGATGAAGATCATCCTGCAGAAGCCCGTCGACAAGCTCGGCGTCCCTGGAGACGTCGTGGACGTTGCCGACGGCTACGCGCGCAACTACCTCATGCCCCGGGGGCTCGCCGTCAAGGCGACCAAGGGCGGGGTCAAGCACGTCGAGAGCCTGCAGCGCGCCCACAGCGTGCGCGTGGACGCGGCCAAGGCCGAGGCCGAGCAGGTCGCCCAGCGCCTGCTGGCATCGCCGGTCAGCGTGCCGGCGCACGCTGGCGAGGAGGGCAAGCTGTTCGGCAGCGTGACGCCCGCCGACGTCGCTGCGGCGATCGAGTCGCAGACCGGCATCCGCGTGGACCGGCACGACGTCCACATGGACGAGCCGATCCGCTCGGTCGGCGTGCACGAGGTCAAGGTGCACCTGTTCGCCGAGGTCGACCCGATCATCTCGGTCGAGGTCGTCGCCTCCCCCGAGTAGTCGCCGGTCCCGGCCTCAGCCAGGCGCGCTGAGGTCGGGGTTCGGCCCGGGCTGCTCGGATCGCTGTGCTCGGCAGGCCCGAGGGTGCTTCCGGCGACCGAGACGACGCCCGGGCCGAACCCCTCGCCGCGCCGCGGATGCGGACACGGATGTCGTTTGGCCCGCCGAAGCGTCCACCATCTTGATGAACTGGTGCGCGACATCAGATCTGCGCACGACCACCCATTGCCCCACGCCGAGACCGGCGCCCCAAACCGCGAACGCCAGGAGCGTGGGTGGGCCGTAGTTGCGGATCCCCGCGGCAACCGATGCGGCGGCCGCCTTCCCGAACTCGCCGCCGTTGGGGGCGAGCGTTCCGGCGAGCGCCCCCGCGACCCCGAGCCCGAGGGAGCTGGCGACGACCCATGTACGCATGAAACCTGGTGGCGTGTCGTGGGACATGCGAGCTCCCATCAGCTGGCGGTGAGCGTCGCTCGGCGCCGCGTCGCCGTCAATGCCGCTGGGATCGGCCGTTTCAGGGCGTGATCGGCAGAGGCTCCCGGGCGTGATCCGCAGAGGCTCCCGGGTGTGATCGGCGGAGGGTCGGTCCCGGCCGTGGCCGGCGGCCGGGAAGGGGTCGGTCCCGGGCGTCGTCTCGGTCGCCGGAAGCACCCTCGAGCCATCCGAGCACAGCGATCCGAGCAGCCCGGGACCGGCCCCGACCACAGCCCGCCTCTAGACGCCGGGACGGGCCGAGGAGGAGAATCACAGCCGTGTGATTCGCCTGTCGGTGGCGCGCGATACACACCTGTCCACAGGGTTTTCCCCATGTGGAAGTGCAGGTCGGAGGCACAGTGACAAGGAATCTTCAGGCACGACCAGCGGATCGGGTTTCCCCACGGGTTTTCCGCTGGAGGCCGAGGGACGCCGGGGCTAGCGTTGCCCGGTTCGTTCGGCGGGCGTCGAGGGGGGATCGGTCGTGGTGAGGTCGGCGGACGAGGTCCGGCGGCTGCGCCCCGAGCGGGTCCCGCCCAGCAACCTGGAGGCCGAGGAGTCCGTCCTCGGGTCCATGATGCTGTCGCCCGACGCCATCGCCGACGTGATCGAGATCGTCCAGCCGTCGGACTTCTACCGCAGCGCCAACGCGACGATCTTCGAGACCCTGCGCGAGATCTACGGCCGGGGCGACCCCGTGGACGCGATCACGGCGGTCGAGGAGCTCAAGCGGCGTGGCACCCTCGAGCAGGTGGGCGGTCACCTGGCCATCTCCGACCTCGTCGACCGCGTCCCGACGCCGGCGGCCGCGCCCTCGTACGCGCGCATCGTGGCGGAGACCTCCCTCCTCCGGCGCCTGATCGGCGCGGCCGCCGACATCATGGAGATGGCGTACTCGGCGCCGGAGGAGCCCGAGCAGGTCGCCGACGCGGCCGAACAGCGGATCTACGACGTCGCCCGCCACGGCGAGAAGGAGCAGATCGCCTCGCTCCGCCAGCTCGTCGACGAGGCGATGACCGACCTGGAGCGGATCCAGAACCGCGAGTCGGCGTTCGCCGGCGTGCCGACCGGGTTCCGCGACGTCGACTCGCTGCTGTCCGGCATGCAGGCGGGCAACCTGATCGTGATCGCGGCGCGGCCGGGCGTCGGCAAGTCCTCGTTCGTCACCAACGTCGCGCGCAACGTGGCGGTCGACGCCGGCCAGCCGGTCGCGATGTTCTCGCTGGAGATGTCCCGGTGGGAGATCGGGATGCGGCTGCTGTGCGGCGAGGCCCGCGTGCCATGGGACAGCATCCGCAACAAGCGCGTCGGCGCGGAGGACTGGTCCCGGATCGCGCAGGCGGCCGACAGCCTTCACGAGGCCCCGCTGTTCATCGTCGATGCGGGCAACGTCACGCTCGTGGACATCCGGGCCAAGGCTCGGCGGCTCTCGGCGCGGCGGGCGGGCCTGGGGATGATCATCGTCGACTACCTCCAGCTGATGTCGCACACGCGAAGGGTCGACAACCGCCAGCAGGAGATCGCCGAGATCAGCCGCGGCCTGAAGATGCTCGCCAAGGAGCTCGAGATCCCGGTCGTGGCCGTCTCCCAGCTCAACCGCGATCCCGAACGCCGCCAGGACAAGCGCCCGCAGCTGTCGGACCTTCGGGAGTCCGGCGCCATCGAGCAGGACGCCGACGTGGTCATGTTCATCCACCGCGACGACTCGGATCCGGCCAAGAAGGGCCTCGCCGACCTGATCGTCGCCAAGCACCGCAACGGGCCCACCGACACCGTGCCGCTGACCTTCCTGCCGCACCTCACGCAGTTCCGCAACCACGCGACCGCGGTCTCGTGACCGTCGCACCCCGCCGCGTCCGGGCGATCGTCCGGCGGCTCCAGCGTCACTTCGGCGACCTCTCGCCCCCCAGGGCTACCGATCCGCTCGACGAGCTGATCCTGACGGTGCAGTCCCAGCACACCAGCGACCTGAACGCGGAGCGCGCGTTCGGCCTGCTGCGGGGCCGCTACCCGACGTGGGACGACGTGGTCCGGGCGCCGACGCCCGAGCTCGCTGACACGATCCGATCGGGCGGGCTCGCCAACACGAAGGCGGCGCGGATCCAGGCGATCCTGCGCGAGATCCATCGGCGAGAGGGCCGCTACGACCTGAACGGCCTTCGGCCGCGTTCGGACGCCGAGATCGCCGAGTACCTGTCGTCGCTGCCGGGCGTGGGTCCCAAGACCGTGGCGGTGGTGATGGGATTCGCGTTCGGGCGCGAGACGATCCCGGTCGACACGCACGTGCACCGCGTCTCCACCCGGCTCGGGCTGGTGCCGAAGACCTCGGCCGAACGCGCCCAGCGGCTGCTCGAGGCCTCCGTGCCCGACGACGTGAAGACCCCGCTGCACGTGGGCCTGATCCGGCTGGGACGCGAGATCTGCAAGGCGGGGCGGCCGCTGTGCGAGGACTGTCCCGTGTTCGACGTGTGCCCGACCGGGCCGATCGTGCTCGGCCGCCCGCCGCGAAGATCGCAGGCGGCGCCGACCGCTCAGGCGGCCCCGGCCGCTCGGGCGGTGCCGGGCGGGCGCTCGTCCACGCGCCCCAGGCCGAGCCGGAAGCCCGAACGCCACGACGGGTAGCGGGGGAGCCATCCGAGCTCGCGCTTGGCCTTGGCGTTCGACGAGCCGCGCACCGAGGTCATCATCGAGACGCCGGCCTCGCCGGTGAGCAGTCGTGCAAGCCACACCGGGACGTGCCGTGGTGGCTTGGCGCCGATCGCGTCGGCGATCGCCGGCAGCCATCCGGAGACGCGGGCCGGCTCGTCGTCGACGACGTTGTAGACGCCCAGGCGGCCGCGTTCGATCGCGGCCATCGTGGCGGACGCGGCGTCGTCGATGTGGACGAACGACCACACCCCCTCGCCGTCGCCCACGACCGGGAAGCGCCGCCGGCGGATCTGCTCGACGTGCTCGCCGCCCTCGGACAGGGTGGTGCCCGGTCCGTAGAACGTCCCGTACCGAAGGACCAGGCCCTCCAGGCCGCGCGTGTGGGTGACCGAGTGCTCGACGTACTCGATCGCGTCCAGGGCGGCCCGCATCGCCGCCGGTGGATCGCGGTCGAGCGGATCCTGCTCGGTCTTGACCGTTCCGCCGCCGCGTTCGTTGGGCCAGCCGGTGAAGCTCTGGGCCACCATGCGGCGCACCCCCGCCTCGCGCGCGGCCGAGATCAGGATGTCCGTCCCCTGGGTCCGAAGGCGGTTCGTGAGCTCGAAACCCTGCTCCATCTTGCGGATGTCGGTCCTGCCCTCCAGGGCCGTGAGCTCGTGGACGATCACCTGCGGCCTCGCGGCGCGGATCGCCGAGTGCACCGCGGCCCCGTTCAGCGCGTCGAGCACGATCGCCCTGGCCCCGGCCTGCTTAAGGCCCATCGCCTTGCGCTTGGAACGCGTGGTGCCGACCACCTCGTGCCCGACGGACAGGAGCATCGGGACCAGCCTTCGGCCCAGGACCCCGGTCGCTCCCGCGATGAACACCCTCACCCGAACCGCCTCCTTCCTCGCTCGCGGCGGCGCTCGGCACATGGGATGCCACGGGAGGTCTACCCAGGACGAAGCGGTCGAATCGTGGGCGGCAGGGTCAGGATCGGTGAGCCGGTGGAGCGGGCGAGGGGAATCGAACCCCCGTTTCAAGCTTGGGAAGCTTGCGTTCTACCATTGAACCACGCCCGCACGTGCCGTCCGCCGCGGCGGACCGGCCCAGTGTAGCGAGCGGAGCCGTCCGCCCGCAGGGCACCTGTTAGCCTCCGAGCCCCATGGCTGAGCCGGACCCCGACCTCTGGCCGCACGCGTTGTCGACGATCTCGGCCGGGCGGTCCCTGGGTCGGGACGAGGCCGCCGCCGTGATGCGCCTGGTGATGGCGGGCGAGGCTACGCCCGGCCAGGTCGGCGGCTTCCTGATGGCGCTGCGCACCAAGGGCGAGACCGTCGAGGAGATCGACGGGCTCGCCGAGACCATGCTCGCGTTCGCCGGCGTGGTCGAAACGCCGGCCCCGGTCGTGGACACGTGCGGGACCGGCGGCGACCGCAGCGGGACGTTCAACATCTCCACGATCGCCGCGATCGTCGTCGCGGGCGCCGGCGTCCCGGTGGCCAAGCACGGCAACCGCGCGGCGAGCTCGCAGTGCGGTTCGGCGGACCTGCTCGAGGCGCTGGGCGTCCGGATCGACCTGGATCGCGACGGCGTCGAACGGTGCCTGGCCGAGGCCGGCATCGCGTTCCTGTTCGCGCCGGTGTTCCATCCCGCGATGGGCCATGCCGGTCCCGTGCGCCGGGAGCTGCGAGTGCCCACGGTCTTCAACTTCCTGGGTCCGCTGACCAACCCCGCGCGTCCGTTCGCGCAGGTCGTCGGGGTCTCGGACGAGCGCATGCTCCCGCTGCTCGCGCACGTGCTGGCGCGGCGCGGGACCGATGCGCGGCTGTTCCGGTCCAGCGACGGCCTGGACGAGCTCACGACGACCGGCCCCTCGACCGTGTTCGAGGTACGTGACGGCCAGGCGCGCGAGTCGGTGTTGGACCCGTCCGAGCTCGGCCTGCCGCCCGCCACGCTCGACGACCTACGTGGGGGCGATCCGGAGGCATCGGCCGAGATCGCGCTCGCGCTGCTGCGCGGCGATCGCGGCCCCAGGCGCGACGTCGTCGTGCTGAACGCGGCGGCCGCGCTCGAGGTGGCCGGCAAGGCCTCCTCGCTCCGGGACGGTCTGGCGATGGCGGAGGCGTCGATCGACTCGGGGGCGGCGATGGACACCCTCGCGCGATGGGTGACCGCCTCCGGCGAGGACGCCGCGGCGAGATGATCCTGTCCGACGGCGACATCCGCCGCGAGGTCGCGGCGGGCCGCATCCAGATCGACCCGTTCGACGACGCGTGCGTCCAGCCGTCCTCGGTGGACCTGCACGTCGACGACCGGTTCCGCGTCTTCGCCAACACCCGCTATCCGTACATCGACGTTCGGCGCGAGATGCCGGACCTGACCGAGCTCGTCGAGGTCGCCGAGGACGAGCCGTTCATCCTGCACCCGGGCGAGTTCGTGCTCGGCGCGACGCGCGAGCGCGTCCGCCTGCCCGAGGACCTGGTCGCGCGGCTCGAGGGAAAGTCCAGCCTCGGGCGGCTCGGCCTGCTGATCCACTCGACGGCCGGCTACGTCGATCCCGGATGGGACGGTTACCTGACGCTCGAGCTGTCGAACGTGGCCAACCTGCCGATCACGATCTATCCGGGGATGAAGATCGGCCAGATCTCGTTCTTCCGGTTGAGCGCGCCCGCCGAGGCGCCGTACGGATCGGCCGCGACCGGGAGCAAGTACCAGGGTCAGCGGGGGCCGACCGCGAGCCGGTTCTTCGAGGAGTTCGGGGGTTCCGAGCCCTCGTCGTGAGAGTCAGTCGTCGTCGTCCGGGCGGTCGGGCGGCGGCGGAACCGCCTCCGCGCGCTCCTGCTCCGGATCGGGGAACCGGTGATCCGACTTGGCCTTCAGCGCCCGGTACCAGGCGTCCTCGTACGCGTCCTCGTCCCGCTCCGTCTGCGATCAGCGACCGTCAGCGGACATGACCCTCTCTCCCTATCGCGACCCGAAACTACCTTCCCGACTCGCCAGTCCTGGCGCCGAACTCGATGGGCTGCATGCCCGGCCCGATGCCCATCGACACGGCGGCCATCGCCGCCTGCGTGCGGTTGGTGACGCTCAGCTTGCGGAAGATCGCGGCCAGGTGCGCCTTGACCGTCTTCTCGGACAGGAACAGCGCGCGCGAGATGTCGCGGTTGCTCTTGCCCTCGGCGAGCAGCGCGAGGATGTCGGTCTCGCGCTGGGTGAGCGACCCCGCCGCGCGGGCCGGCGATCCCTCGCCGCCGCCCTCCATGCTCTCGAACAGGTTCTGGATCACCTTGGGCGACAGCACGTTTCCGCCGCCGGACATCGCGACGTTGATCGCCTGCTCGAGGTCCTCGGCCGTCGCGTCCTTCAGCATGTAGCCGGCCGCGCCCTCGGCGAGCGCGCGGCGCACGTAGTGCGCGTGGTCGAACGACGTCAGCATGATCACCGGGAGCTCGGGCCAGCGGGCCTTCACGTCGTGCAGCAGCTCGAGCCCGTCCGCGTCCGGCATGCGAACGTCGACGAGCGCGATGTCGATCGACTCGTTGGACAGCTTCTCGAGCGCCTCGCCCGCGCCGCCGGCATCCACGATCTCCGCATCCGGGAAGCATTCGCGGATCACGTGGCCCATCCCGCGGCGCACGAGCGCATGGTCGTCGACGACGAGCACCTTCACCTGGTCACCCCTTGTCCGTGACGGGAAGCCTCGCGACGACCCGCGTCCCCTTGCCCGGCGCCGAACGGACGTCGAGCGTCCCGTGTGCATCGGCGACCCGCCGACGCAGCATGTCCAAACCGAGATGGCCCTCGACCCGATCCCGCTCCGAGGTCTCGAAGCCGCGGCCGTGGTCCTCGACGCTGACCTCGACCGAGCGACCCGACGCCTGGACCCGAACGGCGACCTCGCCGCCGGCCCCGTGCTTGGCGGCGTTGGCGACGCCCTCGCGGATCACCGACGACGCGGTCTCGAGCACGGAGGGCGGCAGATCGGCCAGGTCGCCCTCGACCGACCACGTCGCCGGTAGGTGCCAGCGCTCGAGGACGCTGCGGAGCAGATCCTCGATCGGTTGCGGGCTGCCGGGTTCGACCGGGGTGAGCTCGGCGAGCGCGCCCCGGACCTCGTCCAGCGCGCGCCGCAGCTCCGCGATGGCGGCGTGCAGCGCGTCGGTCGCCTCGCGCGGGTCGATCTCGGCGCGGTGGGCGAGCGACTCGAGCTCGAGCACCGAGGCCGTGATGACCTGGGTCAGCCCGTCGTGGATCGCGTAGGCGAGCTGCACCCGGGCGACCTCGTCCGGGTCCACGATCTCGTCGACCTCGAGCACCTCATCGCGCCCGGGGTGTTCGAAGCGCCGGGCGCTGGTCGCCCCGCTCCGATCCGTCATGCCTACCGCCTCCGTCGTCGCCTTCGTGCACCCGACCGGCCGCTGCCGAGGGCTCCGGGTGCGCGCAACCGTCGGTCGGCACCCGCCGCACGGCGGATGCCGGTCCGTTCGGTCTAGTCAACGTTTCGGTCGTTCGGGGCGCCGGCTTGAACCCGGGCTCCGGGCGGCCGTGCCTGGCGAGGGCTACTCGACGATCGAGCGGGCGAGCACCTGGGCCAGGTCCAGGACCTCGGACGCGTTCCCGCGCGCCTTGGCGCCGTCGTCGAGCATGATCAGGCAGTACGGGCAGGCCACCCCGACCGTGTCGGCGCCCGTCGAGGCGGCCTCGTCGGCGCGCTCCTGGTTGATCCGCTTGCCGATCCGCTCCTCCATCCACATGCGCGCGCCGCCGGCGCCGCAACACAGGGCGCGCTCGCCGTGGCGGGGCATCTCGACGGTCTCCACGCCCGGGACGGCCTCCAGGGCGCGTCGCGGGTCCCGGTACACGCCGTTGTGGCGGCCGAGGTAGCAGGGGTCGTGGTACGCGACCGTGGCCGGGAGCTCCCTGCCCGGCCGCAGGCGGCCCTCCTCGATCAGCCGGGAGAACAGCTGCGAGTGGTGGATCACGTCGAAGCTGCCGCCATAGTCCGGGTACTCGTTGCGTAGCGTGTTGAAGCAGTGCGGGCAGTTGGCGATCACGGTCGTCACGCCCGCCCCTTTCAGCGTCTGGACGTTCTGCTCGGCCAGCGTCTGGAACAGGTACTCGTTGCCGATCCGCCGCGCGGGGTCGCCGGTGCACATCTCCCGGGGCCCGAGGATCGCGAACGAGACCTGCGCGCGTTGCAGGAGCGCCACGACCGCCTTCGAGATCGCCTTGGCGCGGTCGTCGAACGACCCCGCGCATCCCACCCAGTACAGGTACTCGGGGGCGCGGCCGCCCTCCTCGATCACGCGCACGCCCAGGCCCTCGGCCCAGTCGGCGCGTTGCGCCTGCGGCATGCCCCACGGGTTGCCGGCGGTCTCGAGGTTGCGCAGGAGCGCCCCGGCCTCCGCGGGGAAGCGCGACTCGGCCATCACGAGGTTCCGGCGCATGTCGACGATCGTGTCCACGTGCTCGATGTCGACCGGACACTCCTGCATGCATGCGCCGCACGTGGTGCAGGCCCACAGGACCTCCTCGTCGATCACCTCGGGGACCAGCGGCACGGGTTCGACCTCCGTCCCCGCCGCGCGGGCATCCAGGATCTCGGGACCCCGCTCGAGCAGGTGATCGCGCAGGTTCATCACGAGGAGCTTGGGCGACAGCGGCTTGCCCGTGTTCCATGCGGGACACGCGCCCTGGCAACGCCCACACTCGGTGCAGGCGTACAGGTCCAGCGACTGCTTCCATGTGAGGTCGGTGATCGTGGCCGCGCCCAGATGCACGTCCTCGCCCTCGGCCGCCTCGAGGTCGATCCGGAGCGGGGTCAGCGTGCCGCGCGGGCGGGTGTTCGCGAAGTACACGTTGATCGCGCTCGTCGCGATGTGCAGGTGCTTGGAGTAGCCGAGGTACACCAGGAACGCCAGGATGATCGCCATGTGCAGCCACAGGAACGCCCACATGAAGGTCCGCTGCCAGCCCTCGGACATCCACGTGAACAGGTACGAGGACGCGGTCGAGACCGGCGTCCACCACCAGTCCTGCCCGTAGCCCACGGCGATGCGCGCGCCCCGCGCCAGGAACAGTGTGAGGATGATCCAGAAGATGAGGCCGAGGATCCGGTAGGCCTCGGTCCGGTGGCTGCCGACGAAGCGCTCCGGCCGCTGCCCGAGTCTGATCGCGAGCGCGATCGCGACCCCGACGAGCACCCCGAACGCGAACAGGTCCTGGACCAGACCCAGCCACGCCGTGCCGCCGATCAGCGGCAGGAGCCGCAGCCTTTTGTCCGGACTGCCGCCAAGCCAGATTTCCGATCCATCGGCGGAAAAGCCCACGCTCCGCAATCGATTTCGTTCGTCTTGATCGTGGATCTTTTTAAAAAGCCCGCTACCGATCTGGCTCAGCCAGACCTGGAATGACCCGTCGCGGTCCGAAAGGAATGCGACAAACTTGCCGTCCGGCGAGATGGCAGCGTCCATTTCCGCTCCCTCGAAATCCGTCAGGCGCGTGAATCGAGCGTTGGCAAGCGGGTTCTCAGGCGCGGGGATTGGGCGTGTCGTTGCCCAAACGACCATGCCCACCACGAGTCCGACGACAGCGACCCATGGCAGCCATTTCCGTTGCGCCTTGGCCACGGCAGCGGGCGCGATCTCGACGGCTTTATGCCGCAACACCCGTCGCAGATCCACAACCAGATCCCTCATCGTTTGGTAGCGGTCGGCCGGATCCTTTTCGAGCGACTTATCCACTACCAGGCGCAACTCGAACGGCAGGTCCTCATTCAAGTGAGGCTGTGGACCGTGAATGATCGTCTGTAATAATTCGAGTTCTGTGGCGCCTTCAAATGGCCGACGCCCCGCTAGCATCTCGTAGAGCACGACACCAAACGAAAAGATGTCGCTGCGAGCGTCTGCCCGCTCACCTCGCGCTTGCTCAGGAGACATCGAAGCGGGCGTACCGATCACAGCGCCGGAAATGGTGTCGTGAGTTTCAGGTTCATGCTCCTCCTCCAGTAACTTGGCAAGACCGAAGTCGAGCACCTTGGCATGACCCTGAGAGGTGA
>Ga0081455_10008059_pt1 | contig 11004 bp, 11 predicted proteins | sample TabmetS3T2R1_FD_70207 | JGI IMG/M metagenome (GOLD analysis project Ga0081455, IMG submission 70207) | Tabebuia heterophylla rhizosphere microbial communities from the University of Puerto Rico - S3T2R1 | ecosystem: Host-associated > Plants > Roots > Rhizosphere ... | reverse complement strand
TATTCCTCGGGCTGCGGATGGACATGAGGATCGCCATAGACTTCAGAAGTGGATGCCTGAAGAATTTTCGCCTTTACGCGCTTTGCAAGCCCAAGCATGTTGATCGCGCCATGGACGCTGGTCTTGGTCGTTTGCACCGGATCGCGCTGGTAATGAATGGGCGAGGCAGGACAGGCGAGGTTATAAATCTCATCGACTTCGACGTAGAGCGGGAACGTCACGTCGTGCCGCATCAATTCGAAATGCTTGTGGTCGAGAAGATGCTCGATGTTCTTTCGGGTGCCGGTAAAAAAGTTGTCGGCGCAGAGGACATCGCCGCCTTCCGCGAGAAGCCGCTCGCAAAGATGGGAGCCTAGAAATCCGGCCCCGCCGGTCACCAAGATTCGCTGCTGAATATGCATGAGGCCCCGATCGTCACCGAAGTTCTATCACAGCGCCCGACTGACATGAATGCCGCATTTCGGGCTCGGGCCGTGCCCTAAATCCGATCTTTTTTATGCCGGTTCCGTCGACCTCCGTTCGATCGATCGGGTACCGTCAGACGACCCCACTTGCATCGTCGGATAGGGCATGCGAAAGCCGTCCGTCCATCCCACGTGATCACCAATTTGCGTCCAGGATTTCGCGCCGATGCGCCGCACGCTATTATTGCTGGCCAAAGCGGTCATCTCCGTCCTGCTGCTCTATTTCTCACTGCGTTGGGTTAACGTCAGCACATTGGGCGATCGGCTAACCCGCTTGCAGCCGGCCTGGATGGCGCTTGCGCTGTTTTTCCTGACAATTCAGGTCGCCTTTCTTGCGGCACGCTGGCAAAAAATTGCAGCCGCGTGCGGAGCGAAGCTGGCATATGGATCGGCGCTGCAACTGAGCTTCATCGCCACCTTTTTCAATCAGGTGCTGCCATCGACGGTTGGCGGCGATGGCGCGCGCATTTGGTTTTTTGCGCGCCAAGGAGCCGGCTGGGCACGGGCGACCTACTCGGTATTGATTGACAGGATCGTGGGAGTGTTGGTGTTGGCCTTGTTCGTCCTTGCATGCCTGCCCTGGACAATGAAACTGATCCACGATCCTATCGCCCGAACGGTTATATCGACGATCGGACTTGGCGCAGTCGCCGGCAGCATAGTCTTCGTGCTGATGGGCACGCGCTTTCGGGCATGGCTGGATCATTGGACACTGACGCGCCATTTGTCGGCGGCGGCCGGCGTCGCGGCAACCTTGTGCCGCTCACCTTTGTCGATGAGCTATGTCATCGGATGCTCGATCGTGATCCATTTGCTCACGATCGTTTCGGCCTGGTGCTGCATCATGGCCATCGCCGCGCCTGTTAGCTTCGTACAGGTCCTGATCCTTCTACCGCCTGTGCTGCTGATTTCGACCATTCCGATCTCGATTGCCGGCTGGGGCGTTCGCGAGAGCAGCATGATCGCTGCCTTTGCTTTTGCCGGACTGGCAGAGAGCGACGGACTTACGTTGTCGATCCTTTTTGGTGCCGCCATTTTTGTCATTGGACTGGCAGGAGGTCTTGTATGGATCTTCAGCGGCTTGCGACTCCGACCCGCGACGCAAGCGGCTGGCGGTCAGCCCGGTCATCAAGATACGTCCCTGGCAAGAGCCAATGAGTGACCAAACACCCGCGCTCCACGCAAACAAGAAAGAAGATCTCCGTCCCGCGGTATTTCTTGATCGCGACGGCGTCCTGAATGTCGACAACGGCTATGCGCACAAGCCCGAACAATTCGTATGGATCGAGGGAGCGCCCGAAGCGGTGCGCCTTTTGAACCAGTCCGGATACTACGTTTTCGTCATTACAAATCAGTCCGGGGTCGCCCGCGGCTACTATGATGAAAACGCGGTGCGGGCATTCCATGCGCACATGCAAGACAACCTGAAACAGCATGGCGCCCATATCGATGCATTTTATTATTGTCCGCATCATCCTGAAGGCACCGTCAAGCCGTTCGCCGTGCTTTGCAGCTGTCGAAAGCCCCGCACAGGAATGCTGGAGCAAGCCGCGCGAGAATGGCCCGTCGATATCGGCAAGAGCTTCCTGATCGGCGACAAAGATGACGATGTCGTCGCCGCTGCCGCCTTCAATATCCGCGCAATCAAATTCAATTCGGCGCAGCAATCGCTGCCGGATCTGGTGCGCCAGGAGCTGGCGAGACGAGCAAGCTCGCAAGACCGGCACCGCCGCCCATGAGCGACAAAATCCTTCAATCGCGCATTTTCATATCGCTCATGCTGCTGTGGCTCGCGGGCGTTGCCCTGCGGCTGACAATTCTGGCCGTGCCGCCGCTCATCCCGATGATTCACGACGAATTGAAACTGAGCGCCACGCAGGTCGGCATCCTCACCGGACTGCCATCGATGCTGTTCGCCATCGTGGCGGTGCCGGGTTCGCTGCTGATTGCCCGACTTGGGATTCGCGCCGCCCTGGTGGTCGGCCTTGCGCTCACAGCGATCGGTGGTGCGCTGCGCGGCGCGCTGCTCGATGTGACCTGGCTCTACGCCATGACGATAGCCATGGGCGCCGGCGTAGCCATCATGCAGGTGGCACTGCCGCCGGCCGTCCGAGCCTGGGTTCCGCACCGCATCGCATTCGCTACCGCGCTCTACACGAACGGACTGCTGATCGGCGAAATCCTGCCCGTAGCGCTGATGTTTGCGGTGCTGCCATTCTTTGGGAGCTGGCAGGCAGCCTTTGTCGCCTGGAGCATCCCGGTCGCACTCATCGCGGTCACGGTGATGTGGCTGGCGCCCTCGCCCGCGAGCAGCGACTCGACGCCGGCGAGACGCCGCTGGTGGCCCGATTGGCGGAACGCATTGATCTGGCGGCTCGGCATCATGCTCGGCACCATCAATGCCATCTATTTTGCAACCAATGCCTTCATTCCCGACTATCTGAGGGACCGCGGCCAGGACGAATGGATCGCAGCCGCACTGATCGGCCTCAATGTAGGGCAGTTGCCGGCGTCGATGCTTTTGCTTGCTTTTGCCAGCCGGCTCGAGCGTAAGGTCTGGCCCTATATCGTGTGCGGGTTGGTCTGCGTGATCGCAACCGGCGGCATCGTGTTCGGCACCGGCGCCTGGGTCGTGGCGGCTGCCACGGTGCAGGGGTTTGCCGCGTCAATCATATTAATTCTGGTGCTGGCCCTGCCGCCGCTTCTGAGCGCGCCCGATGACGTGCACCGTGTGACGGCTGCGATGTTCACGATAAGCTACAGCTGTGCGGTGATTGTGCCGGTCATCAGCGGCCTGGCGTGGGACCTGACAAGCATCGCCAGCACGTCTTTTCTGCCGATCGCACTGTGCGGGATCCTGCTCGTCGTACTTGCCCCGGCGATCAATCATGTTCCCCGTCCTGGGAGATAGCGCCATGCGACCGGTCCCCGTCGGAGAAAAAGGGTCTTACACGCTGCGCGTTTCGCCCGCCCATCTGGCCAATCAGTTCAAGGACGCCGCCCTGCCCCCTGTGTTCGCCACGCCGATGATGGTGACCGCGATGGAGAACGCGGCGTTGAATGCGGTGCGGGACTATCTTGACCCGGGCGAAAGCGCGGTCGGCGTCGAAGTCAACATCCATCATCTTGCCGCCACGCCCGTTGGTCATCGCATCACTGCCGAAGCGGTGGTCACCAGGGTGGAGGGCCGCCGAATCGAATTCAATGTCAGCGCGCGCGACGAGATCGAGCAGATCGGCAGAGGCACGCACGCCCGCATGGTCGTCGATCTGCCGCGCCTTCATCAGCGGCTCGCAGCCAAAGCACGCTCGCAATCCTGAAGCCACTCTGTTGTGGCACCGTTGCGCATCGGCGATGATGCCGCTGCGCGTCTCGATATTTTGATCGGCGCACTCTGCGCTCTCATTGAAGCGCTGCACGCGCAACGCAGCTTCTCGGTGCGTCTTTCCTTCATTCAGATGATTCATTGAAAGCATGCGCCTCGTTCGATCACAGGACGCACGTCGGAAAAGAGTATGGCCAAGTAATCCAATACTGATTCGCGGCGACACAGGTAGAAACGATGAAGACGTTTTTGCTAGCGACCGTGTCGATGGTGGCGTTAACAAGCGTAGCACGCACAGCCGAATTCCCTGACGATGCACGGCCATTCTCCTCCATTCCGGCAGCGGATTGGCAGGTCGGTCACATGGGCATGCAGGGCGGGACATCGCCAGGCGATGCCCTGTCGACCAAGGCCATCGAACATGGTGTGCCGATCCTGCGCCGCGGCAGCAGCGTGCAGCGAGCTCACGACTCTGCCTTCGCGGCCCGCGCGCAAGTCGGCTCCGCACCGCTGGCAGCACTGGCTTATGTCGCCGGCGGAGCGCGGCCCCGGGCCTTTTCGATCAACGACGCTATTTCGCTCGCCGTTCTGACAAATCCCGGCGTCGGCGAGGCTGCGGCCAACCGCCGTGCGACCGAGAGCACGGCGAAGTGAAGGTGATGGTGCCCGCCTGCGTCGTGATCGGTTTGGTCGGATCGGAGCCCGCCGGCTCGCCGCCGCGCGCCGGAAGGCCTGCCTCGAACACTTGCGTCTCCGCGCCGCCAGGAGCCGGAATGGTAATGCCGCCGGGCGTCGAATCCGCCACCGCGATGGTCAGCGTGGCACTCGACAGGTCGCCGTCGCCGTCCGCGATCGTATAGGTGAATGCGTCGGTGCCGCCGCCCGGCGCCCCGTTGTGCGCATAGCTGTAGGAGCCGTTGGCGTTGAGCGTCAGCGTACCGAACGACCCTACGATGGTCGCACCGGCGGTCGGGCCCACGGTGACCACCGTGTTGCCGAACGCAATTCTTGTCACCGTCGTGCCGTCGGCGCCCTGTACATCTGCCGTCCCAGACGCCGTGCCCGCACCGGTAAGCACGTTGCCGGTCTCGGCCGTGGTCTGCCCCGCCGCCACGCTGTCAGCATCCGCAACCGCCGTCGGCGCATCGTCGACAATATTGAAGACCAGATTGCCGCCCGCCGTGCGGTCGCCGTCCGCATCGGTTACCGCCACCGGAAAGCTCACCGATGGAGTACCAATTGTATTGTCGAGCAACTTGTAACTGTAACTGATCGTGCCCTGATTGGTCGCTGCATTGTAGGTAAACGACGCCGTCAGCGTTCCGGTCGCATCGGTGAAGCTCTGTTGTACTCCGGGCGCAGTCAACACCAGACCGCCGAGCTCGATCTTGGACACCCCGTCCGGCGAGGTAAAAGTGATCGTGCCTGTCTGCGTGGTCGTCGGCTTCGTCGGGTCGGAGCCCGCCGGCTCAGTGCCGCGAGCCGGAAGGCCCGCCTCGAACACCTGGCCGCCCGGCGAGGGAATCGCGATATTGCCCGGCGCCGCATCACCAAGGTTGATGGTCAGCGTTGCGATCGAATCCGATCCGTCGGTATCGCGGATCCTATAAGTGAACACATCGCTGCCACCGCCGCCGGTAGCGACATAAGTGTACGATCCATCCGCGTTGAGCGTCAGCGTGCCGCGCGCGCCCACGATCGGTACGCCGACATTGCCCGTGCCGACCTGGCCAGTACCCGCCGCAACGCCGACGACAGTCACGCCGCCGTCCGCGCCTTGCAGATCCGCGCCCGATGATGTCGTGCCCGCGCCGGTGAGCACATTGCCATCCGCAGTCGACAGGCCGGGCGTGAGGGTGTCCGTGTCGGCCCGCGCGACCGGCGCATCATCCATGATTTTAATGAAGGCTGGCCGGCGGGTTGGTTCCGCCGCCCGAATCGGTCACCACCACCGCAAAGCTTGCGCTTGGAATGCCCGCGGTGTTGTCGAGCAGCGTATACCTGTAAGTGATCGTGCCTCTGCCCGCCGACGCATTGAACGTGAACGACGCCGTCAGCGATCCTGTCGCATCCGTGAACGTCTGTGGTGAGTTGGTCAACAAATGCTCGCCCAGCGAAACCGACTGCACCCCGTCCGAGCTGAAGCTGATCGTGCCGACCTTCGTCGTGGTCGGAAACGCCGGCTGGCCCGCGCGCGTGCCCGGGGGCTCGCCGTTGCGCGGCCCAAGTCCTGCCTCGAACACCGTGGTCGACTGACCGCCCGGCGGCGGTACCGTGACGGTCGGGGTCGCCAATACGGCATTCTGATGAGGCGTCAGGGAATGATTGACGCTGGCGAAAAGATTCCCGCTTTTTCCTTCCTGACCCAGCAGCGCCAGCGGCACCAATCCGTGATGAAGAGCATCGATCGAAGCATCGCGGAAGGCGGCAGCACTCGGAAGGATTCTGTCGGCGTCGGATGGAGTCGGCTGGGGCTCGGTCACCGATGCAAGCGCCTCGAACGGTGCAGCTTGCACAACCGCGGCGAGATCGAGCCTCGCGCCGTCGCCGTTGACTTCGAAAGTGATGGCCTCGCTGCGCTGAGGCTTTGAAGCGATTTGCGATTGAGCAGAATTGGAAAGCTGCAGACCGGCCGACTGCGCGGAAATATTTTTACTCATGACACCTGCCTCAAAAACTAAACTGTTGGAACGTCGTGAGGCAGCCCCGGTCATTCACGACGCTCAGGCAGAATGTCTTTAACAAACTCTCGCTGGTGCGCGCGTCGCCCAAACAGACGATTTATGTCGCATCACGAAATGTTTGTTGCCAACTTCATTTACAGGAAAGAAACAAAGCCGAGTGTCCACCGCGAGTCGATCACGTTAACCAAAGCGCGTGAACAATCCGAAAACTGATCTGCGTGTCGACCGATTCGACGCTACTTCGTTATCTTTATATTCGCGTTCTTGACGACCTTGCCCCATTTCACAGTTTCGTCGCGAATAAATGTCACAAACTGTTCAGGTGAACTAACGATCGACTCCAGTCCCTGTGCGGCAAGATATCTATCCGCGAAGGCCGGGTCCGAGAGCACTTTGGCCACGTCTTTATTTATCTTCTTGATAATGTCCGCCGGCGTCCCCGCAGGTGCGGCAAGTCCAAACCAGGATTTTGCTTCGAATCCGGGGGCACCGGACTCCGAAATTGTCGGCACGTCGGGAAATTCTCGGCTGCGATGATCGCTGCCGACTCCGATCATACGGAGTTTTCCCGCCTGCACGTTGCCTTTGACGATGCTCAAGGCGGCAAACATGAAGTTGATGTGACCGCCGATGACGTCGTTAATTGCAGGCCCGGCCCCTGTGTAGGGAACATGATTGAAGCGCACGCCGGTCATTGCCTGCAGCACTTCCATATTCAGATGTCCCGTAGAGCCGATCCCGAACGATCCGTAACTCAGCTCGCCCGGTTTCGCCTTGGCGAGCGCAACGATATCCTTGACCGTCTTCGCCGGCAGCGACGGGTTGGCAACCAAGGCTTGCGTCGCAGAAACCAGGGCAGCGATCGGGGCAAAATCCTTCACCGGATCGAAGGGGATCTTTTCGTAAAGATGAGGGACGGTCACAAACGTCAGCTCTGCCGTGAGCAGAAGCGTGTAGCCGTCGGCGGGTGATTTCGCGACCTGCTCGGCGCCGATCATGGTGCTGGCACCCGGCCGATTCTCCACAACGACCTGTTGGCTCCAAACATCCGATAGCTGCTGTGACAGCACGCGCGCGAAAGCATCGACAGCGCCTCCGGGCGGGTAAGGGACGACAATGCGAACCGGCTTCGATGGATACTGCGCCAGCGCGGCTTGCTGCGAAAATCCAACAAGCAGCGCCGCAAAAATCACGCGCAACAGCATGGCGTTCCCCACGGTCGTTACGCCGACGGCGCGCTCAGTTCGGTTTCAACCGGCGCACTTCTTCCCGGCGCTTGAGCCACCACGAAAGTGCAAATGGAAGGACATCGAGATAGTTCTCGATACCCAATTCCCTGGCAGCATGAACAGGCCAATGGGGATTGTAAAGAAGCTCTCGCGCAAGCGCGATCAGATCCGCCTGACCGTCGCGGAGTATCTGTTCGGCATGGTGCGCCTCGGTAATCAATCCGACGGCAACGGTCTTGATGCCGGCTTCGCGACGCACGCGATCCGAATAGGCCACGTGATAGCCCGGATGACGCGGCACGATCGCCGTGTTGATCGGTCCGCTGATTCCGCCTGATGAACAGGTGATGACGTCCACGCCGCGATCGCGCAATTCGCGCGACAATACGATGGTGGCGTCGACGGTCCATCGACCTTCCGGGCCGTCGGTGGCGGAGCAGCGGAAAAACAGCGGCCGGTCTTGCGGCCAAACAGCCCTTACCGCCTCGGTAACTTCGAGAGCGAAACGCATGCGGCCGTTCAAGTCTCCGCCATAGCTGTCGTTGCGGCGGTTCGCGAGCGAGCTGAGGAACTGGTGGATCAGATAGCCGTGCGCTCCATGAATTTCGCAAATATCGAAACCTGCATCGACGCTTCGAACCGCCGCATCACGCCACACCTCGATCATGTCGCGGATGTCGCTCGTGGACATCGCGATCGGCGTCGCCGAGCCTGGCCGCGGATCGGGGACGGCGCTTGCCGATATTCCCGTCCAAGGCTTCAGCCCACGCGCCGCGTCGGTCTCGTCCAACGGCTTGAAGTTCTTCCAGGGCACATCGCTCGATGCCTTTCGGCCGGCATGACCGAGCTGGATCGCCGGGAGCGCGCCCTGGCCGCGAATGAAATCGGTGATCCTGCGGTAGGCGCGAACATGATCGTCCGAATAGATCCCGGCGCATTCATAGGTTTTGCGGCCACGTTCCTCCACCGCTGTCTCTTCGGTGAATACGATACTTGCACCGCCAATCGCGTATTTCCCGAGGTTCACGAGATGCCAGTCTGTCGGGCCGCCGCTCATCGAATGGTATTGGCACATCGGCGAAACGACGATGCGATTGCGGGCAAAAATCCCCCGCAGGGCAACAGGCTGAAGCAGAAGCGGAAGCCGGACGCCCGCATCATGCATTGACGTCATCTCCGGAAAGAGCGTGCGCCACACTATGGGTCAATCTCGTGCGCCGATCCAATAACTACGAATGTATCCGTGCTCTCGCCCGCAACTGCTGGATGAATGACTTGACCACGGGGGAACTCTCGCTTTTTCGATACGCCAGGGCGATTTCGGCCTCTTGCAGCGCGCCTGAGATCCTTCGATAGACGATGCCCGGAATGACGACGTTCTGCATAGGAGCTGAAATGATGCCCAGCCCGACTCCGGCCGCAACAAAGGTGAGCAGAGAGAAGATGTCATGGGTTCGTTGCACGATGCGGAGCGACTGTCCAGGTTTCGCGATCGCGCCCAGGTTGCCCCAAAAGCCGACTTCCAGCTCCAGCGAGCCGGCGACAAACGACTCCTGAGCAAGCATTGCGAGGCTGATTTGCTTGCGTCGAGCCAGGGGATGGCCTTCAGGGATTGCCACATAGTAAGGGTGGTGATCGACGACAAAGCCCGTGAGCTCGGCAGGATACCGTTGCGGGGCCCTGATGAATACCACATCGAGAATTCCGTCGATCAACGCCTTCATCGCCGGGAACGTTTCCATCCGCACAATCTGCAGCGAGGCATTCGGGTTTGCCTTGCGGAAACTTCCAATCAGGTCGGGCAGCAGTCCTATGCAACTTGCCGACAATATGTAGCCGACCGCGACGGTTCCGATGTCGCCACGCGCTGCACGTTTTCCGACGAGTTCCGCATTTTCCGCCTGTCTCAGCGTTGCCCTCGCTTCCTCGAGAAACCGCTTGCCTGTATGCGTCAGCGCTACGGCGCTCTTCTTTTTCCTAGAAAGAAGCTGCGCGCCCAGCATGCGCTCCAAAGCTTGAATCTGGTGGCTGAGTGTCGGCGTTGAAATATTGAGTTCTTCGGCCGCACGCGAGAAGTGCAATTTTTCGGCGACCGCCACGAAGTATCGAAGATGGCGCAATTCCATGGTGTCAAATGCCGTCAGCGCAGGAGCATAACCAGACCGTCACGAGCGTACCTGTGATGCGCTCGGGAAAACAGATATGTTATCGAACTTTGTCGGCGTGCTGAAAAGGAGAGCCTCCGTGCCAATTGTGACGCGTCTGCGCACGGTCTGCATGGCGATTGCGGCAACGACAATGTCCGCTGCGGCACAGCTGTCTTCGCACTGGCAATTCTGCACGGGAAATCCGGGAATCGATTGGGATACGCAAATCAAAAGCTGCACCGCGCTCATCCAGTCAGGCACCGAAGCGAAAGAGAATGTGGCAATCGCTTTCTACAATCGTGCCGTCGCCCACGAAAACAAGGACAGATACGACCTTGCGATTGCGGATTACAGCGAAGCAATCCGGCTTAACCCGAACGATGCCGATTTCTATTTTTATCGGGGCCTCGACAGGCAGCGGATGGGCGACAAGGCCGGGGCAGAGGCCGACATAGCTGAGGCGAAGCGACTCAATCCGAATATCGGCAAATGACTTGAGCGGCGGTGAGCGGCCGCTCAATTCCGTGCGTATTTGAATTGGGAACTGGAATCAGCGACTGAAACTGATTTTCTTCCGTTCATTCCCGCGAAAGCGGGAATCCAGCTTTATGAAAAGAAACGTCCCCGCTTCCGCGGGGACGAACGGCAGAGGGACGTGTCATCGAAACCGGATCTATCGCGTCGCGCCAGAAACCTCGACAGCCGGCGACGGCGCCAAATTCGCGACCGGGTCTTTCTTCTTCGGTGCGGACTGCGGCGGCGCTCCAGCCGGCTTTGACGAAGGCGCGGCAAACCTGAGAGCCTTTTGCCGCTTGCCGCCATTCATCTCACGAAGGTCGTCGACGTAGATCTCGGGTTTCAGCAAATTAGCTCCCGAAGGAGTCTTCAGCCCCATGTAGCCGGCAATATCATTTCCAAAGGTCACGCAGTTGTTGACGAGCGCGTTCCACAACGGCTTCTCGTCCTTCTTCTGCTTGATGTAGGCGGCAACTTTTTTGAACGCAGACGCATCCAACATGACGCGGTAGCGGCTCGTTACATATTTTTCCTCAAGATCGCCGTCACTCGCTCCGGTGTCCGCCGGCACAAACAGAACGTGCCCCACCGTCCACGGAATGAGACTGCAATTTTCGCAGTCGTTGGCATCGCCTTTCG
>Ga0081455_10008058_pt1 | contig 11004 bp, 11 predicted proteins | sample TabmetS3T2R1_FD_70207 | JGI IMG/M metagenome (GOLD analysis project Ga0081455, IMG submission 70207) | Tabebuia heterophylla rhizosphere microbial communities from the University of Puerto Rico - S3T2R1 | ecosystem: Host-associated > Plants > Roots > Rhizosphere ... | reverse complement strand
GGGTCGACCGCCGAGCCGATGTAGAGGACGGTCATCAGGCCGATCAAGGTCGCGCCAATGACGATCGGGGCCGCCCAGACGGACCGCTGCCGAAGGAGGTCGAGAACCCGCGTGCGCCTTGGCATAGATCCCCAATATTAGGTAGCCGCCGCGAACGCTGAATGCATCCTCTTGCAACCCGGATGATGAGCCGTAGTGTGGGTCGGCGGCCGTCGGTGGCCGCGGGGAACGAGCTAGGAGGATGCGATGAGCGCCGAGGCGCCTGACTATCGCCGGTTATGCGCCGAGCATCACTGGACGGTACCCGCGAGGTACAACATCGCCGCTGACGTCTGCGACGGACGCGATCCGGGCGCCCTGGCGATGGTCCATGAGCACTACGAAGGGGCCGTGCGGGAGATCTTCTGGGGCGAGCTGCAGGGGCTGGCGAACCAGGCTTCCAACCTGCTCGCCGGGCTCGGGGTCGAGAAGGGCGATCGCGTCGCCCTCGTCCTGCCGCCCAGCCCCGAGACCGCGGCGCTCTTCTTCGGCAGCTGGAAGCTCGGGGCGATCCTGCTCTCGATGTCGGTGCTCTACGGCGACGAGGGGATCGCCCACCGGCTGCGGGACTCCGAACCGAAGGTGTTGATCACCGATGCCGCCAACGCGCCGCGCTTCGAGGGCGTCGAGGGCCCGCGACTGGTCGTCCTCGAGCCGAGCCTGCTCGCCGCCGAGTCAGATGCCTGCGAGACCGCCGACACCGCGGCCGAGGATCCCGCCCAGCTGTATTACACCTCGGGCACGACCGGGCTCGCCAAGGGGATCGTCCACGCCCACCGATACCTCCTCGCCCACAACGAGTTCGAGCTTTGCCACGACCTCCAGCCCGGTGAGCGCTTCCATGGCATGGGGGAGTGGGCCTGGGCGGCCGGGATCTGTCCGCTGCTCGGGCCCTGGCGGCTCGGCGCGGTGCAGCTCGTCTACCAGCGCGAGGGCGGTTTCGATCCGCATCGGCAGCTCGACTTCCTCTCCCGCCATCAGGCGCAGAACGTCTTCGCCACCCCGACGGCGATCCGCTCGATGATGGGGATCTCCGACGCGAAGGAGCGCTATCCGCAGCGCTTCCGAGTCGTCTGCAGCGCCGGCGAGCCGCTCAACCCCGAGGCGATTCGCTGGTTCCGCGACCAGTACGGGGTGACTGTCCTCGACTACTACGGTCTCACCGAGTCCTACCCGCTGTGCGGGAACTTCCCCTGGATGGAGGTGCGGGAAGGCTCAATGGGGAAGCCGATGCCGGGTTGGGAGGTGGCGATCCTCGACGAGGACGAGCGCCCGGTGCCGCGGGGCGAGCGGGGCGAGATCTGCCTGCGGGCCCGCTCCAACCCGCACTACCCGCTCGGCTACTGGCGCCAGCCGGAGGCGAGCGAGGAGACCTTCGGCGGCGAGTGGTTTCACTCCAAGGACGCCGCCCGGATGGACGAGGACGGATACGTCTGGTACGAGGGCCGCGCCGACGACGTGATCATCGCCGCCGGCTACCGGATCGGCCCCTTCGAGGTCGAGTCGGTCTGCCTCGAGCACCCGGCGGTCGCCGAGGCGGCGGCGGTCGCCTCGCCCGACGAGCGCCGCGGCTCGGTGGTCAAGGCCTTCGTCGTCCTCGCCGCCGATCACGAGGAGAGCGAGGAGCTGGCCGAGGCGATCAAGGCCTTCGTCCGCCAGCGCCTCTCCGCCTATGCCTATCCGCGCCGGATCGAGTTCGTCGACGGGCTGCCGAAGACTCTGACCGGGAAGATCAGGCGGATCGAGTTGCGGCAGCGCGAGCTAGCGCGGGGATCCGAGCCGTGACTCCAGCTCCGCCAGGGCGCGCCCGATCCTCCTGCGGGTGAATCCGGTTGCTTCGTCGTGGGCGCGGCGGAGCGGATCGAGGGCGCGGGGGTCACCGAGCTTGGCCAGAGCCGTTGCCGCCGCGCGGCGGACCCGGTCGGTTGAGTCCTCGTGGCGCAGTCTGTCGACGAGGAGGTCGACGCTGGCGCGGTCTTCGAGCTGACCGAGGTTGCGGATCGCCCACATCTGGGTCGGCTGATCGCCGTCGGCCAGCGCTTGCCTCAGCGTCCCGACGGTGACCCGGTCGCCGATCCTGTTGACGGCAATCGCGGCGCGAGTCATGCGGCTTGGGGATCGGCGGAGCGGGGGTCGAGGGGAAGCTCGCCAGGGGCCCAGTAGAAGGGATCGACCGTCTCGTCGCCGAGCAGCTGGCGACGAACTGGGGGCAGGTCGGACCAGGCCGGGACGGCCTCGAGCGGGGTGTCGCGAGTGGTCAGCCAGCGATAGCTGTAGGCCATGAACAGGGCACGGCGGACGCGGGTGCCGAGGTTGTCACGCCGGCGGTGCCAGAGCCGGGCGTCGAAGACGGCGACGGTGCCCGCGGGCCCGAGGATCGGGACTCCGGCGGCCTGCTCTTCGGCGGGGTATCGCGACTGCGTGTCGAGGTGACTGCGCGGCACCACTTCCAGGGCGCCGTCGTCCGGGGAGTCGACGTCGGTGAGGTAGACGGCGACCTTCAGGGTGACGCGCGGCTGATCCCGCCAGAGCAGCCGCATGTCACGACCGATCAGTCCGTTGTCGCGGTGCCAGCGGTGGGCGCCGGTCGGCGGGTGCGGTGGGTGGACGTCGAGGTGGGAGTGGTTGATGTAGATGTTGGGCGAGAGAAACTCGACGGCCAGCGCCAGGAGCGGCGGCCAGTCGACGATCGAGACCAGATCGGGGTGCTGGGCCAAACCTGACAGTAGGTGGAGCTGCCCCGAATCGCCGGCGTCGGCGGTCCGCCCGGCCACCTCGTCCACCGCCCGAAGCAGACGGTCGGAGAGGGGCCGGTCGAGGGCTCCGACCACGGACCAGCCCTCGTCGGCAACGGTCCTGGCCAGCGCCGCCGTAGTGGTTGCCACTGATTTGGTATCTGCTGGTGTGGTGTTGGTCATGCCGTCATTCAAGGCAGCGCGACGTTGTCGGTGCGTATGTGGTTTTCGATATCTCGGCGATATGCATTCACCACGTCCTCGAGTCGCACCACGCGGCTGCCCTTCACCAGTGCTGCGTCACCCGGGCCGAGCGTATGCAGCAAGGTGACGGCCTCCTCGACACCGGTTACCTGGGCCCCGCCGTAGAGGCCCGTTTCGAACCCCACCACCTCGATCCCGAGCTCCTCCGCCACCAGGGCGATGCGACGATGCTCGGACTCGCTGCGCTCGCCCAGCTCGGCCATCAGCCCAAGGATCGCCAGCTTGCGCCCGCAGGGCAGCTCGCCGAGCGATCGCAGCGCCGCCTCGGCCGACGCGGGGATCGCGTTGAAGCAGTCGACGACGAGGACGGGGCCGCCGGGCAGCTCGTGGACGTCCATCCGCATCGGCGAGCCGGGGCTAACCGCCAGCGCCGCGGCGACGGCCTCGAGCGGGACCCCGCACCACAGCGCGGCCGCCGCAGCGGCCAGCGCGTTGGCGACCTGCTGGACGCCGTGCAGCGCCAGTTGGATCTCGGTCTCGCCCCAGGGCGAGGAGAGGCGGAACCGTGCCCGCAGGTCGCGGTCGAGGCTGACGCCTTCGGCTCTCACCTCGGCGGAGCCGCCCATCCCGTAGCCGAGGACGGGACAGGCGGCGCGCGTCGCCATCGCCCGAACCCGAGGGTCGTCGAAGTTCAGGACCGCGAGGCCCGATGCCGGCAGTGCGGCGACCAGCTCGCCCTTGGCGCGGGCGACGCCGTCGAGGTCACCCATGTACTGCAGGTGAGCCATCGCGACGCTGGTCACGATGCCGACGTCGGGACGGGCGACCTCGGCGAGCAGCCCGACGTCGCCCTCACGCCGGGCCCCCATCTCGAGGACGACCCAGCGCGCGGCGTCGGGGGCGTTCAGCAGCGTCAGCGGCAGGCCCAGCTCGTTGTTGAACGAGCCCTCGCTGGCGGCGGTGCGGAAGGTCGACGCCAGGCAGGCGGCGAGGAGGTCCTTGGTCGTCGTCTTGCCCACCGATCCGGTGATGCCGATCGTGCCGCCGACCCGAGTGCGGGCGAACGCCCCGAGGCTGAGCAGCGCGGCGGCGGTGTCGCGGACCCGGATCGCGGTTCCGCCGGCCGGCTCCTGCGCGGTGAGGTAGGCCGACGCGCCGGCCTCGAGCGCTGCGGGAATGAAGGCGTGGCCGTCGCGCTCGGCGACGATCGGAACGTAGAGCTGCCCCGGCCGGATCACCCTCGAGTCGATGCTCGCTCCCGCGATCGGGACTTCCGGCCCGACCAGCTCACCACCCAGATATGCCGTCAGTTCAGGTGATCGGAAAATCAAAGTAGGTGTCCGGATAGGGCTCGTCTTCGAGCGTGTAGTGCCACCACTCGCAGTCATAGGAGCCGAAGCCGCTGGCCTCCATGATCGAGCGAAGGTGTTGGCGGTTTCGCGCATCGACCGGTGTGATTCCCGCCGCACCGTGGTGCGAGATCGCGTCCATCAGGTCGTGGTCGCCGCCCATCGGGGCACGCTCTCCAGTTGCCAGATGGAAGAGCGTCAGGTCGACGGTACTGCCGCGACTGTGACCCGACTTCGTGGCGACGTACCCCTGTTCGAACATGTCGGCCCGGTCGATGTTGGGATAGTGCCGCCACTTCGTCCGGCCGTCCTCCGGCTGTTGCGCCCAGCGCAGGAAGGAGTCGACCGCGCGTTGGGGGCGATAGCCGTCCCAGAGAAGCAGGCCGAAGCCAAGCGAGGCGGCCTCTCCTCGCGCTCGCTCCAAGGCCGCGCACAGGGGTTTGGTACCGACGATCCGATTTGCCACGTATCCGTCGACCGGCTTGCCGGTGAAGTTGTCCCAGGTTGCGTACTTGGCATCCCAGTAGATCCCGGACACGTACTCGTCGACGTAGACGAACTGGCCGTTCATCGTCCGCTCCCTACCAGTGCCGAGGCCACCAATCGGTCGATCACCTTGGCACGCGGCAACCCGGCCGCCTCCATCATCCGCGGATAGCGGCTGTAGGAGGTCATACCCGGCAAGGTGTTGACCTCGTTGAGGACCACTTCCCCGTCCTCCTTGAGGAACATGTCGACCCGTGCGAGTCCACTGCACCCCAAGGCGCGGTAGATCGCCTTCGCCGTCTCCTGGACGTGCGAGCGCGACTCCCCCGAGATGGCCGCGGGAACGACCACTTCGGCGTTGTCGGAGCCGCTTTCGGGGTCGCTCTCCTGATGGATCCGGAAGAAACCGTGGGAGAGCGAGATCTGGTCCAACTCGCCGGCGATCACGCCGGCGCCGCTTCCCAGCAGCGCACACCCGACCTCGCTGCCGACGACCGCCTCCTCGATCAGCACCTTGGAGTCGAACTGCCTTGCCGCCGCCATCGCGCTCGCCACTTCGTCTTTCCCGCCGACCTTGCCGACGCCAAAAGAGGATCCCGAGCGGGCCGGCTTGACGAAGACGGGATAGGTCAGCCGGTCGGGGTCGACTTCTTCGTCGGCCGCGACGGTCTGGAACTTCGGCGTCGCGATCCCCGCGCCGACGGCGACGACGTAGGCGAGGGACTTGTCCATGCACAGCGCCGAGCTCTGGATGTCACAGCCGACGTAGGGGAGGCCGGCGAGCTCCGCCAGGCCCTGGATCGCGCCGTCCTCGCCGAGCGTTCCGTGCAGAACGGGGAAGATCAGATCGAGGCCGATGGTCTCGTAGCGCCCCTGCTCCAAGACGAGTAGGCCGCGCACGCTCCTGTCCGGCGACAGAACCGCCGGACGGGCCTCGCCGTCTTCCCAATCAGGGTCGGGAGCGTCGCAAAGCCTCCAGGCACCGCTTTTCGCGATCCCGAGATAGAACGGTTCGTACTTCTGGAGATCGAGGTTCCTGGCGACCTCTTGCGCCGATTTGACCGAGATCGGGTGCTCCTCCGAGCAGCCGCCGAAGACGACGCCGATCTTCAACCTAGCCATGCCGCTGCCCGCTTTCGAAGCGCAGGCAATCGACGATCGAGTTTTCGACCATGTCGCGCAAGGCGTGGTCGGTGTAGTAGGCGGTGTGCGGGCTGATCAGGACGTTCGGCAACTCCTGCAGCCGCACCAGGAGTGGGTCCTCGATCGCCCTGTCGCGACAGTCCTCGTAGAAGTGGCCCTCCTCACCCTCGAGGACGTCGAGCGCCGCACCGCCCAACCTGCCGCTCTCCAGGGCGTCGACGAGAGCCCCGGTATCGAGGAGCGAACCGCGGCCGGTGTTGACGACGTATGCACCGTGCCTCATCTGCTCGATGCGACGCCGATCGAGCAGATGGTGGGTGTCCGCGGTCAACGGAGTGTGGAGGGTGACGAGGTCGCTCTCCCTGACCAGGACATCGAGCGGGACCCACTCGGCAGATGGGGAGGGACGACGGTCATGGGCCAGGACGCGGCAGCCGAATCCGCGCAGCCGCTCGATCACCGCGGTCCCGATCCGGCCGCTGCCGATCACCCCGACGGTGAGGTCGCGGAGCTCCTTCCCGCGGGTGGCGGGCAGCCGGTAGTCATGGACGTCTGCACGCCTGATCAGCGACTTGGCGTTCCGCACCGCCGCCAGCATCAGCATCAGCGTGTAGTCGGCGACGCTGTCGGGTGAGTAGGAGACGGTGCCGACCGAGATGCCGACGCTCTCGGCGTACCCGACGTCGAGGTGGTTGTTGCCGATGCTCCTGGTCGAGATGTGCGCTACGCCGGCCTGGCTGAGCGCGAGGAGGGTGGAGTCGGCGATCCGGGTCTTGTGAGCGACGCTGATGCAGCGATTGCCGCAGGCCAGCGCCAGGTTGTCCGCCGATACCGCCGCCTCGGTGATGGTCGGCACGACGCCGAAGCGGGGCGCCATCTCGCGAAACAGGACGGCCTCGTCCTGTCCGCATCCAAAGATCGTCATCCCGATCGTCGCGACGGAGGAGGCGGGCGAGGCCGGGGAGGAGGTGTCGCTGGCCATTGCTGCTGACGCGGTGTGGGTCATGCCGCCATTGAAGGCGGCGCAATGTTGCCCGCACGTATGCGAGATTCGATACGCCGACGATATGTACGGTCACCGAGGGGCTATGCGGCGGGCAGCTGCGCGGTGACGCGAAGCCCGCCGTCGTCCCTCGGGGTGAGGGTCAGGGTGCCGTCGTGGGCCTCGGTGATGCTCCTGGCGATCGTCAGGCCGAGGCCGACGCCCGCGTGGTCGGTGCGCACGCGTTCGCTGCCGCGCAGGAACGGCTCGTCGAGCGTCGAGGCCATCTGCCGGGTGAGCTTCTCGCCGCTGTTTTCGACGGTGAGCTCAGCGCCGGCGGGCCCGACGCCGGTCTTCACCCAGACGGTGCCGTGGTCGGGCAGGTTGTGGACGATCGCGTTGTGGACGAGGTTGGTGCTCAACTGCAAGAGGAGCGCGCGCGAGCCGATGGTCGGCGCCATGGCGGCGCCGGCGGTCTGGATCGTGACGCCGCGTTTTTCCGCCAGCGGCAGGAGCGTTTCGGTGGCTTCTTCGGCGACCAGCGAGAGGTCGACGTGTTCCCGGCTGAAGGATCGCTGGTCGGTGCGGCTGAGCAGGAGCAGTGCTTCGGTCAGGTCGATCGCCCGGGTGTTGACGGCGGAGAGGCGCTCGACCAGCTCGCCGTTGTCGCGGTTCGGATCGGCGCGGGCGACGTCGAGCAGGGTCTGGGTCAGCGCCAGCGGGGTGCGCAGCTCGTGTGACGCGTTGGCGGCGAACCGCTGCTGTTCGGCGACGTGTGCCTCGAGCCGCGCGAGGAGGCCGTCGATCGTGTCGGCGAGGTCCTTCAGCTCGTCGCGGGGCCCCGGGAGTGCGAGGCGCTCGTTCAGGTTGCGCTCGGAGATCTGCCGGGTGGTCGCCGTCATCGTCCGCAGCGGGCGCAGGACCCGGCCCGCGACCAGCCAGCCGAGTGCGATCGAGGCCACGGCCATGATTCCCAGCGCGATTCCGGAGGGGACGAGCAGTCGGTCCTGTTCACTGTCCTGGGCGGCCGCGACCTCGGCGAATTTGACTTCGACGACCCGGCGCATATGGGGGGTTAGATCCATCCCGGGGGGGATGATCAGCGAGGGCCCGCTGTTGCGGCGGAAGAGCACGTAGGTGATCGCCAGGAGCAGCGCCCCCGAGACGATGAACAGACCGCCGTAGAGCAGGGTCAGGCGCAGGCGGACGGTACGCGGGGGCAGTTGCAGCATCCGCTGCGGGACGAGATTCATTTCGCCCCGTCCCCAGCCTCTGGCTCAGTCTCGATCTGGTAGCCGACGCCGGGCACGGTGGCGATGATCCCCGGCTCGCCGAGGCGTTTGCGCAGTCCCGAGACGGTGATCCGCACGGCGTTGGTGAACGGGTCGGCGTTCTCGTCCCAGGCTCGCTGCAGCAGCTCCTCGGCGCTGACGACACCGCCTTCGGCGGCGACGAGGACCTCGAGCACGGCGAACTGCTTGCGGGTCAGCGCGACGAAGCGGTCGTCGCGGTAGACCTCACGGCGGAACGGATCGAGGCGCAGGCCGGCGATCTCCCGCACCGGTGGTCTGCTGTGGGCGCGCCGGCGGTCGAGCGCCCGGAGGCGGAGCACGAGCTCCTGCAGCTCGAACGGCTTCGTCAGGTAGTCGTCGGCGCCGAGCTCGAACCCGGAGGCCTTGTCGTCGAGCCGGTCGGCGGCGGTCAGCATGAGGATCGGCATGCCGCTGCCGGAGGCGACGATGCGACTGGCGATCTCGTCGCCCGACGGTCCGGGGATATCGCGGTCGAGGACGGCGATGTCATAGGCGTTGATGCTCAGCAGCTCGAGAGCGACGTCTCCGTCGCCGGCGACGTCGGCGGCGATCGCCTCGAGACGGAGGCCGTCGCGGATCGCTTCAGCCATTTGAGGCTCGTCCTCGACGAGCAGCACACGCATGCCCCGATAGCTAACCAGCTGTCACATATCGCCGGCATATCGAAAACCGCATACGAGCCGGCAACACCGTGCCGCCCAACCTCGCAGGCATGACCTACAGCGAAAAGGACCTGGAATGAGGAAGAGGGACTGGCTCGTCGCTTCGGCGCTGGCGCTCTGCGTCGTCGGGCTGGTGGCCTGCGGCGGCAGCTCGAGCTCAGACGGCAGCGGCGGCAGCTCGGCCTCCGAAGAAGAAGCGGCGCTCGAATTCACTCAGTGCATGCGCGCCCACGGGGTCGAAGTCGAAGACCCGAAGCCGGGCCAGAAGAACATCGAAGTCGACGGCAACGGCCCGGCGACCAAGAAGGCGGTCGCCGCCTGCAACGGCAAGCTCCCCGCCGGCCAGGAACTCGCCGCCGACGAAGCGGAGGAATTCAAGGAAGGCGCGCTGGCCCTCGCGCAGTGCTTTCGCGAAAACGGCATCGACATGGGCGACCCGACCTTCCTCGGTCCCGGCAAATTCCATCTCGACATCAAAGGGATCGATACGAGCTCCCCCTCCTTCGAAGCCGCGCGGGAAGCCTGCGACGAAGAGCTGCCCGAACTGCCCGGCATCAGCGTCGGTGGCTAGGCGGGCGCTGGTCGCGGCGGTGACGGTGGCGCTGCTCGCGGCGGCCGCGGTCGCCCTCGCCGGCGGCTCGGGAGGAGCATCGGGTCCCGAGCCGTCGGCGAAGGCGGCCGGGACCGGCACCGTCGCCCGCCGCACCCTGGCCGAACACCTGACCGCCAGCGGGACGATTGGTTACGCCGGCGAAAGCACCGTGCTGGCCCGGCTCTCCGGGACGGTTACGGCGCTGCCGGCGGTCGGCGACGTGATCCGCCGCGGCGAGCGCCTCTACGCGCTGGCGGGCGAACCGGTGCTGCTGATGTATGGGGCGGTGCCGGCCTATCGGACGCTGGCCGAAGGGGTGAGCGACGGCAAGGACGTCGACCAACTGGAGCGCAACCTGGCGGCGCTCGGCTACTCGCCCGGAACTGTTGATGATGTTTTCACCTACTCCACCGCGGCGGCAGTCGAAGCCTGGCAGGAAGACCACGGGCTGGAAGCGACGGGCGAAGTCGAGCTCGGCCGCGTCGCCTTCTTACGCGGGCCGCAGCGGGTGAGCGGTCTCGAAGCGATGCTGGGCGAAGCGCTCGGCGGCGGTGGCGGCGGCGAAGGCGAATCGGAAGGGGAATCCGAACCCGCCTCGACCCCCGTCCTGCGGACCAGCTCAACCCGGCGGATCGTCGGCGTCGAGCTCGAAGCCAACCAGCAGTCGATCGCCCACCGGGGCCAGAAGGTCGAGGTGGTCCTCCCGGGCGGCGCCGAAGTGCCCGGCAAGGTGCACCGGCTGACCGCAGTCGAAGCGACAGGCGGCGAAGGCGAACCGGGGGAAGAAGCCGAAGCCGGGGTCGAAGCGACCGTCGCGGTGACCGGCAAGCACCGCATCCCGGCGCTCGACGGGGCGACGGCAAACGTCCTCTTCACCCAGCAGGTGCGAAAGGACGTGCTGAGCGTGCCGCTGACGGCGCTGCTGGCGATCGGCGGCGATCGCTTTGCCGTTCTGGTCGAGGAAGGCGGGGCGCGGCGGCCGGTCGAGGTCACCCCTGGCCTAGCTGCCAACGGCTACGTCGAGGTGCAAGGCACGGGGCTGCGCGAGGGGATGACGGTGGAGACGGGCGGGTGAGTGCCCCCGTCCTCGAGCTGCGCGACGTCCGCAAGACCTACCCCGGCGGGGTCGAGGCGCTGCGCGGGGTCTCGCTCACCGTCGAGCAGGGCGAGCTGGCAGCGATCGTCGGTCCCTCGGGTTCGGGCAAGTCGACCCTCCTGCATCTGATGGGAACGCTCGACCGGCCCACCGCCGGCAGCGTCGCGATCGAGGGCCGCGACCTCTCGCAGGCCTCGGACGACGAGCTCTCGGGACTCCGCGCCACCAGGATCGGCTTCGTCTTCCAGAGCTTCTTCCTGCTCGAGGCGGCGCCGGTGATCGACAACGTCGCCGATGGGTTGCTCTATGCCGGGGTGGCGGCGAGCGAACGGCGGGAGCGGGCGGCGGCGGCACTCGAGCGGGTCGGCCTCTCCCACCGCGAGCGCCACAGCGCCGCCAAGCT
>Ga0081455_10008057_pt1 | contig 11005 bp, 12 predicted proteins | sample TabmetS3T2R1_FD_70207 | JGI IMG/M metagenome (GOLD analysis project Ga0081455, IMG submission 70207) | Tabebuia heterophylla rhizosphere microbial communities from the University of Puerto Rico - S3T2R1 | ecosystem: Host-associated > Plants > Roots > Rhizosphere ... | reverse complement strand
GACGATCAACGTCGGCGGGGTCCTCCAGCCGCTCCTCTCGCAAGGCATTGCCCAGTCCAATATTACCTCGCGCGCCAATGAGTTCTGGGCGATGGGGGCGGCGGCGTGGCGTCCCCATGAGGCGCTGGCGCTGGGCATCGCCCCCATTGTGGCGTGGCGTCGCCAAAGCCTTATTGAGCGCTTTGCCTTCCAAACCATCCCCCTGGTCGCCAGCGACATCGCGCCCATTGGCGACAATCAGATCAGAGATGTCGATTTCTCCCAGTTTTCCTTTCTCACGCGCTTCGGGGTCGCCTGGGAGCCCAGTGCCATCCTCAAGGTCGGGGCGACACTCACGACACCGAATCTCAAGATGGCCAGCAGTGGCTCCTCCCAGGCCCAGGTGACCGTCAACAATCTTCCAGTCCCCAACAACGGCACCAACGAGGGCAGCCTGAATCTCTTTGGCAGCGATTTTCAAGACGGCCTATCCTCCCACTATCGCACGCCCTTGAGTGTCGCCGTGGGCGTCGAGGTCAAGCCGTGGGCTCCGTTGACGGTGGGGCTCACCGTCGAATACAGTGTCGCGCTTGGCCGTCAAGCGCTCCTGCAGGTGCAGGGGGGGCGCCCGTTTTTCCGCGGACCAGGGACGGCAGGGCTCCCAGACTCCACCCGCTTTGTGACCCCCCTGGACGAGCGCCGGGCGGTGGTCAACGTGTCCTTTGGGGCCGAATATGCCCTCAACGAGACGTATGCCGCGTACCTGGGGTTCTGGACCGATTTTTCCCCGCTCACGAGCCAGCAGTTCAGCGATATCGACCGCAGCGGTCAAGGCTTTGTCCTGGCGACGGGGGAGGTCGACCTCTATCATGTCGTGTTCGGCGCGACCCGCACCACCAAGCGCAGCACGATCGCGGCGGGTGTGGTGGTGTCCCAGGGGACGGGGACCGCCCCGTCCAATGCCGATATCACCGCCACGGGCGACGTGCTGGGATTCACGCAGGGGGGCCGCCTGATCGAACGCCACGAATCGTTCTTCAGCATCTCTCTTTTACTCGGCTATACCTACTTCTTTTAGTGGAACGGGTGCGCCATATATGCCAGTTCGCAAATCGAGCCCGGTCGAGGTCCAGGCCTGATCGCGCTCTCACAGGAGAGCCACCCCACCAAAGATTGGTCACACCAGGCATGCGATCCAGTAGCGGATAAAGAATCCAATTGTTTGTGCGAAGCAGAAAGGAGGGCACCAAAGTGTTGTGGGCATCAGCACAAGTAGGCTATTACAGTTGCGTGCGTCGGTTAGCGTTTTTTCTCTGCATGCTGGCTCTTCTCTCTGCATGCAGCGGAAAGAAAGGGCTCGAGCTAGAAGGCCTCGCATCTTATTATGCCGAGCCTTATCACGGTAGACGTACGGCCAACGGTGAGGTTTTCGATACGTATCAGGCGATGACCGCGGCGCATCGAACACTGCCGTTCAATACAGTCGTGCGTGTGGAGAACAAGGTGAATGGGAAGGAAGTGGAGGTGCGGATCAACGATCGTGGGCCGTTCATCAAGGGTCGCATCATCGACCTTTCCCTCCGCGCCGCGCGCGCGCTCAACATGGTACGTGCCGGCGTGGTGCCAGTGAAACTCAAAATCGTAAGCCAGGGAACAGCGCCACGGCACATTGCGTCTGATACACCCCACAATGCCGTCCAAGACGGCGCCTGCGAAAATCTTCACACTGCGGAAGACCTGGTGGTGTCCCTCGATAAAGTGTATGAAGGAGCTACACAGTGAACGAAATGGGTAAGAATTAACCGCCCGTGCACCTTTTGATAGGAAGGTGTCCGCGTGTATATTCTCATCTCACGCTGCCCAATCCAGTGGAGTAAATAGCCCTTGCGAAGCTCGATCATCACGGCCTTGTGCTGAGCAACCACCACATTTGCCTTACCACATTATTTGGTATCCGGATACCATCGAACACTTCCGACATCTCACCGCACGGCAGCGCTCCATTATCTTTGATAGTGTCGATGAGCAGTTGGTCACCGAGCCAACGGCGAGACGCGCAATCGTAAGGAGATGCGCCCCAATTCCCTTGCATCATGGGAACTGAGACTTGGAGACTTGCGGGTATACTATGACGTAACTGAAGCACCCCAGATCGTGACCGTGGTTGCAGTGGGCATCAAGCGCGGCAACCGCGTGTTCATCGGTGGGGAGGAGAGGCAACTATGAAAAAGATTGAGCTGGTCGACGCGACAAAGCCACTCGCTGATTATGTGAAGGAGATGGACGGCATGTCCATCATGATCATGTACAAGGGTGTAGCACTGGCGGCCCTGGTACCGCTGGACAACGCAGACTACGAAACAGTTTCGCTGAGCACCAACCCGGAGTTCATCGCTATGCTGGAGCGGTCCCGCGCCAGAGGACGCGAGGAGGGAGGCTTCTCCACCGCGGAGATGAGAAAAATGTTTGAAAAAGAAGAGGGCTAACAACGTACCATCTCCCCGTGCTTGATAGTCCGAGGGCGGGGAAGGGCATATCCATATCATTTAGATACTCGTAGATACTCGCGTCAACGTCTGCACCCTGCTCCAGCTTGACGTGATCGAGCCGCGCGAGTTGCTGTGCGGGAAAGCCATCCACACCTGCGCGATCTCAACCTATAATGCTCACCCGCGCCACTTTCTTTTTTCCTTCGTAAAGTTCAAAGGCATGACCAGGTTTCAGTCTGTCCGCAGGCGCTTGCTCTACCAGGAACCGCGCTCGGGCGATAGAAGGGTTCCCCTGTACCGAAGGAGGTTCGTCAAATTCTAAAACGATGCTCCAAGCCTCCTGCAACCATGTGCCAGCATCCTCTGTAAACCGCGAAATGGTCGCATACTGCTTGCCAGTAGGCAAAAACGCACGCCCACCTTCTTCTGCCGGAATCCAGTGTACCCTGGCTAATACAGATTTACTCATGACCGCCAAAGCCTCACAACAGCATCTTGTAATTGATGCAATTCACCATAGCGCGCTGGTCCAATACCATCGAGTTGTGCCCACCGTAACAGATTCTCTGTCACACTGGTCGAGAACTCTACCTCCACTATGCGATAGTTTCCTGCGCCCTCTAGCCTCTCACCCCACTGTGCCGCGTCCGCCGCACTCTCCGCAAAGAATTTGCCCTCAAGCGAACAAGGTGTTCAAGGGCGCGTTTCCCTGATGCGGAGTGAGCTGTGCATACCATGGATCGCCTGGCGTGATGCTAGCCACTCAATATAACGTATCTGCAAAAACCTGCTTCATCGCTTAGGGGTGCCGTAGATATAGTGATCTAGTTGGTCAGTAACGTCTAATGGTAACTGGGCAAGCTCTGGGGGTAGGGATGGCCGCGGCAATCTCGGCCAATACCTCGGCAACAGGACGGGTATCGTACCTTTCTGCGCTATTTCCTGTCGCAGAATACACCAAGACACGCAGCCTTTGTCCAGAGAGTTTGGGTATCTGGGCAACAATCTCTTCCCAGGTTCCTTCGAGATCAAGTAGTGGGGTGGTCATGGTCGTTCTCCAACTGGTATTGTATCATCGTAGAAGCCTTTTTCTGCCTCAGCGCAATGATGAACTCAACGGCCATAACAGCTGCGAACCCGGCGTTGAATGTCTTCCCATGTGAAGCGTGAGAAGCCGCAGCAGCGTAGGAGCGTATGCTGTCGGCAGTCGGCAGCAGCCCTTGATAAACGGTCGATTAAAGCAATACCTTCGCCACTTAAAAAACGCTGAAGGCGGGTTGAACGGCATGGATTCGGCCCAAACAGGCGACCTGGTGGAGAATCTTGGCTAATAAAACCGGCGCAGGCTTGTCCGGCAGCCTTTGTATCGTCTCCTCCACGTATTTGTAGCCACGACAGTCCGCTTTCAAGTCCAGGACACTATAGTTGGGATCACACGGATGCAGAGTTTTCCGGAGACGGTACGCCGCATTGACCATGAACAACGACACATTGGCTGCATGCGTGACGCCGGTGGGGGTGACATGCATGAAGTCTTCGAGCCCCCCGTACTGTTTGGCGTCCCGGGAGTTAAATTCCAGTGGGAACCGCCAGGCATAGTAGTCGATCAGCAGCGGGTAGGCCAGTGTCAGATCACTGCTGAACAGGACGATATGAGCGTGAGCGTGGGTGCGCAGATTGGTCTTCACGAGGATCACGACGTTTAACGGCTGGGCGCACTCCCTGTAGAGCAGTTGCATCTGGTATATCTGTGTCTGTATGTGCCCCTCCACCGTGGTCTCTTGGAGGTATTGCGCCGGGATATGCGCGTATTCCACCTTGGCGCCGTACTTGCGACGAGGACCTCGCCCGGCATAGGGACCCGTGTAGGGCAAGTACAGCGCTGCATCGCACCGCAGCTTGGCAATGAGGGGCAAGTGGCTCTGCTGAGCCATGTGTAGGGCGTGGTGGTTGCCAAAGTGGCCATCCAGGACCAGGGAAGGGAACGGGACCACCCGGGCGCTGAGGTGCAGCACGGCGTCAATCATGGCTTTAATCCGCCTCAGCTCTGGCGTGAGGGTGACGTGGGCCTTTGCCTTGTTTAGGCTGCCCGGTGGACGCCCGCGGCGACGTGGTGCACGCGGTGTTTTTGACTTCTGGGCGTCTACTTTGGCCTTGCTAGCGGCCTTCTCCGCGGCGCTGCGTACGACCTGTGCGACGCGCAGTGGAAACGAACGTCGTGCCTGCACACTGACGAGCGACAGCGTGAAGAAGGCCAGCCCGGGGGGACCGGCTTGCCATACAAACTTGAGAAGAAGCGATCCAGGCCATGGGTGGCCTTGCCAGCCTTGGTGACGACGACTGCATCGCCAGCCAGCAGGTAGACATCCTGTGGGCAGTACACAGGCTGACGGAAGAAGACCCAAAACAGCATGGCCCACGGGATCACCGTAGAGAAAAAGCGCTGCACGGTGCGATAGCTGCCCCCTGGGCCGGTCCAGCGGGACAAACCCAGCATGGTGATGCGTCCGGTGATGCCCAGCAGGGCGGATGTGATCCGGCTCAATTGTCGGAGAGTCATTGCCGTGACATGGGGTCGGAGGCATTGAAAAAGTGCTACAATGTCCATTCTGGGCTTCTGCGTAGGCTGTTGAGAGTTGTCGTTGTAGTGGACTACAACTCTACGACGCTTCTACGACAGAAGCCCTTTCTCATTAGCGCATTTTGGCGAAGGTATTGAAAAACAATATTGTTTATAACAACGGAACCACGCTGTTGGGTCAGGAAGCACCGGGTCTTATTTTTCACCACAACTACACCTGCGACCCCATGTTCGTAAACGCCGCAGCCGGAGATTTTCACCTCCAACCCGGCTCCCCGGCGAAGACCGCGAGCGACACTGGGGGGGAAGTGGGAGCGTATGGGAACGGTGGGGGGCCGGGGACAACACCGACCCCTAGTGCAACCCCGACGCCGGCAGGGAGTCCATGTCATGGGTACCAGAATGGGAGCGTAATTCCGAGCGGATTTGGGATGCCATGGGATCTGTTCAATCCGACGACACTGTTACTGAAAGTCTTCTGCGGGAGCCAGAAGACAGCGACGATGGGGCCGGCAACTTACATTTATCACCAGGGGTATGCATGGAACGGGAGTCAGTGAGTGCAGCAGAACTTCACGTGCACTGGTGGAGCGAAGGTGAGCAATACGTGGTGTCCGACGAGTGCGACAGTCAGCCTTCCATCAACCACGACCTTTTATGCTGCGTATACGTGCCAATATATGAATAATCAATGGAAATGCGGATGCAGAGATACGCAGTGCACAACCAATTATTGGCAGCTGCAGAAGGTTAGCTAAGAGGCTGTCTGGAAACAAAGCCTTTATAACAGAAAACTTTAGGTCACATGCGTGGCAAGGCTAAGAACGGACTTACTGGATAAGAGGCTTCTTGTCATGCTTTTAGAGACTTCTAAGAGATTGATTTATTAAACATTAGTTTCCGGACAGCCTCTAAGTGCATTTTCTTAGAATATATGCAAAAAATTGCATTTTTGGGGTTATTGAGTATCCTCGTGTGTTTGTTTTTGTACTCTTTCACAGATGCAGCTGCACCTTTTACTGCAGCAAATGGAAAAATTTTCTATCCCGACGGATCTGAATATAAAATTGTCGGGATGAATATGGATCTGCACAGCAGGGGTTTGGATTACCCGGCCCGCTATATTACTGATATTGAGCTGTTGAAAAGCCGATATAAAGTTAATTTTTTGCGGGTCTATGACCACTTTTCTGCGAATCCGCCGGTACAATATTATGATCAAATAGTAAACGCGGCGACTGCAGTGAACACGGTTACCGAATTTGAATTTCATGGCACTCCTGGGCAGGTCTATTCCGGTACCGAATTGAATCAAGCTGCTGACTGGTATCGCTTGTTGTCTGCGCGGTACAAAGATAATCCATATGTATGGTTCGCTTCCATCAATGAATCGGGGGGCGGCGCTGACGGCGAGAATCAAGATGCGTGGTTCAATTCCATTAAGGTGATCCACGATGCGGTAAGAGCAGGGGGCAACGTCCAGCCGTTTCTGATCGACGATTGCGGCTGGGGAGTTGGTACGATGAGTCTTTCGGGGGACAGCTGTATCATCAGGAACAAAAGCCGCATTTTGGCATTTGGCGGAGTGCTGATTCCAGCGCCGCACGCTTATCCCTATATTAATCGCGCAGAAGTGCCTGCCAGGCTGCAGCAATATATGGATAATGGATTTCCGGCAAATGTGGTCGAGGAGACCGGAGCTTTTGCGGATGGGCGAGAGTATTATATTGAAGGCATGCGGGGTGCGATAGAGGCTGCTTTTGGAGGGCAGACAAGCGGAGTGGTGTTATACGCTTGGAGGGGTGATGGGACATTTTATGGACCGCTAAGTCCTGAAGCAGAAGCCGCTTGGAGTGACTTTGGTCCGAGATTCGGAACCCATGGTCCAGGAAGTACGACCCCCACACCAACTCCGACGCCAGCAGGGACACCGTGCCACGGGTACCAGAACGGGAGCACGATCCCGAGTGGATTTGGGATGCCGTGGGATCTATTCAATCCGACGACATTGTTATTGAAAGTATTTTGTGGGAGCCAGAAGACGGCACAGATGGGGCCGGCGACCTACATCTATCATCAGGGGTATGCATGGAACGGGACGCAATGGATACAACAAAACTTCACCTGTACTGGGGGGGTGAAGGTATCGAATGCATGGTGTCCGACGAGCGCGCAGGTGACGCTTCCAGCAAACACGACGTTTTATGCTGCGTATACGTGCCAATATATGAATAATCAGTGGAAATGCGGGTGTAGGGACACTGCGTGTACCACGAACTATTGGCAGTTGCAGAAGATAAATTGAACTGAAAAGCATCAGTATTAAAAATATCGTGCTCTAGGGCGTCAGCACCTCAATATCGGCAAAAGGTGTGAAGTGTTGGCGGTTGTAGGTATAGATGCGCCACCGGTTTTAAGGTGTGGCCGAATTTGCTTTGCGATTCATGAGCAATTTCGCCGTTGAAACATGTCCCTTCCGAGCTGGCTTTTTACCCGGAACACGAGCTGGCTTAGACCGTCGAGGCCTTTTTCGAATCGCTTGCAGATGCACCTTCTGGGCCAGTTCAAGCAAGATAGCAGCTAGGTCTGCCGGGCTCATTGAATAAAACACGTCCCACTCAGGCTCGGGGATCGCGATCATCATGCCATGGTAGATCGTCGTGATTTCATTGGCGATATAGTACAACGAGACCTCTGCATCCACTGTCTCTTCGCCATGAACCCCGCGCAATGCGGCCAGCACCACCGCCAGTAAGTTGTAGGCCACCAGGGCCAGACAAAACCCGAATAATGCCGCCTTGGGATAGCCCAGCGTATTGATTTCCGAATGAAAATACGCTTCGAGATGCTGGAAGGCGGTTTCCAGCGTCCAGCGCTGGCGGTAGAGTTCAGCCACCCGTTGGCCGGACACCCGGCAGGGTAAATTGGTCAGGATATGGACAAGCGTCGCCCCGTCTCGGGTGGCTTCATTCAACTTGATGCGCACGCGCCGAAAGAGATGCTCGTGGCCTTGGTGATCCACCACTTTGACGTGTTGCTGGGCGACGACGCCCGTTTCCGTGCGGCCACACGAGCGCAGAGGCCCCAAAAGCTCACACGTGAATCCTCGATGTTCGCGGGTGATGAAGCAGGCGCCGCGGTTGTCGATGTCACAGAGAAAGGCTCGGGTACAAAAATTGCGGTCTTCAATCCAGAGATCACCGGCTTGCACCGTGTGCAGAAGCGGCCCGAACAGCGAGCGTTCCTGCGCATGGCCGTTTTCACACGGCAAGACATCAGTGACCAAGCCTTGGGCGGGCTCATAGACCACCAACGATTTGCCAGGCAAGGCCCGCCCCTGGGCCTGGCGCAACTCTTTGATGCGATGCTCACTCGCTTCGAGGCAATTGCCATCGACGATCTTGACGCGGTAGCCCGCAAGCCAAGGGGCTCGTTCACCACCCATGTGCTCAATAAGCGGGGTAAACTCACGAGCGCTATAGCGCACCAACTCCGCTGCTGTATGCGTCTCCAAGTTGTTGAGTTTGTTGTAGACCGAGACGAGTGAAGTTGCTATATCGTCTTGTTGAGCCTGGTAAGCGGCCCGCACAGAGGGTTGCACGCAGAAGACGACTTGGTTCATCATGTCATAAACGCTGGAAAACAAGAGGTCTCGCGTGTATTGCTTCTGCGCGGTGCGTTCGTACCACAGATCGAGACGATCGGCACCCAAGACGCGCTCAAGAGAGGCGCGGACCATGACGGAGATGGGGCTTTTTTCAACGAATCTTTCAAACACTTCACCGAGCATGGCTGGCCTCCTGAGTTGGTGGAATTGCAGAAGGCCTATCGTACCCAATCTTGCCCTACCTTTAAACCGGTGGCGCAAAGACTGAGGGTTTTGGTCCGCGATGCCCTCGTTGTAAGGCTCTCCAAGAGAACTCGTCAGGATAACTTTCCTGCATCTTTTGGAGGAGGATGGGCACATCATGCGATTGACATCCCCACAGCAGAGCGATGGTGGTCGAGCTGAGCGCACGAGGGAACAGTTCCACCGTGGGATCATAGGTCAACAACGCGCGAAGCCGCTGCTGTCTCTGCGCCATATCGTGTTCGTCCAGCAGTGCGTGTTGACGACGCGAGATAGCGACGAGGTGTGTAATCTCGATGCAGCATTTATTGTAGCAGGTATGATGAACATCAAAACTCGGTGGCAGGGTCTTCCCAGAGAGGAAGTACACCACCCTGTGAACGGGCATCATCTTATTTTCATAACTGACTAAGGCGTAACCATTTTTTTGCTGGCTATTGATATACAATAAGCACCCGTTATCCTGTCTCTCTCCTTTCGAGACAATGTTTTGGAGTGAATTCTTTTGTCTTGGCATAATTTGTTAACGTCCTTATGTACTTAAGATACACGTCGTCCTCCTAATAATTGGTTTTTCTACCGGACACTTTGCCAAGTCATTTTGAAACAGGTATTTAAGAGGTTGTCCCATCGTATACTCTCTCTGGAGAGTGCAACCAATCCAGAAGGAGCAGCGATGAGTGACAACCTCCGCCGATATCGTGCCATACGGGACGCCCTCACACAATGGTATCCTGGCCAGCCCACCGGCACCGTTGCCAGGCACTTGACCACGCTGGCGGCGCTCATCAGCGGGATTGTGGGCAGCAAGAGTACCCAACTGCCCAGCGTCGCCACCAAAATCCCCGATGGCACCAAGCCCGAGAGCCGCGTCAAGCGCTTGAGCAGATGGCTCGACAACGCGTGCATCTTGGAGGAAGTGTACTTTTTACCGTATGTCGATCTCTTATTGACGCAGTTAGCCTTAGAGACACTGGTGGTGGTCATGGATGGCAGTGTCGTCGGTCGTGGCTGCCTGGCGCTGATGCTCCACGTCGTTTATAAGGGGCGCGCTCTGCCCTTGGCGTGGCGTGTGCGCCACAGTCCCAAAGGGCATTGTCCTGCAGAACTCCACATCGCCATGGTCGAGCTGCTGAGCACGTTGATTCCGGCGGGAACCCAGGTCGTCTTTGTGGGGGACGGCGAGTTCGATGGGACGGCGCTGCAGCACACGCTGAGCGCGCTGGGCTGGTCCTACGTGTGTCGGACGGCCATGAACTCGATGGCGACATGGGAGGGCACCCCCTTCCGCCTCGATGTTTTAGGTGCGTGTCTCCAGCCGGGGAGGCTCATTGAGTTAAAAGAGGTCTATATCACACGAGAGGGGTATGGGCCCATCATGGTGCTGTGTTGTTGGGCGAAGGGATATCAAGAGCCTCTGTATCTGATCAGCAATCTGGCGACAGCAGAGGAGGCGTGTCGCTGGTATCAAAAACGATTCCGTATCGAGACCTTTTTCTCAGACCAGAAAAGCCGCGGGTTCCATATTCATAAGTCGCATATAGCAGACCCCCAGCGTCTTTCGCGGTTATTAATAGCGGCGTGTTTAGCCTATATCTGGATTGTCTATTTAGGTGCATTATGTGAAAAAGAGGGCTGGAGAGAGATTATTCATCGTCGGAAGCGCTGTGATTTAAGTCTCTTCCAGCTGGGATTGAGGCTCCTAGAGCATTTTTTAAACGAAGATTTGCCAATCCCTGTGCAATTCCATGTCACCATTTAGCAGAAAAAAAGTGTACGGTGATGAAACTTTTCAATGCTTCTGACATCGCCTGCAGGGACTCCGAAAGATACTCCTGCATCTTGCGCTCGAGCTTCGGCGTCATTTTCACCAAATTGGCCCTCTTATCCACTTTGCTCTTTTGCTCGCTGACATAGCCAAGTTTGATGGCTCCGGCGATCACCTTCGCTCTCGTTGCCGGGCTCTTGATCTGCGCCGCATTGAGAAATTCAGCGGCTTCACCTTTGGTTATTGCTTGTTTCCGGTTTTTATACAGGCCCATGAAAAGATGCCAATACCCGGGTGAATAGGCAGCCTTCTCCGGAAACTTCTGCAACCAAAGCTCC
>Ga0081455_10008056_pt1 | contig 11005 bp, 8 predicted proteins | sample TabmetS3T2R1_FD_70207 | JGI IMG/M metagenome (GOLD analysis project Ga0081455, IMG submission 70207) | Tabebuia heterophylla rhizosphere microbial communities from the University of Puerto Rico - S3T2R1 | ecosystem: Host-associated > Plants > Roots > Rhizosphere ... | reverse complement strand
TTTTTCGCGCTCGCGAAAGCGCCCGTGCGGACGCAAACTGCCGCCATCGCGCAGGTCCTCAACGAACCCTCGCTGCCATAACGTTGCTCGTGGCATTCGGCTTGGCAAGCAATGCCCGGGCGGACAAGCTAAGCATGGACGAGCGCATAGAAATTGCGCGCGGCCTGAACGCCGAGTTCGCCACCATGAAAGTGATTCTGCCGCGCGCGAAAAAGCCGCTCGTGATTCAAAGCACCGGCCAATACGACAAGGATGACTGGGAGAAAGCCCTGCGCGAAGGTGGACCGGCCGCGCGCTTGGGCGATCAGGTGCAGATTACGCGTGTGGAGATCGAATCGAACAAAATCGTTCTCGAGATCAACGGAGGCCATAAGACCGGCCATTGGTACGACCATGTTCAGGTCGGTATGGGCGGTACGATGTCGCCTGTTTCCACGAATCAGAGTGCAACGCCGGCCCTTGGTTCGCGCGTAGCATTGGTGTTCCCCGGTAGCGTGCCTTCGCTCAAGTCAGCCGAAATCCGGCAGATGCTCGCGCCGATTTTCGATTTCGAAAAACACTCGGCATCAGAGCAATACGTCGACAAGCTTCCGGAGCCGATCAAGAAAGCGATCAAGGAGCAGAAGGCAATCGAGGGCATGGATCGCGACCAGGTGCTGCTCGCGCTCGGCAAGCCGAGAAGCAAGAGCCGTGAAACGAGTCGAGAGGGCGACGAGATCGAAGATTGGGTCTATGGCGAGCCGCCCGGCAAGATGACGTTCATCAGGTTTAACGAGAAGAAGGTGGTAGAGATTCGCGAGTCATACGCCAATATCGGCGGGACCACGGCGCCGCCTCTGCCTTCACCACGGTAGTTCAAACTGAGCCGCGCGCGTCCGCAAGCGGGAGCCTAGCCGGGATACGGGTTGTCCAGGTGTTTGGCAGTCAAGGGCTCCGAGGCTTTCTTGCCCGGTGCCAAATATGCAGAAGTTCCACGAAATCGGCGCGCGTTCGATAGTAAACGTAGACAAGGAGTATGCAAAAAACGCCGCACATTCGGGCGACTTCCCTTGACTGGTCCGCCAATCAATGGAAAGCGTTCGAGAAGTTCGATGTGATTTAGAAGGCCCGTCAGAAATCGCTCCGTACTGTCCGGATGCTCCCGCCAAGACCATGCTGCGATCGCTTCTAGGTCCCGAAGCGCAGACTCGCCCCACTGGATCCGCACTACGATTCTGTTGGTCCGTATTTCTTCTTCCACTCAGGGAGAAGTGCGCGCACCTCTTCTTGAGAGAAAACTCGACCTTCCTCAATATCACGTATCCCCCGCTCGATCGCCGCTTCCGTCTCGCGGTCGACTTCAATTGCGGTTTCTGTGGAAATGAACAGATCCGGCTCGCCCATTACTTTTACCCTAGCAAGTTTCGCCGGGCAGGTGGCCCACGCTACGGCAACTTCAAAAACTGCGCCCAATTCCCTGCCGCTCCGCCAATTGCTCGCGCCAGACTTAATTTCGCCACATTATGCGCAAACACGCTGTTGATGTAATCCAGATCGGCGCTGGCTACGGATTCCTGTGCCTGCACTACCGCCAAATTGTCCGAGACACCGGCCTGGAAGCGCTGACGAGTGAGATCGAGCGTCTCTTTTGTCACTTGCACATTCTGGCTCGCAACATCCACTTGATTCGTTGCGGCCTTCAGATCGAGATACGCGTTCCGCACATCGCTTTCCACTTTGCTCTTGAGATCTTCTAACTCTGCATGCCGCTGGGATAAAACCGCATCGGCCTGCTCGATATCGCCCTCGGCGCGGCCGCCTCGCCAGATAGGAACGGTCAACGTTCCTGCAAGGGAAAACGTCCCATGCGATTGATTCGGGTTCATGCCGTTCGCGCCGTAGTCGGCTGCAAGAGCGAGAGAAGGCAAACGTTCGGCACGTGCCGCGGACTTGGTCAACTCGGCCGCGCGCACCTGCTCTTCGGCAGCTCTCAAGTCCTGGCGATGCGCCGAAGCTTGCTGGAGAGCCTCTTCGACATCCACCACGGCAGATGGCGAGAACGGCACAGTGTCGGAAAGTTCGAACCCATCGTTCGCGGGAAGGCCTACCAGCCGGGCCAGGCTGATTTTCTGTTTGGCGAAATCGTTTTCGAGTGTTGCGAGCCGTTCCTGCTGGGTGAGCATCTGCACGCGGCTGCGGTTGACGTCCGTCTGCGCCACCAAACCCACTCCGCGCTGCTGTGCGGTTTGATCGAGCAATGTCTTCGCGGTGTCCAATTGTGCGCGCGCGGAATCCACACGCGCGCCGGCTGCAATGACCTGCAGATACGCCCCACCCACGGCGAGCACGATCAGATCGCGTGCGTCCTTCGCCGATAACTGGTTGGCTCGTTCGGTTGCCTGCGCCGATCGATAGTTCTTCCAAGCGGTTCTATCCGCGATCGTTTGTGTTAGGCGAGCGCGTGCATCGAAATAATTGAACGGTCCAACCACGCTTGGAATCGAAAAGCCGGGCAGGGGCGATTGAAACCTGATGCCGGCTACGGCCAGGTTCGTCTGCTGCACAGTCTCGCTCAAAGACGCGGTGAAATTCGGAAGCAGGGAACTGCGCGCAACACGCATCTGCCCGTGCGACTGACGCACCGCTTGATCGAGCCCAACGGCTCCCAAATTGTATGCGAGACCGCGATCGATCGCTTCGCGAAAGGAGAGTTTGCCCGAAAACGGCCGTTTCACAATGCTCGAAGCGCTCCCTGCAAATGGCCCGGATGGCTGTACGGAAGTATTCAGCGTATTCACGCTCGACGTCGTGCCCGGCACAGGCGATTGCGTTGCCGCGACCGATCCGCCTTGCGAGCTGCGCCCAGAAAGGGGCAGTTGCGTAGCCAGCGGACCCTGGGAAGCAGCGGGCGGCGGCCCAAGCTGAGCCATCACGCAAACGGTCCCCAAAAGTTGTAGCGCCAAAAAATTCTTTGTTCTCATTTGATACCGAGGTTCTAACCGAGTTGCTTCCGGAAGCGCCAGACGCTGAGCGATACCAGCACAATCGTGAAAGCGAGGAGCGCCAGAAAGTGCGGCCAGAGCGCTTCGAAGCCGCTTCCCTTGAGCATGCTCGCGCGCGCTATGACGCCGAAATGGTAAATCGGATTGAATTGCGTAAGAGGCTGCATCCAGTGAGGCATGGCCTCCATCGGAGTCAGCGCTCCAGAGAGGCTGGCCATCGGCGGATTGATAAAGAAGGCGCTCAACTGCGCCTGCTCGGCGGATTTCGTGAACGTTGCGACGAAAGTCCCAATGCCGATACCGGATAAAAGACACAGAGCCGCTCCCGCCGCAACCAGCAGAAAACTTCCATGAAACGGTACGTGAAACACCAGCCGCATGATCGCGAGCGCAAGCAGAGCCATCAGACAAAGCAAAATAAAAAGCGGTGTGATTTTCGCGAAGATTACTTCCGAAGTGCCCGCCGGAGACATGAGCAACTGTTCGATCGTGCCTGCTTCGCGCTCCTTGACCATCGTTGCCGAGGCCACCAGCGAGCCATTTAGAATGCAGAGCAGCCCCAGAACGCCCGTGACCGTAAACCAAGAAGTCACGAGCCCGGGATTGTAAAGATACGACGGTTGAAAATCCACGCGGCCGCTACGGCCGATATTTGGTGCGGCGATCTGCTGAAAGCGCGCGTGCAGGCCCGAGCTTTCCATGCCAGCGTTGTAGGTAGCGATCACGCCTTCCGCATAGTTGCGCGCAATCGTCGCGGTATTCGCGTCCATCGCGTTCAAAACGAATTGGACGGTCGCCGTTCGGCCGCGCTGCAGGTCGCGCGCATAAGTGTAAGGAATCACGACGCCCGCCTGCACCTTGCCTTGCGTGATGGCTGCGGTCAATTCGGCTGAAGAAAAATAATAGGCAGTCGCGCGAAAGCTTCTGCTTTCACTCAGCGCGGCGATTAATTCGCGGCTCTGTGGCGTGCGGCTCTCATCAATCACGCCGAGCCGCAGATTTTGCACTTTCGAATTCAAAACAAAACCGAAAAGCAGCAACTGCAGCACGGGCGGAACGACGAGCGACAGAGCCACTCGCCGGTCACGCCGGATCTGATTGAACTCTTTCTTCATGAGCGCCAGAATGCGATAGTTCATGGTTTATGCCCTCACCTGCATGCGACGCATCGTTCTCCACGCTAGAAAATAGAAAACCAGCCCAATAAAGGCGATAACAAGCGTCTGAAGCCACGTCGAAGGCCAGCCTCCGCCTTGCAGGAATGCGTCGCGCACGACGTAGATGTAGTATTTGCCCCAAACAATGCTGGAGATCCAGCGGATCTGAGGCGGAATATTGTCGATGGGAAAAATCAAGCCGGAAAGTAGAAACACCAGCAGAAAACCACCGAGTGCCACGACTTGCATGGCGGCGACGCGGCTCGGAATCAGCGCGCCGACCATCGTCCCGAACGAAGCCACGCAAAATGCGTAGAGCACCGTCGTTACCAGAAACGCCGTCGGGTCGCCCGCAAAACTCAGCCCGAAATACGTGCGCAGCAGGACCAGCAACGGAATCGCTTCGGCCAGCCCAACCAACGTAAAAGCGATGATCTTGCCGAGTAAATATTCGTGAGCGGGAATATTCGAGACATAGACCTGCAGGATGGTCTTCTTCTCGCCCTCTTTCGCCATGGCGAGCGATGCCAGTAGTGGAGCGAACATCGACATCGCTAAGACGAATACGCCCGGTCCCGAATATTTCTTGCTCGAAAGACCCGGGTTGTACCAGAGACGTATTTCCGCCTGGACCGGCTGGGGCCGTAGCGCGCCGGCGTTGTTCTCGTTATACGCTCGCACGATGCGCTGCGCATCGCCCGTGACGAGACTCGCCGTATTCGAATCCGAGCCATCCACAAGAAACTGCACCGGCGAATTCATACCGCGCGCCACGTCCCGGCCAAAGCGCGCTGGAATGATTAGCGCGGCGCGCGCCTGGTTCGAAGTAAACGCCTCTTCCGGGCGCTTATTCGCTAGCCAGGAAACAACATGCAGCGAATTCGACGCACGAAAGGCGTCAACTAGCGCACGTGATGCGGACGAGCCGTCCAGGTCTTGCACCACAATCGGAAGCTCGCTCACGGTTAACGAGATCGAAGTTCCGAGAAGGATCAGGATCACCATCGGCAGCACCAGCACCAAGGCGAGGGCGAGGTGATCTCGCAAAATCTGAATCAGCTCTCTGCGGGTTTGCGCGAATATTCGGCGCATACTTACTCCTTCAATCCTCGGCAGCCACTTTGCCCTGCTGCCGTGCCTTTTCCACGACGCTGATGAACACGTCTTCGAGCGAGAAGCGTTCCTCTCGCGCTTCTAAGACGCGAATATTTTTGGCCTTCAGTTCTTCTGTAGTTGTTCGGATTCCCGAATCGGCGTCCTCGTCGGTGATGACGTGCAGGCGGTCTCCGAACAAGGAAACTCTCCAGCGCTCGCCATCTTTTTTCAGTGCATCTGCGGCCTGCTGCGGCTGATCGACGATAAATTCGAGCAGATGGCCGCTCTGCCGGCTCTTGATCTCGGTTGGCGTTCCTTCCGCCACCAGCTCGCCCGCCACCATAAAGCCGAGGCGATTGCACTGTTCCGCTTCTTCTAAGTAGTGCGTTGTCACCAGAATGGCCGAGCCGAGATCCGCGAGACGATTGATCACCTTCCAGAACGCGCGCCGCGCGAGCGGGTCCACGCCCGAGGTCGGCTCGTCCAGAAACAAGACGCTCGGCTCGTGCATAATCGCCGCGCCTAAGGCCACACGCTGCTTCCATCCGCCAGGGAGGCTGCCGGTAATCTGTTGTTCTTTTCCTTCAAGGCCGGAAAACGAAAGCGCCCAACGCCGCTTTTCCTCCTTTTCGCCTTCCGGCACACCGTAGACACCCGCAAAAAAGTCCAGATTCTCTTCGATCGATAAATCGTCGTAGAGCGAAAATTTCTGCGACATATAACCGATGCGTTGGCGCACGGTAGGCGATCGAAGGCTGCCGCGCTCGCCCGCGAGCGTCATTTCACCCGTGGTGGGCGCAAGTAGGCCGCAGAGCATTTTGATCGTTGTGGTTTTTCCGGCCCCGTTTGCCCCGAGCAGCCCGTAGACTTCGCCGTACTTGATTTCTACGTTCACCTTCTTCACGGCAGTAAAGGAACCGAATTGTTTAGTCAGCGAGCGGGCGCCGATTGCTACCTGGCTGCGGAGATCTTTATGATCGTGCCGTCCGGGGAAAGCATCGGACCGCACTTCCTGGCCTAACGCGCGCAACTTAGCAACGAAAGTGTTTTCGAGAGTCGGCTCACTCACGCGAATTTCGGAAATCTGGATATGATCGGATTCCAGTTGACTCTTGATCGCGCCGGTAGCTTTATCCGGATCGTGGACTAAGAGATCGAGCCGGTCGCCGAAACGCTGCACATCGACGATTTCTTGATCTTTACCAGCGTTCTTGTTGAGCAGCTTCTCTGCCTCGGGCAAATGATCTGTGTGTAGTTCCAGCCGTTTCGATTGCAGACTCCCACGTAGTTCGGCCGGCGTTCCGGTTTGCTGAATTTGTCCTTGGTGAATCAGCGCGACACGATGGCACCGCTCCGCCTCATCTAAATACGGCGTGGCGACCATGATCGTAAGGCCTTCGGCGGAAAGATGCGCCAGCGTGTCCCAGAATTCGCGCCGCGAAACCGGATCTACTCCGGTGGTCGGTTCATCGAGTAGCAGCACGTGAGGCTCCGGAACCAGCGCGCACACGAGCGCCAGTTTCTGCTTCATACCACCGCTCAAACGGCCCGCCAAACGATCCTGGAATCGATCCATGTCGAACATCGTGAGATAACGCAGCCCGCGTTTTGCAATTTCATCGCGCGGCACACGCCGCAGATCGCCGATGTACCGAATATTTTCAGAGACCGTGAGATCGGGATACAGGCTGAACGTTTGCGTCAAATAACCGGTTTGCGCGCGAGCCTCACGTGCCGGCTTGCCAAAAATCTGCGCCGATCCGGCTGTCGCCTCCATCACGCCCGCGAGGATCTGAAAGGTGCTCGTTTTTCCGGCGCCGTCGGGGCCAATCAATCCAAAAATCTCGCCACGCGAGACTTCGAGATCGATTCCGCGCACCGCTTCCGTCGTGCCGTAACGCTTCCAAAGACCGCTCACCGCGATGGCGGCGCCGTTCATTTGTTTGTCCGATGCGCTGGCCATTCGCTGCCTTGGACCAAAATTTCTCCATCCGCGGGCATACCTGGTTTGGCATAGCCGATCGCACTCTTCAAGCGCAGCTTTACGCCAACCACTTGCTTTACGCGATCGTCGCGGAAATACGTGTTTTCGGGCGTGAAGGTCGCTTGCGGATCGATCCGTGATACATAGGCGTCCACCGGCTGGCTCGGATTCGAATCGAGGTAAATACGCGCCGGTTGATCGAGCTTTACTTTGCCGATCTGCCCTTCCGGAACAAAGCCGCGCAGATAAACTTTGCTCAAATCGAGTAGCGTGACAATAGCCGTACCCGCTTGGACTACCTCCCCGGGCTCAGCCGCCCGTGTGACCACGGTTCCGCCGAATGGCGCGGTCACGGTGAGATCCTGGCGGTTCGCCTGCGCCTCAGTAAGCTGGTAGTGGGCTTGCTGCGCGCTCGCTTTGGCGCTCGCGATTTCGGCCTGTTGCTGGGCGATCTGCCGGCGCACTCCCGCCACTTGCGCCTCCCGGATTCCAGGGTTCGTCAAATTCGCTTTAGCCGCGGTGAGTGCGCCGCGAGCCGCTTCCACGCGCCGTTTGGCCGCCGCTACTGCTGCGGCTTGTTGATCCGCCGTCGCGACTGATTGTTTTCCCTGCCGCTCGGATACCGCTCCGGTTTGCGCGAGTCGTGTGTAGGCGTCTCGATCGAATGCGGCAAGCGTGTAGGAAGCTTGCTGCTGCGCCAGTTCGGCCTCGGCTGCCGCGAGATCCGCTTCCGCCTGCCGCACACGGCCTTCGGCATCCACTTTCGATTGCTCCGAGAGCAATTGATTCTGTCGCAGTTGCTCGTCGAGAATCGCAACCTGCGCCTGCGCCGATGTAGTGCGTGCGTCCGCTGCCGCAAGCCCGGCCTGCGCCTGTTCCTGTCGCGCATGAATCTGCTGATCGTCAAGAACTGCGATCACGTCGCCGGCGTTGACGACGTCTCCTTCGCGCACTCGAATTTCGAGGATGCGTCCGGCGGTTTTAGGCGCGACCGCCGAATCGTCGCCTTCAATGCGCCCGCTTAGCGTGACAAGGCTATCGGGAATTGCCGGCGTAGAGAAAAATAAACGCCAGATCAAAAATCCGGCCCCGGCCAGCACAAGAACAATAACCAGCGGCGCAAGCCGTCGGCGCGGCTTTTTCTCTTCGCTCATTTACTCCTCCTTTGCGATCGAAGATAGGCCAGCGAAAAATCTACAATGTGATTCGCCACCAATTTTCTTTGCTCGGCGTTAAATTTCATTTCCGGCCAGAGACGCTGCAGCATCGGCCGCGCCTGGCAATAGTGCGCGACCTGCCCCATGACGCTATGCGTGCATAGCCGCGTAGTCTGGTGATCGACTGGCAGATTTAGGATTCGCCCGACGACGGAACGTATGCGGTCGTAAAACGGACGAAAACACTCATCGGCCACGCGCGAAGCGGCGGCGGTCGGCTGCGCCAACTCGTTCATCAGAAATCGAAGATGCAGGCCGAACTGGCCCCGCTCCCCGAGCAGCCGCTCGATACCGCCAGTAACAATTTCACGCAAGGCGTCGCATGGATCGGCGTTTCGATCGAGCGCCCGGTTGACCAGCTCCATCTTTGCCTCGGCGTCTATCGCAAAACGAATCACCTCGATGTAGAGTTCAAGCTTATCGCCGAAGTGATAGTTTACGAGTGCGATATTGACCCCGGCCGCGCGGCAAATTTCCCGAACCGTGGCGCCTTCGTAGCCACGCTCGGCGAACACTCGAACGGCGGCCTTCAGCAGCCGGCTGCGGGTATCGTCCTCTTCAGGCTTCAGGTTCGTCGCGAGCTTGGTCGTGGCAGAGCGGCCCATCTAAACGGCAGTTTAAAACATTTGTTTAAATCGGTCAAGAAGAACCTGCCGCTCCTCCGCCCATCGTGCGTACCAGCCGGTCTAGCGGCGTGACCTCGGTCTTCGCATCGATCCGGTAGGGCTCCGTCCCCGGATAAACTACTAGCCGTCGTGTCGCTTTTACGTCGTCGCTAGCGATGTGAAATCCCTTGCTTGGATTAGGATTCGAGAGAGAGCGCTTTACCTCGATTGCCCAGCGCTCCTTGGCGCTCATCTCGAGAAGAAGATCGATCTCGGCGCCCTCCGCTGTCCGATAAAAGTGCGGTTTTGAGTCCGAGGGCGCTGCCGCAATCAAGTTTTCAATGATAAAACTTTCCCAACTCGGGCCGGCCACCGGATGACCGAGCAGAGTCTCCAAGTCGGGGATGCTCAGCAACGCGTGTGCCACACCGGAGTCTCTTACGTACGTTTTGGGCGAACGAACCAGACGTTTCGAAAGATTCGCCGTCCAGGGTTCGAGACGCCGCACCAACAGGAGATCGACGAGAGTGTCGAGATATCTCGCAACCGTGTGGCCACTAACTCCGAGCCCTGAGGCAAGGCGGGCAGCGTTGAGCATCTGGCCCTGATTGTGCGCAAGCATCTGCCAGAATCTACGCACGGTTTCGCTGGGAAGACGCGGCCCAAGCTCCGGGAGGTCGCGTTCCAGATACGTTTGAATAAATGCGATGCGCCAGTCGAAACTGCTCTGATCATTCGGCGAAAGATAACTATCCGGGAAGCCGCCGCGCACCCAAAGGCGGTCCGGTGCGTCGGGTTCGGACGACTCAACCTCACTGATCAGGAATGGCGTCAATTCCAGGTACGCGATCCTGCCAGCCAGACTTTCGGCGGATTGTTTCAACAGGTCAATCGAGGCTGAGCCAAGAAAGAGAAACTGGCGTGTCCGCTTACCCTTCCGTCTGCGCCGATCGATAACGCTGCGCAATGTCTGGAAAATATCGGGAGTGCGATGAATTTCGTCTAAGATTACGAGTTGGTCCTCGTGCGCTGCAAAGTATAGTTCCGGATCGGCAAGCTTGGCCCTGTCCGAAGGTAATTCGAGGTCGACGTAAACCGCTTGGCGCCCTAGTTCGTCTGCTACTTCTTCAGCGAGCGTGGTTTTTCCGACTTGGCGCGGTCCGAGCAGCGCGACGGACGGAAATCGGCTTAGCAGCTCCTGTAACCGGTTCTGGATCTTCCTTTTAAACACTCTACCCTGTAATTATGCCACGTTAGTACATAATTGCAGGGTTGTTTGTTTGGCCCGTAAAATGGGGCATATGTCGATAAAAGTAGGGATTAACGGCTTTGGCCGGATCGGGCGTAACGTCGTCCGCGCGGGATTGAGCAATTCAGGCATTGAGTTTGTCGCGGCTAACGATCTGACCGACACCAAGACGCTAGCTCATTTATTGAAATACGATTCGATTCTTGGCCAGCTCAAGCACGAAGTCAAGGCCGAAGGCGACAGCGTTCACGTTGGCAGCAAAAAAATCAAAATCTTCGCCACGAAAGACCCCGGCGAGATCGATTGGCCTAGCCTCGGCGTGCAAGTGGTTGTGGAATCGACCGGCCGATTCACGGATGCTGCGGACGCCAAAAAGCATCTACGCGGCTCGGTGAAAAAAGTGATTATCTCCGCGCCGGCGAAAGGCGAGGACGTAACGGTCGTGCTCGGCGTAAACGACAACACGTACGACGCCGCAAAACATCACGTCATCTCGAACGCGTCGTGCACGACGAATTGCCTTGCACCGCTTGTGAAAGTTTTGAACGATTCGTTCGGTATCGAAAAAGGCTCGATGACCACCATCCACAGCTATACCAACGATCAGCCGGTGCTCGATTTTCAGCACAAAGATCTGCGAAGGGCGCGCGCCGCGGCGTTGAACATGATTCCAACGTCTACGGGCGCCGCAAAGGCGATCGGCCTGGTAGTACCCGA
>Ga0081455_10008055_pt1 | contig 11006 bp, 8 predicted proteins | sample TabmetS3T2R1_FD_70207 | JGI IMG/M metagenome (GOLD analysis project Ga0081455, IMG submission 70207) | Tabebuia heterophylla rhizosphere microbial communities from the University of Puerto Rico - S3T2R1 | ecosystem: Host-associated > Plants > Roots > Rhizosphere ... | reverse complement strand
GGGATCACGACGCTTTATGGTGTGCCCGCCACCTATCAGCGCCTGCTCGAATACAAGGCGGTGAAGGGCATCGCACGCCTAGATCGCGGCCAGTTGCGGATGATGTGCGTGGCGGGCGCGCCGCTCGATCTGACGCTGAAGCGCCGGATGGAAGACGAGTTCGGTATTCCCCTGCTCAACGGCTATGGCATCACCGAGTGCTCGCCGGGCCTTGCCGGGGTACGCGAGAGTAGGCCTGCCAAAGACGAAACCGTGGGACCTTTCCTCCCTGGCATCGAACACCGCATCGTCGATCGCGATGGCAATTCCGTCGCCGAAGGCGCCGTCGGCGAGCTGCATGTTCGCGGACACAACGTGATGTTGGGCTATTATCGCGCGCCGGATCAGACCGCGGCGGCGATCGACTGTGACGGCTGGTTCAACACCGGCGATCTGGCGCGGATGGACCGCGAGGGCAATCTCTATATCGAGGGGCGAACCAAGGAGCTGATCATCCGCTCCGGATTCAACGTCTATCCGGCGGAGGTCGAGGCCGTGCTCAACGCGCACGAACTCGTGGTGCAATCGGCCGTGGTCGGACGCAGCGTCGAGGGCAATGAGGAGGTGATCGCGTTCGTCCAGCTTCTGCCCGACGCGAATATCAGTGTCGACGAGCTCAAATCCTACGCGGCCGGGCTCCTGACTTCCTACAAGCGGCCGAGTGAAATCCACCTTCTCGATGCGCTGCCCGCGGCGTCGACCGGCAAGATCCTCAAACACAAGCTGCGGGAAATCGCAAACGAGAGCAAGATCGGCGCAGCGGCCGGCTGACGTATCATCGGCCGCGCCAGGCAGGCAGCGAACAGGAGCAGAGCAATGGCCAAAAGAAATGCGACCGCGGCGATCATCGGTGCGGGAGACTTTATCGGCGCCGAGATTGCCAAGAAATTCGCCGCCGAGGGTTTTACGGTCTTCGCGGGTCGTCGTAACGGCGACAAACTCGCTCCGCTGGTAAATGAAGTTCAGGCCGCCGGCGGCACGATCTTCGCGCGCTCGCTCGATGCGCGCAAGGAAGAGGAAATCACGGCCTTCCTCAACGATGCCGACAAGGAAGCGCCGCTGGAAGTCTGCATCTTCAATGTCGGCGCCAACGTCAACTTCCCGATCCTCGAGACCACCGAGCGGGTGTTTCGCAAGGTCTGGGAGATGGCCTGCTATTCGGGCTTTCTGGCCGGCCGCGAAGCCGCGCGCCTGATGCTGCCGCGCGGCCATGGCAACATCTTCTTCACCGGCGCCACAGCGAGCCTGCGCGGCGGGCGCGGCTATGCGGCCTTTGCTAGCGCCAAGTTCGGGCTTCGCGCGGTGGCGCAGGCGATGGCGCGCGAACTCGGGCCGCAAAATATCCATGTCGCTCACCTGATCATCGATTCCGGTGTCGATACCGAATGGGTTCGCCAACGGCGGATCGAAGCCCATGGGCCGGACGCGCTGAACGACCCCGATGCGCTGATGCCGCCTGCATCGGTCGCGGAGTCCTATTGGCAGCTCTACCAGCAGCCGCGCAGCGCCTGGACTTCCGAAATGGAGATACGGCCGTTCAAGGAGCCGTGGTGAAGCGCGGCCGTTAGGCTGCGCATGGGGAGATAGCAAAGGGGGAAGTAATGAAGAGAACCGCGATTGCCGCGGCGCTGACGCTTGCGCTTGCGTGGACACCGCTGCATGCCGAAACCGTCGGCATCACCCCGACCGAGATCAAGATCGGCGGAACGTTTCCGTTCAGCGGCCCGGCTTCCGCGCTCAGCAATACGGCCAAGGGCCTGATCGCCTACATCACGTCCATCAACGAGCGCGGCGGCGTCAACGGCCGCAAGATCAACTATATCAGCTACGACGACGCCTACAGTGCGCCCAAGACCGTTGAGCAAACCCGGAAGCTGGTCGAAAGCGACGAGGTCGCTTTCCTGTTCGGCCCCTTGGGCACGCCCGGCATCAGCGCGACAATCAAATACGTCAACGGCAAGAAGGTGCCACATCTCTTCGTCGTCAGCGGCGTCACGAAGTTTGCGAACTTTGCCGAATATCCGATGACCACCACCGGTCTGCCCAGCTACAGGACCGAGGGCACGATCTATGCAAGGTACATCACGCGGACCGCGCCGAACGCGAAGATCGCGATCCTCTATCAGAACGACGATCTGGGTAGGGATTTCGTCGCGGCCTTCAAGGAGCACCTGAAGGGCGACTACGACAGGAAGGTGATTGCGTCGTCCTACGAAGTCACCGAACCCACCATCGATTCCCATGTCGTTACGCTCAAATCGTCCGGCGCGGAGGCGTTCCTGCTGGCGGGCACCCCGAAATTTGCCGCGCAGGCGATCAGGAAGGCCGACGAGATCGGCTGGAAGCCGCTCTTCCTCATCAACCTCGTCTCGACCTCCGTGTCGTCCACCATCGTGCCCGCTGGCCCCGACAAGGCCAAAGGCATCGTCGCCGCCACCATGCTGAAGGATGCCAACGATCAGAAGTGGGCCAATGATCCCGGCATGAAATGGTATCGTGCCCATTTCGAAAAATATCTCCCGGGAGCCGATATCGGTGACGCCAACTATCTGTTCGGAACCCAGCAGGGCCAGATCCTCGAACAGGTGCTGAAGCAATGCGGCGACGATCTTTCGCGCGAGAGCATCTTGAAACAGGCGCGCAGCATTCGCGGATTGTCGCTTCCGACGCTCATTCCGGGAGTCCTCGTCAACACCGGGCCCGGGAACAGCATGGCCTACACGCAGCTCCAGCTTCAGCGCTGGACTGGAACTTCGTGGGAGCAATTCGGCGAGGTGCTAAGCGCGGATTGAGCGAAGTTCCACTATCGGAACTGTCGGGGAATCGCGCGCAGAGAAGTCTTTTTGACGAGTTGCGAAAACACGAAGCGATCTTAAGCCGAACGTTAATCCCTCGCGCTATCCGTCGTCGGATGAAGACGGGAGCGCGGCGTGGCAAATCTTTTCGACGTACAAGGCTTCGGCGCGTTGTCCGAATGGAACGGACAATTCTCCAGCGCCTCGGCCAAACAGGCATTTCAGTCGATTGCGTCGCTCGGATCGAATTCGGTCGAGCTGACGGCGCGGATCTGGACGCAAACTGGAACCTCCAACACGGTCTTTGCCGAACCGACCAAGACCGAGAGCGACGCCAGCCTGCTGGCCGGATTTCAGGCCGCGCATGATTCCGGCCTGTCGGTGCTGTTCAAGGCCGCGCTCTCGACGCTGAACGGAACCAGGGTCTCCAGCCTGGCGCCATCAGATGTCACGGCCTTCTTCGCATCCTACAAGGCCGAGATCGTCCATCTCGCCACCGTCGCGCAGGCCGGCGGCGTCGAGATGTTCGCGATCGGCAACGAGATGAGCAGCCTGTCCGGCGCGCAATATCGCGGCTACTGGGTCGATCTCATCGCGGATGTCCGCGAGGTCTATCACGGCGAACTGACCTATGCGGCGGCCACCGATGAAGCTTCGCACGTCGGCTTCTGGGACCAGCTCGACACCATCGGCGTCAACACCTATCCGCCATTGACGGCCAGCACGACGCCGACGGTGCAGAACCTGGTCGACGCCTGGACTTCCGTTCCGTTCAATCCCTATTACGCGGCGGCGTTCGACTACAAATCGCCGGTCGATTTTCTCCATTCGCTCGCGCTCCAGTACGATAAGCCGCTATTGATGACCGAGGTCGGCTATCGCAGCGTCGACGGCGCGGCGATCGCGCCGGGATCGTGGACGGGCAGCGGCACGGCTGACGTGGCGGAGCAGGCGGATGCCTACAACGCGTTCTTCCAGGTCTGGTCCGCCCATGGCGGTAGCTGGCTGAAAGGCGCCGAGCTCTGGCAGTGGGATCTCAGCAACAAATATTCTGATACGGGCTATTCGGTGATGGGAAAGCCGGCCGAAGCCATCGTCTCGCAGTATTTTCACGGCGACGGCTTGATGCCCGACCTCGCCATTGCGGGCTCACCGGTTGCCGACATCATCGACCTCGGCCGTGGCGACGACGCCATCAATGCCGGCCTCGGCAATGACGTCATTCGCGGCGGCGCCGGCGACGACGTGATCATCGGCGGGCCCGCCGCAGCCGGAGGCCTAGCGGTCACGACCGTTACCCTGGTCGGCTATGGATCGGTGGTCGGCGGCATCGGTGCCCAGGCGCAAATCCTGGTCAACGGCAAGGCGGTATCCGGATTGCTCGAATTCAAGCCCGCCACGGATCCCGCGGGTTACCAGACCTTCACGGTAAGCTTTGCAAACCCAACTGACATCAGCAGCATCGATATTTCGCTGGCGAACGCCACGCCGGGTCGCGCGCTGCACATCAAGGATTTTCTGATCAACGGCGTTGCCGTCACCCCCGCCGATACGACCAATGCAAGTTCGCCCGGCACGTTCGATCTTTACGTCCGCAACATTCACCTCGACACCTCCGCTCATCAAGACTGGTTCCTTGGCGCGTCGACGGATAACGACGTGATCGATGGCGGTGCGGGCAATGATGTCATCACCGGCGGCATCGGCGACGATATCATCAACGGCGGGGTCGGCATCGATACGGCGAGCTTCACCGGCTATATCAGCGACTACGACATCGCGATCGTCAACGACGAGATCGTGGTGTATGACCGTACCACCGGCCGCGATGGCAGCGACCATCTCGCGAATCTGGAGTTTCTGCGGTTCGCCGACGGCACGCTCGATGTCCGCGATCTGCTCGCCAGCCTCGCGGGCCAGTCCGGCAGCACGCTTCAAGTGCTGGCGACGGATGGCGCCGGCAGGATCACCGGCCAATTGCTTCGCCATGCTGATGGCACAGATCTCTATTCGTTTACGATCGCCAACTCCGCCGTTGGGCCACCGGTCAATGGCGCAGACCGCGAGACATTCGTGTTCAGCGATATGGCCGGGAACGGCGTAGCGCATGATCTCGCGATCGAATCCACGATCACGGCCGACACCGCGCATCTGTCTACCCACGTGCTCGGACATGGGGCCGTGATCGATCCCGGCCATGATGGGGCAATAATCCCCGCCGTCGCCAGCTTCCTGACGGTAGATCATCTGCTCTTCACTTGAGATGCGAAGGCGTCGGCGTGCAGAGCGGACCTGCCGGCCGGCTGGAACGCATGTCGAGAAATCCAAAAAATCGTCGAAACAGGATGGCGGGTTCGTGCGTTGCGTTCCCGCATGCCTTCAGGGGCGACGGGCTGCATCCTACTGCGGCATCCAAATTACTCCACCCGAATTGTTCCCGATCCCGCATCGTTGCGCTGCCACGGCATTCGAAATAGCATCAATCGAACCGGAAGTGGGGAGGGGAAAGAAATCACATACGAGGTCCTTCTTTGCAGCTTTCTGCCGTCGATCATTCGGTAGCGAATACGGAACCTGAGTACTGGAAAACGCGTCTTCGCTGCCCCCGCTGTTCGTCGGCGCTGCGGAACGCGTGGTCGCGGCCATGCTGCTCGAATCGCACCTGCGACTACAGCAAAGCGGGGTTCCCCGCGGCCGGCATGCAACCGGTGCTGATCGATTTTGCCGCCAGCATTTTTGAACGCGGACTATACGAGGCCGAGAACGGCTCGGCGCTGGATCGGGATATCCGACGCCGTTCCATCGGTTCGCGGCTGCATCGCCTTACCTTCGGCGGCAATCCGGTTGCCGTTTCCAATTGCACGAGGTTCATCGATCTGTTGAAGCGCGAGTCGCGGCGGCCGGTCGTGCTCGTGATCGGCGGCGGAACGATCGGTCTTGGCGCGGAAGAGCTTTACCGCGACGATTCCATCGAGCTCGTCGGCACCGATGTCTATGCCTCACCGCACACCGTGCTGGTGGCCGATGCTCACCGGCTGCCATTCGAGGACGGCGTGTTCGACGGGGTCTGGGTACAGGCGGTCTTGGAACATGTGCTCGAACCCGCAACCGTTGTGGCCGAGCTGCACCGGGTGTTGCGGGTCGAAGGTCTGGTCTATGCCGAGACACCATTCATGCAGCAGGTGCACGAACAGGCCTATGACTTCTCGCGCTTCACGCAGAGCGGTCACCGGTGGCTGTTCAGGCGGTTTTCCGAAATCAGCGCCGGCCGCGTCGGCGGCGCCGGCGTGGCGCTGGCATGGTCGATCCGCTATTTCTCGCGCGCGCTCGGCGCCGGCAACAAGCTGTCGCGCCTGATCGTGCTGCCATTCTTCTGGATCAGATATCTCGATGCGTTCGGCCGCGGCCGGGCCGCCGCGGATGCCGCCAGCGGCTTCTTTTTTCTCGGTCGTCGCTCCGAGCAGGCGATGGACCCGCACGCCATGCCGGACTATTACGATCGGCAAAAGTGAGGTTTCGCGAGGCAGTGCGGCCCTTACGAGAGGCCCTTGATCTTCTTGCACGGCGTCGATGCCGTCGACGACATCTGCGCGACGTTGGCAACGGATCGGATGGTCAGCTTCTCCTTGCGGGTGATGAAGCGCAGCACGCCACGCGGATAGGCATCGCAGAACTGCGCGAGCGTGGAGGCCGTCGCCGAAATGCTGTCCTGCTTGGGGAGTACGGCGATGCCGCCATCCCGCAGCATGTAGGCCTCCTTCACGTTGGGCATGGCCGATGCCGCGATGCAGGTCTTGAACAGGTCGTTATAGGCCTGCGGCGTCAGGGACTGGTCGCCGCCGGGCGTTCCCAACAGGTACTCGCGGCTTTTGCGGCAGTTCTCGCTGTCCGCACGCGCCTCGCCGTTCGCAAGCGCCAACAGCATCGCGGTCGCGACCACCAGCCTCATGCGGTTGATCCGACGGCCTTGCCCGCGGCTGCCCGATTGCCGGCATAGGCCAGGCCATAGGTTGTCGCCGCGCAACGTTCCCAGGAAAGTGCACCCGCGTGGACGGAGGCACCCGCCGCGAGAATGGCGCGCAGGCCTCGATCCGAAGCCAGCTCCGCGATCGCCTCCGAGATGCTCTCCGCCGACGGCGGCACGAGAATTCCGGTCTCATCGCCAAGCACGGCGTCGGGTACCCCGCCGACTTCGGTCGCGACGCTCGGCAGGCCGGCCGCGCCGGCCTCGAGATAGACCAATCCGAATCCCTCGACGCGGCCGCTCGTATCGGGCAGTCCCGTCAGGCAAAAGAAATCCGACGCCGCATAGAGGTCGCGGATCTCCTCGTTCGGCTGAGCACCCAGGAAACGAATGTCGCAAGCCAGTTGAGCGGCAGACTGCCGCAGCTTGCCGACATAGTCGGCTTCGCCGTCCGGACCGATCACCAGCCAGGTGATGCGCTTGCGTAAATCGTCGGGAAGTCTCGACAGGGCAGCAAGCGTCAGATGATGACCCTTGCGGCGCGTGATCCGCGCGACCGTGATCATCACCACGCGGTCCTCCGGCAGACGATGGATCAAGCGCACCTCGCGGCGTTTCCTTTGGCCGCCGAACCAGAACCCCGATACGCCGAGATTGATTGCGCTGATCCGGGCCGGGTCTACGACGAACCGATCGCGGAACAGCGTCTCGGTAAAGCGGCTGTTGGCAATGACTTCCGTTCGCGGCCCGAACACGCCGGTGCCGCGGATCGCGAGCCGCTTCAGCGCGGTCTGCGTTTCGTTGATCTCGGTGCCGTGCACCGTCATCAAGAGCCGCGCCGGCGTCCGCCTTCTCGACAGTGCGACCGGAATAAAGAACGGCCAATCGGCCGCGTGGATCACATCGTATCTTCGTGCGCGCACGCTGCGGCGCGCCAGCATGATCTTGCCCGGCAGGTCGCGCATGGAGTGGAGGCCGCCGCGAAAGCGGACGACCTCGAAGGGCAGGGATCGGTCATCATCGCCGGTCTGCTGGCCGTAGTCGGGCGCCATCACGGTGACCTCGGCGCCGAGCCGGCTCGCGGCCGCGGCGATTTCGCGGGCATAGGTCCCGATTCCGCCCATGGCAGGAGCGAACTCGCTGGTCAAGAGCAGGATGTTCAAGCCGGCGCCCTCAATAGGTCGGCGCCGCTGCGGCAAGTCCGCGCGCATCCTGAATTTCCTGGTGGTAGCGGTAGACCCGCGCGAGCTGCGTGCTTGGTGTAAACGACCTGATGCTTTCGGCGACGTGTACCGGGTTCATCGCGCCCATTTCGATGGCATCCCTGACGTCGATGAACCGCTGCACCAGCGCGTCGACCATCTCGTCGCGGTTATCGCTGCGTGCCACCAGATAGCCGCTGACGGCGGGGCGGATCACGGATTCGAGCTGTGGCAGGTGCATCGCGACGACGGGACGGCCGACCGCCAACGTCTCGAGCACGCAGCGCGGCATGCCTTCGAATTCGGACGTGAGGATGCCGGCATGCGCACTCGCCAGCGTCTCCGCCATGCCGGCGGCGTCCTTGAAGCCGTGGCGCACGGTGATGTCCTCAATCGCCGCGAATTCTTCGAAGCGGTGCGGATCGCTGGTGCCGATATAGTGAAACCTGACCTCGCCGTTCAATCGCTGCTGCAGGCGATCGATGGTGCGGAACATCAGCGGCGGATCCTTGAACTCATCGAGCCGTCCCGCGAACACGATCCGGAACGGCGAAGAGTCCATCGGCCAAAGCTGCGGCTTGAAGATATCCGTGTTGACCCAGGTCCACAGCGTATCGATCTTGTCCCTGCGGCGCGGATAGGTCTGCTGCAGCCGCTCGGTGATGAACGGATTGACGCACAGGAATTTCTCGCTCATGGCAACCGCAAAGCGCTCGCCGGTGTTGTGGACGAAGGCGTATTTTCGCAACAGCGAATCCATCTGCAGTTTCGGTGCGCCCTCGCCGTGCAGCATCTGCACGAAGGGAAGGCGCAGGATCGCCGGCAGCCATGAAAATTCGACGCGCCGCAGATCGACCGAGCATTGCCTGGCGCGGATCAATTTTGCGATCGTGCCGAAATGGCGCAGCAGCGCCATGAAGAACTGTCCGGTCAGCGACGAGCGGATCGTTTGGGCTGCTTCGCGCGCCTGCTGGTCCGAATAGTGCAGGATTGGCAGGAAGTCGAAGCCGCGGCCGCGGAAGGTCAGCCGGTGCAGTCGCCCGAGCTCCAGCTCACCCGTCGAGTCGACGCCGATGAAGAGAATATCGGTGTCAACGGGATGGAAGGTGATGAAGTCGCGGATGTAGGTTTCGAGGCCGCCGACCTTTTCGCCGCGCGGGTCAAAGGGATGGATCAGGCAGATCTGATAGCGCGGCTTGATCCGGTTGGCGTTTCGCGCCCGTAGCGCCAGCGTCAGTGTTGAAGTCATGCCGCTTTCCTCATGCGTGCCTGAACGATTTGCGGAATGGTTCGTGCAACGAGACGTGGAACGACCGTCATGCATTTGACGTAACGAGGCCCGAGCCGGCGCGGTTCGCGCAGCATGCGCCACGCCCATTCGAGCCCCGTCTTGCGCGCGATCGAAGGCGCGCGGTCCTGCGTGCCCGCAATGAAATCGAGTGCGGCGCCGATGCACAGCACGCCGGTTCCGTTCAGTTCGTCCAGGCAGCGTGCGGCGAACAGTTCTTGTCGCGGCGCGCCCAGCGCGACGAAACAGAGCCTCGCGCCGGAGTCGCGAATGCGCTCGATCGCCGCATCGGCTTCGCTAGAATAGGGATCAAATCCGGGGCCGGGCGCAAAGCGGCCTGCAATCTGCAATCCCCTGAAGCGTTCCGACAAACGCTGCGCCGTCACCTGCAGCGTGCGATCGTTTGAGCCCAACAGAAAGACGGAGAGTCCGTTCTTTCGCGCTTCCGCGCAGATCGGTTCGACGAGATCGGCGCCGGTCGTTCGTTCGATTCGCGTGCCCATCAGTCGACTCAGCACGACGATCGGGAACCCGTCGGCTGTGACAAATCGGGCACGACGATAGGCCGCGCGAAAGCTGGCGTGTTGCTGCAGTTGAACGACGTGATCGAGATTGAGGGTGCAGACGCTGAACGTGTCGCCATGTTGCGCGGCTGACACGATCGAGGAGACCGCTTCCGGAAGTGAGGGAACATTGATGGTTATGCCGTCGACGGTGAGGCCAGGCTGCAACGATATTGGCGGTTCCGCCATTTCGATCTCCTGATGATGATGTGATCGAGAGACGCATTTACGCTGGGGCTTCGACATGCCCGTTGCTTCGCGACGGGAACTGTATGCCGAAAAATTCTCGACCGGCATCGTCACGAAATCGAACTAATGCGACGCAACGATGGCGATGTCGCGTTGCGAATGTCGAGACACGCGACGAAGTCGTTCACATGATGGAGATCAGCTATGCACGAGTGGTCGAGGCGAGATGCGCTCGCTCTCATCGCGGGAGCAAGTGTTGCGTCATTCGAGAACAGCGCGTTCGCCGCACAGTCAGCGCAGAGTCTCGGCGCCATCGCAGCGAAGAATGGGATTATGTTCGGCGCGGCTGCGGGCCCTGTGATCGACAAGGATCGCGCTTATCGCGAGCTCTATCAGACGCAGACGCGTATCGTGACGACTGATATCGCGATGAAGATGGGAACCATCGCGCCGCAACCGGGGCCGAAGCGATTCGAAAGCGCGGATCGGCTGCTGCAATTCTGTGCAAGCAATGACATCCCGATGCGCGGCCATTGCCTGATCTGGAACGAATGGGTTCCGCAATGGATCAAGAGCATGAGCAGCGCGGAGCGTGAGCGATTCTTCGATTCCTACGTCGAGGAAGTGGCCGCGCGTTATGTCGGCAAGCTGCATTCATGGGATGTCGTCAACGAACCGTTCTGGCCGGGGCACAAGGCACCCGACGGTTACCGGCTCGGCCCCTGGTACGACACGTTCGGAACCGGCTATGTGCGCCGTGCCTTCGAACGCGTGGCTGCGGTCGATCGCGCGACCAGGCTGGTTCTCAACGAGGCGCAGAGCGAGCGCGACGACGATGTCGGTCTCACGGTTCGCAAAGGCCTGCTGCAACTGATCGACGAGCTGAAGCATGCCGGCGTGCCGCTACATGCCGTCGGACTGCAAAGTCACTTGCAGCCGCGCTATCCGCACGACCCCGGACGCTTC
>Ga0081455_10008054_pt1 | contig 11007 bp, 9 predicted proteins | sample TabmetS3T2R1_FD_70207 | JGI IMG/M metagenome (GOLD analysis project Ga0081455, IMG submission 70207) | Tabebuia heterophylla rhizosphere microbial communities from the University of Puerto Rico - S3T2R1 | ecosystem: Host-associated > Plants > Roots > Rhizosphere ... | reverse complement strand
GGGCCAGTACGAGGTCGACGACGAAGTCGCGAAGGGCCTGAACGAGCTCGACGAGCAGGCCGCCGAGGCGCTGGAGGCCGGCGACGAGGAGCGGCTCGGCGAGCTCCTGCGGCGGATGGCCGACGCGGTGCGCTTGAACGGCGCCCGCTTGCCCGACGAGGACCTCTCGCCGTCGGAGGCAATCGTGCCGCCGGACGACCTGTCGCTGGCCGAAGCTCGAGAGCTGTTCGAGGGCGAAGGCCTGATCCCGGACCTGCCCGTCGCCTGAGCCCTTGACGCAAGAGGCCCTCGCCGGCTTCGGCGAAGGCCTCTACATCAACGCACAAGGGAAATTGGGGGATCCCTAATTGATGACGCTCCGATCCAATCAGGCGACGCTAAGAAACAGCTAAGAATCAGCCCGCCACCGAGCTAGAGCGGCTCCTCGGCCACCTCGTGCTTACGGGAACGCATCGGTGACGTGCGTGACCGCGTCCTGGATCGCAGTGCCGAGCCCGGTCATGGTGACGGCTAGCAGCACGCCCACGACTAGCCCCCCCAGAATGACGGCGTACTCGACGAAGGTCTGACCCTCGTCGCTCCGGAGACGTGCCATGAGCATCGTCGCCTGAGCATGACGCGGCGGCACTCGACCCGGATCGCCCTTGCGGCTAGTTCGAGCCAGCCGTTCGGTCGGCCCTAGAGCGGCGCGTCGAAGATCGCGAACCAGCGCGAGAGGTCCGGCTCGATCGGAAGCTCCTGTTCGAGCTTCGCCTTCAGCTCCAGCTCCTCCGCGTTGTCGCGCTCCTTGCCCTCCCCCTTCGGCACGAAGGGCCAGAAGGCCCCGCGCTTGAACCCGTAGATCCAGTAGACACGCTTCTCGTCGAAGCCGCGGTTCTCGAAGGGGAAGACCGCGGCGAGCAGCTGCCCGCCGAACCCACGCGCCTCCAACTCCGAGGCGACCAGGTGGACGCTGGTCACGAGATCCTCGAAGTCCCCGTCACGCACGATCAGCCACTCGAACCCGAGCTCGTCCGTGCGCCGCTCGACCTTCGAACCCGACTCGGCGGCGACGGAGTCGAGCAGCTCCTGCAGCTCGTTCTCGGTGCGCACGAAGTCGCCCGCGGAGAGCGCCTTGAAGCAGACGCCCGCCGATCCCGCCGACTTCAGACTGAGCTCGGTCTCGAGCGTGATCCGCGCGGTCGAGATCGCGAACAGCCGCTCGCCGACGGCGTCCTTGAGCTTCTTGCGCCCGAAGAGGACGTCTCGCAGGCCCAAGCGCTACGAGACCGGGCGGCCCATCTGGCGAGCGATCTCCGCGAGGGCCTCCAGCCGCTTCTCGAGCGGCGGATGCGTCATGAAGAGCGCGCCTGCCCGCGACTTCCAGTTGGTCGGGACGATGAAGAAGGCGTTCATCCCCTCGACCTGGCGCAGGTCCTGCTGCGGAATCTGCGTGATGCCGCTCGCGATCTTCTGCAGCGCGCTCATCAGGTACTCGGGCGCGCCCGTGATCAGCGCCGAGCCGCGATCGGCCGCGAACTCGCGGTAGCGAGAGAGCGCGAGGATCAGGATCTGGCTGAGGAAGTAGGTCACGATCGAGACCAGCAGCACGATCAGCCAGACGGGCACCGAGTTGTTGTTGTCCCGGTTGCCGCCGCCGAAGCCGCCGAACATGCCGCTGTAGAGCCCGAAGCGGGTCAGCAGCGCCGCGACTGTCGCGAAGAAGCCGGCGACCGTCATCACGAGCACGTCGCGGTTGGCGATGTGCGAGAGCTCGTGCGCGAGCACTCCCTCGACCTCGCGCGGCTCGAGCCGGTTCCAGAGCCCGGTCGTCACGGCGACCGCGGCGTGCTTCTTGTTGCGGCCGGTTGCGAACGCGTTCGGCACGTCGCTCTCGATCACGGCGACGCGCGGCTTGGGCAGGTCGGCCAGGCCGCACAGACGCTCGACCATCTCGTGCAGCTGCGGTGCCTCGTCGGGCCCCACGACCTTCGCGCCGGAGGCCGCCAGCGCAAGCTTGTCCGAGGTGAAGTACTGGAGGAAGGCGACCCCGCCGACGATGATGATCATCAGGATCAGCCCCGCGTTCAGCAGGTAGAAGAGCGCCACCGCGAACAGGACGTAGAGCAGTCCCAGCAGCGAGGTCGTGAACAGCATCCGGAACGACAGGCCCGCGTCGCGTCCGTAAGCCTTGCGTTTCATCGAGAATCGGCCTCCTTGAAGGCGAGAAAGTTCCTCTCGATTGTAGCCCTGGGCCTCGCGCTCACCGCCGCAACCGTTCCTGCCGCCGCTGCTCCGTCGGAGCGCGTGGCGGTGGTGGTTCTCCCTCCGTCCTCGGCCGTCTTCCGATCGCCCGAGGCCGCGCACGGCCTGCTCGTCGTGGGCGAGGGGGCCACCGTGAGCCGGCGGGGAGCCCTCGCCTCACTGCTGCGGGGCGAGATGGGCAATGCGATCGTGAACGGCGGCCTCCCCGGCGGCGACCAGCTGATCTCGCTCTCGCGCCGCCCCGCACGGACGACCTTCTTCGTCGCCCTCCCACCGCCCGGCCGACACCACAACGTCGTCCGCTACCCGATCGCCGTGCGCGGCCCCGGCTACTCGGGGCTGCTGACCGACACGGCAACTCGCCTCCCCGGGCTGATCTCGATCGCCAACGTCGCGCACTCGGTGCGGGCGCTCCAGCGCGGAGAGCAGCCGCGGATCCGCTCCCGAGACGAGCAGGACCCGCTGGGACGGCTCGCTAGCTTCGACCGGCGTCTTGCCCAGGCGCACGACTCCCGTCTGGGCGCGACGATCGTGCTCGTCGTCCTGATGCTGGCGCTTTCGCTGCTGGCGCTCGTCACGCGCGGCGCCACCGCGGCCCGCGCCGCCTTCCTCGCGCCGCCGGCCTGCATCGGCGCCGCCGTCGCGGCAAGCTCAGCCGGCGTCTCGACGCCCTTCTACGCCGTCGCCGTGGTCGCGGTCGCGGGAAGCGCGGCCGCGATCCTGGGCGGAGTCTTCCTCCGCCCGCGGCTCCCTCTCGGCCTTGCCCTCGGCGCCTTCTTCGCACTGCTCTTCGCCGTGATGTGGGCCCGACCCGAGTGGAACGCACTCGCCGCGATCGGCCCGCATCCGGACGGCGGCGGGCGCTTCTACGGCGTGACGAACCAGGTCGAGACGCTGCTCCTCCCCGCTGCGCTCGTGCTCGGCGCCGTCGCCGGGCGTCAGCTGCTGCCGGCGGTGGCGCTCGTGATCGCGGCGGGGGTCGCGGCGAGCCGCGTCGGCGCGGACGGCGGTGGGCTGATCGTCTACCTGACGGGATTTCTCGTCCTGTGGCTCAGGCTCAGGCGCATGCCCGCTGCACGCGCCGTCGCCGCAGCAGCCGCCGCAGCCGCAGTCGCGCTCCTGCTCGTCGGAGTCGACGCGGCCACCGGGGGCTCGAGCCACGTCACCCACGCGGTCGGGGGCGGCCCCGGCTCTGTGCTCGGCGACCTCGGCCACCGTCTCCACCTCTCCGCAGCGGCGATTGCGTCCACGTGGCACGCGGCGCTGCTGTTCGCGCTCGGCATCGTCGCGCTCGTGGTCCTCGCTCTTCAGCGGCCGCGGCTCGCGCTACTCGACGCGTACCTCGCCGCCCTCGCGATCTCGCTGCTCGTGAACGACACCCCGGTCGACGTGGCCGGCTACGGCGCGCTCGCCGCGCTCGGCCTGTGGCTGTTCGCCAGAGGCGAAGAGGCCGCCGGGCGGCTTCAGTAGACTCGCGCGGATGCGCCGTCTCGTCCCGTTTTTCGCGTTCGCGTTCCTCCTCGCCGGCTGCGGCGGGGCGGAAACGGTCTCGCCGACCGCGGAGACCGTCGTCGGCTCGGTCCCGCAGACGACCACCGCGCAGGCCGCGGTGAAGGGAGACGCCAATGCCGGTAAGACGCTCTTCGCGGCGCAGGGATGCGGCGGCTGCCACAAGTTCCAGGCGGCCGGCACGAACGGGACGGTCGGGCCCGACCTCGACAAGCTGACCGGGTACGCGCAGAACGCGAACCAGGGCTCGCTCGAGGACTTCACGCACGAGTCGATCGCGGACCCGAGCGCGTACGTCGAGAAGGGCTTCTCGCCGACGATGCCCAACTTCGGCCAGACGCTCTCGGACAAGCAGATCGCCGACCTGGTCGCGTTCTTGATCCAGAACCAGCCGCAAGGTTGATCGACCTCCGAGCGGCCCGCAGCGATCCCGACCGCCTGCGGCCGGGAATCGCGCGAAAGGGCGGCGGCGAGACGTTCGACGAGCTGCTCGAGGCAGACGCACGCTGGCGCGAGCTCGTCCCGCAGGTCGACGAGCTCCGCAGCCGACAGAAGCTGAAAGGAAAGCCGACGCCGGAGCAGGTCGAGGAGCTGAAAGGGGTGAAGGAGGAGCTTCGGCGCATCGAGGAGCAGCTCGCGGCGGCGGAGTCGCAGCGCGACGAGCTGCTGCAGAAGGTCCCCAATCCCGCCCACGAGTCGGTCCCCGACGAGGCATCCGGAGACGCGGAGGGCGAGGTCGTCCGCGAGGTCGGCGAGTTGCCGCAGCTCGAGCAGGCGAAGGAGCACCTCGAGCTCGGCCGCTTCGAGATGGAGCGCGGCGCGCGGCTCTCGGGCTCGCGCTTCGGCTACATGGTCGGCGACACGGCCCGCCTCGGGCTCGCGCTCTACCGGTGGGCGCTCGACCGTGTCGTGGCGCAGGGCTACACGGCGGTGATCCCGCCCGTGCTCGTGCGCGAGGAGGCGATGTACGGCACCGGCTTCTTCCCGGCGGAGCGGTTCGAGATCTACGAGGTCGCCGACGAAGGGCTCTACCTGACCGGCACCTCGGAGGTCGCGCTCGCGGGGCTGCACATGGGCGAGATCCTCGAGCGCGAAGAGCTACCCCTGCGCTACACGGCGTTCTCGACGAACTTCCGCCGCGAGGCCGGCGCCGCAGGCCGGGACACCCGTGGGATGTTCCGCGTCCACCAGTTCAACAAGGTCGAGATGTTCGCGTACGTCCTCCCCGAGGACTCGTGGGACGAACACGAGCGGCTGCTTGCGATCGAGGAGTCGCTCGCGCAGGAGCTCGGTCTCCCGTACCGGGTCGTGAACATCGAGGCCGCCGAGCTGAGCGCGGCCGCCGCGAAGCGCTACGACATCGAGGCGTGGTTCCCGTCGCAGGAGCGCTACCGCGAGCTCACCTCGGCGTCGAACACCACCGACTACCAGTCGCGGCGGCTCGGGATCCGCTACCGCGCAAACGGCGGCACCGAGTTCGTCCACACGCTGAACGGCACGGCGGTCACGGACCGCTGGGCCCTCGCGATCCTGGAGAACTTCCAGGGCGAGGTGCCCGAGGTGCTGCGGGAGTTCGGCGCCCCCGCCCGCATCGCGGACTAATCTCAAGCCACGGCGGGGTGCCGGAGCGGTCGAACGGGGCGGTCTTGAAAACCGCTGGCGGCCGAAAGGTCGCCCGTGGGTTCAAATCCCACCCCCGCCGCTGCAGCAAGCGGAAAACGGCTTGCCCTCACTCGGGCCGTGTCAGGTAGTCAGAACCCTTTCAAGGCGGGTCGGCTACCGATGCCTCCCGACACGCCCAGGTACTTGGAAGTGCGCCGTGCCGAGCGATACGGTGACAGCCGGTGCAGAAAAACGCAGTCTGCGGCACATGGAGCCGGAGCACCTCAACCCCCGTGAGGGGCACGTTCCTTAGCCGCAGGAGGAATGCGCCACGCTCCGGCTCCACCTATGACAGCCCCCGGGAGCCGTTTACCCGCGCAGCCGCACGGGGAATAAGTGGGTCGGAGCCGAGCGGAGGTTTAGTGGGGAGAGGGACTCACTGCGGACGCTCGGCTCTTATGTGCTCGTCGTAATCGTCGAGCGGGCCGGCTACAGCCCCGGCTCACCCGAGGACGGTCAGCACCGCAGTACCGACCGCCCGGTCGCAGTAGAGGCTGAGCGCCGTCGCCGCCCCCAGCAAACGACCGGTGCGAGCCATACGTTCGCGCCGCTAGAACTTCCGGAACCAAACCCCGGTTCGCTAGTGGCTCGTTCGGCCACGCCCTGAACATCCCAAACTTCACGCGCGGCGCGGCGTCTGAGCTTCAGAGGCCAGGGCGAGAAACCGCCACCCCCGGGGGGAAGGGTGCCGCAGGCGAGGGCTTCGGTGACCACTTCGCCCTGGCCTGACTCTGGGAATCAAGCATCCTCCTCAACGACCAGCACGGGCGGCTGTCCCGCACTACGACCTATCGGCAGATGCACACGAAAAAGGCAGCATCCCCGGACACGAGGTTGTCTACGCTCGGCCGCCCCTCTCCATGCGAGCCGACAGGATCGGTTTCCATGCGCGGCCACCCAGGTTCTGCCCTTACCGAGCCGCGCGCGGATCTAGGCCAGATTCCACATCCTGTCGGCTCGCCAATCCCATACGCGATTTCGGCCAACGTATGCCACTCGCTCACGCGACGAGCACAGGCGGCTGATCTGCATCGTTGCCTTTCAGTAACTCGACCACTGGCCAGCTGTGCGGTTCAAGCCCGAGTTGCAAAGTGGTTAGAGCCGGGCGACTCCCCCTAAACCTGCTGGGGATAGAAGCCGCCAGTCCCCGGTGGGGTCCCCTGGTCGCCCGGCATCTCTATAGATGCCGCCACTGCGGCCCTTGTGCTGCGCCTGACCCAGCTGCGCGCGCTCGACAGAGTCGCGGCAGGGCGACCGGTGTGCGCGCTTATACTCGGCACTCCGATGCAGTTCGAGCTCTCGGCCGACCAGCGGGAGATCCAGGCGCTGGCGCGGGAGTTCGCGCAGGCGGAGATCGAGCCGAACGCGTCGCAATGGGACCGGGAGCACGGCTTCCCGCGCGAGCTGTTCGCGAAGCTCGCCGAGCTCGGCCTGATGGGCGTCTGCATCCCGGACGAATACGGCGGCGCCGGCGCCGACTTCCTCTCGTACATCCTCGTCCTCGAGGAGCTCTCGCGGGCGGACGCGGGAGTGGGCGTGACGGTGGCGGTGCACACGAGTGCGGTCACCCTGCCGATCCTCGGCTTCGGCACCGACGAGCAGCGCAGCCGGTTCGTGCCGCCGCTGGCGCGCGGCGAGGCGATCGGCGCTTTTGCGCTCACCGAGCCGGAGGCGGGCTCGGACGCGGGATCGCTCAAGACCGCAGCCTTGGCGGACGGTGACGGCTGGTCGATCACCGGCTCGAAGCAGTGGATCACGAACGGCGGCTTCGGCGGCACGGTGCTGCTGTTCGCGCGCACCGAGCCGGACACGCCGGGACCGAAAGGCGTCTCCGCGTTCATCCTCGACGGCGACCAGGTACGCGTCACGCGCGAAGAGGAGAAGCTCGGCCTCAACTCGTCCTCCACCGTCGATCTGGCGATCGAGGGCGCGCACGTCGGGCGAGACCGGCTCCTGCACGAGGAAGGGAAGGGGTTCTCGGTCGCCATGTCGACGCTCGACGGCGGCCGGATCGGGATCGCGGCGCAGGCGCTCGGCATCGCGCAGGCCGCGTACGAGACGGCGCGTGCGTACGCGCTCGAGCGCCGGCAGTTCGGCAGGCCGATCGCCGAGTTCCAGGCAATCCAGTGGAAGCTCGCTGACATGGCGACGGAGATCGACGCGGCGCGCCTGCTCGTGTACCGCGCCGCGTGGCTGAAGCAGGAAGGCCGCGCGCACACCGAGGAGGGCGCGAAGGCGAAGCTGTTCGCCTCCGAGGTCGCCCGCCGCCAGACGGCCGAGGCGATTCAGATTCTCGGAGGCTACGGTTACACGAAGGAGTTCCCCGTCGAGCGCTACTACCGCGATGCCAAGATCACCGAGATCTACGAGGGCACGAGCGAGATCCAGCGCCTCGTGATCGCCCGCTCGATCCTCGGCCTCCGCGAACGAGAGCTCGCGCAGGGCTGATCTCGATGTACACGCGCGAGACGCCGGGACCCACCACGCCCGCCCACCAGCAGGCTAGTGGCGAAGGTCGCACGTGTCTGTCACCGGACTGTGTCGTAAGCGTGACGATCGGTGTCATGCGGACGCGGCACGTGCTAGGCGGCCGACGATGAGCCCCCGCAGGCCCGACGAGCCGGTCAGGCTGACGAAGATCTACACGCGCGGCGGCGACGCGGGCCAGACGAGCCTCGGCGACGGCACGCGCGTCTCGAAGCTCGACCCTCGCGTCATCGCTTACGGAATCGTCGACGAGCTGAACTCGCACGTCGGAGTCGTGCTCGCTCTCCCCGACCTCGACCCGAGCATCCGCGAGCCGCTCGCGCGGATCCAGAACGAGCTCTTCGACGTCGGCGCGGACCTGTCCGTGCCGTACGACCCCGACGCGCAGCGCCTCCGCGTGACCCAGGCCCAGGTCGCCGAGCTCGAACGGCTCTGCGACGAGCGCAACGAACGACTGCCGGACCTCAAGAGCTTCGTGCTCCCGGGCGGGAGCGACGCCGCAGCACGCCTCCACGTCGCGCGGGCGGTCTGCCGCCGCGCCGAGCTCGCCGCACTCTCGGCAGCGCAGGAGGTCGAGCTCGACCCGCTCGTGCCCGTCTATCTGAATCGGCTTTCGGATCTGCTCTTCATCCTCGCTCGTGCCGCGAACGCCGAAGGCGAGGAGCCGCTCTGGAAGCCGGGCGGATAGCGCCCAAGCGGAACTTTCTCAGCCGAGCTTGCGCGCGAGGAGGGTCGAGCCGGCCCGGGTGGTCGACGTGCGGCCCACACCCGCGGTGTTGTTGGCGAAGCGGAACTGCACCGTCCCGCTCGCAGTCGGCCGCAGCATCATGTCCAGCTCGAAGACCCGCGGCGTGTTCGCGGCGCCGTCGGCCCCGAGGCTGATCGCGGTGAGGGCAGTCGCCGCAGCAAAGCGGATGCCCGTCGAAACGATGATCGCGTTGCCGGTCCCGTTGTCCCCAACGTAGCGGTTGAAACCGGACGCGCTCGGGAAGCTGAAGTCGCACTTGTAGTCACCGGTTGCATCGTTCCCGCTGTACGAGAGCAACAGCTGGACGTACCACGTCTCGTTGGCGTTGACGGCGAAGCTGAGCTCGCTGTCATTCGTGAGGGTGGCGTTGTTCGTCACGACCTGGTCGGCGGACTTGGTGATGTCGACATCCCAGGCGTTGACGCCCTGCGCACCAGTCGTTCCCTTCGCCCCAGTTGCGCCTTTGGCTCCGGTCGCGCCCTTTGCACCGGTTGGCCCCTTGGCGCCCGTCGGGCCTTTGGCGCCGGTGACGCCCTTGGATCCGGTCACGCCCTTAGAACCGGTTGCGCCCTTCGAGCCGGTTGCGCCCTTTGCTCCCGTCGGGCCCTTCGCGCCGGTCGGGCCCTTCGCGCCGGTCGGGCCCTGAGCGCCGGCCGGCCCTTGCACGCCGGTCGCGCCCTTCGCACCGGTCGCACCCTTGGCACCCGTGGCGCCCTTGGCACCGGTGGCGCCCTTGGCACCGGTGGCGCCCTTGGCACCCGTCGGTCCCTGGGCGCCGGCCGGGCCCTGCACGCCGGTAGCTCCCTTGGCGCCAGTGACGCCCGAGGCACCGGTCGCACCCGTGGCGCCGGTGGAACCGGCGGCGCCCGTCACCCCCCTGGCGCCTGTCGAGCCTTTCGCTCCCGTTGAGCCAGTTGCGCCGGTGGCGCCCTTCGCCCCGGTAGTGCCCTTCGCGCCGGTGGTGCCCTTCGCGCCGGTGGTGCCCTTGGCACCCGTGACGCCGGACGTGCCTCTCGTGCCGGTCGTCCCTCTCGCTCCGGTCGCTCCGGTCGTGCCCGTGGCACCGGTCGGTCCTTGCGACCCCGCAGGGCCCTGGGCTCCTTGAGCCCCGGTCGCTCCCTTGGCGCCCGTCGCCCCAACGGCTCCGGTTGCGCCTCTGGCACCGGTCGTGCCCTTGGAGCCGGTCGCCCCCGTCGAACCTTTCGCGCCAGTCACGCCCTTGGCTCCCGTGACTCCTTGCGCACCGGTCGTCCCGCGCGCCCCCGTCGGGCCCTGAGCACCCGCAGGTCCTGCGGCACCCTGGGCACCCGTCGCGCCCTTTGCACCCGTGGCACCGACCGCGCCCGCAGCGCCGGTCGCCCCACGCGACCCGGCAGCTCCGGCCGCACCCGCAGCGCCGGTCGCCCCACGGGACCCAGCGGCTCCGGCGGCGCCCGTTGCTCCGGTCTCACCTGGCGAACCGGCCGCGCCCGCACGCCCCCGCGGGCCGGGTGTGCCTCGCTCGCCCTTCGGGCCGGCCGGCCCTCGACGGCCGATCGAACCGCGCGGCCCCTGCGGCCCGGCCGCCCCCGGTGAGCCCTGGAGCCCGGCCACACCCGGCGCGCCCTGGAACCCGGCGTCTCCCGGCGTGCCCTGCGGCCCGGCCGGACCGGCTGGCCCGGTGGGCCCGGCACTCGAGGACGGTCCCGTCGTCGCGGAGCTCGAAGTTGTCGTGGTCGCGCTGCCGCCCGAGGGGTCGGCTGCCTTGCGCCCGGGGTCGTCGGACCCAATCGCGCCGGCGAGGAAGTAGCCGCCCGCGCCTAGCCCGAGCAGCACCAAGACGATCACCAGCAGCCCCCGCAGGCCGCCCACTAGCGCTAGACCAGGCACCCTCGTCACATACGGTACATCGGCACCGAACTCCTGCAACCGCAGATGTCCGGGGCCGACGCTCCGTCACACGGGCAGACCAAAAGGCCTGCCGCCGGGTCGGGGTTGGATTGTCGCCGCATCGTGCTCGCCGCTCACGAAATCGGCATGGCGAGCCGGGCCCACGACGACGCGGATCCCTCGTTCGAGGGATGCCCGCCGACCACCCGACGACCCGGAAACGGCACAATCCCGACATGGCCACGACCGAGGACCGCCGCGAGCTGGGCGGCGACGACTGGAAGCGCCAGCTCTACGACGCCGCCCCCGAGCGGCAGGGCGAGCTCTTCAGCACCATCAGCGGCCTCGAGAACGAGCCGCTCTACACGCCCGAGCGGGTCGAGCTCGACTACGACCGCGACCTCGGCTATCCCGGCGCGTACCCCTTCACCCGAGGCGTCTACCCGTCCATGTATCGCGGCCGCCTCTGGACGATGCGGCAGTTCGCC
>Ga0081455_10008053_pt1 | contig 11007 bp, 11 predicted proteins | sample TabmetS3T2R1_FD_70207 | JGI IMG/M metagenome (GOLD analysis project Ga0081455, IMG submission 70207) | Tabebuia heterophylla rhizosphere microbial communities from the University of Puerto Rico - S3T2R1 | ecosystem: Host-associated > Plants > Roots > Rhizosphere ... | reverse complement strand
GTGAACCGGCGCACGACCAATGGAGGAGTAGGAGTGAGGAAACTGCTCATCGCAGTGGGCCTCCTCGGCGTGGCCGTCATCGTTCCCACCGTGGCACTCGCTGCCGGACGGGTGACGCTGAAGAACTCGAAGTGCCCGTCGAAGATCAACACGAAGGCCGAGACGATCAACTTCAGCTGCACGGTCAGAGGCTCCGGCATGTCGGCGCCGCTGCGGGTCAGCGCGAAGCCGCAGAACGCGAACGGCTCGACCGCCACCGGCGTGAAGGGAACCTTCACGCTGAAGGTCAGGGGCAAGACGCGGAGGTACAGCGTCGCGGGTCCGATCGGCCCCGACAGGCAGGGCCGCATCACCATCACGGCGCGATACCGGGGCGCGCACGGCGCCCGGGGCACCTTCGTCTCGAAGAGCCCGCCCCAGGACCCGACCGGGGATCCCGCGGTCACGATCAAGGGCACCCTCTGAAGGGCCCTCGCAGCTTGAGCCCCTTCCCCTGCACCGGGAGGGGCGCAAGGCGCTCTCAGTGACTCGGGTCGATGCCCACGCGCACCTCGTCCCGGCGGCGTACCGGGCCCTGCTCCCGCCACCGCCGTCTGGCGCGCCGCCAGTCGCCACGGTGGAGCCCTCCGACCTCCTGGAGGCCATGGAGCGCCACGAAATCGACGCTGCCGTCGTGTCGACCGGCCCGCCTGGGGCCTCCTCGGAGGATCAGGTCCGCGCGAATGAGCTCGCGCGCGCGGCGAACGAGTCGATTGCTGCGATCGTGCGCGGCGACCAGCGCTTTGCCGGTCTGGGGCTGCTCCCGCTCCCGGACCCGGATGCTGCCATCTCGGAGCTCCGCCACGCGTTGGACGTCCTGGGCCTCGACGGCGTGATGCTGCTGACCAATACGGCTGGCGCGTACCTCGGCGACGGTCGATGGGTTGCGCTCTACGAGGAGCTGGACCGGCGCGGGGCGTACGTGCTGGTCCATCCGACGTTCCCGCCCTACCGTCCGCCGCTCGCCAGCGAGCACCCACCCTGGTACGAGCTGCCCTTCGACACCACGCGCGTGATCGCCCACATGCTGTTTTCCGGCCTGCTGGAAAGGCACGTCCGCATCCGCTTTCAGTTCGCCCACCTCGGCGGGACGGCGTTGTTCCTCGCTCACCGGTTGTGCGCGATGGCCGACAAGAGCGACGGCAGCGAACCCGGCACGGCCCTGACCTCTCTGCGGCGCCAGTACTTCGACACGGCGATGGCCGCGAACGAGCCGGCCATGGCTGCGGCGCGCGCAGCCGTCGGGATCGACCACCTCGTCTTCGGCACCGACTGGCCATACGGGCCGCTGCCGCCGGAAGGTGGCGACCCGGCGCCCGGGCTCCGATCCCTCGACGCCGATGACCGCGCGGCCGTCGATGGCGGAAACGTCGCCTCGCTGGTGCCGCGGCTCATCTGAGCCGCGGATGGCTGGTATCGACAGGTTTCATTGGACAGCGCACCCCTCGCGGGCCGAGCATCGGGTCATGGGCACCGACAGCTTCGGCCTCGGGACATTTGCGGGTGCAGACGGGATCCCGTTCCCCGGTTTGGTACTCACCGGGCGCGTCTTCGACCTCCGTCCGGAGTTCGCAGACACGTTGTCGATCCTTCGTGACTGGGAGGCCTCGCTGGCGCGCCTGCACGAGCTCGGCGGGACGCCGATCGGCGAAGGCACGCAGCTCGACGAGCTCCGCGTGCTGCCCCCGGTGCACCCCTCCGGTCAGATTCTCTGCGGGGGCGCGAACTACTTCACGCATCTGCGGCAGATGCACCTGTCGATGCTGCGCCGCCGCTGGCACACCGCCGCCTGGGTCAGCTCGTACGGCGTGCTGCTGCCGCTGGCGTTGGGCGTCGGCGCGGGCCTCCTGCTGCCGCTGAGTCTGCTGGCCGGCCCGTCCGGCGACCGCGCCGCGTTCGCGCTGTTCGTCGGCGTCGCCTTGTGCGTGAGCGCCATCCCGGTGATCGGCCGGATCCTGCTCGACATGGGGCTGGCCGAGCGCAAGGTCGGTCAGCGCCATGATGAACGCCCGCCCCGGCCGGGAGCCGGAGCGGGCGCATCGAAGGAGTCAGTGCGACGTGCGGGCCCGGCGCGGCAGCAACCAGCCCACCGCGAACGCCACGGCGATCAGCACCAGCGTGATCAGCAGCGTGTCCTGAGCCGCGACCAGCTGCCGTCCGGCCGCCCGCGCCGCGCCCGGACCGCCGTCCTCGAGCCGGATCTTGCCGAAGAACAGCGTGGCCAGCACCGCGACACCGAGCGAGGCGCCCAACTGCTGCAGCGACTCCAGCAGCCCGGATGCCGACCCGACCTCGTGGTCGTCGATCTCGCCCATGATGATGCTGAACACCGGAACGAAGATCATGCCCATGCCGAACCCGAATACGGCCAGCCCCGGGGCGACTACGCCGACGCCCACGCCGCCGTCGACCGCGCGAAGCGAGAAGTACAGGATGGCTGTACCAGCCGCCATGATGGCCAGGCCGATGTGCAGGATCGGACGCCCAACCGCCGTCGCCGCCCAGGCCCCGACACCAGTACCGAGGAAGGCACCCACGGCGAGTCCGGCCGAGTACAGGCTGGCGGTCAGCGGGCTGTAGCCCAGGCCGACCTGCAGGAACAGGCCGACGGTGAGGCCGAAGCCGACGACCGTGCCGAAGAACACCAGTACGAACACGATGCCCGAGACGTAGGAGCGCTTGCGCAGCACGCTGAACTCGATCAGCGGGCTCCGGCCGAGGCTGACGCGCCGACGCTGCTGCAGCCCGAACGCGACCAGCACCGGAACCGCCGCCGCCAGCACGCCGAAGATCCAGGCCGGCCAGCCGAGCGACCGACCGTCGACCAGCGGGAACACGATCAGGAAGCTGGCCACGGCCATCAGCACGGTGCCGGTCCCGTCCAGCCGCAGCCCGTCCCGCCGCGGGGCCGACGCCGGCAGCACCCGCGCCCCGATGAACAGGGCGAACGCGCCGATCGGCAGGTTGATCAGGAACAGTGCCCGCCAGTCGGTGCCGAACAGGTCGGCCTTGATCAGCAGCCCGGCCACCACCGGACCGGCCACTGTGGACAGTCCGATCACCGGGCCGAGCGCCGCGAACGCCTTGCCCATCCGCTCCGCCGGGAACAGGTCACGGATCAGGCCGAAGCACTGCGGGGTCAGCGCGGCCGCCGACAGGCCCTGGATCACCCGCGCCGCGATCAGCGACTCGGACGACCAGGCGAACGCGCAGGCCGCCGACGACAGCACGAAGCCGGTCAGGCCGACCATCAGCATCCGCTTGCGGCCGAACATGTCGCCGAGCCGCCCGCCGGTCATCAGGCCGACCGCGATCGCCAGCGTGTACGCCGCGGCGATCCACTCGAGCGCCGAGGTCGACATCGACAGATCGCGCTGGATCGACGGGGCCGCCACGTTGACGATCGTCGAGTCCGTGATGTTCATGATCATCGCCGCGAGCACCACGGCAAACCCGCTCCAGGTGTGCTGACGCTGCCGAGCCGGCGCCCGCGACACACCCGCGCCGAGGTCCGTAGGCCGTTCCAGGACGGTCGTCATCTCTTGGTCTCCCTCATCGGTCGATCTCGTTCGGTCGATCTGACAGGGGCTACGCTAGAAGGCAATCAGGAACGTTTCTTTCCTCTTTAGGAAGTAGTTTCGGGCCATGGCAGAAACATCAGGTCGGCTGCTGAATCTCCTGTCGCTGCTGCAGACGCCGCGCGAGTGGCCCGGTCCCGAGCTGGCCCGCCGGCTCGGCGTCACCACCCGGACGGTGCGCAACGACGTCGAACGGCTGCGCCAGCTGGGCTATCCGGTGCAGGCCACCCGCGGGGCGGTCGGGGGTTACCGGCTGTCCGCCGGCACCGCCATGCCGCCGCTGCTGCTCGACGACGAAGAGGCCGTCGCGATCGCGGTCAGCCTGCGCACCACCACGGGCGGCGCCGTCGAGGGCCTGGAGGAAACGGCCCTGCGCGCGCTGACCAAGCTGCAGCAGGTACTGCCGGCGCGGCTGGGCCGGCGGGTCGACGCGTTGCAGTCGCACACCGTTCGGGTCAGCGGGCAGCGGCGCGGACCGCAGATCGACGGCCGGCTGCTCGCGCTCATCGCCGCCACTGCGCGCGACCGAGAGATCATGCGGTTCAGCTACTCCGACCACTCGGGGTCGGCCACCGAGCGGCGGGTCGAGCCGTACCGCCTGGTCAACTGGGGCCGGCGCTGGTACCTGGTCGCCTTCGACGTCGAGCGCGACGACTGGCGCACGTTCCGCGTCGACCGGATGGCCGAGCCGCGATCGGTCGGGCACCGGTTCGCCGTCCGGCCCCTACCGGCCGAGGACATCGCCGGCTACGTCGCCGAGAAGACGCGCCAGGTGCAGATGAAGGTGCGCGGCCGGCTGATCGTGCACCTGCCGGCCGAAGACGTCGCCGCCCGGATGGGCCCCTGGAGCCAGGGCAGCATCGAGGCGCTCGGCCCGGACCGCTGCGTGGTGCAGCTCGGCGGCCGCTCGGTCGAGGACATCGCGTTCTGGATCGGCATCCTGGACGTCGACTTCGAAGTCATCGACTCACCCGAACTGGCCGCCGCCGTACGGCGCGTCGCCGACCGGTACACCCGCGCGACGGTCAGCCCTTGACGTAGGACAGCTTCTCGGCGATCAGCCCGCCGCGAACCCGGAACACGTCGACGCCGCGCACGTGGCCACCGTCCCAGGTGTAGCGCCACAGCTGGACGACCCGGTCGCCGGCCACGATCGTCTGCTCGACGTCGAAGCGCGCGCGGACGTCCTCGACGATCGGCCGCCACGCCGCCCGGATCGCCTCGCGGCCGACGTAGCGGACACCGTCCGGCGCCGGACTGGTGCTCTCGAACACGCAGTCGTCGGTGATCAGGGCCAGCGCCGCATCCAGGTCGTGCCCGCCGAACGCCGCTCCGAACGTGTCGACGGCCCGCCGCAGCTCATCGAGCGACACTCCCATGACGCCCCCTCTCGTGCTCACCGCAGCATCCGCCGACCCGCGATCCCGCAGCAAGACAGCGCCCGGAACGTCCAATGCTCATCGCATTCTTGCGCTATCTGCCGAGATGACCGGCGTGCACCGTGACTTGCCTGAACCTGCGTATCCGGGACGATCACTGGGTCGTTGTCGGTGACATCGGGGCGTGCATCACGGGGGGTCGCCATGTTCGGACAACGGATCATGACCAATGCCTGAACAGTGTCCACTGTGGACGGTGGCGGATCCGCTCTCGGCACTGCAAAGCTGGGACGGGCAGCCGCCGGTTGCCCGCAGGAGTCGGCCGCGGAGGGCGACCCGTGTTCCCTGGCTTCGACGAATTCGATCTCGCCGTTCTCGGGACGACGATTAGCGGACGAGTCGCCGGTAGCGGCTCTCCGTTGCTGCTCCTGCACGGCATCCCCGAGACGCACCTCATGTGGCATCGGGTGGCGCCGACTGGCTGATCGCCGCGTCGCCGGCCACCGTCGTCAACCACATGCTCGATGCCTGGTCGGAGGCCGACGTGTTCCCGCCGGAGATCCGGGCCGCGTACGTCGCCGCGTTCTCCGACCCGGACACCGTGCACGCCGTCTGCGAGGAGTACCGCGCGGCGGCCACCCTCGACTTCCGGCACGACCAGGCCGACCACGGGCGGGTCAAGATCGGCTGCCCGGTGCTGGCCCTGTGGAGCGACGCGGGGCCGGTCGCCGAGTGGTACGAGCCGCTCGACGTGTGGCGCGAGTGGGCCGAAGACGTGCGCGGCGGCCCGATGGCGGCCGGGCACTTCCTGCCCGAAGAAGCGCCGGACGAGACGATCCGGCGGCTGCGCGATTTCTTCGGCTGACGGGTCTGGACGATTAGAGCCGCCGGCCCCGCGCACACAGGACGAAGTGCGTGGGGCCGGCGGGTGAGGGGGTTACGACTGGACGGTCACGTGCACGGTCGCGGTCGAGGACCCGGCCGTCGTGGTGATCGTCACGTCATGGCTGCCGTGGTGGGCGTAGGTGTGGTCGCTCACCACGTCGTACAGGCCGTTGACCGTGCTGTCGGTGGCGGCCACGCCGGACAGGATGCCCGAGCCGGTGGTGCCGTCGCCCCAGTCGAAGGTCACGGTGACCGCTCCGGTCGACATCCCGGGCGCCGCCAGCGTGGCGAACGAGCCGGAGACCTCGCCGTGGTTGACGTCCGGACGGCCGGGCGCCAGGTCGAGGCGCCAGGGCACCTCGGGCGTCGGGTAGAAGTTCTGCCCGGCGGCCTGCCAGCGAGCACCCTGCGCCGCGAGTCGGGTCACGAAGTCCTTGTACGCGGCGCTGGACGTGCCGCTACGGTCAGCCTTCGGCGACCAACCGAGTTCGGCGAGCGCGGGCAGGCGCGGGAACACCATGTACTCGATGTTGCTGGAGTTCACGACGGTCTCGGCCCACATCGCGCCCTCGACGCCGATGACGCTGCCCGCGGGAATCCCGTCGACGTAGGTGTCCGGGTCCCAGTTGTAGGACTGGTCGACATCGCAGCCGACGTTGCACGCCCAGTGCAGGCCGAGCGTCGCCGGCACGTTCACGTTCTGGCCGAACGCGTACTTCTGGTCGAGGTAGGCGTGGCTGGCCGGAGCCATGACCAGCTTCATGCCCTTGGCGACCGCCTCGTGCGCAGTGGCCGTGTCCGAGCTGGAGCCTGACGCCGGGTTCCAGTACTCGGCCAGAGAACCCGGGGCGAGCTGCGTGCCCTCGCCGGCGATCTCGGCCCAGCCCATCACGGTCTTGCCGTTGGCGTTGACGATGCCGCCTTCCTTGTTGACCAGCGCGGCGTAGCGGTCCTGGGTGAGCACCGTGCTCGGCACCTCGTCGCCGCCCAGGTCGTAGTACTTGCTCGACGACATGGCCGCCAGCTGGCTGACGATCGCGTTGAGGATCGTCCAGGTGTTGTCACTCTCCGGGCACAGCGCGCTGTAGCCGACGTCGCCGGTGAAGTTCCACTGCGGCGGGTTCTTGGTGGTGCAGTTGATGTCCTGCGGGTGGCCGTTCAGCAACGGGTTCGCCGTGTCGTTGTACTCGGACATGACGATCGCGTTGTTGTGACCGGGCGTGTCCACCTCGGGCACCAGCGTCATGAAGTGCGCGGCGGCGTAGGCCACGACGTCCTTGAACTGGGCCTGCGTCCAGAAGCCGCCCGGGTCGACGGTGCGCCCGCCGGTGCCGACCGAGCCCTGACCGCCAACGGTCGCCAGGTTCGGGAACCCGTTGATCACGACGCGGAAGCCCTGGTCGTCGCTCAGGTGCAGGTGGAACGTGTTGATCTTGTAGGCGGCCGCCTGGTCGATCAGCCGCTTGACCGCGTCCGGCGACTCGTAGTGCCGGGCGATGTCGAGCATGACGCCGCGGTACTCGTAGCGCGGCTGGTCGGCGATCTGCACGGCCGGCATCGTCCACTGGACACTCTGCGGCGTCGGGCTGGAGATCCACGGTGGCAGCAACTGCCGGATCGTCTGGACGCCGTTGTACAGCCCGTGCGGCGTCTTGGCCTCGAGCGTCACCATGCTCGAGGTGGTCGTGAGCTTGTAGCCCTCACCGGTCGGGTCGGAGCTCAGGTCGAGGGCGAGCGAGATGTCGCCGCTGTGGGCCTGGCTGTTGACCACAGGCAGGTCGAACCCGGTCGCCGGCCGCAGGTAGCCGGCCAGCGCGTTCGCGACCTGCAGTGCGCCGGCGCCGTCGTGCTGGTCGACGACGATGCGCGCGCCGTCGCAGAGCCGGAACTGGCCCGAGCCCGTGGTGAGCGACGCCGGCGCGGGGACGATCTTCGGCGGCGCGGCCGAGCCGCTCGCGGTACACGAGCCGGATCCGCCGCCGCCCGGTGCGGCCGACGCCGCCGTGGCGGCCGACGCGACGAGCGCCACGCCGACCGCTGCGGCGGCGAACACCCGTCTGGGTGAGCTGGGATGGAACAACGACATGGTGGCCTCTTTCCGGTCAGCGGCTCACGCCCGCGCCTACCACTCGGACGCCCCGCCGCCGACTCACGTGGTCTAGACCAATACGAGATGTGGTCTACACCACTTTGATCCGCCGTGGCAAGAGTTGCGTCCAGAAGTGCCTACCGCTCGGCCCGCGGCGACGACGTTCCGTAGCCGGAAACCTGCTTGCCGATCCACCACCCGCGTCTGGTGAACTGGACACGATCCGGCCGGCCGGTACCCACATCCAGGAGTCACTGTGAGCGACGAGTTGCGCGAGGCAGTCCACAACGTGCTGCCTTCCGTGCGAGAGGACCTCGAGGCGCTGATCCGCATCCCGTCGGTCAGCGCCGATCCGAACGCCAAGGCCGAGGTGCGGCAAAGTGCCGACTTCACCGCGGCGCTGCTGCGCCAGGCCGGCGCGGTCGACGTCGAGATCATCGACGACGTCGAGGGCAGCCAACCGGCCGTGGTGGGTTACTACCCGGCCCCCGAGGGCGCGCCCACGGTGCTGCTGTACGCCCACCACGACGTCCAACCGCCGGGCGACCCGGCCAAGTGGACCAGCCCGGCGTTCGAGCCGACCGAGCGCGACGGCCGCCTGTACGCGCGCGGCTCGGCCGACGACAAGGCCGGCGTCGCCGTGCACCTGGCCGCCCTGCGGGCCTTCGACGGCGCTCCCCCGGTCGGGGTGACGGTCTTCGTCGAGGGCGAGGAGGAGATCGGCTCGCCCAAGCTCGGTGACCTGCTGGCCAAGCACCGCGACAAGCTCGTCTCGGACGTGATCGTCCTGGCCGACTCGGACAACGTCGAGATCGGCACGCCGTCGATCACGACCAGCCTGCGCGGCATCGCGGCCTGCATCGTCGAGGTGCGCGCCCTGGAGTACGGCGTGCACTCCGGCGGGTACGGCGGGGCGGCGCCCGACGCGCTGACCGGGCTGTGCCGGCTGCTCGCCACCCTGCACGACGACAACGGCGAGGTGGCCGTCCAGGGCCTGGTCACCGCACCGGCGCCGACGTTCGACTACCCCGAGGACCGGTTCCGCGCCGAGGCGGCGATGCTCGACGGCGTCTCGCTGCTGGGCAGCGGCAGCATCGCCGAGCGGATCTGGACCAAGCCCACCGCCAGCGTGCTGGCCATCGACGCCACCCCGGTCGCCGACGCGTCGAACACGCTGATCCCGTCCGCGCGGGCCAAGGTCAGCGTGCGCCTCGCCCCGGGCGACGACGCCGTGCGGGCCCGGGCCCGGCTGGCCGATCACCTGCGCGAGCACGTGCCGTGGGGTCTGCAGGTCACGGTCACCGATTCCGACGCCGGCGACCCGTACGCCATCGACCCGACCGGCCCGGCGTTCGACGCGGCCCGCACCGCGTACGCCGACGCGTACGGCAAGGGCGTGGTCGACATCGGCGGCGGCGGCACCATCCCGTTCGTCGCGCAGTTCGCCGACGCCTTCCCGGAGGCCGCGATCCTCGTGGTCAGCGCCGGGGCCGACCCGGACTGCCGGGCGCACAGCACCGACGAGAGCCTGCACCTGGCCGAGTTCGAGCGGGCCTGTTTGGCCGAAACGCTGCTGCTTGCCGAGCTGGCGAGGCGTCCAGACGCTAGAAAAGGGGCATGACGCAGACGACGCCGCCGCAATCCGACAGCCAGTGGCTCGCACCTGACGAGCTGGAGGCGGCGCGCCAGCGCATGCCGATCCTCTACATCGACGCGATTCCGGTGCGCGTCGACTCGCAGGGGACGGTGACCTCGGTCGGACTGCTGCTGCGGGCTACCGGCGACGGGCGGATCACCCGGTCCCTCGTGTCCGGGCGGGTGCTCTACCACGAGCGGGTGCGCTCGGCGCTGCTGCGGCACCTGGAGAAGGACCTCGGCCCGCTGGCCCTGCCGCGCGTCCCGCCGTCACCGCAGCCGTTCACCGTCGCCGAGTACTTCCCCACCCCGGGGGTCACGCAGTACCACGACCCGCGCCAGCACGCCGTGTCGCTGGCCTACGTGGTGCCGGTCGAGGGCGACTGCGCACCGCAGCAGGACGCGCTGGAGCTGACCTGGTTCAGCCCGATCGAGGCCCGCCAGGAGAGCGTGCTGGCCGAGATGGGCGGTGGCCAGGGCGCACTGCTGCTGCAGGGCCTGGCCTATGTCGGCGCCTGAGCCTTTGCCACCGGCTTGACGTAGCGGTGGCAGGGCACGGGCAGGGTGCCGCGCTCGATCGAGGCGGGGTAGTCGAACCGGCCCTCGTCGGTCCAGCCGCTGCGCTCGTAGAACCGGCGGGCCCGGGCATTCCCCGGCGCGACGGCCAGCCATGCCTGGGTGTGCCCGTTCGCGGCGACCAGCTGCTCGGCCGCGGTGAGCAGCGTCGCGGCCAACCCGCTACCGCGGTGACTCGCGGCGACGTACACCTGCTCGACCTCGTCGCCGACCACCATGACGAAGCCCGCGACCTCGCCGTCGACGTCGGCCACGACCGTGTCGGCCACCCGCGCCGCCGCCCGGGCGTCGAACGACTCGCGAGTGCGCAGGGCGACGAGCTCGTCCGGGACGTGACCGAGATGGCCGTCGCGCCAGCCGTCGGACCAGATCTGGGCTATCGCGCCTGCGTCGTCGGCGGTTGCCGGGCGAAGGGTGACCACCCGGCGAGGCTACCGACCCGCGTGGCTACACGTGCAGGACGCCGTCGGCCGCATCCGGGTCGTCGAACCAGCGACCGCCCGAGCCCAGGTACCGGAACCGCTGCTCCTGCCCCGACGGCACGATAACCGTGACGCTGCGGGTGCCGTTGCTGCGGCGGATCAGCCGGTGCTTGCCGGGCGTCCAGTCGTTGAACGTGCCGACGGCCGATACCGGGCCGTCGTGGACGTCGTCGGGAAGCACGAGCTGGACTTTGGTGTGGCCGACTTGGGGCGTGCCGAGGATGCGGATGGCCATGGACTGTCTCCTGCGATGGACCGGAGATGGCCCACAGGTTAGGCGGTCGGCGGGCATCTCGCCGGTCGGCGCGTCCGACGCAACGAGATGGTAACCGGCCGTTTCCACA
>Ga0081455_10008052_pt1 | contig 11007 bp, 10 predicted proteins | sample TabmetS3T2R1_FD_70207 | JGI IMG/M metagenome (GOLD analysis project Ga0081455, IMG submission 70207) | Tabebuia heterophylla rhizosphere microbial communities from the University of Puerto Rico - S3T2R1 | ecosystem: Host-associated > Plants > Roots > Rhizosphere ... | reverse complement strand
CGGTGCTGCGGCCGGCTCCGCATAGGGTGTGCACCACCATCGGGCAGCGATAGGCGCCGCCGGACATATAGGCGACCTTGGCGGCTTGGTTGACGAGCTGGTCCATGACCAGCCCGATGAAGTCCATGAACATGATCTCGACGACCGGGCGCATTCCCGTCATCGCCGCGCCGACGGCCGCCCCGACGATCGCCTGCTCGCTGATCGGTGTGTCGCGCACCCGCACCGGCCCGAACTGGGTCTGCAGCCCCGCTGTCGCGCCGAACGGTCCGCCCGGCGCACCCACGTCCTCGCCGAACAAACACACGCGTTCATCCGCCGCCATGGCGTCGCCAAGAGCGCGGTTGATCGCCTGCCAATATTTGATCTCAGCCACGCGCCACCTCCTGCCAAGCCGCGGTCACGGCGGCGTGATAGACATCTTCCGTCAGCAGCGAGGGCTCGGGGTCGGGAAGACCGCTGGCCCACGCGACCGCATGCTCGATCTCATGCGCAACCTCGCTGTCGATCGCGTCCAGGTCCCGAGGTCCAATCGAAAGCTCTTCCTCCATCAGCGACCGCAAGCGCCTCAAGGGATCGCGCGCCTTCCAGACGGCGAGCTCGTCGGCAGTGCGATAGCGTTGCGCGTCGCCTTCGAAATGGCCACGCCAGCGATAGGTCTCGAACTCGAGCAGGGTCGGGCCTTGCCCTGCGCGGGCACGCTCGACCGCCTCAATCGTCGCGGCGCGCACGATCGCCACGTCATTGCCGTCATAGGTGCCTGACGGGATGCGGTAGGGAGCACCGAAGTCGGCGACCCGCCGGGCGCTCAGATGCGCAGACATCGGCGTCATCTCGGCATAGCCGTTGTTCTCGCAGACGAAGATGATCGGCAACTTCCACAACGCGGCGAGGTTCAGACACTCGTGGAAAACGCCTTCAGCCACGGCGCCTTCGCCGAAGAAGGTGAGCGCCACCGACGAAGTCCCCCGGCACTGAGCGGACAGCGCCGCGCCCAGCGCCATGGGCAATCCGCCACCTACGATGGCGTTGGCCCCGAGGATGCCGACGGCCGGATCGGCGATGTGCATCGATCCCGAACGGCCGCGGCAATAGCCCTGGGGCTTGCCGAACAGCTCGGCCACCATGCGGTCGACACTCCCGCCCTTGGCGATGCAGTGACCGTGGCCGCGATGCGTGGTCGTGATATGATCGTCAGAACCCAGGACTGAACACGCGCCAGCCGCGACCGCTTCCTGGCCGATCGACAAATGCAGGAAGCCGGGAATGCGGCCATCGGCCAGAAGCTTGCCGGCTGTCTCCTCGAACAAGCGGATGCGGGTCATGCACATGTAGAGCGACCGCGCGATGTCGGCGTTGAGAGGAGTGTTGCCGAGCATCACCCCACCCCTCCTCGCCCAGAGGAAGGCAGTTCGAGCGTCGCCCAGGCCGGTGCGCACAGTCGCCCCTCCTGGTTGACCTCCTGCAGTTCGCATGTGACCTGATTTCCGTCGACCAAAGTCACAGACCCGGTCACGGTCAGGACATCGCCAGGAACCGCGAAATGCCTGTTCTCCCAGCGGAATCTGATCAACCGCGCATCCGGCCCTGCCCAGGCCAGCACGGAATGTGCGAGAAAGCAACCATGGAGATGGCTCTGCACAAGGACGTCGGCATAGCCCTCCTCGCGTGCATAGGCCTGGTCATAGTGAATGCGATGCGCGTTCCACGTAACCGCGCTGAAGCGGAAAAGCTGGATCGTGGTCGGGTGCCATTCATAAGGTCCAATGACGTCGCCAGACTTTAAACCATGGACCTTGATCGTTTCATCGTCCAATGAAAGTCTCCGTGCAACGTAGCATATCCTGGCCATTATTCTTGAAAACACGACGAATACTAATAACGGCTAGATCGCCAGATTTGCCCGTTTTTAGTTGAACGTCCTCTATGGTAGTCTCTTGGATAAGCTCCATCCCAGTCTCGATCTGCGCCAGAAACTCCAAGTCTTGCCCGACCCCCATCAAGCGCAAGCCGCCCAGGGAAAGCCCGCCGATCTGATCGAGGCTGGTGCCGTCAAAGTTCAGCTTTGCTTCGGGAACACCAGAGCTCCACTCCATGATGGAGCTTGCATATAAGGGCGGCACAACTTCAGTAACCGTTGTGCGAGGTAAGTGCATGACGTCGAAGCGGCCGACGGACATCCATAACCGCTCGGTCTGCCGTGAATCGACCTGTCCAAGAATTACCGCAAATGACCGCCCTATTTGCTCTTGCAGACCTTCAACAATATCATGAAAACTTGTCGCCATACCGAAACGATCCTGGTATAATAAACTGTCAAAATCCAATACAATGTACAGCTACGTAATATATTCTTCCTCGACAACGAACTCGTCCAGCTGAAGCCCGGCAATCATGGATATGAACCCATCGCCAATGCTTTCCCTCCGCTCGGACGAATTCATAACATGTTCATATTCCGCCATGCTCTCATGCCACACTTGAGCGCCTCTCCAACTTCTCTTAGGCGTACCCGTGGGCCATTCGATTGTTTTGAATACTACATGCCGCAGGGCGCCGGGTAACCGGCGCACTGTCGTGAGATGAACGTTATAATAGTACTGATCTAAAGCCTCGGGATGCTTGCCTGCTGGAGTGTGCCAGGTACCCCTTACCGAAATCGGATCGCACCCTGCCGCAAGGCGCCCAGCCCCTTTGGCTTCCGGGCTGAGATATTCCTCCTCAACTTCGGCAACATCAATTTGGAGGCCGGCTACTGAGGCGAAATATCCGTTCCGAATATCGTGCCACTCAGGCGAATTGTACGCCTCCATTAAGTCGGTCTGACTGTCAAACCAGTAGTCTTCCCCACGCCACCAGGGAGGCTGAGCTCCGAATAGATATTCATTACGAATCCGGTCGTGAATCCTAAGAAGGACATGACGCCTTATCCCCGGGAGGCACCGAACAAGAGGGACATGATATTTAAAATAGCGCTCGTCATATTCTTCGACGGAGGCACCATCGGGCAACCACCAAAGGTGGGTTACAATGATCGGCCTGCTTTCATTCATATACGTTCTCCGAGCACAACCGCATCAAGGGTCGGTTGTTCGTGTTCCTGCGTACGGAATACAATTCTTCTCCATTTTTATATCGATACCGTGGGAAGCACCATTTTCCACCAGCGCTGCGCGGTTATCGCGCATATGCGCATATTGTTTTCAACGGGTACTGCGTTGATGGTGCGGGTGTCAAGGCCGTTCTGCGCGAACGCGCGAATAACGCGCATTGACGCGTAACGGTGAACGTGAGAGGTGGCGGTTCATGAGGGACCTTGAAATCAAGAAGCAGGACTTTGCCCAAACGCTGGCGAGGGGGCTCGCGTGCCTTGAGTTCCTTTCGAATGGCTCGGCAGGCGTAACGGAGGTCGCAAATGCTATGGGAGTTCATCGCGCATCCGCCCGACGAATTCTCCTTACGCTCGAAAGCCTGGGCTATGTGAGCGAAGATCGCGGCCGCTTTGCGACCGCACCAAAGATCTTGGCGCTTGGCCGATCCATCATCGGCAGCGGCAGTATCTGGACTGCAGTAAATCCGGAAGTCATTAAGCTAGCGGACCAATTTAACGAGCCATGCTCGATTTCGGTGCTAGAGGGTCTCGATATTTTGTTCGTGGCACGAGACTCAACGAGACGGATCTACACAGCGCGCCTTGGTGTCGGGGATCGACTACCCGCACATTGCTCGGCCAGTGGTAAGGTCCTCCTAGCCTCTCTGTCTTCAGAAGAACTTGATCGTCGGCTTAAAGGCGCCAAGCTGCGGCCGCAGGGCCCCAAGTCTATCACGGAGGTGGGGCATCTCAAGCAAGCTCTAAAGCACGTGAGAGCGTGCAAGTTTGCTATCGCGGCTGATGAGATGGAGGAAGGCACAATTTCGATTGCCGTTCCACTTCGGGAGCGCGCCGGGCAGGTTGTCGCAGCTATGAGCGTAGCCTCCCATCGTTCGCGAATGTCGCCTGAAGATTTGGAAAACAGCGTCTTGCCGCTCCTTCAACAAACAGCAGAGCGCGTCGAGGCCGTAATCCGTGATTTCCAGGACCGTAAATGGATATCGCTTTAATCGTCAGCGCATTACTGACGTCCTAGTCGCTGCTCTGGTAGAATGATCTCTGGATAAACCTTGCCTATATTTCCGCAGAAGCTGGATCGTTGTTTTTGTAGGCAGGTGAAACGCCCGATTTTATTCGGAAAACTAGGCGGATTCAATGTGCAGCCCCGCTGGAATTGGAGTTGGTTAGAGCCGTTATCAGGCAATCAAATACGCTGCCCCAAACTGTATGCGCGATAATCGCGCGAATGCGCGAGTAATTGACAACCCCCACTGCCGATAATAGAACGTGCATCGAACAGCAATCAGTTGAAGGATGGCGACGTGGCTCAGTGGCTCAAGCGCGGGCTCGATGAAGTGCAACGTCGGGATGCCGACTCCGAGGTTCGTAAGGCCGTTGAAACGGCTATCCTCGACATCGAAAAGAATGGTGATGAGGCCGTGCGGCAGATGTCGCGGCGCTTCGATGATTGGGATCGACCCGACTATCGGTTATGTCGCGATGAGATCAGCGCTTGCATCAATGCCGTGTCGCCGGCTGACCTGGAAGATATCCTCTTTGCGCAGGAGCAGGTACGCAACTTCGCGCAAATTCAGTGCGAGTCCTTCCGAAATATTGAAGTCGAAACTCTCCCAGGCGTGATTCTCGGGCACAAGAACATTCCGATGAACTCGGTCGGCTGCTACGTTCCGGGCGGCAAATATCCCTTGCTCGCCTCCGCCCACATGTCGGTGGTCACCGCCAAGGTTGCAGGCGTTAGTCGCATCGTCACCTGCGCGCCGCCATTCCAGGGCAAGCCCGCCGCCGCGATCGTGGCCGCACAACATCTGGCCGGCGCTGACGAGATCTATGTCTTGGGTGGCATCCAGGCGGTGGCGGCGATGGCGATCGGTACCCAGTCGATCGCTCCGGTCGACATGTTGGTGGGTCCCGGCAATGCCTATGTTGCCGAAGCCAAACGCCAGCTGTTCGGGCGGGTCGGGATCGACCTGTTCGCAGGCCCGACCGAGACCTTGGTCATCGCCGACGACACCGTCGATGGCGAGATTTGCGCGGTCGACCTGCTTGGCCAGGCCGAGCATGGTGCCAATTCGCCTGCGATCCTGCTGACCGTCTCTGAGAATCTCGCGCGCGAGACGCATGCACAGATCGCCCGTCTCCTGCCGCTCATGCCCACCGGGGAGACGGCGCGCAAGGCGTGGCAAGATTACGGACAGATTATCCTCGCCGAAGATTATGACGAGATGCTGCGGATCGCCGATGATATCGCTTCCGAGCACGTCCAGGTGATGACCGACCGGGATCAGTGGTTTCTGGACAATATGACGAATTACGGTGCGTTGTTCCTTGGACCCCGTACCAACGTTGCTTATGGCGATAAGGTCATCGGCACCAATCACACACTGCCGACGATGAAGGCGGCCCGTTATACGGGAGGGCTGTGGGTCGGCAAGTTCCTGAAGACCTGCACCTATCAACGAGTCCTGACGGATGAAGCGACGACGCTCGTTGGCGAGCGTTGCTCGCGGCTGTGCGCTCTCGAAGGATTTGCTGGGCATGGCGAGCAGGCAAATATCCGGCTGCGCCGCTACGGCGGACTGGATGTCGAACCCTACACCGCAGCGGCTCGCACGAAGTCTGGTGCCAGCGATGTTCTTGTTGGCTGAAGTAAAGGTTTCGGTAATGGACAATCAAGACCAAGTTGCCGCGCTTCAGAGGCATGTAAAGAATATCCGCTATGCTGTTGCGACGACGACGTGCGGACGGACAGGCGCAATGCTGCGACAGATGCTTGATGAGGCCGAGTCCGAGCTTGTGGTCCGCAGTCAGGAACACCCCCGTCGGGTTATACGAGCTGCCCATGCTCGAGCGTTCTAACCTCGAACGGCATCGCGATGGCTTGCCTGCGATGCCTTCGATGCGTCTCGAAGCACGTCGCGCGCTCGTCACCGGGGCGGGACGAGGGATTGGCCTTGCCTGCGCGGCCGCACTTGCTGCGGCGGGAGCCGAGGTCGTGCTCGCCGCGCGCTCCGCGGACGAGGTCGCTCGGGCGGTAACGGCCATTCGCGAGGCGGGTGGAGCGGCTTCCGCAGCCAGGCTTGATGTGACCGATGTCGAAGGTGCTGGAGATTGGATCGCCCAGCAGGCGCCGTTCGACATCCTGGTCAACAATGCGGGCACCAACCGTCCGGGACCGTTCCTGGAGACGCGCACTGAAGATTATGACGCGGTGTTCGCGCTCAACGTCCGCGCGGCCTTCTTTCTGACGAGGGCGGTAGCGGGCTCGCTCATCGCGGCATCCCGGCCTGGATCGATCATCAACATGTCCTCGCAAATGGGCCATGTCGGCGAGGCCCGGCGCAGCGTCTATTGCACCACCAAGCATGCGGTCGAGGGGATGACCAAGGCGATCGCGGCCGAACTTGGCCCTCACGGGATCAGGGTCAACAGCATCTGCCCGACCTTTATCGAGACGCCGATGACGCGCCCCTATTTCGAGGACGCTGCATTCAAGGCGCATGTGCTTTCGAAAATCCGCCTTGGGCGTCTCGGGCGGGTAGAGGACATAATGGGCGCGGTGGTGTTCCTGGCTTCCGACGCATCGGCGCTGATGACCGGATCGGCGCTGATGCTCGACGGCGGCTGGACCAGCACGAGCTGAGAAGATGAACAGAGGCAAACCAATGAAAACCGAACGCCTGACGCTCGCGCAGGCCATCCTCCGCTTTTTGATGGCGCAGAAGATCGACGACGAAGGCACGATCCTGCCGCTCTTTTCGGGCGTCCACGCGATTTTCGGGCATGGCAACGTCACCTGTCTCGGCGCCGCGCTGGCCGAAGTTCAGGATGAGCTACCGACCTATCGCGGGCAGAACGAGCAGTCGATGGCGCTGGCGGCTGTGGCCTATGCGCGGGCGCGGCGGCGCAAGCAGATCCATGTCTGCTCGGCCTCGATCGGGCCGGGTTCCTCGAACATGGTGACGGCTGCCGGCGTCGCGCTTTCGGACCGGCTGCCGGTCCTCCTCCTGTGTGGGGACAATTTCGCCACCCGCTTCCCCGATCCCGTCCTGCAGCAAGTCGAGCATTTCCACGACCTCAGCATCACCACCAACGATGCCTTCAAGGCGGTGTCGGCCTTCTTCGACCGGATCACCCGCCCCGAACAGATTCTCTATTCGCTGCCCCAGGCGGTCGCGCTGATGCTGGATCCGGCCGCCTGCGGCCCGGCAACGCTCTCGCTCGCGCAGGACGTCCAGGGCGAGGCGTTCGATTACCCCGCAGCCTTCTTCGAGGAGCGCATCCACCGGATACCGCGCTACCACGCGTCCGACGATCAGATCGATGCTGCCGTCGCGCTGATCCGCGCGTCGAAGCGCCCGCTCATCATCGCCGGAGGCGGTGTCCACTATTCGGGCGCGACGGCGGCGCTCGCCGCCTTTTCAGGGCAATTCGGCATTCCGGTCGCCGAGACCATCATGGGGCGTTCGGCGCTGCTGCACGACCATCCGCTCAACGTCGCCTCGCTCGGCGTGATGGGCGGCAATGCGGGAAACAACATGGCGGCGGACGCCGACCTCGTCATCGCCATCGGCACGCGGTTGGCCGACATGGTGACGGGCTCCTGGAGCGTGTTCCGCAACCCGGACGTGCGTTATGTCGCGCTCAACGCCAACCGCTTCGACGCCAACAAGCATATGGCCCAGCCGGTGGTGGGTGACGCCAGACTTTCGTTGAGCTTGCTGGCGGAGCGTCTCCAGGGTTGGTCTTCGCCGACCGAGTGGGCTGATCGGGCTTCACGCGAAAAGGCTGAATGGGACACGATCGTTGCCCGGCGCAGCGCTGCGACCAATCAGGAACTGCCCAACTATCCGCAGGTGATCGGCGCGATCCAGCGCCATGCTCGGCCGACCGATGTCGTGTTGTCGGCCGCCGGCGGGCTGCCCGGCGAGCTCTACTGCGCTTGGCAAGCCATCGGCGTCGGCACCTTCGAGTCCGAATATGGCTTTTCCTGCATGGGCTATGAGATCGCTGGCGCCTACGGCCAGAAGATCGCCGACCCGTCGCGCGAGATCATCGCCTTCCTTGGCGACGGCTCCTACCTCATGCTCAACTCCGATATCTATTCGTCGGTGCTGACGGGTAACAAGATCATCTGCATCGTCTGCGACAATGGCGGCTTTGCCGTCATAAACCGCCTCCAGACCAGCAAGGGCGGCGTCGAGTTCAATAATCTCCTCGCATCATCCAAACATATCGGCGAGGTGCCGCGGATCGATTTCGCGATGCACGCCCGCTCGATGGGCGCCGAAGCCGAGAATGTGAGTTCGATCGCCGAACTCGAAGCGGCCTTTGCGCGCGCACGCGCATCGGAGCGCACCTATGTCATCGCGATCCGGACGCATCCCTATGAATGGATGGAAGGCGGTTCCTGGTGGGATGTCGGCATGCCCGCTGTCTCCGGGCGATCGTCCATCAACGACGCGCGCGACGCGCAGGAGTCTGAGCGCGTCCATCAGCGCCAGGGTCATTGAGGAAGGGGCATGGCGAAGATCCGCATCCTTGTGACCGGATCGACCGGCAATCTCGGCGGCAAGGCTGTCGCGCGCCTTGCGCGAGAGCCCGAGATCGAGCTGATCCGGATCGGCCGGAACAGCGCGGGCGAACCGGAGGTGATCGCGGCCGATCTCGAGCATTATGATGACAGCTGGGCGCAACATTTCGCCAATGTTGACGTGGTGCTCCATCTGGCCGCCGATCCACGCGCGGCCGGCGACTGGACGAGCGTCACCCCGCTCAATGTCGACCTTGCGCTCAATGTATTTCGCGCCGCCGAGCAGCACCGCGTGGGGCAGTTCGTCTTCGCCAGCTCTAATTGGGTTCTTGGCGGCTACCGCTTCAGGCGGGAATGCCTCTCGTCCGCGCTGCCGCCGAAACCCGTCAACCCGTACGGCGCCTCCAAGCTCTTCGTCGAGCGCTATGGGCTCGCGGTGGCCGAGCGGGGCGAGATGTCCTTCCTCGCGCTCAGGATCGGTTATTGCCAGCCCGGCGACAACCGCCCTGGGCCGCACATGGCGTTCGGCCGCTGGGGCCAGGAGATGTGGCTCGGCAACCGCGACTGGGAGCAGGCGGTCCACAAGGCGGTGACGACGCCGTTCGGCGGCGGTGCGGTGATCAACGTCGTCTCGCGCAACCGCGGCATGCGCTGGGATCTGGACGAGGCGCACGCAGCAATCGGCTACGCGCCCGAGGAAGAGCATGTACCGACGCTCTCGCTTTCCGGAGGGCTCAAGGATTTGGGGGCGCGGATCCGCGACCGCTTCGCGCCCCAGGGGGCTGCCAAGCCGCCCTTTGGCGCGCGCTGGTGAGAGGAAAAGAACAGGGCATGAAGAAAGTTCTCGTCATCCAGCCGCTGCATCAGGCCGCGCTTCGCCTCCTGGAGGAGCGTGAGGATGTCGCCTTCGAGGTTGTCACCGACTTCTCTGCTGACAATTTGCTCGGCCGGGTCATGGATGCCGATGCGATCACCATCCGGGACGCGCCGCTCCCGACGGAAGTGCTGGAGGCGGCGCCAAGGCTGAAGGTGATTTCGCGCCACGGCGTCGGTTATGACAATATCCCGGTCGATTACTGCACCTCGCGGCAGCTTCCAGTGACCGTCGTCGGCGACGTCAACGCCAATGCCGTCGCCGAGCAAACCATGTGCCTCATGCTCGCAGCAGCAAGGGCCGGGATCGCGCTCGACTATGCGGTCCGTCGCGGCGACTTCGCCGCTCGTGCGCGGATATTGGGCGTCGAACTGCGTGGCCGCAGGCTGCTCATCCTGGGCTTCGGGCGGATCGGACGGCTCGTCGCGGCTCGTGCGCTCGCCTTCGGCATGCAGGTGTCGGTGTTTGATCCCTATGCCAAGGGCGACGCGGCGGCGGGTGTCGTCTTCGTCGACGATCTTGATGAGAATCTCGCCACCGCCGATGTGGTTTCGCTCCACATTCCGCTCGTTGACGGCAACCGCAATTTCCTCGATCAGCGCAGGCTGATGCTGCTGCCGCGGGGCGCGATCGTCATCAACACGGCCAGAGGCGGGTTGGTCGACGAGGATGCTCTCCTCGCCGCCATGGCGTGCGGTCATATCCGCGCGGCCGGGCTCGATACCTTCGCGAAAGAGCCGGTGCCGGCCAATCATCCGATGCTCCAGGAACGCAACATCGTCCTCAGCCCGCATTCGGCCGCGTTGACCGAGGAAGCCCTGCTGGCCATGGGGCTCGCCACCGTCCGCAACGTGCTTGCCGGCCTCGACGGAACGCTCGACCCGGCGTTCGTGGTCAATCCTTCGACACTCGCGGGAGCCTGCGATGCGGCTCAATAGGATCCGCGAAATATGGGACAGCGGCGAGACCGTCGTCTGCGCCTGGCTCTCGATTGGCAACAGCTACAGTGCCGAGATCGTCGGGTGGAGCGGCGCGGATGCGGTCCTGGTCGACCTCCAGCACGGCATGGCCGACGTGGCCGCGATGGTCGCAATGCTGCAGGCGATCTCGGCGACGCCCGCCACCCCGATCGTGCGGGTGCCGTCCTGCGACCCGCCGCTTATCATGAAGGCGCTCGATGCCGGCGCCTATGGCATCATCTGCCCGATGATCAGTACCGCGCGGGAGGCGGAGGCGTTCGTCTCGGCGACAGCCTACCCCCCGGGCGGCAGCAGGAGCTTCGGGCCGGCGCGCGGGCTGCTCTATGGTGGCCCCGACTATTTCGAGCATGCCGATAAAACCATCGTCCGCCTCGCCATGATCGAAACCGAGGAAGGGCTGGCGGCGGTCGAGGCAATCTGCGCGGTGGCAGGGCTCGACGGCATCTTTGTCGGGCCCAATGATCTTGGCCTGACGTTGGGCAAGGGACCGGCGGGCGATCCCACCGATCCC
>Ga0081455_10008051_pt1 | contig 11008 bp, 8 predicted proteins | sample TabmetS3T2R1_FD_70207 | JGI IMG/M metagenome (GOLD analysis project Ga0081455, IMG submission 70207) | Tabebuia heterophylla rhizosphere microbial communities from the University of Puerto Rico - S3T2R1 | ecosystem: Host-associated > Plants > Roots > Rhizosphere ... | reverse complement strand
GGCCGGCGCCGTGGGGACCGCGGCGACGCTGCGGACGACGACCCGCACTGCGGCCGAGGAGCGGACCGCCAACTGGGGCCGGGCGGACGACGTGGCGTGGGCGCCGGCCGCCGTCGAGGATCGCCTGGGGCCCGCGCTCCGGGATGCCTACCCCGAGGGATCGCGCTTCGTGACGGTCCACTGGGGCCCGGACGCTCTGGTCGACGAGCGGGGCCATCTGAGCAGCGTCCGAGTGTCCGACCGCCCGTGGGACGAGTTGCTTTTGGAGGGAACCGGCACCCTGCTCGAGGGCCGGGCACCCGTCCGGCCGGGGGAAGCCGTGCTCAACGAGGCGGCGCTCGACGCCGCGAACGCCGCGGTAGGCGGCGGGGTCGAACTGTTCCTCATCGGGCGGGTCGAGGTGGTCGGCAGCTTCCGGGACGAGACGGGCTCCGGGCCGCAGGCGGTGACCGTCGAGGGCTCGGCACAGCACCCCGATGTCGAGACGCAAGTGTTCGTCGACGTTCCGGCCGGGAAGCCCGCAGCACCCGACGTCACCGCCCTCAGGGCCATCGGCGGGGGCAGCTGGCGTGACGGCGCCGATGACCCGTTCGGTTGGGTGGCCGAAGAGGTCCGCAACAAGGTCTCGACCGCCTACGCCGTGGTCGGCGTGGTGCTGGTCGTGATGGCCATCGTGGCGTCGGCGGCGTTCGCGGTCGGCGCCAGGCGCCAGATCCACACGCTCGGACTGCTGAGCGCCAGCGGCGCGCCGCCGGCGGCGTTGCGCCGGACGGTGCTGCTGCAGGGAACGGTCACAGGGGCGGTGGCGTCAGCGCTGGGGGCGACCCTCGGTCTGCTCGGCGCGGCGGTTGCGGTCCCTCTGATCGAGGACGCCATGGATCGCACCCTCCCCGGGTTGCGTGTTCACCCGCTCGACGTGGCAGTCCCGATTGCCCTCGGGATCGCGGCGGCGACGGCGGCCGCCTGGATGCCGGCGCGCAGTGCCGGCCGGGTGCCGGTGTTGGCAGCGCTGGCGGGTCGCCGGCCGAGCGGCCGGGTGCCGGCGGCGCTCCCCCTCGCCGGTGCCGGGGCCGTGGGCGCCGGCACGGCGGCGCTCGCGCTGTGGTCCCGGCTGGATGAGCCCCCCTGGGGCGTCGGCGTGGCCGCGGCGCTGGTGGTGCTGTTGGGCGGCACCGCCCTGGCACCGTGGGTCGTGTCGCACACAGAACCGCTGGCTAGGCGGCTGCGGGGCGGCGCCCGGGTGGCGGCCCGGGGTCTGGCCCGGCACCGGCTGCGGTCCGCGGCGGTGGTGGCGGCGATCATGGCGCCGGCCGGCCTGACGATCTTCGCCTCCAGCGCGGCGCTCACCCTTGACGCCCGGGAGCGGGCCACCCCGTCGGCAAACGGAACGTACGACCTCGCCGACAACGACGTGCTCGTCACCCATGCGGGCGCGCCCTCCGGCGAGGTCGCCCGCGTCCTCGCCGAGGTCCGTGAAGTGCTACCAGGCGCCGTGGAGACTCGCGTGCGCATCGCCGTGACCCGCGGCGCTGCCGGCCTGGCGGGTGTTCTGAGCATCCAGATCACGGACTCCACGACCAGTCTGGCTCCGTCGGTCACGACCGCCCGGACCGTGCTGGTCGGGTCCGCCGACCGCCTGCGGCAGCTTGGCGCTCCCGACGCCACGATCGACGCGTTCAACGCCGGCAAGGCGATCGTGTTCGGGCTGGTCGATCCAGACGCCACGCTCACGCTGAACGACGGGACCGGCGCACCACGCCCGCTCGACCGGGCCGACGTCGCCGCCGATCCCCTCACCCGGGTCGTCCACGGCGACCAGGTCGCCATGGTGTCGCCCGAGACGGCCGAGAGCTGGGGGGCGGTGCCCGTCGATTACGGCACGTTGTTCCGGGCCCCGACAGACCTCACCGAGGCGCAGGCGCGGGCGATCCGCGCCGCCACCGAAGACGATCCCGGCGAGTCGCTGCGCCGGTACCTGACCAACCGGGACGACACCTTCTCGGACGTCTTTGCCGACATCGGCCTGTACGACGGCGGCGCTGGCGGGGGCGCCGGCAACCTGACGTGGGCGGCCGCGGGGGGAAGCCTGCTCTTCACCCTCCTGGTGGTCGCGATCGCCCTGGCCCTGGACGCCACCGAGTCTGGGGACGAGCGCGCCCTGCTCGCCGCCATCGGCGCCCCGCCGAAGGTCCGGCGGTCGATCGTGGCGTGGCAGGCGTTCCTGCTGCCGGCCCTGGCGGCGGTCGTGGCGGTGCCGGCTGGACTGCTGGTGGCCTACGCCGTGGTCAGCGTCCGGACGGAGCTCGATGGCCCGGCCCGAGACGTGGCGGTCCAAGTGCCGTGGGGTGCCATGGCGCTCGTGCTTCTGGTGGTCCCGCTCGCCACCGCCGCGCTGACCTGGGTCGGCGCCGGCCTGCGCGGCCGCCGCCGGCGCGACCTGTCGCCGCTCACCCTTGCGGCTGACTGAGGCCAACCCCGATGACCGACGAACAGGCGAACGTCGTGCGCCTCGACATGCGCGGCTCACGTCGGCTGACCATGCGCGAGTCCGCCGTCTGGTACGGATTGGCAGGCGCCAGCTACATCGCCCTGTCGATCTTCCACAAGTGGTTGCTCAACTGGTTCGTGGGACCCGCGTGGCTGGTGGCGTTCGTGTGGGCCGGCCCCGCACTGCTTGATCGTGTGCGGCGACGGTGAGCTGGGGCGCCCACCAGTTCGAGATCTACGCCATCCAGGCCCACCTGCCGCGCCGGATGCGGGGCCGGATCAGCTTCTTCGGCGTCTGGCTGGGTGACTTCACGCCCGACTTCCTCGCCAAGTTCTGGGTCTACGGCGTCACGATCGGCAGCACGCATTACGGCGCCCACGTGCCTCACCGATGGCACCGGGGCTGGCCCGGGGTTGGCTTCACCCACACCCTGTCCTTCGGCCTGCTCGTCGCCGGCGGCCTGTGGTTGTGGCGGCGCAGGCGGGCACTGACCGTGGGATACGCGCTCGGTTTCGCCGCCCACGCGCTGACCGACGTCAACGACAGCGTGGGGACGATGCTGCTGTTCCCGTTCTCGACGCTCAACTGGACGACGCAGGCGTGGTCGTACGCGGCGACGGTCTCCGGGGGCAAGTACCTCGACGCCGCCGCCTACTACAGCAGCCTGGGCCTGGTCATGGACTTGCTGTGGCTGGGCGTCGTGCTGGGGTGGTGGCGGGCGCTGACCCGCGAGTTCTGGCGGACCGAGGTCGTGCCCGCCGACCCCCACGGGTGGGCCCGGCTCGGCGGGCTCATGCCCGAGCGGGCCCTGTTGGCCCTCTACCACGCGACGTTCTTCTACGGGATCTGCCGGGTGGTGTCGTGGTCGACGTGGACACACGTGGTGGCGCGGCCCGTCATCGACGGTGTCCGCCGCGTCGGCTACCCGCTCGACCTGTCGTGGACCGGGCCGTGGTGGATCGGCACGCGGTCGCTGCCTCATGCGCCTCCGGCGCTCGTCCCCGTCGTGGCGGGGCTGCTGCTCGTGCTCGTCTACGCCACGGCCAGCGCCCTGTGGGAGCGCATGGGCGCCGCCGAGGCGGTGGCCCGGGGCGCGGGGGCGTGAGCCCGTGTGCGCGGGCTGCCTGTCGCAGGCGGAGGCCAACATCTCCCCTCTGAAGTGGTCGTTGGGGCGACCATGTCAGCAACGAGGGCGCGTCAGCGGTCTCCGAGCGTCAGCCCGCGAGCAGCAAGGCGTCGCCCTGGCCGCCACCGCCGCACAGAGCCGCGGCCCCGAGGCCGCCGCCCCGGCGCTTCAGCTCGAGCAGCAGGGTGAGCGCGAGGCGCGTGCCCGACATCCCGATGGGATGGCCGAGGGCGATGGCGCCCCCGTTGACGTTGACCACGTCGTCGGTGATGCCGAGGTCGTCCATCGAGGCGAGTCCCACGGCGGCGAAGGCCTCGTTGAGCTCGAACAGGTCGACGTCGTCGACGGCCTTCCCGGCCGACGCCAGCGCCGCCATGATCGCCCGCGACGGCTGGGTGAGGAGCGACGCGTCCGGCCCCGCGACCTGCCCGTAGCCGACGATCTCGCCCAGGGCCTCGGCGCCGCCGAGCCGCTCGGCCGCCGCCTTGGAGGCGACGATCACGGCCGCGGCGCCATCGGAGATCTGCGAGGCGTTGCCGGCGGTGATGTTGCCCGCCTTGTCGAAGGCGGGGCGGAGCGCGGCCAGTGACTCCACGGTCGTGCCCGGACGCACGCCCTCGTCGGTGTCGACCACCAGTGGGTCCCCGCGTCGCTGCGGCACCTCCACCGGGACGATCTCCTCGGCGAACCGGCCCTCCTTGATCGCCGCCGACGCCCGCTCGTGCGACTTGGCGGCGAGGTCGTCCTGGGGCTCACGGGCGATCGCGGCCGAGGCGGCGTACCTCTCGGTGCCCGCACCCATCGCCACCTGGTCGAAGGCGCAGAACAGCCCGTCGTACATCATCGAGTCGACGACCGAGCGGTCGCCCAGCCGGTAGCCCTCGCGGGCGCCCGGCAGCAGGTAGGGCGCTTGCGTCATCGACTCCATGCCCCCGGCGACCACCACGTCCGCCGCGCCCGACTGGATCAAGAGGTCCGCCAGGAAGATGGCGTTGAGGCCCGACAGACACACCTTGTTGACGGTGGTGGCCGGCACGGTCATGGGGATGCCGGCGTTGACCCCGGCCTGGCGAGCGGCGATCTGGCCGGTTCCCGCCTGCAGCACCTGTCCCATGAACACGTAGTCGACCTGGTCGGGCGCGACGCCGGCCCGATCGAGCGCGGCCTTGATGGCGAAGCCGCCGAGGTCGGTGGCCTTGAAGCCTGCCAGGGCGCCCGAGAGCTTGCCGATCGGCGTGCGGGCACCGGCGAGGATGACGGAACCAGCCATCTGCTACTTCCCCCAAGGGTGGTCGGTTGGGACGCGGCCCACGCTACCTAGTGGAACCTCGCGCCCACTCAGCGGTCCTCGCCGTCGTCGTAGTCGTCCCAGTCGGGGACGTCGGGCGGGATGCGCATGCCCGCCGGCAGCTCGCGCTCGACCCGCGGGCGGGGCCGCACCGGCCGGCGCGCCGGCGCCGCGCCAGGAGGTGCCGACGGAGGAGGCGCTGGGACCTGAGCCTGGGACGGGGCCGGCGGCGGGGGTGGCGGGGGCGGCGGCACGGCGGGGCCGCCCCGGGGGCCGGGAGGCGTCCGGCGGCGGGGCCGCGCCGGCAGCGGTGGACGCGGGCCCTGTGGCGCGTCCGACCGCGGCGGCACCGAGACGAGGCGCTCACGCGACCGCAACGCCGGCAGCTCGATCAGCGCGGACAGCTTCGCCGCCGCGGCGGCGTCGGGGACGGCCCGGGGGGCCACCTCCGGCACCGGGGGTGGCACCGCCTCCGGCCCTGGGGGTCGGGCAACATCGGGCGCGGCGTGTGGGGCGGCGTCGGGACGAGCCCACACATCGTCCGGGCCCGGGCCGGCCGCTGCCGCCACCGCGATGTCGGGCGCGGGCCGTTGGGCCACCTCCGGCACCCCTTCGGGAGGGGCCTCCATCTCGTCCGACTGGCCACCGGCGTCTGCAACCGGTACCGGCGTTTCGCCCCTGTGCACCGGTATTTCCCCCGTGTGCACCCTCGCTCCGGCGGCGCGTTCGGGGGTGGCACCGACGGGTTCCGCACCGCGGTCGTCGCGACCGCCCTCGCCCTCGGCCCCCTCCGCCGACACGTTGCCATCGCCGATGGCCCAATCGCGCCGCACGATGCGGGCGCGCTGTTCGAAGGCCTCGGTGATGATGGTCTCCGCCTCGGCACGGGCGCTCTCGATGATGACGCGGGCCTCGCGCCGCGCCTCGACCTTGGCGTTGTCGACAATCGCCTGAGCCTCCCGGCGCGCGTCGGCCATGATGCGGTCGGCCCGGATGTCGGCCAGCGACTCGGCCACCGTCGCGCGGGCGGCGGGGGCGGAGGGGCTGGAGGCACCGTGATCCCCATCGCCCCGGTCGGTGGCGTCCTGCTCCTCGGTCGGTGATCCCGCCGCAGGAGCCGGAGCGTGCGCCTCGGGGTTACTCACTTGCAGCAGGCTAGCCGCCCGGCGGCCGTTGGAGCCCTTCCGTTACCCCACGGTAAGTTGCGGCGATGCGCCAGATCCTCGAGGCCATCCAGGGGGGCGCCTCGGGCGACGAGATCGCCGCGCTCCCCATCCCCGAGAGCTATCGGGCCGCACACGTCCTGCGGGCCGAACAGGAGATGTGGGCGGGGGTGCCATCGGAGGACAAGGACCCCCGCAAGTCGCTGCACGTCGGCGACGTTCCCACGCCCGAGCTGGCGCCCGACGAGGTGTACCTCGCCGTCATGGCCAGCTCGATCAACTTCAACACGGTCTGGACGTCGATCTTCGAACCGCTGTCGACCTTCGCGTTCCTCGACCGCCTGGCCCGGGAGTCGACGTGGGCCGCGCGGCACCAGCAGGACTTCCACGTGGTCGGGTCCGACGCCTCGGGCGTGGTCCTGCGGGTTGGTTCGGCGGTGCGCAACTGGGCACCGGGTGACCGGGTGGTCGTCCACTGCAACTACGTCGACGACCAGGACCCGTCCGCGCACGACGACTCGATGCTCGCCGCCAACCAGCGCATCTGGGGCTTCGAGTCCAACTACGGCGGCCTCGCCGAGCTGGCGATCGTCAAGGCCAACCAGGTCATGCCCAAGCCCGCCCACCTCACCTGGGAGGAGGCGGCGGTCAACGGCCTGTGCGCCTCCACCAGCTACCGCATGCTGGTCGGCCGCCACGCCGCCCGCATGAAGCAGGGCGACAACGTCTTCATCTGGGGTGCCACCGGCGGAATCGGTGCCTACGCCACCCAGCTGGTGCTCAATGGCGGCGGTACGCCCGTCGGCGTCGTGTCGAGCGAGGACCGGGCCCGGCTGCTCAACGCCATGGGCTGCGAGCACGTCGTCGATCGCAAGGCCGAGGCCTACAGGTTTTGGAAGGACGAACACACCCAGGACGAGGGCGAGTGGCGCCGGCTCGGCAAGCGGGTGCGGTCGATGATCGGCGACGACCCCGACATCGTGTTCGAGCATCCCGGGCGCCAGACCATGGGCGCGTCGGTGTTCATCGCCAAGCGCGGCGGCACCATCGTCACCTGCGCCGCCACCAGCGGCTTCATGATCGAGTACGACAACCGCCACCTGTGGATGAAGCTCAAGAGCATCGTGTCCAGCCACTTCGCCAACTACCAGGAGGCGTGGGACATGAACCGGCTCATCGACAAGGGCGCCATCCAGCCGGTGATGTCGGCGGTCTACCCGCTGGACCAGGTGGGCGAGGCCGCCCGGGTCGTCCACCGCAACGAGTCGGAGGGCAAGCTCGGCGTGCTGTGCCTGGCGCCCGAGGCCGGCCTCGGGGTCACCGACCGCGACAAGCGCGAGCGCGTCGGCGAGGACCGCATCACGCTGTTCCAGCGCCACGCACGAGGCGAGCTGTAGCGGGCGCAGGGAAGCGCAAGGAAACCTGCCGCAGGTTTCGAGGGATAGGTTCACTGGCGTGCTGCTGACCGAGATCGACCACGTCGCCATCGCCGTCTCCGACCTCGAGGCCGCCATCGCGTACTACGCCGACACGTTCGGCGCCGAGGTCGCGCACCGCGAGGTGGTCGAGTCCGACGGCGTCGAGGAGGCGCTGCTGCGGGTGGCCGACAGCTACGTCCAGTTGCTGACGCCGACACGTGACGACTCACCGGTCGCCCGGTTCCTCCAGAACCGCGGTGAGGGCCTGCACCATGTCGGGTACCGCGTGGACGACTGCGCTGCCGCGCTGGACGCCGTGAAGGCCCAGGGTGGCCGGGTGATCGACGAGGTCCCCCGCCCCGGCAGCCGGGGGACGACGGTGGCGTTCGTTCACCCCAAGGGAGCGTTCGGCACGCTCATAGAGCTCGTGCAGGAATAGCGGGCCCATCCGCCCCAGGGCCTGACTCGGGGCGCTAGCTTCACGCCGGCTTCTCCCCACGGTTCCCAAGGAGGGGGAATGGAAACCTTCGGTCAGGCCTACCCGGCAACGCTGGAGATCGACCGCGCGGACCGCATCGCGAACTGGCGCCCGATCGTGCAGTGGCTCCTGGCGATCCCGCACTTCATCGTCCTCTACGTGCTCGGTGTCGTCGCCGAGGTCGTGGCGATCATCGGCTGGTTCGCCATCGTGTTCACCGGCAAGCTGCCCGAGGGGCTGGCGAACCTGGTGTGCCTGTACGTCCGGTACAACAACCGCGCCGTGGCGTACGCAGGCTTCCTGCGGGAGGAGTACCCCCCGTTCACCTTCGAGACGGTCCCCGCGGATCCCGGCACCTACCCACCGGTCCGCACCGGCTTCGTCCCCGAGCTCGAGGACCGCAACCGGCTCACCGTCGGCTTCCGGTTCATCCTCGTGATCCCGCAGCTCATCGTCCTGTCGGTGCTCGGGCTCGTGGCGTTCTTTGCCTTCGTCATCGCGTTCTTCGCGGTCCTGTTCACGGGCCGTTGGCCGGAGGGCCTGCGCACGTTCGTGGTGGGCGTCATGCGCTGGAGCACGCGGGTCAGCGCGTACTTCTACCTGCTCATCGACGAGTACCCGCCGTTCAGCCTCGATTGACGGAGTGACGCCGAGTCACGCCGAAGGCGGCACGACAAGGGACATCGCGTGAGCGCTGGGTGGCCGGGCCAAAGCCCGGGCCACCCGCGATGGGGATGCGTTCGATCCCGGGATCAGCCCGAGGGGGGCACCATCACGTGATCGATCAGGTGGACCGTGGCGTTGGCGGTCTGGATGTCGGGCACGACGACCTGCGCCTGCCCGCCGCCAACGGTGATCGTGTCGCCGTCGGCCTCCACGGGCAGCATCGCGCCGCTGAAGGTCTCGAGCTCGGTGGTGTTGGCCAGGTCGTCGGACGACAGTCGCTGGCCGGCCACCACGTGGAAGCCGAGCACCTGCGTCAGCAGCCCGGTGGGATCGGCCAGGGCGGCGTCGAGGGTCGCCGGGTCAAGCGCCGCGAAGGCGCAGTCCGTCGGTGCGAAGACCGTGACGGCGTCGGCGGAGTTGAGCGTGTCGACCAGGCCGGCGTCGGTCACCGCGGTCACCAGCGTGGTGAGGACGGGGTTGCTCGAGGCCGCGGTGGCCACGGGGTCGTCGGTCATGCCGGCGAGCGTGCCCTCGTCGGGGCCGCTCTCGACTGCGTCGACCAGGCCGGCCGTGTCGCAGATCGTCGCCGAATCGGTGGCGCCGGGCGTGTCGCCGGCCACGTCGGGCGCGGGCGACTCGGCCGGCGCGGGCTCATCGGAGCTGGCGTTGCTGTCGCCGCCGTCGGAGCACGCCGCCGCTGCGAGCGACAGGCCGATGGCGAGGGCGAGCGCACCTCGCAGCTTTCGGGTTGGGCGCATGGGTTGTCCTTCCTTTGGGATGGTTGGGGGTGGGTGTGGGGATCACTCGACGGTGACGACCAGCGACATCCAGCCGCTGGCGCCGTCGGGCAGGATGTCGGCCCGCGTCTCGGTCTGGGTCTCGCCACGGCCGTCGACGGCACGCACCGTGAGCGTGTGGCGGCCCGGGACGGCGTCCCAGTCGAATCGCCACTGGCGCCACGCGTCACGGTTCAGGGCATCGGCGAGCTGGGCGGGGCGGAAGGGTCCGTCGTCGACCCGCACCTCGACGGCCTCGATGCCGCGGGTCTGCGCCCAGGCGACGCCGCCTACTGCGACAGGCCCGGCCGCGACCCGCTCGAGGCTGCGCGGCGTGTCGATGCGGGCCATCGTCTTGATCGGCGCCCGGTCGGCGTAGCCGCGGCGCACCCAGTACTGATCGAAGGCGTCGAAGGTGGTGACCTCCAGCTCGGTCAGCCACTTCGTGGACCCGCTGTAGCCGTAGAGGCCCGGCGTGACGAGGCGGGCCGGGAACCCGTGCTTGAGCGGCAGCGGCTCCCCGTTCATGCCCACGGCGACGATGCAGTCCCGGTCGTAGGCGGCGGACAGCGGGAACCCGCACGTGTAGCCGTCGACCGACCGGCCCACGAGCTGGTCGGCGCCGTCGCGGGGACGGGCCTCGTCGAGTAGCTGGCGCGTGAGGACGCCGAGCCAGCGGGCGTGGCCCACGAGGTCGCCGCCAACCGGGTTGGAGATGCACGTCATCGTGATGTCGGCCTCGACGAGGTCGCGATCCAGCAACTCGTCGAAGGTCAGCTCGAACGGCTCATCGACCATCCCGCTGATTGCGAGCACCCAGTCCTCGGCCCGCACCTGGGGGACGACGAGGGCGGTGTCCACCCGGTAGAAGTCGGCGTTGGGCGTGACGAAGGGGGCCACGCCCGGGACGCCGACCTCCACGCCCGTCGCCGCCGGTGGCAGCGGCGGGCCGCGCCGCGCTGCGGCCGGCAGCACCACGCCGGCGCGCGATTCGGCGGCGCTGAAGCGGCTGCGGAGAGCCCGGCCGCCGGCGGCGGCGACGGCACCGGCGGCGGCAACCGCGACCGTCATCCCGAGGAAGGCGCGGCGCGACCCGACGCCACCGCGCCGCGGCATCGCCACGGCCGATGGCGGTGGCTCGCGGCCGTTGTCCCTCGTGGTCGGCAGGGCCGCCTGGCGGACCGGTGCGCGCGCCACCAGCGAGCCGAGGCACAGCACGCCCACCAGGCCGGCGACCATGCTCGGCAGGCCGGCCACGAGCGACGCGCGGGGTCCTGCGGCCGAGGCGGCAACGCCCACGGCTGCGAACGCCGCAAGACCCGCAGTGCCGACGCGGGGCCGCCGGCGGGACACGACGCCGAGGGCCATCCCGAACACGGCGGCGAACGCCAGGATCCCGACGACCAGTGCCAGCTTGTCGTTGGTGCCGAACGCCTGGATGGCGAATCGCTCGACGGCGCGGGGTACCCGGTCGATGAGCTCGCCGGCCACCGCCTCGACCGGCGATGCCAGGCCGTCGTCGGCGCCCGCGACCAGCTCACCGGCGCCGAGCGCGACGCCGGCCGAGACCAGTCCGGCCAGCGCCGCTCCGGCTGCGCCGGCGGG
>Ga0081455_10008050_pt1 | contig 11010 bp, 8 predicted proteins | sample TabmetS3T2R1_FD_70207 | JGI IMG/M metagenome (GOLD analysis project Ga0081455, IMG submission 70207) | Tabebuia heterophylla rhizosphere microbial communities from the University of Puerto Rico - S3T2R1 | ecosystem: Host-associated > Plants > Roots > Rhizosphere ... | reverse complement strand
GCAGCGCAAGGGCGCGACGCTGCGATGGTTCGGCGTGACCGACGAGGGCCGGCTCGACCTGTCGAACATCGACGACCTGATCAACGAGCGCACCAAGGTCGTGTCGCTGGTCCACATCTCCAACGCGCTCGGCACCCTGAACCCGGTGGCGGAGATCGCCCGACGCGCCCATGAGGTCGGGGCGCTAGTCGTCGTCGACGCCGCGCAGGCCGTGCCGCAGATCCCGTACGACGTCACCGCGACGGGTGCCGACTTCGTCGGTTTCACCGGCCACAAGATGGTCGGCCCCACCGGCATCGGTGTGCTGTGGGGCCGCCGCGAGATCCTCGCGCAGCTCCCGCCGTTCCTCGGTGGTGGCGAGATGATCGAGACCGTCACGATGGCCAAGTCGACGTACGCGCCGCCGCCGGCCCGGTTCGAGGCCGGCACCCAGCCGATTGCCGAGGCCGTCGGACTCGGCGCCGCCGTCGACTACCTCAGCGGGCTCGGCATGGAGTCCGTCGCCGCCCACGAGCAGCAGATCACGGCGTACGCGCTCGAGCGGCTCTCGGAGGTGAAGGGCCTGACGATTCTGGGTCCGGCCGAGGCCGTGGATCGCGGTGGCGCCATCGCCTTCGAGCTGGCCGGGATCCATCCGCACGACGTCGCCCAGGTGGTGGATTCGCGCGGTATCGCCGTCCGAGCCGGCCACCACTGCGCCAAGCCAGCCCATGCCCGGTTCGGCGTGCAGTCGTCGGTGCGGGCGTCGTCCTACCTCTACACGACCGAGGCGGAAATCGACGAGCTGGTCGATGCGTTGAACTATACGAAGAGCTACTTCAAGGTTTGAGTTAGGACGGCATGGAGCTCGACGCGCTCTACCAGGAGATCATCCTGGATCACTACAAGAACCCGCACCATCGGGGCTTGCGTGAGCCGTACGAGGTGGAGGTGCACCACGTCAACCCCACCTGCGGCGACGAGGTCACACTCCGCGTGCACCTGGTGGGGGAGACGGTCGAGGACGTCTCCTACGACGCGCTGGGCTGCTCGATCAGTCAGGCTGCGGCGTCGGTCATGTCCGATCTGGTGATCGGACGTAGCCTGGAGGAGGCGACCGCGCTGCACGCGGACTTCCTCGCCCTGATGCAGGGCAAGGGCGAGCCGGACGAGGATCGCCTCGAGGACGGCGTCGCCTTCGCCGGAGTGGCGAAGTTTCCGGCCCGGATCAAGTGCGCGCTGTTGGCCTGGATGGCGTGGAAGGACGCGACGAGTCAGGCACTCGCGAAGGAGGCATCATGAGTGAGCGTAGCGAGCGAACAATGAACACAGCCGAGCCTCGCTCGTGGCCGCCCGCAGCGAAGCGAGGACGGGCATGAGCGAGCGTAGCGAGCGAACAATGAACACAGCCGAGCCTCGCTCGTGGCCGCCCGCAGCGAAGCGAGGACGGGCATGAGCGAGAGCACCAAGGCCGACGACCTGCCCGAGGTCGACCTGTCCGGCCCGAAGCCGGCGACTGCCGACGACGTGACCGAGGCGCTGAAGGACGTCGTCGACCCCGAACTCGGCATCAACGTCGTCGACCTCGGTTTGGTCTACGGAGTCGAGCTCGACGACGAGTCCAACGCGACCATCGACATGACGCTGACGTCGGCCGCGTGTCCGCTGACCGACGTGATCGAGGACCAGACCGCCCAGGCGCTGGAGGGCCTCGTCAATGACCACCGGATCAACTGGGTCTGGATGCCGCCGTGGGGCCCGGACAAGATCACCGACGACGGCCGCGAGATGCTCCGCGCCCTGGGCTTCAACGTCTGACCACAGCGGGTCAGAACCGGAGTACGGTCACTCGGCGTTCATGCGTTCGGCGACGTTGGCCGCGACCCGATAGGCAGCCTCCGCATCGCTCGGCTTGGCCTGCGGCCGGGCGATCTCGACGGTCACCGAGAGGTCACCCCACACCGAGCCCAGCCGGGTGAACTCGCTGTCCACTCCCGGATCGCGCTCGACACAGGCGTACCCGAAACCGTCCTCGCCGGCCGGGGCGATCCACGGTTGGTCGCACCCGTCGCCTCTGGCCGCCTCGACCGTACGCGGCCACTCGCTGCTCAACGAGTCGATCTCGCTGGCCGGCGGGTACCTCGCCACGATCGTGAGGTAGGTGTTGTCCGGGTCGCTCCGAGTCTGGACCTCGCAGTCGGAGTTCATGTCGGGGGGCCGGATCTCGCCGAAGGCCACGAGATCGCCGCCGAGGACGTCTGCCACGACATCCTCGTCGACCAACTCGCAGCCGAAGCCGGCGGCGGCGTCTCCTGAGTCGTCCTCGCATCCGACCAGGATGGCGAGGAGGGGCAGTGCGCTGAGCGGGCCGGCCAGCCAGAACAGACGCCGTCGGCGAGTCGAGTCCGAAAGACGCATGCGCCCCATTATTTATAGCCGGCGATGCGCGACGCCAATGCGTTGAGGTAGTCCTGGAAGATCGTCTTCGGCGCACCGTTGGTCTCGCCCGGGCGCGGGTCCTCCCAGTTGTTGAAATCGTTCTGCACTGTCGACTCGGCACCGCCCTCTCCGTTGTAGAGACGCGGGTCGATCTGCCCGTCGACGATCGCATCCTCTGGTAGCCCGTGGGAGGGGTCGCGGGCGATGTCCAGGTAGCCGTGCTGGACCAGCGAGTTGTAGGTCTGGTACTCCAGGTGCTGCTGCATCTGACCCACCTGGTCGTCGGCCCACTTCTCGGTCTCACTGTCCGGCACCTGGCCGAGCTGGTCGCCGAGCAGGCTGAGCCCGCTCGACGTGAGCGCGCCCGCCACCTTGCCCGTCGGCGTCGGGATGAACTCGGTGGCAACCCCGAAGGCGGAGGCGAAGACCTCCTGCCGGGCGGCGTTGTCCTTCTCCTGGTCCATGCCGCCGTCGATCCCGTTCTTCGCGATGAAGTCCAGAACCTCGCCGGTGCTCGACGCCTGGTTGGTCAGCTGGCCGAGCACTCCGCCGTTCTGCAGGTCTTCGATGGTCAGCGGAGCGTTCGGGTGATCGGCCCGATACTCCTCGATGTAGTCGCCGGTCAGCTCGTTGTTGTACATCAGGCCTGCCGTGACGACGGCGGTGATGCCGGACTTGTCGTCGCCCCGGCCGACCTCCTGCAGCAGCTTCGCCAGGTCTGCGTTGCTCGCGGTGAGGCCGAGGACGTCCTTGTAGGCGTCCTCGCCGGCCTCGTTGCCGAAGACCCAGTCGCCCGGGGGGTCGCCGGTCTCGTTCTGGGCGATCCGATAGATGTCGGAGATGTAGGAGGCGGCGACGTTGCCGACGCTGTCGCGCATGCCCTCCGGGATTCGCCAGCCGTCGTCGAACGGCCCGTCGCCGTCGCCGGACTCGTTGGCGATGATGTGGACCATCTGCGAGGCCAGCGTGGCGGCGGCCGCCGCGTCGGCGTCGCTGCCACGGGAGCCGGTCATCGCGCCTTCGAGGGCCTGCCCCAGTCCGTCGCCGTCGTCGGTCGGCCAGACCCGGTCCTTCAGCAGGTAGAGGAGCCGGTCGTTGATCATCTTGCCGGTGTCGTCGTACTTGGCCTCGCCACCGCGCGAGAAGAAGGTCTCGGCGGCTTCGGGCGACTCGTTCATCGCCGTGAACAGGTTGGCGAGCGGGTCGTAGTTGTGGTCGCCGATCCAGATGTCGCCGTTCTTGAACGGGTCCTGCGGGCCGTACAGGGGACCGCCGTTGTCGGTGCCGGCGCGCGGGCCCCAGATCGGGCCCTCGCCCTTGTGATCCTGCTCGTACTGGTAGACGATCTCGGTCACGTCGGCGAGGAAGTCGCTGTCGAACGCGCCGTCTTGGCCGTGCTTGAACAGCAGGCTCAAGGCGGTCGCGTTGTACTGGTCCTCAGGGTTCTCGCTGATGATCGCGTTGCCCCACGTGTCAGCGAGCGTCGACGGCGGCGCATTGTCGCCGGTGCCCTTGCTGTAGGTGGCGAGCATCGTGCCGGCCGCGACGAGGAAGTCCGCGTAGAGCTTCCGCTCGTCCGCGTACATCTCGGGAGAGGCCGGCGAGCCCGGTGGGAACGCGTCGCTGGAGAGGTTGGTGATCGCGTCCGCCATCTGGTCGGGCGTGACGTTGCGATAGAACTCCGCGGAGAAGTCGGCGTTGCCCTTGTAGAGGCTCATCAGCTTGACGTCATTGACGTCGATGTCGCCGTTTTTGACCTGCTCCGCGAGGTAGCGGGCCAGCGCCTGGGCCTGCTCCGGGGGCAGGGCCTGGTGGGAGAAGTCGATGTTGGGGAAGATCAGCGCCGCCGTGATCGGCAGCGCTCCCCACGAGTAGAGGTCCTTGACGTTCGCATCGGTCGGACCCTGGCTGAGCATCGTGGACGTATGCGTCGCGGCGTCGTCGAGGTTGGCCTCGAGCTGGCCGTACTCGCTGTCATACGCCCCTTCCTCCGCCGCCCGGGCCTTCTGGAGGTCGCCGTCGTACCTGGTTCGTACGAGCTCCGCGAAGTCGGTGTTGAGCGTCGACACCGAGCGTGGGCTGATGCCGGTGGTGTTGAAGATGTCGACCGCATGCGCGAAGTACTTGAGACAGCCGGCAGCGAAGATCGCCTTCCGCTCGGTGTCGTTCGCCTGGGTGATCACGTCCCTGGGAGCGTCGTCCATGCTCGCGTCGAGCTGGTCGTCGACCGCGTTCAACGCGCTCTGATGCCCCTGCTCGGTCTGCGATACCACGCTTCGAACGCTCGACAGACGTCCTTCAGTGTCATCAGCGGCGGTGCGCAGGGCCTGCCCGGTCACCGGATATGACTCCCACTGATACGGCATGACTTCTCTCTCCCTGTCATTCGCCCGAAGCGAGTTCCGTCGACTCGCAACCCCACCACTTCGCACCACGCACACCGGTGCGGGGAGAAACGATAGTGCCGGGCCGGGTCACCGATGCCGGATCGAACAGCCGGCCGTTCGACAGCCACCGAACGCACCGCGGTGACCCCCTCGCGCTATAGCTTCGTGGTCATTGCTGAACGAGCCGGTCTGAGAAGGGGCCGGTGACAAGCCGTCAGGAGGAGAACATGAGCTCACAGTCCGTGGGACTCAACGAGGTCGGTGGCGTCACCAAGGGCGCCAACCAGATCGTTGACCAGCGCGGCATCGATGCCCAGTCCGGTCGCAACATCAACACGATGGCCGAGACGCTGATGGCCGCCAACTATGGCCCGGCCGCCAAAGTGCAGCACGCGAGTCTGACCAGCCAGGCCGGCGCGACGTCGGCCCGGGCAGCGCACTCGGCCGAATACGCCGGCAAGAAGGCAGAGGCAGAGCGTCAGGCCGTGCAGGGCCACGAAGAGGCCACGCAGACCTACAACGTCGGCGCCAGCCAGGCCGAGTCGACCTTCGGCTCACTGAACCGGGCGATCTGAGTCGTCCACCCACGTCTTGGAGAGTAAGGAAGCGAAACGATGACGAAGATCGGTCACAACATCAGCGCCAATGAGGAAGGCAACACCTTCAACAACCAGCAGATGTCGGCGGCGCAGGAGTCCATCAACCAGGCCGTTTCCGCCAACCGCGTCGCGGCCGCCGGGCTCGGCGACGACATGGCCGGTGCCGACGCGCTAGCGGCGAAGAGCCAGATCGAGTTCCAGCGGGACACCGAGTTCTCGGACCTCTCGCAGGTGCAGGCGACGCAGCACGCACAGGCGCACGACACCCAGCTGCAGACCATGGGCCGCGTCCAGAACCTCTTCGGCAACGGCTGACCAGCTCGCGCGTTGAGTTCGATCGGTAAGGAGACTGGAGATGAGCGGCTACGGTATCGAACCGGACCCGGTTTACGGATCCGGTAAGAACATCCACGGCCTCGGCCCGGACGCCTACAGCAGTGCCAACAACGTGCTGCAGTCCATCGCCGACGCGCAGGGCATCGTGCATCACCCGCAGGTGAGCAGTGCGTTGGGCGCCTTCTACGACGACCACTCCAAGGACGCTCACGCGCTGATGTACTCCGTGGAGGACTGCGGCGGCAAGATCGCCACCACGGCCAACATCTGTGTCGACGGTGAAAACGAGCAGACCGCCAGCTACGGGGTGGGTGCCGGTCAGGGCGAGGAGACACACTCGGCCCTCAACCGGCCGATCTGAGGTCCGCCGAAGACCAGGCTCGACAACGACGGAGGCCCGCACCGGAGGGTGCGGGCCTCTTGCGTGTCTGACGCCGATGGCGGTGGGCCGGCGGTCACTCCGGTGTGATCGCCGTCTGGACCTGGCCGACGAGGCCGTTGCGGGTGGCGTAGAGGGCCCGGCCGACGGGGAGCGACTGAGCACTCACGCCGCCGATCACACGGCCCTCCATCCGGTCGCCGGAGAAGACGAACCCCGGCGTCCCGAGATCGGTGAGCCGCTGGACCACCGGCTCGAACTGGGCCCGGGCGAAGCCGCCCATCCGGCGGGCCATCACGAAGTGGAAGCCCAGATCGCGGCCCTGGGCGAAGTAGTCGACGAGCGGATTCAGTGGGTTGCCGCTCGAGGTCGACACCAGGTCGTAGTCGTCGACGACGACGAGAACCTCCGGGCCGGTCCACCACGACCGATTGCGTAGCTGGTCAGACGTGACGTCTGGACCCGGCAGCCGCTTCTTCAGCGAAGCAGCGATCTCGAGGCAGACCTGTTCGGCCGTCGGCGCATCGGTGGCGTACGCGAGGTTGTAGTCCTTCGTGACGACGTCGAGCAGCGATCGCCGGAAGTCGACCACCGCGATCGCGAGGTTCTCGGCCGGCATCAGCTCCATGTGGCCGCGCAGGACGAGCCGGAGCAGGTTGGTCTTGCCGGTCTCGCCGTCGCCGAAGATGAGCAGGTGGGGGTTGGAACCCATCAGGTCCACCGAGGCCGCGCTGAGGTTGCGGTCGAGCACACCGACCGGCACCCCCGGATACTTCGGGTCGACCGGTGGCAGCTGCTCGCGCTCGACCTTGGTGGGCAGGACGCGGACCCGCTGGACGGCCTGCTCCGGCCAGCGCTCCTTGAGACTCGCCACGAGGCTGGACACCGCCTGCGACAGGCCCTCGTCGTCGCCGACGCCGTCGATGCGCGGCAGCGCCGCCTGGAAATGCAGACCCGGGTCGATCAACCCCCGGCCGGGCACCTCCTTCGGGATGTTTCCCATCTCCTTGCGGCCGAACTGGCTGTCGAACGCGTCGTTGAGCCGAAGCTCGATCCGGCCGCCGAACGACGGCTGCATGCGCATCCGGACGTCCATGGACTGGTTGACCGTGACGATGACGTGGATGCCGTAGTTGAGGCCGCGTGAGGAGATGTCCGCGACGGTGTAGTCGAGCGTGTCGTACTCCTCACGGAAGCCGCCCCACCCGTCGATGATGAGGAAGACGTCGCCCGGTGCGTCCTTGGGCGCGCGGCCGTCGGCGCGGGCCTGACGGAACTCCTCGATCCCGCTGACGCCGAGGCTGCGGAACAGCTCCTCGCGTCGCTCCAGGAGGGTGACGACGTCGTTGATCGTGCGGCTGATTCGCTCCGGATCGGTACGCGGCGTGACCGTCGCGATGTGCGGCGCGTCGGCCATCGACCGCAGGGTGCCACCGCCGAAGTCGAGGCAGTAGAAGACGACGTCGGACGGCGCGTAGCGGAAGCAGAGCGAGCCGATCAGGGAGCGCAGCAGGGTGCTCTTGCCGCTCTGCGGCGCCCCCAGGATCATCAGGTTGCCGGCGCCGCCGGTGAAGTCCCAGCGAAGCGGGTACTGATTCTGCTTGGCCGGCTCGTCGACCAGACCGATGACGGCGTCGACGGTTCCGACCGCGCCGTCCTCCTGGGAGTCCATCACGCTGTCGAGCGGGAGCGCCGGTGGCAGCGGGTCGAGCCAGACCTGGCGCACCGGGGCCGCACCGGCGCCCGCCAGTCGCTCGCAGATCACGTCGAGGTTGCTCTGCTCGTTCTTCGAGGCCGGCCCGGCCGGCTGGTCCCCGTTCTCGGCGGCTAGCGCGGCCTGCTGCTCGGCGATCCAGGCCCCGAGGCCGTTGACCGACAGGTACGGCACGACCGGCACCGTCGTCTTCGGTCCCGACGACGGCGGCGTGTAGGGCGACGACACCAGGGCCGCCTTGAACCGCTCGAAGACCGTCGTGTCGACCTTGAGGTAGCCCGATCCGGGCTCCGGCGGCAGGTGGTAGGCGTCCGGCACGCCGATCGCGTCGCGCGACTCGGTCTCGCTGAAGGTGCGCAGCGAGATCCGGTAGGACAGATGGGACTCGAGTCCGCGGATCTTGCCGGTGTCCAGCTTCTGACTGGCCAGCAGCTGATGGACGCCGATCGAACGTCCGATCCGGCCGATCGCCACGAAGAGGTCGGCGAAGTCGGGCTTGGCGGTCAGCAGCTCGGAGAACTCGTCGACGATCACCAGCAGGTGGGGGAGCGGCTCGAGTGGTTCGCCCGCGTCGATCAGGTCGTGGTAGGCCGTGACGTTGGGCAGGTTGCCGACCGACTTGAGGAGCTCCTGCCGGCGCTGCATCTCGCCGAACAGCGCATCGTGCATCCGGTCGACCAGGGTCAGGTCGTCCTGCAGGTTGGTGATGATGCCGGCGATATGGGGGATGTCCTCCATCGCGGCGAAGGTCGCACCACCCTTGAAGTCGACCAGCATCAGGGCCAGCCGGTCGGGTCCGTGGTTGATCACCAACGAGCTGACCAGGGTGCGCAGCATCTCGGACTTGCCGGATCCGGTGGCGCCGACGACCAGGCCGTGCGGCCCCATGCCGCCGTGCGCTGACTCCTTGAGGTCGAGCATGACGGTGTTGCCGTTGCTGCCGATCCCGATCGGCACCCGCAGCAGCTCGCGCAGGCTTCGTGGCCGCCAGCTGCGGGACGGGTCCAGCCGGGCCGGGTCGTCGACACCGAGAATCTCCGGCAGACCCACCGTGTGGGTCAGGCTGTCCCCGCCTTCCTCCTCCTCGTTGATCCGCAACGGTGACAGCTGCCGGGCGATCACGGCCGGCACTCCGGACGGGACGGCATCCCGCCGGAACGGCAGCGTCCGGGACGCCAGCGTCATCGTGCCGTCCGGACCGACCTGGACCCGGTCCTCGATCTGCTCGGGCTCGTCGCGCCGATGCTCCACGAGTACGACGACGTGGATGCCGAGCTGGTCGAGCGGCACCGACGGATCCGGCGAGGTGAAGCGCTGGTGCGTCGTCAGCCCGTCACCGTCGACGAACACGACCAGGTGCTGTGGCGGCAGGTGCTGCTGTCCCCGAGCCCGCTGGTGCCGGTCGAGCCGGGCGTCCATGGCCGGGGCCAGCATCTCGGCCATGCCGGCGACGCTGTTGGCGACCAGTCGCGACGGCACGTCGCCGTCCATGACCTGCGTCTCCTGCGCGTGCGGCAGCCACTTCGCCCAATCCCAGTCGTCGGCGTGGGCGTCGGATCGTACGACGGCGATCTGAACCTCGTGCGGCGCGTGGAAGGTGGCGACCTCCATCGCCATCGACGCCGCGACGTCGCGGGTCGCAGCCGGTGCGCCGAGGATCGTCATGGTGCCGATCGACCGCAGATCGACGGTGATCGGCTGGTCGCGGAGGACGGAATACCTCGCGTGCAGCTCCTTGGCGGCCTGCAGGCACACCGGGTCGAACTCGTTGAGCGGACCGGTGTCGGCCGCCATCGTGAGCGGCGACGCGAGCGGCTGGTCGCCGGTGCCGATGCGTACGACCAGGAAGTCGGAGTCGCTGAGGCGTCGCTCCCACCGCCGGGCGTCGTTGCGAGCCAGATCGACCTGGCTCTCGGTCAGGGGATGGCGCCAGGCCTCGCTGCGCCGCTGGACGGCGATCCGGGCCCGCAGGGTGTGCCGCATCTGCTCGATGTAGTCGAGGTAGCGCTCGCGGCCCTCACGCAGCTGCTTCTTGGGACCGGTGCGCTGGCTGACGATCATGATCACGGCGAAGCAGATCGCGCCGCAGAAGACCAGCAGGCTCGCGACCGCCTGGATCTTGCTGGCGCCCGCGGTGAGCGCACCGGTCAGCGCACCGGTGCCCATCATCATCGGCATCATCATCATGCCGAGCCCGGCCACCGCCGGGGGCGCTTGCGGCGTGCCAGGGGGCTCGGCGATCTCGAGATTGCCCGGATCGACGATCGGCGGGGCAGTACGCGGGGGACGCTTCACCAGCGTGGTCGTCACAGCACAGACTCCTCATCGTTGTCCCGCCCAAGCACCGTCACGGTGGGTGTGGTGACCCGGACAACGATATGCTCCCGCTGTTCCTCGGGGCTATCGGTGTGTCGTGGCTGCCCGGGGTGACGCCCGCACGGCGACGTTCGACTCCACCGGGGAGGCCTCGTGCTCACCGCTTACAGCCGCGTCACCGTCGTGAGCGGAGCCCGGAAGGTCGACCTGGCGCTGCCGAGCGCGTTGCCGGTCGCCGACGTCGTGCCACAGGTGCTGCGCTACTGCGCTCCGGACGGCGACGACCGTCGTCCGACCGCCTTCACACTCGCCCGGCTCGGCGGGCTTCCGTTGTCGCTCAACCAGACGCTGGCCGAGGCCGGCGTACTCGACGGCGAAGTCCTCGAGCTGCGTGGCGAGGGCGCGGCGGTCCGGCCGGCCCTGGTCGAGGACGTCCGGGACGCACTCGAGGACAGCGTCGACGCCGCCGGTGGCTGGTGGACACCGCGTACGACCCTGACGTTCAGCCTGCTCTCGAGCGCCGTCGTGCTCGGCCTGCTGGCCCTCGTGCAGTATCAGTTCCCCGACCTCATCGGGGGCAGCACCGACGCCCGCGTGATCGCCGCACTCACCGCGCTCGTCATCACCTTCGGCCTGATGGTGTGGGCGGCGGTTTTCAACCACGGCTGGGTGGCGCAGGTGCTGGCTGCCGTCGCGATGGCGTGGGCCTTTCTGTCCGGCACCGAGATCGGTGTCGCGGCCGAGCTCGATCCGTTCGTCGTTCTCCTGCTGGGGTGGATCGTCGTCGCCGGTGTCGTGGCGCTGGCCCGGGTGTGCACCGAGGTCGCGATGCCGCATGTGACGGCCGCGGTGGTGTTGGTC
>Ga0081455_10008049_pt1 | contig 11011 bp, 9 predicted proteins | sample TabmetS3T2R1_FD_70207 | JGI IMG/M metagenome (GOLD analysis project Ga0081455, IMG submission 70207) | Tabebuia heterophylla rhizosphere microbial communities from the University of Puerto Rico - S3T2R1 | ecosystem: Host-associated > Plants > Roots > Rhizosphere ... | reverse complement strand
GCCCTGCGCGCGCAGATTCAGCCGGTGCTGCAGATCTCCGAGATCCGCACCGTGGCCGCCGACAACCTGTGGCTCAGCCCGGCCTACGGCCGCGACACGGTGGGCCTGCACTTTACGTGGAAGCCGGATACCGACGCGGTAATGCCCGTGGTGGCGGCAATCGAGCAGGCGCTGGCTCCGTTCGACCCGCGTCCGCACTGGGGCAAGGTATTCAGCCAGCCTGCACATTATGAGCGGATGAAGGAGTTCGCCGGTCTGGTCGCGGGCTACGACCCGAACGGCAAGTTCGGCGACGAGTTCGTCGACGGCCTAATCGCCTAGCTCTGATCGGTCGCTTCCCCTCCACTCCGACCACCATCCGGGCCTGACTTTGGTCAGACGGGAGGGGAAGCGCACTGTCAGTCCTCGCCCAGGTCGTCCAGGAAGTCGGCCGTTGGGACGAAGAACAGCCCGCCGGTGACGGCTCGGGAGAAGTCGAGCAGGCGGTCGGTGGTGCCGGGCGGATCGCCGATGAACATGTTGTGCAGCATCTGCTCGATGATGTCCGGCGTGCGGGCGTAGCCGATGAAGTAGGTGCCGTACTCGTCGGCGCCCACCCGGCCGAACGGCATGTTGTCGCGGACGATCTTGAGCTCCTCGCCGTCCGGGCCGGTGATCACGTTCAGCGCGACGTGCGAGTTGGCCGGCTTGACGTCGTCCGGCAGCTCGATGTTCGTCAGCTTGGTGCGGCCGACCGCGTGCTCCTGGTCCTCGGTGCTGAGCGCGTTCCAGGCCGGCATGTCGTGCAGGTACTTCTGCACGATCACGTAACTGCTGCCGGCGAACGTCGAGTCCTCGCGGCCGACCGTCACCGCCTCGGCGGCCACCGCGCCCGCCGGATTCTCCGTGCCGTCGACGAAGCCGAGCAGGTCGCGCTCGTCGAAGTAGCGAAAGCCTGGCACCTCGTCCACCACAGTCGCCGCGCCGGCCAGCCGGCCGGTGAGGTGCGTGGCCAGCTCGAAGCACAGATCCATCCGAACGGCGCGGATGTGGAAGATGAGGTCGCCCGGGGTGGCCGGCGCGTGGTGCCGGGATCCGGTCAGCTCACGGAACGGGTGCAGCCCGGCCGGGCGCGGTTCGCCGAACAGCCGGTCCCAGGCGGCCGAGCCGATGCCGGCCACGCAGGTCAGCCCGCCGTCGAGGGCGCGGAACCCGACCGAACGCTGCAGTCCGGACAGGTCGGCCAGCAGGTCGCGGACCGCATCCTCGCCGCCGCCCTCGATGGTCATTACGAGAAATATGGCCGATCCGGTAAGGGGAGTGAGGACGGGCTGAGGTGTCGGCGTCACGATCGGCATCCTCGCACGGCCGCTCTTGGGTGACACTGGGCTCATGAAGGAGCCCGCCGAGACCCCGCTGCTGCGCCGCATCCGTGAGGCGGTGATCGGCGACGACCAGGTGATGCCCGGGCCGTACGGGCCGCGCCGCGTCACGTACGCCGACTACACCGCGTCCGGCCGGTCGCTGACGTTCATCGAGGACTTCATCCGCGACGAGGTGCTGCCCCGGTACGCCAACACGCACACCGAGTCGAGCGGCACCGGCCTGCAGACGACGCGCCTGCGCGAGGACGCCCGGCGGATCATCCGCGAGAGCGTCGGCGGCGACGACGACACGGTGGTGATCTTCTGCGGCTCCGGCTCGACCGGTGCGATCGACAAGCTGATCGGCATCCTCGGGCTGCGGATCCCGGCCGCCCTGAACGACGAGTACGGGTTCGCCGACGCCATCCCGAACAAACCCGTGGTGTTCATCGGCCCGTACGAGCACCACTCGAACGAGCTGCCCTGGCGCGAGTCCATCGCCGACGTGGTTCTCATCCCGCAGGACGCCGACGGGCACATCGACATCCCGTGCCTGGAGAAACGGCTGGTCGAATACGCCGATCGCCCTTTGAAAATAGGGTCGTTCTCGGCGGCCAGCAATGTGACGGGCATCGTCAGCAACACCGACCGGGTGTCGGCGCTGCTGCACGACCACGGCGCCTTCTCGTTCTGGGACTTCGCCGCGGCCGCCCCGTACGTCGACATCCGGATGGCCGGCAAGGACGCGATCTTCCTCAGCCCGCACAAGTTCATCGGCGGACCGGGTACGCCCGGGGTGCTCGTCGTGCGGCGCGAACTGCTGCACAACCGGGTGCCGGACGTGCCGGGCGGAGGCACCGTCGCCTACGTCAACCCGCTCGAGCACCGCTACCTCGACGACCCGGCCCAGCGCGAGGAGGGCGGCACGCCGGCGATCATCGAGTCGATCCGCGCCGGGCTGGTGTTCCAGCTCAAGCAGGCGGTCGGCGTCGACGTCATCCGCGAGCACGAGGAGTACTACCTGCGCCGGGCCGCGACGGCCTGGGCCGACGAGCCGGCCGTCGAGATCCTCGGCAACCTCGACGCCGAGCGGCTGTCGATCGTGTCGTTCGTGGTGCGCGCGCCGAGCGGACGCTACCTGCACCACAACTTCGTCGTCGCACTGCTGAACGACCTGTTCGGCATCCAGGCCCGGGGCGGCTGTTCGTGTGCCGGGCCGTACGGGCACCAGCTGCTGGGTATCGACCTGGACACGTCGCACGCGTTCGCCCGCGAGATCGAGCACGGCTGCGAGGGCATCAAGCCGGGCTGGGTGCGCGTGAACTTCAACTACTTCATCTCGCCGACGGTGCTCGACTACGTCATCGACGCCGTGCTGCTCGTCGCCCGCGAGGGTTGGCGGCTGCTGCCCGACTACCGGTTCGACCCCGATCACGGGCTGTGGCGGCACCGGTCCGGGCCGGTCGAGCCGCCGCTACGGCTGACCCAGGTCGGCTACGACGCGGACGGCGTGATGCGCTTCCCGCGCTTCGACGACCGGGCGCCCGAGTCGGCGCTGGCCGGCTACCTGGACGAGGCCAAGGTCATCCTCGAACAGGCCCAGCCGGCCCCTGACGCGCCAGCTGCCGGCCTGTCCGAGGACTTCGAGCACCTCCGCTGGTTCGAGCTGCCCCCGCCCTGCCTGACGCCGGCCTGATCGACTTTGCCCCTGGTGGGCACGCGCGGCGACTGCCGCAGCGTGCCACCGAAGGGCAAAGCACCTAGCCGATCGCGATGCGGCCGTCGGTCGTGTAGCTGAACGGGTCGGGCAGGCTGCCCACGTAGTTCACCAGCGGCACCAGCTCGGCGTCCGCGGTCTGGACGATGTTGCTGGCCCCCGTCAGCACGGTGAACCCGTCACCGCCACCGACCATGAACGAGTTGGCCGTCGCCGTGAAGCTCTCGGCGGCGCTGTTCGGGATCGGGTGCGAGTTGTCGCCCACCGCGCCCAGCCACACCCCGGTGATCGAGCCGTTGCCCTGCGAGCCGGTGTAGCTGAAGTGCAGCCCGGAGACCTGCATGATGCCGCCCGTCCCGGCGGCCAGCTGCTGGTTGAGCAGCGCCCAAACCTGCGTGCCGGTCAGGCTGAACGTGTCGACGTAGTCGTCCTGGAACGGCTGCATCGTGAACAGGTCGCCGTACGTGACCTCGCCGGCCAGCAACCCGGCCCGGATGCTGCCGGTGTTGACGAACGCCAGCTGCGTCTTGGCGTAGTCGCGCTGCGAGTCGGCGACCAGGTCACCGGCCGGCGACTCGCCCGCCGGAGTGGCCCCGCCGTCGCGCTGGGACGGGATGTCGGCCGACGCGTGGTTGATCACCTGCTGGGTGACCGGGTTGGTCGCCGTCACCGCGGCATCGACCACGGCCTGCACCTTCGGGTCGGGCGTGACCGTGGTGGCCGACGGATCGGTCGTCTTCGGCGGCGTGGTGTTCCAGGTCGGCTGGATGGAGCCCCACGTGTAGGCGATGGTGCCGGCCTTCTGGTCGAGCAGCAGGTGCACCTGATCGAACGCCCGGGTGAACGACGAGGCCTGAATGACCAGGGCGTTGCCGACCCGGGTGTCGAAGATCGTGTGGCTGTGCCCGGAGATGACCACCGACACCGCCGGATCGAGCTTGCTGGCGATGTCGTGGATGCGGTCGTTCACCGTCCCGACCGGGAAGGTGGCCTGCGCGCCGCCCTCGTGGATCGTCACCACGAACGCGTGCACGCCCTGCTGCTGCAGTTGATGCACGTAGCCGTTGATCGCGTTCGCCTCGTCGACGAAGTGCACCCCGTTCGTCGCGCCGGTGGTGACGATCGTCGGCGTGGTGATCGTCGTCGCGCCGATGAACGCAACCCGCACGCCGCCGACCTTCTTGATCACGTACGGCGCCAGCAGCGGTTTGCCGGTCGCGTCGCTGATGACGTTGGCGTCGACCACCGGGAAGTTGAGCGGATCGAACGTGATGGACGGGTCGATCGTCGACTGGCCGCCGTTGACCTGGCGCAGCATCTCGGCCACGCCGCGGTCGAACTCGTGGTTGCCGAGCGTGCCGACGTCGACGCCCATGAGGTTCAGCGCGTCGAGCGTGGGCTTGTCGCGCAGCAGCCCGGACTCCGGCGGGCTGGCCCCGACCATGTCGCCGGCCTCGACGGTGACCGTGTTCGGCTCGGCCGCCCGCGCCTGCTGCAGGTAGGTGGCCAGGGTGGCGATGCCGCCGGCCGCGTCCCGTACGCCGGTGTACGGATCGGTGTAGGTCAGCCCCTTGCCGGTGATGTTGCCGTGGACGTCGTTGAACCCGAGGATCTGGCCGGTCGTGTACTTGTCGCCGCCCTTGATGATGTCGGTCAGCACCCGGCCCTGCGCCTGCAGCGGCGGGTTGAAGCCGCCCAGCACGGCCAGGGTGGGCGCCAGGTCGACGGCCCGCACGCCGCGGACGCTTGCGTCGTGCCGGATGTTCGGACCGCCGGCCACGAACGTCGCGTGCATGTTGATGTTGTGCGCCAGGTCGACGTACTCGGGCAGGTAGCCGTGCTGGCCGAAGAACTTCGACGGAGCCACCAGGGTGCCCACCGTGTTGCCGTCGAACTGATACGGCACCTTCGTCACGACCACGACGTCACCCGACCGGGTCGGGTTGAGCGAGTTGCTGCCGTCGACGTTCGCCAGCTGGGCCTTGGTGAACACCGCCGAGACGACCTTCGGGCCGAGCGCCTGGTAGGCGGCGACGATCTGGTCGACGGTCGCCTGGTACTGCGCCGGGTCGAGCACGCCGTCCGGGTTGCGGCCCTTGACGCTGAGGTAGATCTGCGCGGTGCCGCCGGCCCAGCAGGCCTTGGCAACGGTGGCGGTGCTGGCGGTCGCCGGCCGGCAGTTGCCGGTCTGCTCGACGTCTTGCAGGCCGAGTTGCTTGAGCACGAGCGGTGCGTCGACGGCGTACCACTGCGGGGCGAAACCGTGATCACTCGACGCCAGGATGTCGGTGTTCGAGCCGAGCATCGAGCGGATCAGGCCGAGCCGTTCGTCGGCCGAGTGGTACGCGCCGATCAGGTAGCCCAGCCGCTGGCTGACCCGGTGATCGCGCGGCCCGGTGCCGGCCACCCGGTCGTAGTAGGGGTTGGCCGAGCCGTCGGGGGCGGTCGGCGTCAGCAGCGCCAGGATCTGGTGGCTGACCTCGTCCGTCTGGTCGGTGCCCGCCAACAGCACGTCGGTGTCGGGCTGCAACTGGCCCAGCACGAAGTTGAGGACGGCCCGGTCGTAGGCCTGGTTGAGGCCCACCGTCTGGGCGAACCAGGTGTCCTCGTCGATGAGGCCGGCCTCCTCCGGCGCGAAGTCACCGAAGATCGCCGGCGGCAGGTTGTCGGCGATGTACTTGGCCAGCTTGTCCTCGCCCGGGGCGCCGGCCGGCAGGGCGTCGCAGGCGGCGACGGCGCAGTGCGCGTTCGGCCGGGTGAGCGACGTGAAGTACAGCCCGAAGTCGGAGAGGTCCGGCGCGATGCGCATCAGGTTCAGGTAGAAGCCGCTGGACTCGCCCGCCGCGGTGCCGATCAGACCGTCGGCGCCGCGCAGCTTGACCGCCGAGTACTGCCCCGGCACGAGGTTGGCCGCCGCCTTGGAGCCGTCCTTGCCCGCCCCGGTCGGGACGACCAGCACGCGGTCGTAGCCCTTCGCCTTCGTCGCGTAGACGTACAGGTCGAACGTGCGGTCCGGGTTCAGCGCCGGCGACGTCGACTTGACGAGCAGGGTCGTCTGCTGGGCCGGCCGCTGGCTGGCCGGCACGTTCGTCCAGCCGGACGCCGGGGTGAACGCCGCCACCTGGTAGGACAGCCCGAACGCCGCGGCGCTGGCCTGCTTGGTCGCGTTCAGCGGGGCCTCGAGCACGCCGCGCTGCGAGAAGAAGGTGGCGAAGTCGACGGTCGGCCCGTTGATGTTGGCGTTCAGCCCACCCGTCCACTCGACCTGCGCGACCTTCTTGCCGGCCAGCTCGGCCGACGACGCGACCGACTGGGCCTCCAGCACGTTGGTCGGGTCGCTGCCCGGGCTCGCCCCGTTGCCGTGGAAGGAGAACGAGATCGACTGGGTGAACGGCAGCCGGTTGTCGAAGAACGTGTTGTTGGTGCTGCCGTGCACGCCCGGCCAGGCGCCGGTGGCCAGCGTGTACCAGCCCTGCCCGGTGTTGGGCGGGAAGCCCTGCGTCAGCCCGTTCTGGCCGGTGGCGCCGGTGCGCATCAGGCTGGCGTAGTTCGGCATCGAGCCGCCGCCCGAGAACAGCTGCATCAGGTCCGGGCGCATGCCGTCCGAGCTGTACATCACCACCCGATGCGGGCCGGCCTTGGCCGGCTGGGCGGACGCGGCTTGCGGCACGACGAGCGCCGCGGCGACCAGACCGGCGGCGACGAGCAGGGACGAGCGTCGAGCAGACACGGGTGACCTCCGGTCGGACGCGAGGGGCTGGGGGCAGCCTCGCGTCCACACCAGGGGTCGTCAACGGACGGACGTTGTCGAAATTTAGAACTCGCTGTGACCAGATATTGCCGGAGCTGTGTGTCTCAGGCGGCCTTGGGCTTGTACGCGACGAACGTCATCCGGTCGTCGACGGCGACGGTGACCCGGTCGCAGCCCAGCCCGCGCAGGCGATCGAGCAGGTAGCCCGGGGGGATCGGGTTGTAGGTGTCGCCCTCGTGGAACGCGCGCAACTGGTCGCTGGCGACGCTGTCGCCGCCCACGATCACGCCGCCGGCGCGCACGACGCGCACCAGCTCGGCCAGCACCTTGTCCTGCAGCTCGCGGGTCGGCACGTGGTGCAGCATCGTGAACGTCGCCGCGGCGTCGAACGTCCCGTCGTCGAACTCCAGGGCCGACGCGTCGCCGTGGTGCACGTCGACGTCGGGGAACCGCTCGACGAGCTTCGCGACGGCCGGAGCCTCGGCCTCGACGGCGGTCAGCTTCTCGACCCGGCGGCGCAGCCAGTCGGTGGCCGCGCCCGGGCCGGGGCCGACCTCGATCAGGTCCGGGCCGAGCTCGATGTCGGCGAGCAGCGGGCTGAGCACCTCGGTCTGCAACCACTCGGCCCACTCGGGGCTGCTGCACAGGGCGGCGTGATCCTCGTTCATACCGGCCACGCTAGGAATGCCCGCTGCCGTCGTCCACCGCGTACGCTGCCAGGCTATGTCGCGCACCGGACAACCTGCGGTCCTGGTCGCGACCTTCGCCATGGGGCCAACCACCCGGTACTGCCGGCACGTGCACGACGAGCATCAACTCGCATGGGCGCCCACCGGCGTGCTGACCGTCGAGACGGATACGGCCACCTGGGTGTTGCCGCCGACCCGGGCGTTGTGGATCCCGTCCGGCGTCCCGCACGAGACGTCGGCCAACGGCACGACAACGATGCGCTCGGCCTACCTGAGCCCGCATCTCGGTCCCGGGTGGACGGCACCCCAGCCGGTCGTGGCCCAACCGGTGCTGGCCGAGCTGATCCACCACCTGGCCGACGCCTCGTTGGACGCTGCCCGGAGGAGTCGCGCCGAGGCAGTGCTGCTCGACCTGCTCGAACCCGTCGCGGTGGCCACCATCGACGCCCCATTGCCACAGGACGCCCGCGCGCTCGACGTCGCCCGGGCGCTGATCGCCGAGCCGGACGACCCGCGCAGCCTGGACGAGTGGGGGCGCCACGTCGGGGCCAGCGCGCGCACCCTGGCCCGGGCGTTCCGGGCCGACACCGGGCTGGGCTTCGCCCACTGGCGCACCCTCGTCCGGATCCGGGCCGCGCTGCCGGCCCTGGCCGCCGGCGAGCCGGTGGGCAACGTCGCCCGGCGGGTCGGCTACGAGACGGCCAGCGCCTTCGTGGCCGCGTTCCGGCGCGAGACCGGCGTGACGCCCGGCGCGTACTTTCGCCGCTGACGTATCGGGGTCAGGTGGAAATCAGGGGTGGACTCCGGGACGTCACTGATTCGCGAGGCGGTTGCGGGCGAGCACGATCCTCGGCGTGATCGAGGTACGAGAACTGAGCAAGCAGTTCGGCCGGGTGCACGCGGTCGACGGACTGAGCTTCGACGTGCAGCCCGGGCGGGTCACCGGATTCCTCGGCCCGAACGGGGCGGGCAAGTCCACGACGATGCGGCTGATCCTCGGCCTGGCCCGGCCCACGCGCGGGCACGTGACGGTGAGCGGCCGCCGCTACGACGAGCTGCGCCGGCCGCTGCACGAGGTCGGAGCCGTGCTGGAGGTACGCGCCGTCCACGGCGGGCGCAGCGCGTACAACCACCTGCTGTGCCTGGCCCAGAGCAACGGCATCGGCCGGCACCGGGTCGGCGAGGTGCTCGAACTCGTCGGGCTGGATTCGGCCGGCCGGCGGCGGGCCGGCAAGTTCTCCCTCGGCATGAGCCAGCGGCTGGGCCTGGCCGCCGCGTTGCTCGGCGATCCGCCGGTGCTGCTTTGTGATGAGCCGGTGAACGGCCTCGACCCCGAGGGCATCCTCTGGATCCGGACGTTGCTGCGCTCGCTGGCCGCCGAGGGGCGCACGGTGTTCGTGTCCAGCCACCTGATGAGTGAGATGGCGCTGACCGCCGACCACCTGATCGTGGTGGGCCAGGGCCGGCTGATCGCGGACGCGTCGACCGCCGAGATCATCGCGCGCAGCTCGTCGAACAACGTGCTGGTGCGCTCGCCCGAGGCGGTGCGGCTCGGGGTGCTGCTGGTGGAGGCCGGCGCGCAGGTCCGCCCGGAAGACGGCGCACTTTATGTGAGCGGCGCCGATTGCGCGACGGTGGGCGACCTGGCCGCCCGGCACGGCATCGCCGTCCACGAGCTGACCCCGCAGGCGGCGTCGCTGGAGGCGGCGTTCATGGAACTCACCCGGGACAGCGTCGAGTTCCACGCGGAGGTGGCGCCGTGACCACGATCGGCTTCGGCAACGTGCTGCGCAGCGAGTGGACCAAGCTGCGCTCGGTGCGGTCGACCTACTGGACGACGCTCTTCTCGGTGCTCGTGACGATCGGCGTGTGCGTGATCGTCTGCGCCAAGTGGGCCAGCGACATCCGGCACTCGCCGGGCGACACGCTCGATCCCACGCTGGCCAGCCTGAACGGGCTGTTCCTCGCCCAGGTGGCGGTCGGCACGCTGGGCGTGCTGGTGATCAGCTCCGAGTACGGCACCGGCATGATCCGCGCGACGTTCGGGGCCGTGCCGCAGCGGCGGGCCGTGCTGGCGGCCAAGGGGCTCGTCTTCACCGCGGTCGTCCTGGTGGGCGGCGAGCTGCTGAGCTTCGCTTCGTTCGGCATCGGGCAGGCCATCCTGCACGGGGCGCACGCCGGTGCATCGCTGGGCCAGCCCGAGGTGCTGCGCGCCGTGGTCGGCGGCGGCCTCTACCTCGCCGCGGTGGGCCTGCTCGGGTTCGGGCTCGGCGCGCTGATCCGGCACACGGCCGGGGCGCTGTCGGCGTTCTTCGGCGTGCTGTTCGCGCTGACCGCACTGGCCGACCTGCTGCCGTCGTCGTGGCGCAACGACGTCATCCCGTACATGCCGGCCAACGCCGGAACCCAGATCTTCAGCGTCGACCGGGTACACGACGCGCTCGCGCCGTGGGCCGGGCTGGGCGTGCTGTGCCTCTACGCCGGCGCGGCAATCGTGGCGGCGACGGTGCTGGTGACGCGTCGCGACGCGTGATCGGCCGACATAGGGTCAGGCGATGAGCTACGAGGTCGACCCGCGCGTCGACGCGTACATCGACGCGTTGCCCGAATGGCAGCAGGCGATCTGCCACGAGGTGCGCGAGATCGTGCACGCCGCCGACCCCGAGGTCGTCGAGACGATCAAGCGCACCGTGCAGCCGTACTTCGTGCTGCAGGGCAACATCTGCGCGCTGCTGGCCGCCAAGGACCACGTGAACGTGTTCCTCTACGACGGCGGCATCGTGCCGGACCCGGAAGGCATCATCACCGCGGGGCACGACAACAAGACGGCCCGTACCGTGGCGTACAGCGAGGGCGAGAAGATCAACCGCCGGGCGCTGGGCAACCTGTTCGCGCAGATAATCGCCAACAACCGGGCCGGTGGCTGGCGCAAGCTCAAGCGCGAGGCGGCCGGGGGATGACCGAGCGGCATCCGTCCGACGGCTGGCCGGTGCTGCCGTTCGCGACAGCGGCGGCGTTCGAGGCGTGGCTGGACGAGCACCACGCCGACGGCCCGGGGCTGTGGGTGAAGTTCGCCAAGCAGAACCGGGGGATCGAGTCGATCAGCTTCGACGAGGCGCGCGAGGTCGCGATGTGCTTCGGCTGGGTCGACTCGAAGATGCACCGGGTGGACGACGACTACTACGTGCTGCGCTGGCAACCGCGCAAGCCAAGGTCCAACTGGTCGGCCCGCAACAAGGCGCTGGCGGAGCGACTGATCGCCGAGGGACGCATGCGACCGGCCGGCCGGGCCCAGATCGAGGCGGCCCAGGCGGACGGTCGCTGGGCGGCGTCCTAGCTTCCCTGACCGATCGTGCAACCTGCGGCGTCGTGGTGACGCCGAGAGTTGCACGATCGGGGAGTCAACCCCGGTAGCGCAGGCCGTCCATCAGCAGGTCGAGCAACCGGCCGGCCTGCTTGCGGCGGTCGGACTCGGCGGTGGCCAGCGACAGACCGCTCAGGCTGATCAGCA
>Ga0081455_10008048_pt1 | contig 11012 bp, 11 predicted proteins | sample TabmetS3T2R1_FD_70207 | JGI IMG/M metagenome (GOLD analysis project Ga0081455, IMG submission 70207) | Tabebuia heterophylla rhizosphere microbial communities from the University of Puerto Rico - S3T2R1 | ecosystem: Host-associated > Plants > Roots > Rhizosphere ... | reverse complement strand
GCACGCACCGACGAGCGTGTTCACGTCGGTTCATTAAACTTTCGTAGAGCGTGCGAGTGCGTCGAGAACCTGGCGACGCCTGAGCCAGTGCGGCGCGGGGTGAACAGAAACGCGCACGGTCATTGCGACAGGCGCGGTGCCAGCCACCGATCGCCGTCGTGCCCGATCTGGACTGGTCCCGGGGAAAGATGCCCCGCCGAAGCGGGGCGTCAAGGCGATGCACGGGGAGCGGGGGGCTTTTCCTCGCGCACCACGAACTGCCGGATTCGGGTTCGTGATGGTGCCGTACCGGTCTTTGCCCCTTCGTCAGTGCTCACGTGATTTGCGTTCAATCACGCCGCTATCACAGGAGCGTGCTTGCCAGCAGCAGCCGGCCTCGAAGAGCCCAGAGTTTCTTGTGGCGTCCCGCTCACAGTCGGACGAAACAGAATTGAAACCGTTTTTCGGTTTCGATGAAACCACATTTCGCCTACCGGTTTGAACGCCTGCCCGCTCCGCAGGCGACCAATGGGCAGACGGAGGCCAGAACGGCGTCATACGTTGATCGGCGAGGCAGGCAGCCATGAAAACATGCGTCGAATGTCAGGGAAGACTCGGATTGGGTGTCCGCTCCCGTAATCTCTGGACCGGCCACTGGTGGGTTCATGTCCGCTTCTGCTCGACATATTGCGAAGCGATCCACCAATCAGAGCGATACGAAGCGAAGGCCAAACATCCTATCTTCGTCCGTCGCCGCAATCAGCGGAGCTGATTCCAGATCCGGGGAATCCAATACGCCGCACGATCTCCCAGGCGGCGGCTCTAGCTAGGATGGAGATACGATGGCAGACGACGTCAGGACCCGAGGCGCGTCGGATCGTTCATACGTCAGCATGGATCAGGTTAGCTATTGGACCACGAGGCTCGGCTGCAGCCTTGGTGAACTTGCACGCGTTGCTCAGGAGATTGAGCAGGATCTGCCGCAACCGCATCGCATCCACGCTCAGGGCGCCGAGGTTCGCTTCCGCCTCGACGACGAGCCGGTTCTGATTCTGCGCGGCAAGCTGCCAGCGCAGTGCCGACAACCTCATCGATCAGCGGCGACAGCTCGACCGTCTGCGGATTGAGCTCGAGCTTGCCGGCCTCGATCTTGGACAGGTCGGAGCGCGTGGTAGTCGGCCCCGCTCCTATTTCGCTCGCCGGCCGGAGCTGGCGGGCTGCTTGCGCACCGACAACGACGGCAAAGCCCATGTTTCAACCGGCCACAATGCGCCGTCACCGCTGAGGGCGAGCCGCCGCTCCGTCCTCTGACAGCCGACGCATTCAAGCTTCCGGTGCTCATATCCGGCGGCTTTCATGGATGCGTCCTGCTCGACCCGCACAACCCGCATGTCGCCCCGGCACGAAATACACAACATGGCGAAACACACCCCCTAGATGAGCAAGGTCGCGGCCGCGAGGGCGAGCCCCCAGGCGAACGCGACCAGGCAGGAGAACAGCAGAAAATCATTCACGATCCTTGCCATGACAGCCCCCTGACGGATCCCGCTATTAGCGCACTGCGACACCGTGGCTGAATCGTGACCAGATGATCTGACAGCCAACGCTTGGCGACGTTCAAGTGACTTCGAAGGGATATGTGGTGGGGTAGCCACACTCGGCTCACGACAAGACGTGCGACGCCGGCTTTCTCCATGCCGCTGAAGCCTCTCGAGCATGCTCGACCGCCTCCGCAAGTGCGTCACAATGGCGGCAAACCGCTCCAGCGCAATGTCGTCATTGCAGGACTGCACAGGCGACGAACCGGCAACGCTGCTCACCCAGGTCTGGATATCCGCTGCAGACGATCTACCGGGGCCAGGCCGCGCTGCTCGGCGCGCCGGTCTACGGCGCCGAGCATTGCAGCGGAGCGACGCACGCCGGCGTGTTCGTCGTCCACCGCGACTCCGCCTTCGCACGACTGGGCGATCTGCGAGGCTGCAACTTCGTCTACAACAGCCGGCATTCGAACTCGGGCATGAACCTGCCGCGGCGGGCGATCGCCGAGATCTCGAGGGCGAGCGCTTCTTCGGCTCCATCACGGAGACGCACAGCCAGCCCGGCAATATCGAGCGCGTGGCCCGCCGCGAGGCCGACGCGACCTGCGTCGACAGCGTCACCTACGCGTTCTTCTGCCGGCACCGTCCGCAGCTCGGGGAGTTCACCCGCGTGCTGGCGGCGACGCCGCCGAGCCCGTCGATTCCGTTCGTGACGTCGATCGAGACCCCCGCCCCGCTGCGGGACGCCTTGCGCAAGGCGCTGCGCAACGTCGCGCGATCCGACGAGTGGGCGCAGGCGAGGTCCGGCCTGATGCTGCAGGACATCGTGCCGATCGAGCTCGACAGCTACGGCGTCCAGCTGCAATACGAGCGGGAAGCGCACGCCTCCGGGTATTCGGAGCTCAAGTGAGGCGTCGGTCAAGAAACGCGCGTTCGAAGCTTCGCCTGGCTCCTGGGTCCCGGATCTTCGCTCGCGCTGGCGCGCTCGCTCGTCCGGGACACGAGATGCGTACACGACAGCGATGACCTTCAGTAGGTCGCCCGGCCGCCGGACAGATCGAAGACGGCGCCCGTGCTGAACGAGCATTCTTCGGACGCCAGCCAAGTCACGAGCGCAGCGATTTCCTGCGGCTCCCCGAACCGGCCGAGAGGGATCTTCGAAAGCATGTAGTCGATATGGGCCTGCGTCATCTGCGCGAACAGCGGCGTTCGCACGGCGGCCGGCGTGACGCAGTTCACCCGAATCGCGGTATCGGCCAATTCCTTCCCGAGCGATTTGGTGAGCGCAATGACGGCCGCCTTGCTGGCGCTGTAGGCGGACGCATTCGGATTGCCCTCCTTGCCCGCAACGGATGCAATGTTGACGATCCGCCCGTAATTCCGCTCGCGCATATGCGGCACGACCGCCCGGCAGCAGTGAAAGGTCCCGTCGACATTCACCGCGAAAACCTGTCTCCAATCCTGCGCCGGATACTCCCACAGCTTGACATTGGGGCCAGTGATTCCGGCGTTGTTGACCAGGACGTCGATCGTCGACACGATCCCAAGCGTTTTGCCGACGGCATGCGTCACCGAGGCGAGGTCGCCGACGTCTGCGGCAATGGCGAATCCGCCGAGCTTCTTTCCGGCGGCCCGGCCGGCCTCATCATCGATGTCCCAGATCACGACCTTCGCACCCGACCGGGCAAGGCGCTCGGCAATCGCGAAACCCAATCCCGACGCACCACCTGTCACGATGGCGTTCCGGCCGTTGAGATCCAACTGATTCATGGGTCATCCCGTCGACGTTGTGGCGTCCTTCGCATCGCCGGCACACGCCGATCCAACGCGCCGGGCAAGAGTGGCGCGCATTTCGTCCCAGCGGAAGCATTTCCTTGCCGCGCCGCGCGACGCCACGACCGCATCCAACGCCTCCGCCGCCTGCCTCCTCCTCCCGGTGCGGAACCGGGCCAGACCATGCTACGCTCGACCCCGGCATTGCAGCGACGATGGCGCAAGCCGGGGTACACACTCAGTGTGCTCCCCATATGCGATCAGGGCGCTCGTGGAAACATCAAGGGATCGATGATGCCAGAGCCACAAGCCGAATCGCATTGGCGCGTGAGCCTGCCAATGTACAATCTGCCCGAGATGCAGGCGGTCAACGCGGATTTCTGGGAGGCGGTCCGGCGCGAGCTGCAGCGGCAGGGCATCGAGAGCCTGCCGGGAAGTCTCGACTTCGCCCGCCGGCCGGTGCCCGAGCGGATCGAGCGCGACACGCTGCTCACCCAGGTCTGCGGATATCCGCTGCAGACGATCTACCGGGGCCAGGCCGCGCTGCTCGGCGCGCCGGTCTATGGCGCCGAGCATTGCGCCGGCGCGACGCACGCCGGCGTGTTCGTCGTCCACCGCGATTCCACCTTCGCGCGATTGGCGGATCTGCGAGGCTGCAACTTCGTCTACAACAGCCGGCATTCGAACTCGGGAATGAACCTGCCGCGGCGAGCGATTGCCGACATCGTCGACGGCGAGCGCTTCTTCGGCGCCATCACGGAGACGCACAGCCAGCCAGGCAATATCGAGCGCGTGGCCCGCCGCGAAGCCGACGCGACCTGCGTCGACAGCGTCACCTACGCGTTCTTCTGCCGGCATCGGCCGCAGCTCGGCGAGCTCACCCGCGTGCTGGCGGCGACGCCGCCGAGCCCGTCGATTCCGTTCGTGACCTCGATCGAGACACCCGCCCCGCTGCAGGACGCCTTGCGCCAGGCGCTGCGAAACGTCGCGCGATCCGACGAGTGGGCGCAGGCGAGGTCAGGCCTGATGCTGCAGGACATCGTGCCCGTCGAGCTGGCAAGCTACGGCGTCCAGCTGCAATACGAGCGTGAAGCGCACGCGTCCGGGTATTCGGAGCTCAAGTGAGGCCACCCGGTTGCAGGAATGGCGCAACACGCGCGGTGAGCCCGCTTGCTGGGCGAGACCATCGGCAATAGGCTTCTCGGTCCTCGGTCATACCTGCAATGGGGGAGTGCCATCATGCGCAATCACCGGATTGCTCTTGCAACGCTGGCGTTGCTCGTCGCGAGCGTCTGTTCCGCCCCGGCGCCAGCGACCGACCGGGGCAAGGGGGTGAACTTTCCGGTCTCCTGCTCCGCCGGCGCACAACAGGCGTTCAACGACGCGCTCGCGGCACTGCATTCGTTCTGGTACGCCCAGGCGGTGAAGGAATTCCGCGCGATCGCCGAGCGCGAGCCCGATTGCGCCATGGCGCACTGGGGCGTCGCCATGAGCCAATGGACCCAGCTGTGGGCGCCGCCACGCCAGGATGCGCTCGACTCCGGCCTCGCGTCGCTGCGCCGGGCCGCTACGGCGACCAACAAGTCTCAGCGCGAGGCCGACTTCGTCGCCGCTGCGCTCGCCTTCTTCGGCGACAACGACAAGCTCGACCATCGCGCGCGGCTGATCGCCTATGCGAGCGCCATCGACAAGGTCGGCAAGAGCTATCCGGACGACAGAGAGGCTTCGCTGTTCTATGCGTTGTCCCTGCTCGCGACCGCCGATCCCCTGGACGCGACCTACGCCAGACAGCGGCAAGCCGGCGAGGTGCTGGAGCGCATCTTCAAGGAGCTGCCGGATCATCCGGCGGCCGCGCACTACATCATCCATGCCTATGACTGCGGGCCGTTGGCGGAGAAGGCGCTGGCGGCCGCCGAGCGTTACGCCAAGTCTGCGTCCGTAGTGCCGCATGCCATCCACATGCCGTCGCACACCTACGTGCTGCTCGGGCGCTGGCGGGACAACATCGAGTCCAACCTCGTCGGCGAGAAGGCCGAGCGCGAGCGCGGCATTCCGGAAGACCGGCTGCACGACATCGACTACCTGGTCTACGGCTATCTGCAGATCGGCGACGACGCGAAGGCCAAGGAGTTCCGCGATCTCGGGCTCGCGATCGAGCAGGAGCTCGTGGCGGCGAAACGTGACGTGGGCCTGCGGGCGCGGCCGTGGACAGTCGCCGCCGTCGAGGCGCGTTACGCGCTCGAGCGCAGCAGCTGGAGCGAGGCCGCGGCCCTTGCGTCGCGACCGAACCGGTGGGGCTTCATCGAGGCGGTGCCGCACTTCGCGCGCGCGGTCGGGGCGGCGCGCAGCGGCAACCCGGCCGCCGCCAAGGCCGACATCGCAAGGCTGACCGAGCTGCAGGCCGATCTCGTCAAAGCCAAACTCACCTATTGGGCGCGCGTGGTCGACATCCAGCTCAAGATCGCGAGCGCCTGGGCAGCGGATGCCGAGGGCCGCGGCGCCGACGCGCTGTCATTGATGCAGGCGGCGGCCGATCTCGAGAAATCGATCGACACGCACGATACCCTGTCGCCGGGGCCGGTCGGAGCCACGGCGCATGAATCGCTTGGCGAGCTTCTCCTCAAGACTGGCAAGCCGCGCGAGGCCCTGGCAGCGTTCGAGGAATCGCTCAAGCTGGCGAAGCACCGGGCGCGCAGCTATCTCGGAGCGGCAAAGGCGGCAAGCCTCGCCGGCGACACTGACCGCCACAAAGCCCATGTCGCCAAGCTCGCCGAGGTTTGCGGGATCCCTGCCGCGACGACCTCGGTACAGGATCGCAACGATGCGCAGGTGTCCACGCTGCCGTGCGCAGTGCTCACGCGCTAGCGCGGGATGACGTCGTCACGCGCCACCCGCGGGCCTGACCATTCCTGCCGGCGGGAGGGCCTCGCGATGCGCCTGCAGCGGGCCGCCGCATGCGCCCACCGCTTGGTCGTCATCGTGCTGCTTGCGGCGATACCTGCCGCGCCCACCGCGGCCGGCGCGCGTGTCGCTTTCAACCTGCTGACCCAGCACGGCACCGCGTTCACCGAACGCGACATCGCCGGCCAGCCGACGGCGCTCTTCTTCGGCTTCACGTTCTGCCCGGACATCTGCCCGAGCACCCTGATGGAGCTGACCACCGATCTGAAAGCGCTGGGAGCCGACGGCGATCGCATCAAGGTCGTCTTCGTCTCGATCGATTCCGACCGGGACACGCAGGCCCATCTCAAAGAGTACATGTCGTCATTCGATCAGCGCATCGTCGCGGTCTCGGGCTCACCGGAGAGCATCGCCGCCATCGCCCGCGCCTATGGCGCCAAGTATCGCAAGGTGCCGACCAGATCCGGCTACACCTTCGACCATACCACAGCCGTGTTCTTGCTCGATCGCGACGGAGACGTATCCGCCATCCTCGACGCGAGGGAGCCCCAGGCGGCGCGACTTTCCAAGCTCAAAGGGTTGCTGCGTTAGCGAGCCTGGCGTCGAAACCCAGGCCGGACCTGGTTCATTTCGGAGGCGGCGCGGTCCCCTGCGCCCATTTCTCGAACTTGCCGAGGATACCCCAGGCCGACATGCCGAGGAAAACCGGCATGGCGAAGGGACTGAGGCCGGCAGCCGGAATCAGCGGTGCGAGCACCTGTCCCAGCCCGCTTCCGGGTGGGACTTGAGACAACACCGCCGTGAGTGCGGTGCCGATGACGCCGATCGCCGTCTTCTTGCCGTTCAGCAAGTTGCCCAACGTCTGCCCGAGCGCGCCATTGACCTGGCCCAATGGCCGCGACTTGTCGTCGGCCCCGGGCACCATGATTGCCTTGAGCAGCTCGAGCGCTTTTTGCAGCGCCTGCGCCTGCGGCGCGGCGGAGGGAGGGACCGTCATCGGCAGCCCGCCCTGCGGCCCCGCCATCCGTCTTCGGAGCACGGCCTCGATGACCTTCTCAAGCACGTCGGGCGGAATGGACGCAGGAGCGGATGTCGACGGCGTCGGCGCGGGCGCTCTGCCGGACGCCGCCAGGAGCACGCGCAGGATCAAGTCCAGGATCTGGTCTTGATCTGTCGCGGGCGCGGCGGGCGCGGCCCCTAACGTGCGCAAGGTGGCCGGGTCCGCAACCCCGGTCTGCGGCAGGCCGGCAGACGCCTGAAACGACTGGAGGGCGAGGCGCGTCTTCGAGCCAAAAATCCCGTCGATTTCTCCGACCGCAAAGCCGCGGGCCGTCAGCGCACGCTGCAGTTCGCTCACGTGCGGACCGCGCGCGCCGAACGAAAGCGAAGCCCCACCATCGGGCGGGATGACGACATCAGGCGGGACGACGACGCCACCTCCGGGGTGTGGAAGGCCCGCGCCCGCCGACGGCCGCTTCACGGTGCTCTGGTCAATGCCCGTGGCGAGATCCTCGGGCGTTACATCGATCTCGAAATGCATCGTATCCTTGATGGACGTCCAGTTCCCGCCCCATTCGAACACGCGCTTTCCGTTCGCGGTCCTGATCGCCAGCACGTCGTTGATCAGGGCGGGAGTCATGTCGGTATCGGCGCGTCCCAGCCTCACATCTTCGGCGCGCTCGCGCTGGGTCGCCTTGTTCGAAAACACGACCGAGCGGTGGTCGGGCGTTCTCTGAAACGGATTGGTGTCCCAGTTGATGTCGAGGGCGATTCCGTAGGAATGGAGGCTGCGGCCGCCGCCGCCCTTGATTTCGCGGCAGTTGTAGCTGTCGGTATCCGGCATCCTGATATCGTAACCGTCGGCCTGCAGAACATTCGCGAGCGCCTGCCAGGCATCGACGGTCGGAGGCGCCACGAAAATCTGGTCCGGCCCGAACCGAATGGAGATCATCTTGTCCCGCCGGCACTCGTAGGCGGCCCAGTTGCGGCGCTGCTCGGATGTTGACTCGGGCATTTCGGGCTCCTCGGGTACGACGGCTCTCGGAGTTCATGCGGCGCACAGGTCAAAGCTGGCCCGGGCTGCACTGCGCTGGTCGCACCTCTTCGGCATCTTCTCCGAGGCGGGATCGTCTGACGATCCGGCAATTGGAAATAAGGTAAAGACCGCGGGGTCCGGTAGATTGTTGCGCCAACTTGGGCCGTCTCCATCTCCGATTGCCTGACGATTGAAAGCGACCAGAGGTTGCACCGTCAAGCGCTTTGCTCAAGCGGAGATACGAGCCGAGTCGCCGACGTGGCCCGCGCGTGTCACTGAAATCCTCTGCGACAGCAATGCTGCGCGTGCATGACATGCGGCATCGCCGTCGACGACTTCAGCCGCGAGCGAGCGCGATCCGGATTCGATCCCACGCGTGGCGCGAAATTGCTATGGTACGCCGCAGCCCGGAAACAACTTGAACCTGCCGACATGCCCGCGTCAGGCGGATGCTTTCACATGAGATGCGCATGGGCGGTGCTGGCCGTTCTCGGATCGGCGGCCGAAGCCGCCGAGGTGGGCCCATGCAAGGATTTGGACCGCATCAGCATTCTGGTCGGCCAGACCAAGTCGTACTCCGGCGGCAAGATCAGGATTGCGCATGTGGACACGGACGGAGAACCGGTCTGCTGCAGCTCACATCTTCTCGTTTTCATTCCTGACCCGGAAATCGGCAGCCAGTGCTTTGCTGTCAGCCGGAGAGCGGCCAAGGATTCCGAAGGTCCGCTGGGTTTCAACACCGTCGAATTCAATCGCATCAAAGCATTCCACAGCCGCGATCACGGCCTGCTTCTGAAGGTGCCATATACTTTGTACGGGACCGGTGGCGGACGCAAAGGCGGCAGCGCAAAGGTGCGCGTGGACTTGCGCGGCAAAGGCTTCGTGAGAATCGAGTAGCGGCCGCTCCGCGATCTACATGTCACGGCGCGTATTCGTCGAGGCCCGAGGGCCCGGCGCCATCCGCCGCCGTCTCACAGGAACATCAAGACCGCGTCGCCCGAGGGCGCAGTCATGAGCTGAACGATGCCCGCTCGAGGACCTCGACCTCGGAGCCGGGCGCAAGGCTGTAGCTCACGCTGGTCCGGACTTGGTCGAATCCCGAGGCTCATCGAGTCCGAGAGCGACGCGATTTCAGGTTCGTTGAAAAGCACCGCTCAGGGCGCGTCCGACCGCTATGAGGATGCAGGCGCCGACGAATCCCGCAATCAAATAGCCGATCCAGCCGGTAAGATTGACGCCGAGGAAGCCGAGCAGCCAATTGGCGACCGCGGCCCCTACGATGCCGAGCACGATGTTCATCAGAACGCCCATTGGGCTCTTCATGAACTGCTCGGCCAGCCAGCCGGCAAGCCCGCCGATGATGATCGCCGCGATCCAGCCAATCTGTTTATCGTCCATTGGGTTCCTCCCGCCCGAGCGAGCAACGATCAAACCATCATACAGCAGTCGCACCGCCGATGTTAGCTCGCGCGCGCAAGGCTACCTTCCAGGCGACCCCGAACACATCAAGGTCGCCGCATTCTCCAGGACTTCGCCATGCCTGCGCCGGTAATCCTTTCCGCTCAATCGAACCATCGAGCGGCGCTTCAGAAGTCCGCATGTCGGACCTGCCGCAAGAACGATGCGGACTTCTGAACCACCATACTATTGCTGAAATATGATCTTTTCCGAAAACCGGCGTCCACCCCGGATCAAGTCCGGCGCAGGCTTTTTCGGGATCATGCTTTAGCGTTGCGGCTTGACCATCTCGGCCGGACAGGCGCGGTCGGGCAGGCGGGTGTCGCACACGCGCACCGTCCGGAGATAGTCCATCCAACGCGTGGTCGTTTCCTCCGACGGCCTCGCCTTGAGCGCCACCTGCACGACGTAGAGGCTGTCGTTGCCCTGCATCGCCTTGAACCAGGTGAACTCCGGCTTGCCGGTGGTCCTGTTGAGTGGACAGGCGAGCAGCCACACGGCGAAGGGATAGCCGTTCTCCTGCCCTTGCGCGACCGCATGCGCCGAGCTTCCGCGGCAGGCGCGCGCCCAGCTCGTTTCGACCTTGCTCTTGAACTCCTCCGGCCCGCTCTTGAGACCGAAGAAGATCTGAACCGTCACCATCTGCGTCCAGTCATTGACGCTTTCAGCGCTCGGGACCATCTCGCTGATGAGCATGTCCTTGTTCTTCTGCTGGAAGTCCATCTTGAAGCCGTCGGGCATGGTCACGAGCAGATTCTCGTTCTGCAATTGCGCCGCGGCGGCGGACGCAACCATGGCAACGGCGAATGCGAGCGGCAGCGACGACAGTCTCATCGGCGACGTGTCCGGGTTTGCGGCTTCGGCCGCAGAGGCGCGGTCGAGCGCGAGGAAGGTCGCGGCAAATATACTCTGCCTCCAATTGCGGTGCAGCAGAGTCGGCTTCCTTCTCGTACACGGCGGCCGTGCCGCGCCGTGAGCCGGCACATCCCCCGGTTTGCCGGCCTATACCTTGATATGACGCGACCTTTCCCAAGGTTGAATGGCCCTCCGCCAGCGGTCCGGCGCAGAGTGGCGCTGCAAGTTGCTTGAAGAGGCGCCGCAATGGCCGGCAGCGTGACGGCGGTCGCAGCCGTCGCAACCAGGGAGATGTCACCATGATCAGCAGACGAGAGCTCTCCACCATGATGCTGGCCGGAGCAGCGGCGGCGATGTTGCCCGGCGTCGCCCGAAGTCAGGCCGCGGTGAAGGCCCGCAACGTCGTACTGGTGCACGGCGCGTGGGCGGACGGCTCGAGCTGGGGCGAGGGCATCCCGCGCCTGCAGGCGGCC
>Ga0081455_10008047_pt1 | contig 11012 bp, 17 predicted proteins | sample TabmetS3T2R1_FD_70207 | JGI IMG/M metagenome (GOLD analysis project Ga0081455, IMG submission 70207) | Tabebuia heterophylla rhizosphere microbial communities from the University of Puerto Rico - S3T2R1 | ecosystem: Host-associated > Plants > Roots > Rhizosphere ... | reverse complement strand
CGGCTAGCCTACTCAAATATTTTGCAAGCCGCGTGCCGGGCAGAAACGTTTGGAAACTAAGAGAGCGAACCTTTCACAGTGTTTGAATAACTAGACACTCAGAGGTGGAGTTGGTACGAAATTTACTTAACGAAAGTCCTTCACCCAAATCGCGCTCTCGCTGCCGACAAGCTCAAGGAACCGTCGGTGTTTGTGGCGGGGTGAGACCGCGCGGAGTAAGCACTCTATGCAGGCTCGTGACCCGCCAAGAGATAGAGCAAAAGATAGAGCAAAAGATGGATGAATTAGCGCGGGAATACCACGAGACTCATGACCCGGAAATCCCCCGGAAGAGATTTTTGAACTGGCTAGGCCGGCTAAAGGAGATGGACCATTGAACGAACGATTACCCAATCACGATGCGCCAATGTTCATTGCTTGATAGGATTAAGAATCTTTTGATACGTTGCCCGTTCTTCCATTAGTTTCTCCCTGAACTCTTCTTCAGAAATAACGCCTTTCTCAATAGCAGCTTCGTGACAGCGTCCACCATCGCCAAAGTTGATACCATAAGCTCTTGCAGACTCACCGTCTTTCCCTTGTCGAGATCGGTCATTGTTTCTCCTATAAATATTTTTTGATGGACTTACCCTTGCCGCGTCTACGCTTTCGTTTCGGTCGTTTAGGATCCCCCGGACCTGAGTTTTTTTCTTTGCCATGAATTGATCTGTTAGAGATAGAGCTGAGGTGTGGACAATTTAATGACTATTCAATCCAGTGTCTCACTTGATAACCTTAGCCGCCCCGCACCAACACATTCGGAGGAATCGTTAGGCCAATTTGCTTGGCGGCGCAAAACGCTAGCTCCGTCTCGATTTGATAGCTAACCGTAATCCTTCATACCCCAAGTATCCAGAGACGATCAAAGCTACCGAACTTATCCACTTGGGTACCGTCCAGCCTTCGACAACGGGATCCCAGCCGTAGATGATCCTAAGCAGATGCAATAAGGCGATGATGGTGAATATGATTCCGGCGAGCAAGGAAAATGATCGTTGATTCATACGGATCACCTTCTTGAAAAGCCATCAGTATAGCCATTGGTCGGCTAATTACATGAATCATATCTCTTCGAGCGCCGTGCAGACATGAACTCCGGTATATTGCGGAGCGAAGCGTGCCCACTTAAAAACTTTGCCGTCCTTCTTTCGTACGAAACGGTAGGGAATTTCGTCGCGCCGCGTGCGTCTCCCATTCTCGCCGATGTAGTCAAAGGCATCACGCAATTCACTCTCTGATATCAGATAGATTCGATGCGCTGGCACTTCGATCCATTCAGCCATGTTCGTAGACCTCCATTCGGCAACCGGCAAAAAAAGGACAGCTCATGCTTTCATTACTATCACGATCAGTCATAAAGTTCAGGGTGGGCGTGGCAATTAGGAAAGGCACCTGGGAGGAAGCTAACAGCGGGCAATGATTCAACCCGAATGCGACCGCTTCCACACGGTGGGAGACCTTCTCCAACGATCTGGCCTTCTGAACATATCCGGCGAGAAGGGCACTGAGAGCGCATGAGCCTGCTATGGCCAAAGTGAAGCAGATAATGCCCCTCAGCGGCCAGCCGAAACGGTTCTCCTTCCACATGGAGATCAATGCATAAACGACGCATGTTAGGCCCAGTAATACAATCAGCCACAGGCTTAAAGCTATGACTACGAGATGGGATTGCACTGGCGAACTACCCCGTCCTGGAGAGTCTCATCGACGGGTGCTTAATACGGGTTTTGGCTAACTTCGTACGGCCCTGACGAGGACGCTCAACAGAATGCATGTTGAGCTTTGACTGTTTCCAGGCTAGCAACCCTCGACGTATGTAGTTGGGGTGCAACTGCAAAGTCGCACAGATATATTCAAAGGAGAAAAGCTGATCGTCATCTTTTTCTAAAAGCCATTCTTCCGCTTCTTGGAAAAGCCTTCTTCCTCTTTGATCCTTCGAAAAGGCATGTTTCTTGAAGTCTTCAATCGCATCGGCGAGCACCGCGAGCATAAGCCTTTCTTCTCCTTCGCGGATGTCTTTCTTGAAGAGTTTTAAGATGATTTCATCGTCTAGAGGATCAAATGAAATCCATCTATCAGTCACGAGAGATTGCTCAGAGATGAATTTTCTTGACATGGACTCAACCCGCTTCAAGGACTCTTTTTCGCGGCCCTCTCACGCAAGTATTTTGCGATTCCTCGGTTTATACGGGTGCGATTTCGACGCCGGTCAACCTTAGGAACAATGACCCAGACGAGCCAAAGCCCGGCGACGATAGACAGAGTAAGAAGGAAATAAAAGAGTCCGGGCATCGTTCTACACTTTCCGTTGAAAGAGATAGAGCAACGCCAGTGCCGCTATGACATGAAGAGAAAAACGGCGCAGATTAGGGCAGGCTCGGAGAAAAGTCTCAAGATGACGGGGATTAGGATGCCTCAGCTTTATTGTGAGAAACGGCGGCGGGCGATTTAGCCTGCCGTAGCCATATTGGTCGCACTAGCTCAGGTGGTAGGCTTTGTTAGCGAAGACACTAAAACAAAAAATCTCTAATCTTCATTGCGCCGCCGTTCCTGTACGTTGTTTGTTTGACGTGCCGGCGGCTTAACGAGGTTTTGCTTCAAATCTTTTTCATGCGCCTGTTTTACAGGCACAAGCGGTATCTTCGGTGCCCATTCCAGCCATTCCTTCGCAGGTTTATCGTACAAAGGAAACACCGCCCCCTCCTTTGCAGGCTGCTCTTTGGGATCGTCCGGCGTGGCAAAGGCGACTCCCCCAGCTGCAAGTGATCTCAGCGACTCCATGTTGACTTCCAGGCCACGGAACAAGCTGAAGCTCACGTCCGCACCACTTACGTTCCAGAACTTGGAGCCCTTCCGGACCAATTTCGCATACCGCTGCTTGATCAACGCTCGGATGGCTACCGTAGCGGCGTTTGGGCTGAGGTCGCACTGCTGGATCGTGCCCACTTCGACGCCGCGATAATAAACCGGCGAACCCGGTCGCAATGATCCGAGCCGGCCGGTAATCAGAACAATTTTTAATCCTTTTTCTTCTAATGCCACCGGCGCATTTTCCAGGCCGACAAATTCCGATTGAGATTTGCCCGTGCCCGGTAACACGTCAATTTCCGGTCCGGTAATGACGGTGCCCAAGCCAGTGATGTTACCGATTCCCACTTCGGGCCGCACGATCCAGAAAACCGCTCCTTCCCTAGCGATGGACGCCGCCGAGCGTTGCAAACGAGTCTTGACTAACACGGCTTCGTGATCCCGGCTCAATTCGACTCCTATCACGTCGCCGATCTGAACACCGCGATACTTGATCGGTGTTTGGCCCGTCCTGAGACCGCTGCCGTCTTTGAAACTAATCGTGATTTTCGGACCGGACTGCTGAATCTGATCATAAACGAGGTAGCCGACAAGAATGGCGGCAATCACGGGAACGGTCCACACAATGGAAAAGTACCGTCCGTTCTTTTTCACGTTTGCCTTGGGCGGGTCGGCCGCAACTTTCGCGTTATTTTGCGACTCGTTCATGCTTGCTCGGTTTCCTCCCAAATTAACTTTGGGTCAAAACTGGCCGAAGCCAATATTGTCAAAAGCACCACCCCTGTGAACGCCAAGAGCCCCCGACCCGGCAGAACGGTGGCGATCTGCTGCAGCTTCACTAGCGCTACCAGAATCGAGAGGAGAAACACGTCAAGCATCGCCCACGGACCAATTACCGCGATGATCTTGTAAATCCAGGTCCGTTGCTGGCGCCCGCGCGCGGATCTTAATTTTGTTGTGATAACTAAAAAGAAAAGCCCCAGCAGTTTCAAAAATGGAATCACAATACTCGCGAGAAAAACGATACCAGCGACGAACCACTGGCCATCCTTGAAGAGATTCACGCAACCTTCCCAAACGGTATTTTCCGAAAACGCGCCGTAGTAATTCATCCGCAGAATCGGATAGATGTTGGCGGGAATGTAAAGAATCAGCGCCGCCAGCGAAAACGCCGCTGTACGTCCGAGGCTGTTGATCTTGCGGCTACTGATGATCGACGTGCAGCGACAGCATTCGGCCCTTGCACCCGGCTCCAGCTTATCCACCTGCTGCATCAGACCGCACGTTTCGCATACGACGATGTTAGTTGCCATGGCTATCGTAGAACCTAAGGATTCTTGAACGTTCTAGTAATTCAAATTTCCGTGGCGAGCTGGTAGCTTTCACTCCAATGATTCCCGATTGCTCTAAGGGATGCGGATCAGAGATACTCGCTGATCTCATGGAGATTGTTAGAAAACGCCTAGCTTTCAGGATCGCGTTGCATTGCCTGAAGGCGATTGTTTACCCAATGCTTTCCCAACTCTACGGCGTGTTCTTCGGCTTCCATCTCAGTTGTGAAACAAACTTCATCATGGAGGGCGAATTTTCCTGCGTGCCAGGTGATAGTCACATGTGATCGCCACATGCTTTTTTCATTTTTAGCCGTGCCTGTGATCACATAGCCAAGATATGAGACGTGCTTCATCTGAGCAGAAAAACGCAGCAAGCAGGAGGCCGCAACATAATCAGGTACGAATGTGCGTTAATGGCGCAGATAGGCACAGGTTTCCTGAAAAGTCCCTGATATGGCAGGCTCGGGATGCCTCAGTTTTCTAGGCGAGATACAGCAACGGGCGAATCAGCCCCATCTGTCAGGTTGTGAGTTTCGTGCTCTTCTTGTGGGGGAAGGTGACGGGTGACACATCCGGGCAACCTCCAGCCCCGAACCATTCCGCCAGTTCTTTGATGCTCATGGTGAAACGTTGAAGCTGAAAGCGCGTGATTTCAACGACTGAGCTAGAGCGGCCCGGCACCAAAACACTGCCGCCTACGTAGCAGTCTCTAAATGGATGAACCATCAGCGCACTACCCGCGATGAAGTATCCTCTGTATGGCTGCGTCATCATTGCATCACTGCTTGCCCGCTTCTATCAGAATGTGGGTGTAGTGTTCGGTTAGTCGGGCCAGCGGGGGCTCGTCGTCTCGATCCGCCAGACTGGCCCCATCGTGACGAGCTGTCCTTCAAACCTCACGAATGCCGGAAGCTCTTCACCAATGATCCAGGCGTGGGAATTCGGCGGTACACGTCCCAGCAGCCTGGCGAAGAGCTTGAGCCAGGTCCCGAGCCGAGGTTTCAACACGTAGTGGGTCGAAGTTTTCACGAGTTCGCCGATCAGCACCTTATGCTCGCCCTCCGGTGCTAACTCCAATTGGATGAGCCGGGGCGTGGGCGTGAAGGCTACCATGTGGATGGTTTCGCTCGCACCCTTGGGGAGGTTCTTCGCGACCGTAATGATCATTCCATTATACACATCAGGCGGCAGGTCGAGGGTACCGTTGAGCACCCGCTCCCGTCCGTCTTTGTGACTCTTGGTGTTCACGCGGTACTTTCCGGAGGCTCGCTCCAACGAGATCTCGGTGTCCTCGGTAAATGCGGGTCCCCGATGCACCAAGCGGTAGCTCTGCATGATAAAGACTCGCTCTTGAGTAAACATCACTGTCTCGTCGTATATAGATCCGTCCTTAAAGCGGAATACCATGCGACTCTCAACCTGTCCGCCCCGCTGAAATTGGAGGAGATTGCCTGACGCAAGAAGTTCGCCGTCAACTTTGCGAAGCACAAGGAAGCCGTGAGTGACGCCCTCGGCGAAGCGTACTGCAACCGGGGCCGCCGAGGCATGGCGCAGCCCCATCAAAACGGTCACCAGAATCAGCAAGCGGAGCATTGCCGCCCTCGTTAACAACATCACGATGGAGCAGGGAATATGGATCTGGATCTCGACGGCGCGTTTTCCTGAATTGTGCCATCGCCATTTGTGGAGTGTCTTCCAGTCAACTAACATATCAAAGCGTTTGTCCCAGTCTGGCTTTTGTGGTCGAAAGCCTAAATTTCAATAGCTCAAGCTCGCAGTTCCTAACTTTACTATCTTTACCATTTCCTCCGTATACATCATCAGGGTCGAGTTCTTACATTTGCATCGGTTTGTTCTGACATGCGGGCGCCCGTCGCTACTTCTCAACGACGATAAGTTTGCAGCCCTCGCAACTAGAACCGTCTTCCCGTGATTATCAAGCTAAAGGCAGGCCAAGAAGAAGGTCTGACTATTCCGCCAACATCTTGGCGGACTGATGGATTGATCAAGTGATTTTGGTATTGCCTACAACAGTGACAACTGACGGCTGCAAGGCATCTCATCATCCGAACCGGGTTGGATGCACTCCGGCCGGTCATACTTCGCCGAGTTGACGATTGGTGAAACGTCGTGTGAATCCATTAGCTCTGCCGGATATGGCCTTAGTAGCAACCGTGCTTTGGCGAAAGGTGTTCGAGAAGAATCAAGCCGCTGTTCTTCGTCTTCCGGTCGGAGGATCACCGCATTCGGTTGTGAACAGGCCGCACTAGTTCATTGGGCTCCGTGGTGATGATCGTAAATGACTCCACCCGTTTCCCGTCCGGCTTGCGCCATACGTCCCACAGGCCAGCAAAGGCGAAAGGCTCCTTACTTCTGAGATGCACCCACATCGGGACCTTGCGCTTTCCTTCTTTCCGCCATTCATAGAAACCGTCAGCGGGAATAATACAGCGGCCTCCATTGACGAGCGACTTGAAGGAAGGCAGCTCTGTCAGTGTCTCGGCGCGAGCGTTGATCGTTCGATTGCCGATGGAAGGGTCTGCGGCCCAATGCGGAATCAACCCCACTGCACGAGCCTGTTCCTGCCCATGTGGCGGACAATGACGGGAATCGTCGCGGGAAGTCTCTGGGGCAATGTTAAAGCGTGGCGTGTACTTTGGTAGATCGCGGTCGAGGTTCCAGCGAACCCTAATGTCACTGAACTCGAATGTAGATGTTATGCGACCACACATATTGGATCAAACTTATACACGCTTCGGACAACGATTGAACTCAACACAATCCTGGCGGTCCATGCCGTAATTCTTCATGCGTCCAGGTCCTCGCCGTTTATCTTTGAGGACATGTAGGCCGCAAGCAAACTCGTTCTTTCCGACCCTTTTTCGTTCGGCATGGACCCGCAACGATACGAGCGACCCAAGCGAAAATGCTTTGCTGTTCTTTTCAGTAAGACAGACCAGGCCCGAGTGGTGATGATGAGCTAACCCGGTCAATCTGCTCTGGAACGGCGTCGGCACATCGGCAAGACCTAAATCAAGCACGACCAAACCAAAACCACCTGACCGTAACAGCTTCTCCCCCGCACGAGCAATTGCGTCAGCCTTCGGAACGCGGACGACCACGAGTGCCCCCAGATCAATGCCGAGTTGAGCGGCATCCGGCGGATAAAAAGAACTTTCTATCGATGTCGCCCAGCCAACGGGCTCACCACGCTTTTGTGCGTCCAATACCAAACCAAACGTGATGGTGAGGGCAGCGGTGGCGTTGGAGCTGGAAATTTCCGCGAATCGTCCAGCAATTTGCGGTAAGCTCCATTCGTCTGAGCAAGTGACACTTGACCTGAGCTGTGCAGGAAAGACCATCGCCGCTTGTGTTTGTTACAGTACGTCAAAGCACTCGGGTCTTAAAACTTTCTTATGAACCCCACGAGCTGTACATACTGAAAATAGTTTCAGGTGTCAACGGTTGCAGGCACCGTCATAAAACGCGGAGCGCCCCTTTTTCGGCTCTTTTGGGCTTGTGCGGTGGATTTGTTGAAGCGAGATTGGAAGTCCGTTCCCATACTCCCAAGCGATCTCAATAGCCTCGGCGCACGGGGTGAATTACGGAATGTCTACAAGAGACGACTAATATCCAAGCTGCCAATCGCACGAATTGGCTTGTTGAGATTAGCCTCCAAGATTCTCATCATCTGAGCGCAGAAGGCGTGGTCGGCGCACAGAAGGCATCCGATGTATGATGAGTCATCGAAATCAATATAGAGGAAACATCTATCGGCGGGTTGGACTTTGGATTTTTGGACCCTTCTGAGGATGCCGATTTCACCCTTTGGGTGCTTGTTATCCAGTCCAGCTATCCACGTCCAGGTGGGCGGCCAACTCTGCATACCGTGATATCTAAAAAGCGGATGCTCACGGAGCAACATGACCAAGACTTTCCTTTCATGGAAGTCAGCCAATTCATAATAGCGTTGAATACATCATGTCAAGACTCAAGTGTCTGATTTACGACAAGGGTGCGAGTATACCAAAATCATTTTTTGTTTGACTAATTAATAGCGCTTCAATTTCTGTTGTCGCATAGCTGACACAGCGATGTTGACAGCATCCCCAGTAGTTTTATAAGAGTTCACAAGCCGTCCGAGCTTACGAACCGGGTCTAACAGGACCGGGAGCCCGAACAAAGGGGAGGGTTCGTATGTTGCTTCGAGACCACCCGCTGATGACCTACCGTGGCCTTCCGAATTGGCCGCCAGTTTGGTCTTGCACGGACGGACGCAACCAACACCCAAAAGGCGAAGTCGGAACTCTCAAGGCGATTTTCCGCTCTGATATGCAACCGCCTAATCGCTGCTTTCTACATATTTCTCATGACGGATCAGAGTATCTCGGCTGTCTCCTATTCGACGACCAAGCATTCTGTAGTCAAGTGATGGAGTTACTGAAGGCCCATTGCAATCGTACCATTGCGGAGATCGGCAGCTTAGATGTCACATTCACGCTCTGACATGCGACGGCAAATTGAAAAAGGCGAGGCTCAAGTTCCGACATAGTGAACACGAGCATGCTGCTTCGTGACCATCCATTGATGACCTACCGGGGCCTTCACAGCTGGCCACCTGCCTGGTTATGGACAGCCGGTTACGACAACACTCACCCGCAAGGCGAGGTTGGAATCCTTAAAGCTGTATTACATTCCCCGATCCAACCGCTTCACAGCTGTTTTTTAATCATGGAGCACTGCGGAGCGGAATACGTTGGTGAATTGTCGCTGGATGATCCTGCATTCTGCCGGAAAATTTTCGACGTGCTAATTCAAAATATCGGTGAATTGGTTCAAGAGATTGGCGACATTGATCTCAGCTATACGCTTTGAGATGCGGCGTAAGAAGATCAGAAGGAAGCTCGAAGATGAAATTAGTGTAATCCCACTAGGGTTTGGTTGTAAGTTTACTATTTACTAGAACACGGACTGTAACTTATTCGCTTTAGGGTGTGGTTGAAAGTGGTTGAAAGAAAAAGCAATCTGGGTTCGTCCAAGGTCAGGACAATATTATCGCTGATGACCATCGAATCATGCGCGAAGGGCTCCGCTCTGTGCTAGAAAAAAGTGGTAACTTCGAATGTGTCGCGGAGGCCGATGACGGTTATCAAGCCGTGAAACTGGCGATGGAGCTGCGGCCCGATATCATTATTATGGATATTGCGATGCCCAACTTGAACGGGATCGAAGCGACTCGGCAGATCAAGAGTGAGCTGCCTGGGGTTGAGGTCGTCGTGTTATCCATGCACGCCACAAGAAATTACGTCTTGCAGGTTCTCCAGGCGGGAGCCTCTGCTTATTTGTTAAAGGATTCCGATTTTGAAGAATTGTCCACGGCTTTGCTTGCCATTAGCGGTGGTGGCATGTACCTGAGTCCGGCAATTACCAAAACGGCGGCTCTCGCTAGTCTAAAGACTGGGCCTTCTGGCGGTGTCGCGGGGCAAGCTGAACACTTAACGAAACGAGAACTGCAGGTGCTACAATTGATCGCGGAAGGAAAATCGACGAAGGACATCGCGGCAAGACTCGGGCTGAGCGCCAAGACGGTGGAAACATACCGCCTGAAGATCATGGACAAGGTGAATCTGTATACAATCCCTGAATTGACCAAGTATGCCATCCGCGAAGGCATCACTTTGCTCTAATCGTTCTCCCGGCGAAGTTCACGAAGCAGGCGGCATCATGGAGCTACTAATCCTCTTTCATCATATCCTGCGCAATGTTCAGATATGGGCTGTTTACTATTCGATGATCCCACTTTCTGCCGTCACATCTCATAAGTGCTAAGATTTTGCCGCAATCGTTCCATCGATGAAATAGGCAGTCTTGATCTATCTTACACTCTGTAGAATTCTTTAATCTGCACTGCTAACTAGTCCCATTCTCATCCGCTTAACTTCGCTTCAATGAAGAAATGCTGAAATCGGCACAGGGCTTGCGTCGATCTATTCGTGGCTCGTGCCAAGAGAAAGCCCAAAAAAAACTTCAGGACAAGCGAATACGTCTAACTTTGGAAGAAAAAAAATGCCCGGTCCTTGTTTATGGGCGTCAGTGTGGCTTAGAGTTGCTTTGGATAGGAAGCTTAGACGATGCAATGGCATCCTTCGACGTGTACAGCTGTGCAAGAGGTCATGAAACCTATCATCTGTCGAAAACAAGGCGGCGCTGAATCCACGGCAAAAATGACGACGTATTCATGCAGTAACGCTTTGGACCAGGTGGGATTTATTGAGAGATTTGTCCGGCATCCTATTGCTCTGCACCCCTGCAAGATCTTCGAGACCTCCTCGATAGCCAATGAAAACGGAGACGCGGTCCCTTAACTAAGTAACGCACCAAATGGCAGCGCGATCGCACTAAAGAACGGCACGCGATTGTGTTTGGTGCCTCCTCACTAAATGTTCTCCTTTTGATCCAACACCCCGGTTGATCCAACATCCCGGCTTCGAGAATGGCGAGGGCTTGTAAGACGGTTATCCGTGCTTCAGGGCTGGATGGTCTGAATTGCGACAATTGCCGTTTGCATTTTAGACCCAGTTCGGTGTAAGCAGTGCTCCGCAAATTGGGAGGCTGCGGCTGTGAAAAGACGGATGTTGGATCTCAAAAAGCAGACGGGGCAAAGCTGGGACGTCCTTGCTACAGGGTACCATCGTAGCTAGGTACGATGTTTTTGCCGTGTGTAAGGCATGTGGCGATGCACATCGAACCGAGATCTCCATTAACTTGTACGGCACGGTAAAAAGACGAACTATCGCTAAGGCGTATCGCGGAAAACAGCTTCCTCGCAAT
>Ga0081455_10008046_pt1 | contig 11013 bp, 13 predicted proteins | sample TabmetS3T2R1_FD_70207 | JGI IMG/M metagenome (GOLD analysis project Ga0081455, IMG submission 70207) | Tabebuia heterophylla rhizosphere microbial communities from the University of Puerto Rico - S3T2R1 | ecosystem: Host-associated > Plants > Roots > Rhizosphere ... | reverse complement strand
GTCGGCGGCGGCTCGCCGGCTTTGCGCCCGGTGAGATAGCGCGAGTAGTTCTCGATGCCGGCGCAGGAGCCCGTGGCCTCGATCATCTCCAGGTCGAACAGGGTGCGCTGCTCCAGCCGCTGCGCCTCGAGCAGCCGGCCGGCGCCGTGGAGCTCGTTCAGCCGCGCCTTCAGCTCGTCCTTGATGCCGCGGATCGCCTGCTTGAGCGTCGGCTTCGGCGTCACGTAATGGGAGTTGGCATAGACCTTGACCATGCTGAATTCGTCGGTCTTGGCGCCGGTCAAGGGATCGAACTCGGTGAGGCTCTCGACGGTGTCGCCGAACAGCGAGATGCGCCAGGCGCGATCTTCCAAATGCGCCGGCCACAACTCGATGGTGTCGCCGCGCACGCGGAACGAGCCGCGCATGAAATTGGCGTCGTTGCGCCGGTAATGCAGCGCGACGAGATCGGCCATCAGTTGGCGCTGCTCGATCTTATCGCCCTGCTTCAAGCTGAATGTCATCGCGGTATAGGTCTCGACCGACCCGATACCGTAGATGCAGGACACGCTCGCCACGATGATGACGTCGTCGCGCTCGATCAGCGCGCGCGTCGCCGCATGGCGCATGCGGTCGATCTGCTCGTTGATCGAGGAGTCCTTCTCGATATAGGTGTCGGTGCGCGGGATATAGGCCTCGGGCTGGTAGTAATCGTAATACGAGACGAAATATTCGACCGCGTTGTCGGGGAAGAAGGTTTTGAACTCGCCGTAGAGCTGGGCGGCGAGCGTCTTGTTCGGCGCGAGAACGAGCGCCGGACGCTGCGTCGCTTCGATCACCTTGGCCATGGTGAAGGTCTTGCCCGAGCCGGTCACGCCGAGCAGCACCTGGTCGCGCTCGGCCGCGTTCACTTGCGCGACGAGCTCGGCGATGGCTTGGGGCTGATCGCCCTTGGGCTCGAGCTCAGATTGCAGGTGCAAGGCGACGCCGCCCTCGCTCTTCTCGGGGCGGGGCGGGCGATGCGGCGTGAACGCGGCGACCGCGCCCGTAACGAGCGGATGCTCCTGCATCAAGGGCTGCAGCGCTTCGCCGAAGCCAGGCGGACGGCGGTCGGCGCCTAGCGGCAGCCCGGCCTGCTCGCCCGTGACGGCGCGCGGCTCGGCGCGAGAGCCGAAGGTCTTGGCGACGCGATGAGGCATGAGCCGAATATGGCGGGGGGAAGCGGGCTTGGCTAGGGGCGCGCTTGGCCATGGCCGGGAGGCGATGAGGAGGCGCTTGACGCGGGTTTCAGGTACAAAGGGGCCTCGAGTCGTACGGCACGGTCTCCGACATGAGTCTTTACCTCAACCAAGAGTTTTCGCTGTGGAGCCTGACCCTCCTGCTCATCCTCGCCGCTTGTGTCTACGCCATTGGCCTCATGCTTTTGACGCGACGCCTCTATGGCGTGGACCGGCTCAGCCTCAACAATGAGGTGGCCGGGTTCAAATTCGCCGTCATCGGCGTCTTCTATGCCGTGCTGCTTGCCTTCATCGTCGTCGCGGTATGGGAGGGCTTTCGCGACACCGAAGGCACGGTTCGCAGCGAGGCGAAGGCGGCGGTGGATCTGCATCGAGTCGCCTCCGTGCTGCCAGGCCCGGCCGGCGCCGACATTCGAAAGGATGTCGTCACCTACGTGAAGGATGTGCGCGAAGATGAATGGGCCAAGATGGCCGTCGGAGGGTCGAGCGACGTGGTGGATGAGGACCTCGGCCGGCTCACCAAGACGGTGTTCGCCTTCAACCCCGGGACGACGCAGGAAATGGTGCTCTATCAATCCGCGCTCCGGCTGCTGGCGCAGCTGACCGACAATCGCAACGAGAGGTTGGACAGCGCCGACGGCTCGGTGCCGACGGTCATGTGGTTCGTGCTGATCGCCGGCGGCCTGATCACGCTCGGCTATCCCGCCTTCTTCGGCTCGACGAATTTGGTGGCGCAGGTGCTCATGACGGCGTCGTTGGCCATTCTCGTCGCGATCGCCCTTTTGCTGAGCCTTGTCTTCGACCGTCCCTTCACCGGCGACGTGACGATCTCTGCGACACCGTTGGAACGTGCCTTGGCCGAAATGCCGGCAGCGTCGTCTTCGCCGTGACGCATTGGCTGTTGCGGGATCGTAACGTCCCCGCAAGACGTTGATAGAATTGTGTATGGCGGGGCCGCGGGTGCGATTTGCCCCGTGCGCTGCCGCTTATGGAGAGACGGTTGGACGAGGAGAAATCGCTGGACGCGGCCTTGGCCGAAGCCTTCCGCCAGGCGGATGCGCTCGAGGGTCCTCTCGATGAGCGGCTGCGATTCTATCTCGGCGAATCGCGCAAGCTGCTTCCGGACCTCGAAAGCACCTATGACGGGCTGGTGGAGCGCATCCGGCCCAATGCCGCCGCGAACCGCGTTCCCGCCATTGGCGCCAAGCTCCCCGGCTTCTTCCTCACCGACACCGAGGGACACCTGGTCGATCTCTCTTCGCTGCTGGCGAAGGGGCCTCGTCATCAGCTTCAATCGCGGCCCCTGGTGCGACTATTGCGGGCTCGAATTGCGGGCGCTCGCCCGCGCCCATCCCGCCATCGCCGCCGCCGGCGGCGACATCGTTTCAATCGTGCCGGAAACCGCGCCCTACGCCAAGACCTTGAAACAAGTCCGGAATCTACCCTTCACGGTGCTCACCGACCTCGATCTGGCCTATGCCCTTTCGCTCGGCCTCGTGTTCTGGGTCGGCGAAGAGATCAAGGACGCCTATCAGAAGTTCGGCATCGATCTCGCACAATTTCAGGGACACGGCGGCTGGCTGTTGCCGATCCCGGCAACGCTCGTGGTGGGGTCTGATGGCCGCGTCAAGGCGCGTTTCGTCGACCCGGACTTCCGCCATCGGATGGGGATGGAAGCCATTCTCGACGCCGTCGCCCAAGCGAAGTGAGGCGAAATCCGCCATCGCCCCGCGATTTCCTCCGTTATTTCCGCCTTGCCGACGCACTTTTTTGCCTCCGGCCATTACGATCACGGCGTCGGCGCGTTATGTTTTTGCGGATGAGCCAACCCAGATGGTCCCTTTCTCTGGCGATCATCGTATAATGAAAGAGATGATTGACTCGTCCCGTGGAACGGCAAGCCTCGACGCGATGAAGCGTGAGCCGAACCGGTACTAGGTCCATTTGAGCGGTCGAGTGCGGCATCAAGGCAGAATCGGAGCACAAGCCATGGCGACGAAGAAGAGTGGGAAGAAGCGCACAACGAGAAAGAAGAGCGCGACGGCTCGGAAGACGGGCGCACGCAAGACCGCGAAAAAGAAAGTCGCGAAGAAGAAAACAGCCGCGAAGAGAAAGCCAGCGAAGCGAGCCGCTGCGAAGAAGGCCCCGGCCCGGAAGAGTGCAGCGCGCAAGCCAGCGAAGAAGGCGGCGAAGCCCGCCCCGAAGCCAGTGGCAGCCGCGCCGAAGCCGGCAGCCCCAGCGCCTGCGCCTGCGGCGCCGCGTCCGGCCGCCCCGCCGATGGCAGCGCCGGTCCGTCCGGCGCCGTCGCCCGGCATGGGGAGTCCGGTGCCGCCGCGTCCCGCAAGCCCGATGGGCGGCGGATCGCCCGCGCCTTCCGCACCGCGTCCGGCAACGCCAACGTCATCGCCGGGTTCGCCGAGCTCGCAGCCCTATCGGCCTTCCTGGGCGCGCGACGACGACGATATGTAGAGCGAGGGGGGAGGGCCCGCCGAGATTGCCGGCTCTCCCTCTACGCCGCCGATGGAACGGGCTTTCTGCTTTGGCTCTCGCGGCAAGGGGTGCGCGCGCCGCGCTTCGCGAGCGGCGCGTCCTGACGACGTCTCTTCGAGTCGACGCGCTAGAGACCCCGGAACAAATTGCCGAACGCAAGGATCAAATAGGCGATCACCGCGACCCAGAATCCATGCTCGGTGATGAAGGGAATTTGCGAGAAGTGGCCGATCACGGCCAAAGCCCACAAGATCGCCGACGCGATAAAGACCAATGCTGTCGGTGCTGATAGACTCATTTGCTGCCCCCTTGTTGACGAGCGGACTTTAATCGTTTTCTTTGGGAAAGCGAGGAGTTTGCTCTCGGGCACGGGCGCTGGGGCGGGCGGGCGTCATTGCTGCGAGTAAGGAGGGAAAACGATGCGTCCAATGACGCGGTTGGTCCTGGGGACGGCGTCTCTCGCCGGCATTTTCGCCGCCGTTGCGCTCGGCTTGCCCTCTCATGTCACCGTAAGCCGGTCGGTGGTCATCAACGCCCCTGAATCGGTCATCTTCCCCTATCTCAACAACCTGCACCAATTCGAGGATTGGTCGCCGTGGAAAGCGCGCGACCCGCAATTGGCCGTGAGCTATGGCGGGCCTGAGAGCGGCCAGGGCGCGCGCGTCACGTGGTCGAGCAAGAAGCCTTCGATCGGCACGGGCAGCATGGAGATCCAGAACACAGATCCCAGCCGCCGCATCGACCTTGTCGTGAACTTCAACGGCTTGGACGGCACGAGTTCGTACGACGTCGTGCCCTCGGGCTCGGGAAGCAAAGTCATCTGGACCTTCGGTTATGAATCCGGCACGAACCCGCTCAAGCGGTGGAAGGCCCTGATGCTCGATGGCTTCGTCGGCGCCGAGTATCGCACAGGCCTCGAGCGACTCAGAGACAAGGTCGAGGCCGATCGCCGTCCGACCATGCCGACCATGGTGCCGGCGCCGCAGGCCGTTGTCCCGACCCAGCCCGGGCAGCCCGGTGCAACGCTTCCACCGGGCGCGCCACTGCCGCCCGGCGCGCCCGTGCCTCAAGGCGCGGCGCCTCAAGCTGGCGCCGGATCGCCCGCCGCGACGCCAGCCCCGCCGCCCGACGCCGCTCCCGCAGCGCCGCCGAGCCCGCCTCCCGCGGCGAGTTCCTCGGCTCCAAAGAAAAAGAAGCGGCAGCAGTAGGGGATAAGCGGGCCGCGAGGTCTCTAGAGCTTCTGCTCTTGGTCCGGCTCGGGCGCAGGGGGATCGGCCGTGATCGCCTGAATCACCAGCCGGAGCGAGCTCGCAAGCCACTTGTCGTGCGGCGCGCAAGCGTCGGAAGCGGCCTCGCCGCTCGCTGCATGAGGATCGTCTTGGGCCAAATGGGGATCGACCACACTTGGCCCGGCGACTCGATAAGAGCGCGAATCGCCGCTTGCGCTGGTGACGGTGATGTGGTCGCCGACCGCAAGCTTGCTCAACATCTCGTCGGAGCGTGGTGAAGCGGCGGCGGCATGCTGCCGTCGCGGCGCATAGAGTGCCGGAGTCGCACCGCCTTCATCGTTCTTGACCACCGCTGCGCTCAGTCCAAGAGTTTGCACCTTTGCCCTGGCCGGGACGGATGCTTCGGTCCAAGGCCAAGACGATTGCGCCGGCGATTCGGCAAGAGCCCGGTCCCAGGCGCGCTCGCGCAGCGTCTGCGTCAGCTCAGCCGGTCCGCCGAGGAACAAGCCAGCCGCAACCACGCCGGCAATGGCTCCGGCGATCCCGCGCCGCTTGCCGCGCGCGAGAAAGAGGAGGAGGAGCTGCGCCGACCCCCGTAGCGGCATCAGATCCTCCTCCCGACTCGCCGCGGGGAGGTAACGTCGCGGCGGTGGCAATGACAAAAGGCATGGATGAACGCGCTCAGAGCGACGATCAGCACGGCGCCGGCAAAAGCCGCGCCCGGATTCGCCAACACGCTCGGAGGCGCGAACAAGAAGGTGAGAATTAGGACAAGAAAAAACGAAGTCGCCGCTTGCTTGCCTATATGCAGAGCTTGGCGTCGTTCGGTCATCGACTTCGACCCCCATTCGGCGCTGAGCAGAATCAACCATGTTAATGGGGCGGCGCTTTAGCCGGATTGTGGCTTGGCCGCGGGGCTTCGCGCCATAACTGTGGCGCAATTGCGATTGTGCACAGGCGGCGGGCGGCAAGGGCGAGGCTTGCGGGCGGACGCGCCCCCGCTTAGGGTGCGGCCGCTCCGGCCACCGCTTTTCGCACTATTTTCCAGGAGATCGATATGGGACTGGTCGCCCGCACGCTCGAACGGGTCAAGCCTTCGCCGACCATCGCGATTACCAGCAAGGCGCGCGAGCTGAAGGCTGCTGGTTTTGACGTGATCGGCCTCGGCGCCGGCGAGCCCGATTTCGACACGCCCGACAACGTCAAGCAGGCGGCGATCGAGGCCATCCAGCGCGGCGAGACGAAATACACCGCCGTTGACGGCATTCCCGAATTGAAGCGGGCGGTCGTCCAGAAGTTCCAGCGCGAGAACGGCCTCGCCTACAAGCCGTCGGAAATCACCGTCGGCAGCGGCGGCAAGCAGGTGCTTTACAACGCGCTGCTCGCCACGCTCGATCCGGGCGATGAAGCGCTCATCCCGTCGCCCTATTGGGTGAGCTATCCCGACATTGTCTTGCTGGCCGGCGCCGAGCCGGTCATCGTCGAGACCAAGCTCGAAGACGGGTTCAAGTTGAGGCCCGAGGCGTTGGCGCGCGCCATCACGCCGCGGACCAAATGGTTCATCTTCAACTCCCCGTCGAACCCGACCGGCGCGGCTTACACCAAAGCCGAGATCAAGGCGCTCACCGACGTGCTGGTGAAGCATCCGCGCGTGTGGGTGCTCGCCGACGATATTTACGAGCATCTCGTCTATGACGGATTCGAGTTCACGACGCCGGCGGCGGTCGAGCCCAGGCTCAAGGACCGCACGCTGACGCTGAACGGCGTGTCGAAGGCGTATTCAATGACCGGCTGGCGCATCGGTTATGGCGGCGGCCCTGAGCCTTTGATCAAGGCGATCGCCACGCTGCAATCGCAATCGACGTCGAATCCGTGCTCGATCAGCCAATGGGCCGCAGTCGAGGCGCTGGAAGGACCGCAGGACTTTCTCAACGCGTGGGTCGCGTCCTTCCAGGAGCGGCGCGACCTCGTGGTCGCGATGCTGAACCAGGCCAAGGGACTGTCCTGTCCCAAGCCGGAAGGCGCGTTCTACGTCTATCCGTCATGCGCCGGCGTGATCGGCAAGACCACGCGCGGCGGCAAGAAGATCGGCAATGACGAGGATTTCGCCACCGCGCTGCTCGAAGAGGAGGGCGTGGCCGTGGTGCATGGCGCGGCGTTCGGGCTCTCGCCCTTCTTCCGCATTTCCTATGCGACCGGGATCAAGGCGCTCGAAGAGGCCTGCCGCCGCATCCAGCGCTTCTGCGGCAATCTCGGCTGAGGCGGGAGGGCGACATGGCCGACATGAAATTCAGCACCGGCAACCAGATCAAGGGCAAGATCATGGAGATCCGCAAAGGCGCGGTGACGGCCATCGTCTATGTCGCGGTTCCGGGCGACACCATGCTCGAAGCGAGCGTGACCATTCCGGCGCTCGAGACGCTGAAGCTTTACGAAGGCAAGCCCGTCGTGCTGATGATCAACCCGGGCGACATCATCATCGGCTGCGAATAAAGCGCAACGCGCCTTAGGCCGTCATCGTGCGCCGATTGTGGGCGATGCCTTTTTCGGTGAGCAGCTGCTCCAGTTCGCCGGCCTGAAACATCTCGCGCACGATATCGCAGCCGCCGATGAACTCGCCTTTGACATAGAGCTGGGGAATGGTCGGCCAGTTCGAATAGGCCTTGACCCCTTCGCGCACGCCCATGTCTTCCAGCACGTTGATGTCTTTGAAGTCGACGCCGAGTTGGTTCAAAATCTGGGCGACCTGCATCGAGAAGCCGCATTGCGGCATGGTCTTGCTGCCCTTCATGAACAGGATCACGTCGTTGCCGGCGACCTCCCGTCTGATCCAGTCCTGGACGTCCTGAGCGCTCATCGTCGATCCTTTCACTATTCTCCGTTTAGCTAGGGCGCCGCCGTCTTCAGCGCAAGGGCGTGGAGCGCCCCGCCCATATTTCCTTTCAGCGCCTCGTAGACCATCTGGTGCTGCTGCACGCGGGTCTTGCCGCGGAACGCTTCGGAAACGATGGTCGCGGCGTAATGATCGCCGTCGCCGGCGAGGTCCTCGATGCGGATCTCGGCGTCGGGAAAACGCTCCTTGATGAGGCGCGCGATGTCGTCGGCGGCCATGGCCATGGCGTTGCTCCTTGTCGTTCCTAGCCGTGCGCCATGAAATGCGGCAACCAGCCCTCATGCGCCGCCTTGAGCGTGGCCAAGGGAAGCGGGGGCTCGCCGTCGAGAACGATCGCGTCGCCGCCCACCCGGCCGAGCAGCCGGAGCGGCACCTTGGCCGCGGCCGCGGCCTTGTGGATGGCGTCGGCCTTGTCGGGGGCCGCGGCGATGACATAGCGGCCCTGATCCTCGCCGAACCATGTAGCATGTGCCGGCCGCGGGCCTCTCAACGCGTCGAGAACGACGCCGTGACCGCCGGCGAGAGCCATCTCGGCGATTGCCACAAGAAGCCCGCCGTCGGAGACATCGTGCACCGCCGATACGGCGCCGGCCCGGATCAACCCTCTGACCGAGTCGCCGGTCCGACGCTCGGCATCGAGATCGACCGGCGGCGGCGCGCCGAACGTCCGATTCAACATCGCCTGCAAATAGAGCGACTGGCCGAGATGGCCGGTCTCTTCCCCGAGCAGCATGAGCACGTCGCCCGGGCGCTTCAGCGCGATCGTCGCCATCATGGCCACATCGGGAATGAGTCCGATGCCGCCGATCGCCGGCGTCGGCGGAATCGCGACGCCGTTGGTTTCGTTGTAGAGCGACACATTGCCCGAGACGACGGGGAACGACAGCGCGGCGCAAGCCTCGGCCATGCCTTCGACCGCGGCCGCGAATTCGCCCATGATCTCGGGCCGCTCGGGATTGCCGAAATTCATGCAGTCGGTGATGGCGAGAGGATCGGCGCCGACGGCGGTGAGATTGCGCCAGCATTCGGCCACCGCCTGCTTTGCGCCTTGATGCGGGTCGGCGGCGCAATAGCGAGGCGTTACGTCGCAGGATATGGCGAGCCCCTTATCGGTGCCGTGTACGCGCACCACGGCGGCGTCGCCGCCGGGTCTCTGCACCGTGTCGGCCATGACCATGTGGTCGTACTGCTCCCAGATCCAGCGGCGGGAAGCGAGCGCAGGCGAGCTCATCAAGTAGCCGAGCGCGGCGAGCTGTCGGTCGGGGGCCGGCACCGTCTCGGGCGCCACGACCGGTTGCGGCTCGGTCTTGGTCCACGGCCGCTCGTAGACGGGGGCCGCATGGGCCAGAGCCGCGAGCGGGATGTCGGCCTCGACCGCGCCGCGATGGCGCACCACGAGGCGTCCCGTGTCGGTGGTGTAGCCGATGATGGAGAAGTCGAGCTCCCATTTGCGGAACACCCGCTCGGCGGTCCTCTCCGAGCCCGGCTTGAGGATCATCAGCATGCGCTCCTGGCTCTCGGAGAGCATCATCTCGTAGGCGGTCATGCCGTCTTCGCGCGTCGGCACGCGGTCGAGCTCGAGGTCGATGCCGACGCCGCCCTTGTCGGCCATCTCGACCGAGGAAGAGGTGAGCCCCGCCGCGCCCATGTCTTGAATGGCGACGATGGCGTCCTCCGCCATCAGCTCGAGGCAGGCTTCGAGCAGGAGTTTCTCGGTGAACGGGTCGCCCACCTGCACGGTCGGGCGCTTCTCCTCCGAAGCGTCGTCGAACTCCGCCGAAGCCATGGTGGCGCCGTGGATGCCGTCGCGGCCGGTCTTGGAGCCGACATAGACGACGGGATGGCCGATGCCCTTCGCCGCCGACTTGAAGATGCGGCCGGAATCGACCAGCCCCACGCACATGGCGTTGACCAGGATATTGTCGTTGTAGCGCGGATCGAAATTGGTCTCGCCGCCGACCGTCGGCACGCCCATGCAGTTGCCGTAATCGCCGATCCCTGAGACCACCCCGGCCACGAGGTGCCGCGTCTTGGGATGATTGGGCGCGCCGAAGCGCAGCGCGTTCATGTTGGCGATCGGGCGCGCGCCCATGGTGAACACGTCGCGCATGATGCCGCCGACGCCGGTCGCGGCGCCCTGATAGGGCTCGATATAGGACGGATGGTTGTGGCTCTCCATCTTGAACACGGCCGCCTGGCCGTCGCCGAGATCGACCACGCCCGCGTTCTCGCCCGGCCCCTGGATCACTTGCGGGCCTTCGGTCGGGAGCTTCCGGAGCCAGACTTTCGAGGATTTGTACGAGCAGTGCTCGGACCACATCACCGAGAAGATGCCGAGCTCGGTCAGCGTTGGATCGCGGCCGAGCGCCCCGAGCAGCAGTTTGTATTCATCGGCGCTGAGGCCGTGTTCGGCGGCGGTTTGCGGCGTGATCCTCTCCGCTTTCGCGGCGCGCGCTGCGACGTTCAATGAAGCGTCTCCACGAGCGAGAGGAACATCTTGGCGCCGTCGGTGCCGGAGAGCGTAGCCTCGGCGAGGCGCTCGGGATGCGGCATGAGCCCGAGCACGGTCCGGCGCTCGTTGTAGATGCCGGCGATGTTGCGGCGCGACCCGTTCGGATTGGCGGAAGCGGCGATCGCGCCGTCGGCGCTGCAATAGCGGAAGGCGACGCGGCCTTCGCCTTCGAGGCGATCGAGCGTCGCTTCGTCGGCGAAATAGCTGCCGTCCTTGTGGGCGATGGGAAAGCGGACGACCTCGCCCCTTGCGTAGTGGCGGGTGAAGGCCGTGTCGTTGCGCTCCACGCGCAGGAGCACGTCGCGGCAAATGAATTTGAGCGTGGCGTTCCGCATCAAGACGCCCGGGAGCAAACCCGCCTCGGTCAAGACCTGGAAGCCGTTGCAGATGCCGAGCACGGGCGTGCCGGCTTTCGCGCGCGCTACAACCTCGCGCATCACCGGCGAATGCGCCGCCATCGCGCCCGAGCGGAGATAGTCGCCGTATGAGAACCCGCCCGGCAGCACGATCAGGTCGCTCGCCGGGATCTCGGAATCGCCGTGCCACACCATGGCAGGCGCGCGGCCCGTGGCGGCTTGCAATGCCACCGCCGCGTCGCGGTCGCAATTCGATCCGGGAAAGACAATGACGCTCGCTTTCATGTTCCTGCAATTTCTCCCTTGTCATCGCCCG
>Ga0081455_10008044_pt1 | contig 11014 bp, 7 predicted proteins | sample TabmetS3T2R1_FD_70207 | JGI IMG/M metagenome (GOLD analysis project Ga0081455, IMG submission 70207) | Tabebuia heterophylla rhizosphere microbial communities from the University of Puerto Rico - S3T2R1 | ecosystem: Host-associated > Plants > Roots > Rhizosphere ... | reverse complement strand
GGCGCGGTCCCATAACGTCGATCTTGTTTATGTACTGGATCGCGGCCTGATCAATGTCCGCGAGCGGAAGGCGCTTCCTGAAAACCGAGCCACCGGCCAGGCGTTCCTCAGTTTCTATTTCAGCATCTTGAATTTCGTTGACAGGGAAAACGGGCGGCGCGGGCCGACGCCATACGCCAGCTACGCCGCGAAGATGGGCGGGAAATGGATCAGCGTTTAGCGGCGCCGCGCGGCTTCCTGCGCGGCATTGCGGCCATGACCTCGTCGATGATCTTTTGCGAAGGCTTCGCTGTCATCAGCAGCTTGACCTGCTCGCGCACGAAGATCTCGTCCGCCGACATCATGAAAAGCGGGTGGCCGTCGCCGCGGATCAAGCAGCCTTGTCGCACGTATTCCGGCGGAATGCCGGGGCGGGGCACCAAGGTAAAGATCATGCCCGGAACCATGAATGTATATTGCGGCGCCTGCCAATCCGGCCCGGTGAGGCTGCCCCTCGATGGAAAGCTCATCAGGTGCGCGGGCCCCCGCCGGCTCGACGCGAGCCGTCCGTTCACGAAGGTGCTGAGCAGCCCACCCACACCGAGCGCTGTCAGCAGCACCGCATAGCCGCCGCTGCCGAGGCCGAGCGAACGCTCCGTGTAGACGACGAGCTGAACGGTCTGCGCACCGTAGGTCAGCTCGACCATCGCCACCACGACGAACAGCGGCACTGCGAACGGCGTGACCGCCGCGGTCCGCAGGCCGTGGGCAATGTGGGCGAGGGCGCCGACGGGCACCTTGGCGGGACCGCCGCGCAGCCCGATGGTCGAGATCAGCAGCGCCGACACGGCGAACGTCAATGCGTTGGCCAGGAAGGCAACGAAGTCCGAAGCCACGGCGAGCAGGACAGCTCCGATTGCGGGGCCGAGCACGGTGCCGAGGTCCTGCACGGTGTGCAGGAGGGCGTTCGCCGCACCGAGGCGCGACTCACCGACGAGCCGAGGAAGGAATGCGAGCGCCGCCGGCTTCTCCGCGCAGCCCGCGGCCGACGCCAGCATCGTGAGCGCGATGACGAACGCGACGGACGCGTCGAGCGCCACCACCAACGCGAGAGCGGCCATCAGCAGCATGCGCAGCAGGTCGCCGGCGAGGAGGACGGTGCGCCGCGGATAGCGGTCGGCGATCGCGCCGCCCACGGGGCCGAGCAGGACGTATGGGAGCAGCCGGGCGACCGTGGCGGCGCCGACCCACGCGGCCGACCCGGTGGCGCTGTAGACGTACCCGAGGAGGGCCGCGTTGTAGAGCCAGTCACCCAGCTGCGACGCGGCGCTCGCGCCGATCAGAGCCCTGGCATCCCGAATCGCGAGAACGCTCCGGTAGGCGGAAGCAGCCCGCACGCGGGGAGCCTAACTCACCCAACCGGGGCCGATCGCACAAATGAGGCCTGTCCGGCAACTCCCCGGAGCCCGCGTGCCCATTACCGTGAGGGCGTGGAGACCGGGCTGACCTGGCGGACGCTGACGCTCGACGATGCCCCGGCGCTCACCCGCAGCTGGGTCGGCATCGAGGCCGCCGACCGCACCGGCGAGCACTACTCGGAGCAGGACCTCCGCGACGTGCTGGAGGACGAGGCGATCGAGCTCGACCGCGACACCATCGCGGCGGTCGGGCCCGACGGGGAGCCTGTCGCGTTCGCCTGGGTGCACGGCTCCGCCGCGGTCGTGGACGTTGACCGCGTCTGGGTCGACGGCGCCGTCGTGCCCGCCGCCCGGCGGCGCGGCCTCGGCCGCCGGCTGCTCGACTGGGCCGAGGAGCGAGCGGCGAGCCTGCACAGCGAGCGGCACCCCGAGGTCCCGGGAGCGACCCGCGTGGTCGTGCACGAGAACAACCGGGGCAAGGAGGCACTGGTCCGCGCCGCCGGCTACGACGCCACCCGCTGGACGCACACGATGGTCCGCGGCCTGGACGACCCGCTCCCCGGCGTCCCGCCGACACCGCCGGGCCTCACGGTCACCCCGTACACGGCAGACCGGGACGAGGCGGTGCGGCTGGCGCACCGAGATGCGTTCGCCGACGACTGGGGCGCCACCCCGCCGGACGAGCAGGAATGGTCGCGCTGGTACGTGCCGGCCACGACTTTCCAGCCGGACCTGAGCTGGGTCATCCTGGATGGGGACCAGATCGTGGGATACCTGCTGACGCACTTCTGGGAGGCCGACGCCGCCGCGTCCGGGGTGCGTGAGGCCTACATCGGCCAACTCGGGGTCCGGCCCGCCTGGCGCCGACGCGGGCTCGGCGGAATGCTGCTCGCCACGGCGCTCCGCTCGTACCGGGCCGCGGGCTACGGTGGCTCGATGCTCGCCGTGGACACCGACAACGCCACCGGCGCGCTCGGCCTCTACGAGCGGGCCGGGTTCGCTGTGAAGGACACCTGGGTCACCTGGCTCAAGCCGCTGGGCTGATCAGAAGCGCATCGTGACCTCTTGGACGCCTCCCTCGGTCTGGATGCGGAGCGAGTAGTCGCCGCCCTTGAAGACGCGCATCATGCGCGAGTTGCCGAGCATGACGTCCGCGGTGAGGCCGCGCGCCCCATGCTCGCGTGCGTACTCGACTAGTCCCGCATGCAATCTGCCTCCGAGGCCGGCGCCCTGCCAGTCCGGATCGACCATGTAGGCGACCTCGGCCAACCCGGTCGCCGGACTCAGGTAGTAGCAACTGGCGCCCACTATGCGCTCGTGCTCCGACGGCCCGACCACGGCGGCGAAGGCCATCTCCTCCTCATAGTCGACGCTGCACAGGTGTTGCGCGGCCGTGTCGGTGAGCGAGCTCAGCTTGTGCAGGAAACGTGTCTCCCGATCCTCCTCGGTGAGCCGATAGAAGAGGTCCTGCATCGCCCGCGCGTCGGTTGTTCGCGTGGGGCGCAGGCACACCTGCCGGCCGTCGCGTAGCTGCACGTCGCGCACCTCCGCAACCGGATAGGCGCTGCGGCTGCGCAGCTGCTGCTCCGGACCGACGAGGCCGCGCTCGATGGCCGCGTCCAGCAGCTCCCTGCGGACGTCGGGATGTGCGATCTCGATCAGCGCCACCGCGCGCTCGGCCAGCGAGCGGCCGAACAGATAGGCGGTTCCGTACTCGGTGATCACCCAGTGGACCTCGGCCCGCGGGATCGCCACCGCCGCGCCGGTATCGAGCTCGGTCCCGATCGCGGACCGGCCGGCGGGGGTGCGGGATGCGAGACAGATGATCGCCATTCCCCCCGGAGAGGCGAGCGCGCCTCTGTGGAAGGCCGGTCCGGTCGACACTCCTCCGTACAGGGCGCCATCGAGACCTTCGGTGGAGACCTGTCCTGTGAGGTCGATCGTGAAGGCCTGGGTGACCGACACCATCCGCTCCCTGCTCGCGATCAGCGCCGGATCGCAGATGTACTCGACCGGATGAAACGTGAAGCGGGGATCGTCGTCCACGAGGTCATAGAGGCGTCGCGTGCCCATGGCCCAGCTCGTCGCGACCGGGCCGGTGATGACGCCCGCGGCTACAAGGTCGACGATCGGCTCCGTGATGACGTCCGAGTGGATCGCGAGGTCGCGCCGGTTGGTCAGGTGCGCCAGCATCTCGTTCGGGACCCTCCCGAGCCCCACCTGGAGCGTCGCGCGATCGTCGATCAGCCGCGCGACATAGCGGGCAATCTGCTCGGCCACCTCGCCGGCAGGTTCGTGGAGGTACTCCACGACGGGCGTTTCCACGGGCACGAAGGCGGCGATTCGGTCAACCGGAATACGGCTGTCACCCGCCGTGCGCGGCATGGCGGGGTTGACCTCGGCGATGACGGTGCGCGCGGCGAGCGCCGCGGCCTTGGTCACGTCCACCGAGATGCCCAGGCTGCAGGTGCCGTCCGGGTCCGGCGGTGCGACCTGCACCATTGCGACGTCGAGCGGGATCTGGCCGCCCGTGAACAGATGGGGGACGTCGCCGAGGGCGATCGGCACGTACTCCACAAGGCCCGACTCGCGCAACGCAGGGATGTCGTGCAGTGCGCGGACGTCGCGCCCGACGTAGAAGACGCGGTGCCGCAGCTTCGTGTGGGGCGCTTGGCCCGTGCTCACCCGGTCCGTCAGGAAGTGGACCAGGACGACGCCTGGCTGCCCGGACTGCTCGAGGGCATCGACGAGGGTGCGCGGAGTGGCACAAGCGCTGCCGACGAAGACCCGGTCGCCTGGACGGACGACCGCGACCGCTTCCGCCGCCGAGACGCGGCGGTCACGCCAGTCGGCTGCACTCGTCACATGTTCACGGCCACGTACTTCGTCTCGAGGAACTCCTCCAGGCCCTCCTTGCCGCCCTCGCGGCCGATGCCCGACTGCTTGACGCCGCCGAAGGGCGCGCCCGCGTTCGAGACCATGCCCTGGTTCAGGCCGACCATTCCCGTCTCGAGGCCCTCGCAGACGCGCAGCGCGCGCTTGATGTCGCGGGTGAAGACGTAGGCGACGAGGCCGTACTCGGTGTCGTTGGCGCGCGCGATCGCGTCCTCCTCGGACTCGAACCCGCCCACCGGCGCAACCGGCCCGAAGATCTCCTCGTGGAAGACGCGCGCGTCGTCGGGCACGTTCCCGAGGACCGTGGGCGGCACGAAGTAGCCGCGGCCGTCCGGGATCTCGCCGCCCACCACCGTCGTCGCTCCCCTGGAGAGGGCGTCCTCGATCAGTTCCTTGACCTTGTCGCGCGACGGCTCGTCGATCAGCGGCCCGACCTTCACGTCGGGCTCCGTGCCGCGACCGAGCTTGAGCTGCCCCATGCGCTCGGCGAGCCGCTTCGTGAACTCCTCGCGGACAGACTCGGCGACGTGGAAGCGGTTGGCCGCCGTGCACGCCTCGCCGATGTTCCGCATCTTCGCGAGCAGGGCGCCCTCGACCGCCTCGTCGAGGTCGGCGTCGTCGAAGATCAGGAAGGGGGCGTTGCCGCCGAGCTCCATCGAGACCTTGAGCACGTTCTTCGCCGACGCCTCGATCAGCTTGCGACCGACCTCCGTCGACCCGGTGAAGGACAGCTTGCGCAGCCGCGGATCCTCGATCAATGGACCGGTGGTCGGGCCGGACTTCGCCGTCGTGATGATGTTGATGACGCCGCCCGGGAGGCCCGCCTCCTCGAGGATCTGGGCCATCGCCAGCATCGACAGCGGCGTCTGCTGGGCGGGCTTGATCACCGTTGTGCAGCCGGCGGCGAGCGCCGGGCCGACCTTGCGCGTGCCCATCGCCATAGGGAAGTTCCAGGGGGTGATCATCAGCGACGGTCCGACCGGCTGCCTCATCACGAGCACGCGGCTCGTGCCGTTCGCGAACTGCTTGTAGTTGCCGTCGATCCGGAGGGCCTCGCCGGAGAACCAGCGGAAGAAGTCCGCCGCGTAGGCGATCTCGGCCTTCGACTCGGCCACCGGCTTGCCCATCTCGAGCGTCATCAGGGTGCCGAGCTCGTCGACCCGCTCCGACATCAGCTCGAACGCCTTCCACAGGATCCCCGCGCGGTCGTTGGCGGGCGTGGCCGCCCACTCGGCCTGCGCCTCGACCGCTGCGTCGAGCGCGGCCATCGCATCATCCGGAGAGGCGTCGGCGACCGCGGCGATCGGCTCCTCGGTGGCCGGATCGATCACGTCGAGCGTCGCCGACCCGCTCGCGTCGCGCCACTCGCCGCCTATGTAGAGGCGCTTCTCAACCTTGTCGACGACCTGCTGTTCCTGGGTTGCGATAGCCATTTCAGGTGAGACTACCCCTTGAGCGGCGCTCTCCCACGCCCCCGTCGAGGGGGGCAGCGGCGGCCCTCGAGGCGGCGAGACTGCCGGTGTAGACGCTCAGGTGGCGACGGTCTCGGTGCCCAGCTCTTCGCTGATCGCGACGTCCAGCGAGTAGTCGATCGGCAGCACGATCACCGACGGGATGTCGAGCGTGAGCGCGTGCTGCAGATGCGCTCCGAAGTCCTCCGGCGCCTCGCAGCGCCAGCCCGGCATCCCGAAGCCCTCGGCCAGCTTCACGAAGTCGGGGTTCGTGAAGTCGGTCCCGAAGTGGCCGCCGAAGCGCTTGTCCTGCTTCCAGACGATCGATCCGTACTGCTGGTTCTCCCAGATGACGTTCACGAACGGCGTGCCGAGCCGGACCGCCGTCTCGAGCTCCTGGCAGTTCATGAGGAAGCCGCCGTCGCCGTTGACGGTCACGACCCGCCGCGCCGGATGGACTAGCTTCGCGGCGATCGCCGCCGGCACCGCGAAGCCCATGCCCGCGAGCCCGTTGGCGATCAGCACCGTGTTCGGCTCGTAGGCCGGGAACATGCGCCCGATCCAGAGCTTGTGCAGGCCGACGTCCGAGATCAGGATGTCGTCGCGCTCGAGCGCGTGGCGGATTTCCCAGAGCGCGCGCGGCGGCTGCATGGGGAACGAGTCGTCGTCCTTGGCCTGCTCGAAGCGCCCCAGCACGACCTCGCGCAGCTTCGCGGAGCCGCCCTGGTGCGGAACGTGCCGGCATTCCTCGCCGAGCCGCGCGAGCACGTGGTAGATGTCGCCGACGAGCTCCACCTCCGGCATGAAGTAGGCATCCGTCTCCGCCGGCTCCGAGTCGATGCAGATCACGCGCTTGTCGCGCTTCGGGTTCCACGTCTCGGGCGACTGCTCGACGAGGTCGTAGCCGATCGCGAGCACGAGGTCGGCCTCGTCGAAGCCGGCCATGTCGTAGTCGCCCGCCTGCAGGCCGACCGAGCCGAGTGCCATCGGACTGTCAGGCGGCAGCAGCCCCTTCCCCATGAAAGTCTCGGCGACGGGGATGCCGGTGGCGCGCACGAACTCGCGCAGCGCGGGCGCCGCGTTGGCGCGCACCACCCCGTTGCCGGCGAGCGCGACCGGCCGCACGGCGCCGCGGATCAGCTCCGCCGCCCGCAGCAGCTCGCGCGCAGCGGGCTCGGAGTGCACCGGCCGCCGGCGCGGGAGCGGCTCGGCGTCGACCTCTGCCGCCATCACGTCCTCGGGCAGCTCGATGTGGGTGGCGCCGGGCTTCTCGCCCTCGGCCACCTTGAATGCCTTGCGGACGACCTCGGGGATGATCGCGGCGTCGGAGAGGCGCGCGTTCCACTTCGTGATCGGGCGCATCACGCGCAGCAGGTCGATGTACTGATGCGACTCCTTGTGCATGCGCTCGAGATCGCCCTGGCCCGTCAGCGCGACGAGCGGCGCACGATCGAGGTAGGCGTCCGCCACCGCGGTCACGAGGTTGAGGGCGCCGGGGCCGAGCGTGCCGAGGCAGACACCGGCGTGACCGGTGAGCCGGCCGTAGACGTCGGCCATGTAGGCCCCGCCCTGCTCGTGGCGCACCGGCACGAACTCGATCGAGGAGCGCGAGAGCGACTCGTTCAGGTCGAGGGTCTCCTCGCCCGGAATGCCGAAGACGTGCCTGACACCCTCGGCCTCGAGGCACTCGACGAACACGTCGCTGGCTTTGCGTTCAGCCACCCCCGGAGCGTACCCAGCACCGGTAAGTTGATTTCCGTGCCTCCGGTGGCTCGCTACGCGAAGAGCGGCGACCTCCACATCGCCTACATCGTGGAGGGGGATGGGCCGATCGACCTGATGTGGATCCCGCCCTGGATCTCGCAGGTCGAGTACCTGTGGTCGGAACGCTCGCTCATGCGCGTGATGCGCCGGATCACGAGCTTCGCGCGCCTGATCACGTTCGACCGGCGCGGCTCGGGGCTGTCGGACCCGTTCTTCGGCATGCCGACGCTCGAGGAGCAGATGGACGACCTGCTCGCCGTGATGGACGCCGCCGGCTCGGAGCGGGTGGCGCTGTTCGGCACGCTCGAGGGAGGGCCGATGGCCGCGATGTTCGCGGCGACGTATCCCGAGCGGGTCAGCGCGCTCGTCCTGTACGCCACCTTTGCGCGCACGACCTGGGCCCCCGGGTACGAGTTCGCGTGGCCGGCCGAGATGCGCGCCCAGAAGATGGACGAGCAGGTCGAGCACTGGGGCGACGGCCGCATGGTGGCGGGCGTCGCGCCCAGCGAGATGAGCGACCCCGGCTTCATGGAGTGGGCCGGCCGGCTCGAGCGGCTCGCCGCGTCGCCGGGCTCCATCCGCCGGATCCTCAGGCTGATCGGCGACATCGACGTGCGCGACGTGCTGCCGTCGATCCGCGTGCCGACGCTCGTGATGCACCGCCGCGACGACTCGTTCATCAAGATCGAGCACTCGCGCTACATCGCGGGCCAGATCCCCGGCGCGCGCTACGTCGAGCTCGAGGGGGCCGACAACATGTTCTCGCTCGGGGACAGCGACGCCCTCCTCGGCGAAGTCGAGGAGCACCTGACGGGCGCGCGCCACGAGCACGAGCCGGACCGGATGCTCGCGACGGTCCTGTTCACCGACATCTGCGACTCGACGCGTCGCGCGGCCGAGCTCGGCGACCGCGGCTGGCGCGACCTGCTCGAGCGCCACGACGCGCTCTTCCGGCATGCCCTCGACCGCCACCGCGGACGCGAGGTCAAGCGCACTGGCGACGGATTCCTCGCCACCTTCGACGGCCCCGCGCGGGCGATTCGCTGCGCGGCATCGGTGGCCGAGGCGATGGACTCGCTCGGGATCGAGGTGCGCGCCGGGCTCCACACGGGCGAGCTCGAGGTGATGGACAGCGACCTCGGCGGGCTCGCGGTGCACATCGCCGCACGGGTGATGGACCGCGCCTCGCCCAGCGAAGTGCTCGTCTCGGGCACCGTGAAGGACCTCGTCGTCGGATCCGGAATCGAGTTCGATGACAGGGGAGCGCACGAGCTCCGCGGTGTGCCCGGCGAGTGGCGCCTGTACGCCGTTTCGTGAGTCCGGGCGCTACCTTGGGCCGTATAGCGCGTTAGAGGACTCGTGCGCCGACTGATCCTCCTGACAGCTCTCGCAGCGCTCTTGCTCACCGTGCCCGCCGGCGCGGACGCCGCCGTGCGCCACGTCCTGAAGGGCGCGGGCTTCGGTCACGGCATCGGCATGAGCCAGTACGGGGCCTACGGCTACGCGCTCGAGGGGAGCAACTACAGGGGGATCCTGGGCCACTACTACAAGGCCACACGGCTCGAGTCCGCCCCCGGCCGGCCGGTGCGCGTGCTGCTGCAGCCGAGCGACCCGTATATCCGCTTCCGCGGCGCCACGAGCGCGGGCGGCGAGGCGCTCCGCAAGAGCAGGACCTACATCGCGCGCCGCTCGGGTTCCGGCATCGTGCTGCGCACGAGCGGTGGCCGGCGCGTGGGCCGGTTCGCCGGTGCGCTGAGCGTGAGCGCGGGCGGGAGCGACCCGGTGCGGCTGCTCGGCCCCGCCCTCAACTCGATCAGCGACGGCCTCTACCGCGGCGCGATCGAGATCCGTCCCGACGTCGGCGGCGTCACGGCGATCAACGTGATCGACCTCGACCCGTACGTGAAGGGCGTCGTCGCGGGCGAGATGCCGAGCTCGTGGCCGCTCGAGGCGCTCAAGGTGCAGGCGGTCGCGGCGCGCACGTATGCCCTGGCCACCCGCAAGACGACTGGCACCTTCGACCAGTACCCCGACACGCGCTCGCAGGTGTACAAGGGTGTCGTGGGCGAGAGCGTGCGCTCGAACGCCGCGGTCGACCAGACCGAGGGTCAGATCCTCACCTACAGCGGCGCGCCCGCCGTGACCTACTACTTCTCCACCTCGGGCGGGCACACCGAGAACGTCGAGTTCTCGTTCGTGGGCTCGCTGTCTAAGCCGTGGCTCGTCGGCGTGCCGGATCCGTACGACTACCACTCGCCCTACCACCGCTGGCAGCGGCGCTACTCGGCGGCCTCGCTCGACTCGGCGCTGGGGGCGCCTGGGCGCTTCAAGCGGCTGAAGGTCCTCCAGCGCGGCGTGTCGCCGCGCGTCGTGCGCGCGCGCGTCGTCGGCACGAGCGGCTCGCGGACCGTCACGGGACCGCAGGTGCGCTCGGCGCTCGGCCTGCCTGACACCTGGTTCACGGACGTGCGCGTGCGCAGCTCCGCGGTGCGGCAGCGCTCGGCGCGCCCGTCGAGCTGGGGCCCGCCGCCGGCGCGAACGCTCGCCCTCGCGGGGGACTTCCGGCCCGCCCCGCGCACGCGCAGGCTCGCACTGCAGCGCGAGACCGCCTCCGGCTGGCGCAGCGTCGCGCGCGTGCGGGTCCACCGGCACGGGAGCTACCGCGCCGCGCTGGGCGCGCCCGGGGTGTTCCGGGTCAAGGGCGGCTCCGTCGCCGGCCCGGCCGTGCGCGTGCGGTGAGCCCGCGCCTGCTGCCGGCGGCGCTGCTCCTGGCTGTCTTCGGCGGGCTCGCGGGCAACGCTCCGGCTCAGGAGCCGCCGTTCGCGCTCAGCGCCGACACGCGCGAGCGGGGCTACATCGACCTGCGCCTGCGCTCCACCCCCGGCGTGCAGGTGACGATCACCGAGGGCACGCAGCAGCTTGCGCAGATCACTCCGACCGAGGCGTCGACGAGCCTACGCCGCGTCGCGACCTGGCGATGTGACCGCCGCGCGCGCACCTTCACGGCGACGCGTGCCGACGGCCAGACGACGAGCGCCGAGGTGCGCACGCCGTCGTGCGCGCGCCGGCTTGCGCTCGAGGCGCCGAAGAGGACGCGCAGCGGGCGCCCCGTGCGGCTGCGACTGGTGGACCGCTGGCACATCGGCGGTCTCAGGGCACGTCTCTGCGTGGAGCCACCGGGTGGCCCGGCCGATTGCCGCCGCAAGCGCGTTGGCCGCCGCGGCGAGCTCCGTCCCGTCGGGGTCGACGACGACGGCGCCGATCGGCACGTCCCCCGTGCGCAGTGCCTCCTCGGCGACGGCCAGGGCGCGGGCGAGCAGCGCGTCGTCGGCGGGGGTGGGCAGCACCCGCCCATGATGCCCGGCAACTCGGCGACGGGCAGAGCGCGACTCGCGGACTGGTGGGGCGCGACTCGCGGACTGGTGGGGCGCGACTCGCGGACTGGTGGGGCGCGACTCGCGGACTGGTGGGGCGCGACTCGCGGACTCGTGGAGCGCGACTCGCGGG
>Ga0081455_10008043_pt1 | contig 11015 bp, 12 predicted proteins | sample TabmetS3T2R1_FD_70207 | JGI IMG/M metagenome (GOLD analysis project Ga0081455, IMG submission 70207) | Tabebuia heterophylla rhizosphere microbial communities from the University of Puerto Rico - S3T2R1 | ecosystem: Host-associated > Plants > Roots > Rhizosphere ... | reverse complement strand
TCGAGGTAGTGTCCCATTGCCCAGGGCTACAGGGCTCATCGACTGAGCTGCTAAGAAATAATGTCGGATGAGGGCTAATTCTTAGCGTTGCTTCACCACGCAGGCGGGCGTGCGATGAATTCGAGTGGTCAGACACACCCAAAAGGATTCACGTTTCCTCACTCTACCGTAGGCTGCGCACTCACTCCACGGCGTGCCCCTTTTGCTTCCCGCACTGTACTGTTTTGATCGGACTCGAACCAATGATCGACAGCCCTTGTGAAGTCACTCCCGTAAGAGATGCGGAAGTATCTCCGCATGTAATTCCCGTCTCCGGGATTGCAAATCCCAGAACCATGTCGAGGTCCCCATCGCCATCGACATCTCTTAAGCCAACACGGACAGGAGCTGCCTCAGTCCCGGTTGCACCAAAGCGAACCGTGTTCGCATTGACGGTGGTCGCATCAAATCCGTTCACACTGAAAACCGCCACATTGATATCTTTACTGCTGTTAGGATTTATTCTATTGGCATCCCGCTTCGGTCTGACGTCGACCGAAACCAACACCGGCCCACGAAATTCAACCGCTCCGATATCGCAGATGCCGACGCGGAGATTTCCCAGCTGATCGGTCTGTAGACAAGCATTCGGATTTCCCTTGTCTATCAGTGGACTACCAGTCAAGACCGGATAATAAGCCCTTCCCGGCAAGTCATCTTCTCCTGTTCCTACCAACGAACCTAGTCCCGGGTCTCCCATTAGATCGCTTGGCTGAAGATTTATGTCACAACCGCTCGGATCGCCAACAAGATTATTCCCAACACTCGTAATAGTGCCAAAACAGTCCGCCGTCGCAGTTATAGGGGTGTTCTCCCCAGGAATAGTATTCCCCGCAATAATGGTGTTTTGGATTCGGACGGTTCCGCCTTCGTTCTCAATACCACCACCGAGAGAAAATGCATTAGCGAAAGAAACTTGATTCTCCCGAATCGTACTGCTGGTAATAGAAACTTGGCCACCGCCGCCATTCCATAGACCTCCTCCACCAAATCCCAAACCCCCGCCTGCTGTGTTTTTCGCGATAGTGCTGTTAACGATTTCGACGGAGCCCCCCGCGTTACCGATGCCGCCGCCTGGCTCGCAGCACTGCACTGTGCGGTTAAAAATAATCGCACTATTTTTTACAACCAGCGAGCCTCCGAAATTACCAATACCGCCCGAGCCTACGGCTGTATTGTGTGCGATGGTGCTATTTTCCACGAGGACAATTCCTCCAGCCTGATTGAATATTCCCCCGGCGTCGTGTCCCCCAGAATTGTCAGTGATAATGCTTCGAAAGACGTTTAACGTACCAGTGTTTCGTATCGCCCCGCCTTCGCCGTTATTATCCGTGATAATAGTATCTTGAAGTGTAGTTTTCCCGTCGTTAAGGATTGCAGGAGCGAAACCAAAACCGCCCCTTTGTACTGTTAGGCCTTCCAGGGTCAATTCACCGCCGGCAGACACAGTAAAAATACGAAACCCCGGCGCGCCTGGATCTCGCTCAATAACAGTGGGAGGATCGTCGCTGGATGCCTGTATTCTAATCGACCCGGTGATCACCGGTAGCGCTATCTGAAGGGTGTAGATCCCCGGATCGAGGATAATAACATGTTCTCCCGGTATTGCGTTGGCGCCGTTAATTTTGGCTATGAGGCAAGTCACATCGCCGGAGGAACACTCGGCGGCATGGACGGATTCAAGTATTCCGAGGATCAAAGCGATGGAGACGACTACCTGCAGATTCACAAACAAGTAAGACCGCCACATATCCACTGCCGTTAGAGCTAATCTCTTCATATTAGTCCCCCTTTTATTCTTGTTTTGCCTGAGATTGACTTACGATCCGTGTACACTTCCACGAAATTTTCTGGACTGCATGCTCCAAGCAAACGTCCTGTCTTAGAAACAAAAAAGCCAGCACGCCTTTGCGAAAGATCACAAAAGCGACTGGCTCCCTGTCGTTCGTCCCTTCCATTCCGAGGAACGATTTCTTATCCTCTGCGCTCACACCATTTTTCAGGCTAGCCGTGTCTAAGACGTAGAAGCCCGACTCAGTAGAGATATCTATCAAAGACGGAGGCTATTAAGTTTTTGAAGAGGACCTATAGCAGTGTTTAGGAATGGTCGTCAAGAAAAAAGAGAACTCGGCGTCTCTGAGGTGAAAAAGGATTCGGGATTGCACCGCGGAGGGCGCTGAGGGCGCGGAGTAAAGAGTTCTTGATTAATAAATACTCCGATCTCTGCGTACTCCGTGTCTTTGCGGTGAATACACCTTTACCTGAAACTTAGAAGCGCCATCTTTAGTTATCTGTTCCCACCGCTTCCGAGATAGCTTTGAATCCATCCCGTTCCATGAGACGAATCAAACCTCGGTTAATTCGTTTGACTGCCGCCGGGCCCTCATAAACAAAACCGGTATAGATCTGCACAGCGCTGGCGCCGGCTCTAATTTTTTCGTAGGCATCGGCAGCGGTAAAGATTCCACCAACGCCGATAATCGGCAGCTTGCCGCCGACGGCGTGATAAAGATGGCGTACAAAAGAAGTCGCTAAGGCGCGCAGCGGCTTGCCGCTCAGTCCTCCTGCCTCCTGACTGCCGGAAACCAAGGTCTCACGCAAGAAAGCGGTCGCATTGGTGGCGATGATGCCGCTGATTTTTTCCGACATCGCCACCTCAGCGATATCGTCTGCTTGAGAGAAATCCATATCCGGAGCGATTTTGACGAGAACCGGCTTAGGCGCGGTCCCGGAACGAGAGCTAAGCTGGTAATTTTTTTCCTGGATCGCTCGGAGCAATGCTTGCAGCAGCTCTCGCTGATGTAGGTCGCGCAACTGCGGTGTATTGGGAGAGCTCACGTTGACTGTAAAGAAGTCGCCATACGGATAGAGCTTGTCGAAGGTAAAGACGTAATCCACCGGCGCGTCTTTGGTCTCGACGATTTTGCTTCTGCCGATGTTGATCCCGAGCGGAATCTTGAGAGGAGTTCCGTTTCCCCGAAGTGTTCTCAGCCGCTCCGCGATGGCCGTCGCCCCTTCGTTGTTGAAACCTAATCGATTGATGAGCGCTTCGTCCGCGGGCAGGCGGTAAAGGCGCGGTTTGGGATTGCCGGGTTGCGCCAATGCGGTTACGGCGCCGATCTCGACGAAACCGAAACCAAATCCAGCTATCGCCCTTACTGCGATAGCATTCTTATCAAAACCTCCGGCTAACCCCACCGGATTGGGAAACGTAAGGGGCCCAACTCCGACTTGCAGCCTATGGTCCTGCACGGAGAATATTTGCTTCAGGACGCCTTCGAAGGGTTCGATTTTGGAGAGCAAGGCTAAAGTCTTCTCATGGGTCTTCTCCGGGTCGCCGAGAAAAAGTAGCGGGCGAATCAAACTCTTGTAAAGCACAGGTTCTTCGATACGACCCGTTCAAAACGTTCCAAAGGTTTAAGCAGTTCCAAACGTTTAAGAGCACGAAGATCCAAACCGGAACTCGGATATTTCACCACGGAGGCGCGGAGGGCGCGGAGTAGAGTTGATCAAAAATACATTCCCGACTCTGCGAACTCCGTGTCTCGGCGGTGAATACTTTTCTGTAAACGGTTTCCGCGTTTAATTCAACGGCGCACATGCCGAGGGCGTCATCAACATGTTTTCCTGCATCACCAGAAACTCTCGCGTCGCAGGCGGCCATCCTTCCACTGTCTTTGTAGCTTCGGCCCGGAGTCGCTCGCGCTCGCCGGCATCCTTATACGCCCAAACGTGAACATATTGGTTGAGCGGCCCGATGAGAGTGTGACCGGCGAATACCAACGGCGAGACCTTCGTACGCCGCGCCATCACATTGCCAAACCTTTCCAACACCGTCGGCATGGTGCCCGGCTGGTACGTATAGGTCCGAAACTCATAGACGTTGCCCAGCTTGCTTTCCGGTAAAGGCGGCGAAAAAGGCGCCGGCTGTACGATTTTGTTTTCCTGAGTGATGATAAATTCTTGCGTCTTCGGCGGCCACTTGCCGGTTTTTCTCGCCTCCTGGCCAATCCGCTCGCGCTCTTCAAAACTTTCATAGGGCCATATATGAAGGACCCTATTGAGCCCGCCCACTTCGGACTGCCAGAGGCCCAAGAGCTTCGAGAATTTTAGCCGCGCCGTCAGTCCTTCTGCGAAACGCTCGACAAAGTTGTTGGTCGTGCCCGGTTTCAACACATAGGTTCGCATTTCGAGAAACATAGCCCACCTCCTTGGTAAAGTTTTCCTATCCTTCCCACATATGCCGGAACAATTGCAACAGCTTTGTTGAGGAGGCACAACCGTTCCCAAACCGGATCGAATCTGGTAAGACGCGGATGGGAGAAAGCGGGGAGTTGGAGTGTGAGCCGGATCGCTTATGGCACATGACTCATGTGCCATCTGCCATATGCTCTGACACTTCATGGCTTCGATCTTTTGAGCGTGGCTCCTATCTCCAACGTTTGAAACCGTTTGAACTTTTGGGTTATTCCGGGTTTCCTATGAAGAAATATTCACCACAGAGGCACAGAGTTCGCAGAGTTCGGATAATTTTTGAATCAAGAACTGTTTTACTCTGCGCCCTCCGCGCCTCCGCGGTGCAATCCCTGAGCCCGCTTCACAAGGAAGCCTGAAGACCCAACTTTTGGAACGTTCGGAACTCGAAGCATCTGAATGGAGGAAACATGAAATCACGCGCGGCAGTTGCCTGGGAAGCGGGTAAGCCTTTATCCATTGAGGACGTGGAAGTAGAAGGGCCAAAGCAAGGCGAAGTGCTGCTTCGAATCAAAGCTACCGGGGTATGCCACACGGACGCTTACACTCTATCCGGAAGAGATCCGGAGGGAATCTTTCCTGCCATCATGGGCCACGAGGGCGGCGCCGTCGTGGTGGAAGTCGGTAATGGCGTTACCGGTGTTAGGCCGGACGATCATGTGATTCCGCTCTATATCCCGGAATGCGGCCAGTGCAAGTTTTGCAAGTCCGGCCGGACGAATCTGTGCGGGGCAATCCGCACCACGCAGGGGAAAGGGGTGATGCCCGACGGGTCGTCGCGCTTTTCAAGCAAAGGGAAAGTGGTCTTTCACTATATGGGAACCTCGACCTTTTCCGAATACACGGTGCTGCCGGAGATCGCCTTGGCCAAAATCAATCCAGCAGCGCCACTGGACAAAGTTTGTTTGCTTGGTTGTGGTATCACCACAGGCATCGGCGCCGTTTTGAATACCGCTAAAGTGAGAGCCGGCTCCACCGCGGCCGTTTTCGGCCTGGGTGGCATCGGTTTGAGCGTGATTCAGGGCTTGGTCCTGGCCAACGCCGAACGGATCATCGCTATTGATCTCAATCCGAAGAAATTCGAAATGGCCAAATCCTTAGGCGCCACGGATTTCATCAACCCAAGCGATCAGGGCAGGCCCGTCCAAGAAGTGATCGTCGATTTGACCGACGGCGGCGTCGATTACTCCTTTGAATGCATCGGCAACGTCAAGACCATGCGGGCAGCGCTGGAGTGCTGCCATAAGGGGTGGGGCGAATCGATTATCATCGGTGTCGCAGCCGCGGGAGAAGAAATTAGCACTCGACCTTTCCAACTGGTGACCGGACGGGTTTGGCGCGGAACGGCCTTTGGCGGAGTCAAAGGCCGTTCACAGCTACCCAGTTATGTCGAGAGATATTTAAACGGCGAGATTAAAGTCGATCCGATGATCACTCACAGTCTTTCTCTAGAAAAAATTAACGAGGCTTTCGACCTTATGCATGAAGGCAAAAGCATAAGGTCAGTGATCACCTTCTAGGCAGGCTGCGACCTGAAACAGTTCAAGCCGTTCAACACGTTCAAGCAGTTCAAAACGTTGAAGAACACGAGTGTCCCAAGGTCGTAGAGATTGGAATAGTGGAGTGACGCGTTTAAAACACAATACTTTCTTACTCCAACACTCCAATTCCCCGTTCCCTAGCGGCTCTGGAGCACCTGTCCGGCCAAGTTCGTCACGCGATCAACGCGGATGATAACCGCGGCCCCTTTTCGCTCGGGGTCTTTATCGATCTCATCCTTGACGGTCCGTGCCATGACTTGGTCTCTGAGCGCGCCTTGCTCGTGCAAGGTCGCCGTGCCATGAAAACGCCAATTGACCCTGGTTTTGTTGTCTCGGAATAAAACCACGACTTTCGGATTCTCCTTGACGTTTTTTAAGTGTTGACGGCGCGTTCGTTCCCAATAGGCGAGGGATTCGTTGTCAAAAATCATCATGCTGCCTTTGTAGCCGATATCCGGCTCACCCTCGGCGGAAACGGTCGCCAGAATGCAGGGGGAACCGTTGGCTAAAGCGTTGTCGATCAAATTGCGCATATCGTCGGTTAGATTAATCATGTGTTCTCCTCCTTGGAATTTGTTTGCTGCCTTTGTACCCTAAATTCGCCATTTCTCCAAGTTATACGCTTGATCCCAAAACAGATACTCGTAGCGGCTGCTCAGAAGAAAGTGTGAAATCATCAGTTTCTTGGCGTCCGGCCCCGCACTCACCCCCAAGTCATCCATGAGACGAATCTGCTCCCGAAGCGGCTTCCAATAATCCTCGGAAGCGTAAGTCTCAATCCACTCCCGATAGATCCTTGGCTTTCTTGGGCGACCTTTGTAAAGCTTTCTGCCAACTTCACCGTAGATCCAATAGCACGGCAGGATCGCCGCAACGATTTCTCCTAGGCTTCCGCCTCCGGCGATCGCCCGGAGGTGGCGCGTGTAGGCCTCGGTGATGGGCCCTTTGGGAAGGCGATCGAGCTGCTTGGCCGAGAAGCCAATGGTTCTACCAAAGCTGGCATGGAAATGACGCTCTACTTCGACGGCGATCAGCGCATGGCGCGCGAACACTTCTAGGATCTTCAAATTCGGCGACTTCGCGCCGCCGTGACAGAGAACTTGTGCAAAGTCCAATAAGTAAAGGTAGTCCTGGAAAATAAAATAGGTAAAGCGCTCCATCGATAAGGTTCCGACATGGAGTTCGCGTAGAAACCGATGTCCGTAAATAGCGCGCCAGATTGAATCTCCTCGGCGCCGCAACTGGCGGCTAAATTTTTCTGCCATGATAGGGCTAAAACGGCTTGCAGTTTAGCTAATTTCTTTCTATATAGGAAGCCCAAGCGCCTATTCCCGGTCTTTACAAAAATTCGCTCCCATCGAAGCTGGAGAAAGGAACAGCGATGAATAGGAAGATAAAATTGCGCGTCAACGGAAAGAAAGTCGAGGCCGAAGTTCCAACCAATCGTCTTTTGGTCGACTTTCTGCGCTACGATCTCGGGCTCACAGGTACTAAAGAGGGTTGCAGCGTCGGCGTGTGCGGCGCCTGCACGGTCCTCGTGGACGGCGATATGGTGAGTTCCTGTTTGGAGTTGGCAGTTTTTGCCGATGGTCATGACTTAACCACCGTTGAAGGCTTGGCCAAAGACGGCGAGCTCCATCCGGTGCAGAAGAGCTTTATTCAGTATGGCGGCTTTCAGTGCGGTATATGCACTCCGGGTCAGGTGGTTGCTGCCAAAGCACTCCTCGATGAGAACCCCCGGCCTAACGAAGAAGAGATCAAAGATTGGATGATGGGCAACCTCTGCCGCTGCACGGGCTACTACAAGATTATCGAATCGATCCAGAAGGCATATCAATTCGCGAAATAAGGGACACCGCCATGATACCTTTTGAATACCGTACTCCCAAAAATCTCAAGGAAGTTCATGCCACGCTGAAGGAATTCGGGACCGACGCGAAGCTGATTGCAGGCGGGACCGCCTTAGTGATTATGATGAAGCAGCGCTTGGTCCGACCGAGCTGTCTTGTGAGCCTTCGCGACCTCCGTGGGCTCAATGCTATCGAGCTAAAGGACGGCGGGTTGCGCATCGGCGGTCTGGCCACGCACCGCGAAGTAGAAGATTCGTCACTGGTGCGCCGGCGTCTCCCGCTGCTCGCCGAAACCTATCACCACGTCGCCACGATTCGGGTACGCAATCGGGCAACCGTTGGAGGAGGCTTGGCGCACGCGGATCCAAACCAGGACCCGCCGCCAACCCTGATTGCGCTTGGAGCGACCGTGAAAGCGACTTCACCGAACGGGAGCCGGGTCATTCCTCTCGATGAGTTTTTCACGGACTATTACGAAACCTCCCTCAAACCCGACGAGATTATCACCGAATTGTTCGTTCCCCGTCTGGCCGCCAATGCCGGCGGCGCCTACTTGAAGTTCTTACCCCGGACGGCCGATGATTATGCCACGGTGTCTGCCGCGGCGGTGCTCACCTTGGACAAGAGCAAAAAAACCATCAGTGATGTCCGCATCGCTCTTGGAAGCGTCGGAACCACACCGATCCGAGCCACGGCCGCGGAAGCCGTTCTACGAGGTCAGCCTGTCAAAGCCGAAGCTTTCGCAGAAGCAGCGGAGAAGGCCAAGGAAGCCGTCGATCCCGTCAGCGATTTTCGCGGCTCGGCAGGCTACAAGAAAGAAATGGCCGGCGTATTTGTCCGGCGCGCCCTCGAAAAAGCCCTAGCCAACATCCGCCAGTTAGCTCGAGCTAAACCGGCAGCCAAGACAACCAAGAAGACGATCAAGAAAAGGAGAAAGCGTTGAAATTTACCCAGAGCGCGCAGATTCCAGTTGCCCGTGAACCTCTTTGGAACTTTCTCATGGACGTGCCGAAGGTAGCGCAGTCGCTGCCGGGAGTCGAGTCTGTCAGCAAAATCGACGATACCACCTATCAGGGAGCCCTGAAAGTCAGAGTCGGGCCTATCGCCCTCAATCTCCAGGGAAAAATAATCGTCGAAGAACAAGACCGCGAGAACTGGCGCGCAGCGCTACGTGCCGAGGCGAAAGATCGTATGGCTGCTGGCGCCGTGAACGGTAAAACCAGTATGGTGCTCAAAGAGTTGGGCGCTGATCAAACGGAGCTCTTGGTGGAAACCGACGTGAGTATTTTGGGCAAGATCGGTGAGTTTGGCCAACCGATCATCCGAAAGAAAGCCGACGCCATGCTCAAAGAGTTCGTCGAGAACATCAAAAAACAGTTAACTGGAAAATAATCCCCGAGAGTTTTCTGGAGCTGCTTCGTCTTCATCTTTGTGTGTGCAATCTCTTTTGCGCATTCGCCCCAAAACACGGTTGTAACAATCTTCGGCAAGCTTCTTCCGACCCGCCGAGTTATCTTCATATCGGGAACAATCGATCATCGGCTGAATAGTCACCCTGGCTTCGCTCCGGCGCAGCGCGAGAAACTTCCAAAAGTGGGGAGCATCAGGCATATCGTCGTAACAATAGATCAAGTCACGATTGACCGCCGACACGGGTTGTTCGTTGACACTTTGGTAAGCCAAGGTAATCGGGACAATGATCGCCCGGCTCCTCAAGGGTGCCGCCAACGGAGCGGTCTGAAAGGGCAATATCCGTTCGCCGTTGGTAGCGGCCCCCTCCGGAAACAGCAAAATATTTGCTCCTTGTTTTAGTTTCCGACTCATCTCATTAACCGCCAACGGAATGAGCCCCTTTCTTTGGCGATTGATAAAAACTGTCCCGCAAAGCGTCGTCCACCAGCCAATGATGGGCCAGCTCTTCACCTCGTTTTTTGAGACAAAAATTACCGGGAAAAGGCTGCCGAGAACAATCCCGTCGAGGTAGCCGAAATGATTGCTGATGATGACATAGCCGCCGCGTTGGAGGTGTCCCGGGTCGCCTTCCACTGTTATTTTGATATTCAGAATCCTCCTCATTGGCCAAGTAAAGCCTCGTATCAAACGGCTGACAATCTTCCAGCGATCTGGAAGTCTCAGCAGGCTGATCCCCAGGTGCAGGACGACCAGGACGCCGACGAAAAACAGCCCCAGGGAAAGGATAGCGATCAGCTTAATCAAGCGCATGAAACACCCGGCTTTTGACGAGACCGAAACAAAGCTTATCACTTTTCCATTCTAGCATTGTAGAGATCCTCTAACGGTGCATCCACTGGGCTTTTCTCTTTTCGATGAACGCGCGAATTCCCTCTTCCACATCATGCGTATGGAGAAGCTCGTTGCGATACAAGTCCTCTGACCGGCTGAGTGCATCGGAAAATCCTTTCAGGGAAAGTTCCCGCAGACCTTTTAGCGTAATGCGTAAAACGGCACTGCTGTTTCCAAGCAGCTCTTCTACTAGGGAGCCCAGACCGGCCTGGAGTTGATCGCCCGGCAGAACGCGATTGATCAAACCGATGGCCAGAGCTTCGGTAGCGGAAAGTTTCCGGCCGGTAAGAATCATCTCCGCGGCGCGATGATAACCGATCAAAGAAGAAAAACGCGCCAGTGCGACCGGGGGATAACATCCGAGTTGAATCTCAGGTGTTGCAAAGGAACTATCTGCCGACGCGATCACGAAATCACAGGAAGTCGCCAATTCGCAACCTCCGCCGAGACAAACCCCATCCACTAGGGCAACGGTGACTTGAGGGACCGTGAAAAGTTTGCGAATCACACCATGCACTGCGTCAAGCATTTCAGGAACATTTTCGCGCGTGTGATCACGGACATCGACGCCTGCGGAGAACGCCCGTTGACCGGCACCTTCAATAACCAAGACGTCGATTTCGACGTCCTCCGCGCACGATGTCAGCGTGGCGTCGAGTTCCCGCAACAGCGAAATGTCCAGAACATTCAACGGCGGACGTTCCAGTGTGATGCGCACCACCCGTTCCTTCTTTTCAACCTTTACACCCAACGTCTGCTATCTCCGATACTGGTTGTTTTCTTTTGCGTTATTAAGGAGTTCATAAGTATGTAGACACTTCGGTTTCAGAACCAGGGACGAGCCTTTCCAAGCGCGGGCAACAGGCCTGAGCCTTGTAGGCCCCACCCGATCCGCTCCAGAGGTGGTGATTCCAGCGGCCTGGGCCTGAACGCTTCCTTTGGATTCGGATGCCCGCGCTTTCCATGGCTCGCCCCTCATTTGTCTATGTCTACTGACTAATGAACTCCCCGGTAATGTCTCTGAACA
>Ga0081455_10008042_pt1 | contig 11015 bp, 11 predicted proteins | sample TabmetS3T2R1_FD_70207 | JGI IMG/M metagenome (GOLD analysis project Ga0081455, IMG submission 70207) | Tabebuia heterophylla rhizosphere microbial communities from the University of Puerto Rico - S3T2R1 | ecosystem: Host-associated > Plants > Roots > Rhizosphere ... | reverse complement strand
TGCCGGGTCGGGAGCGCCTCACGGCGCGTGGCCGCTCGCAGCGGCTAATTTTGGGACCCGGGGCTACCGCGACCCGGCACCAAGACACCAGGCTAACGGCTGGGATCAAATCCGCCGAGTTGGGCGACAAGTGGCGATCGTCACCGCACGACCGGTGGCGGCTTGTCACTCAGGGGAGTGCTCCGCTGCGCTCCAGGCGAGCCGACGCCTCGAGTTGCTCGGCGGTGTCGACCAGCCGGGCCGCGCTGCGGGTCGGGGCCGAGCCCTCCTCGTCGAGATGGACGCGCCCCAGCGCCACGATCCGGGCGAATGCCGCGGCTCGCTCCAGCGTGACCGGCAGATCCCCGACCGCGAGGCCGCGCAGGACGGCGTCGACCAGCTCACACACCTCACGGGGACCCGGTGGCTCGACGACACCGGCGACCACCTCGTCGACCGGGGCGTAGGCGCGGCCGGCGTCGAACTCGCGGGCCGCCTGCGCCGGGTCGCTGTGGACCCAGGTACGCAGCAGATAGAGCCGCCACAGGGCTCCGCCCAGGGAGTCGGCCGGCTCGTGACGCCACAGCTCGGCGAGCAGGTCGAGTCCGTGGTCGTCGGCCAGCCGGACGATCCGCTCCACGATCTCGGCGTCCCCCCGATCCCGGGCGCCGCGGACGAGCAGCTGCGCCACGCGGGAGCCGGCCTCGGCGCGCAGGGCGGGGTCCTCGTCGCCAGGCATGCTGTCGAAGAGGTCGTCGCCGGGCATCGCCGGACCCGGGAAGCGTTGGCTGTCCATCGCGGCCAGTTTGCCACTCCCCGCCGTCAGATGGGCGAAAGTGTCCACAAGGACGGTGATCTAGCGGGAGACCGCCTCCGGCTGCTCGGTGCGCGTACGCAGCCGCGGCCGGGACGGCCACAAGAAGATCGCCATCACCGGAATCAGGTACGCCAGGTAGGCGATGAGCTCGAGCCAGGTCGGCGCCGGATTGTAGTTGAACGTGCCCTTGAGCACCGTGCCGAGCCACGAGTCGAGCGACAGCGTCGAGCTGACGTCGAAGACCGTGTTGTGCAGGCCCGGCAGGATCTCGGCCTCCTGCAGGTCGTGCACGGCGTACGCCAGCACGCCGGCCGCCACGAGCACCAGGAAGGCGCCCGTCCAGGTGAAGAACTTGCCGAGATTGATCCGGATCGCGCCGAGGTAGATCAGGGTGCCCAGGACGATCGCGACGCCGAGCCCGAGCACGGTGCCGATGTACGGCGACGCGTCGTCGGCTACGGCCTCGCCGGTGACCCAGGTGAACATCGACGTCTCCACGCCCTCGCGCCCGACGGCGACGAAGGCGACGACGGCAAGCGTCAGCGCGCCCATCGACAACGCGGAGTCGACCCGGCCCTCCAACTCACCCTTGATCGAGCGAGCCGTGGCACGCATCCAGAAGATCATCCAGGTGACGAAACCGACCGCGATGAGCGACATGAAGCCGCCGAAGGCCTCCTTGGCCTCGAAGGTCAGAGCCTGCTTGGTGAGGTTGAGCGCGATGCCGAACGCGACACTGACCGCCAGGGCGACCGCGACGCCGGCCCAGACGTACCGGATCTCGTGCCGGCGATCCGTCTTGACCAGGTACGCGATCAGGATGCCGACGATCAGGCTGGCCTCGAGGCCCTCACGCAGTCCGATCAGGAAATTGGCGAACATCAACGCTCCACTGAAGGTTAGGTAAACCTAACCTACGCCTCCGAGTGCCGGGGCGGCAATCTGGCCGGTCGTTGTCGCCCGCCGGTCAGCCGTCGGTCGATGCGAGGGCATCGGCCAGTTGTGTCGCGATCAGCTCGACCTGCCAGGCGCGGGCGCCTCCGTCGGCGAGTTGGGCCGACACGGTCGCCAGGGAGAGCTCGGCAGGCGGCTCCCAGGCCAACCGGCGGATCACGTCTGGCGCGATCAGGTTTTCGGCCGGAAGGTCGTGGCGCTCCGCGAGCTCGGTGATGATCGCCCGGCTGGCGGTCAGGCGGGCCGCTGCCGCCGGATCCCGGTCCGGCCACGACCGCGGCGGCGGCGGTCCGGTCGACGGCCCGGTCGCGGTGGGGAGCTCCCGGTCCGGAAGCGCCCGGGCCCGGGCGACGGCGTCGATCCAGATGTCCAGGTCACGACGCTGACGCCGGGTTCGCAGGGCCGACAGGGACCGTACGGCGCCAGGGGACTGCGGGTTCTCGCGCGCGATCTCGACGATCACCGCGTCGGGCAGGATCCGACCCGGCGCGGTGTCGCGGGTGCGGGCCACCTCGTCCCGGACCTCCCACAGCTCCCGGACGATGGCGAGCGCGCGCCGTCCCCGTACGCGGTGGATCCCGGACGTACGGCGCCAGGGCTCGGCCCGGATCGCCGGACCGGCGTAGTCGACCAGCGCGTCGAACTCCTCTTGGGCCCAGTCGAGCTTGTCGGCCTCGCGCAGCCGCGTGACCATCGCGTCTCGCAGCTCGACGAGCATCTCCACGTCGAGTGCGGCGTACTCCAGCCAGGGCTCGGGCAGCGGCCGGGTCGACCAGTCGACAGCGGAGTGCGCCTTGACCATCGACCAGCCCAGGAGCTCCGACACCAGCGTCGCGAGACCGACCCGTGGCATGTTGAGCAGCCGCCCGGCGAGCTCGGTGTCGAACAGCCGCCGGGGACGCATGCCGAGCTCGGTCAGGCACGGCAGATCCTGGATCGCGGCATGAAGGATCCACTCGGCGTCACCGATGGCCGCGTCGAGCTCGACCAGGTCGTCGAAGGGGAGTGGGTCGATCAGGGCGGTGCCGGCGCCCTCCCGGCGCAGTTGTACCAGGTAGGCCCGGGGGGAGTAGCGGTAGCCGGAGGCCCGCTCGGCGTCGAGTGCCACCGGGCCGCTGCCGGTCGCGACCGCCTCGACGGTCGACTTGAGAGCCGTCGGACTGTCGACCACAGTCGGCAGCGAGTCACGAAGCCGAAGCGGTGGCGCGACCTCCTCGGACTCCGAGCTTGGGTGGCGATCCACACCTGATTCTGACCTAGGCGGCGTGTCGGCCATACGCCTAGGTGCGTCGGGCGCGACGACTCGGCATCGATACGACGCCGGGTGGCAACGGCGGGAGGCCCGCTGCCGTACACATCAGGTCCGACCAGGCACAGGCATGCGGCTCCAGCGGACCGACCGGAGTCCAGGAGGCGCGGATCTCGATCTGGGCATGCGAACCGTCGTCGGCCATCTGCCCGAATCCCTCGGAGAGGACCGTCGTCACGGTGCCACTGGGTGCCACGTGGTCGGCGTCGTTGGCGGTCAGGGCGTCGGTGAGCCAGCTCCATCCGACGGCCGAGAGGACGGGGTCGGTGATCATCTCCGCCTCGATGTCGGCGCGGGCGAATGCGACACATCGGAACGTACCGTGCCAGGAGTCGTTGCCGTCCGGATCATGGAGCAAGACGATGCGGCCGGTGGCGAGCTCCTCACCGTCGACGGTGACGTCGCCGCTCAGCGCGAGCGCGTAGGGAGCGATCCGCTGCGGTGCCGGCAGCTCCTCGAGTCCGACTTCTGGACGGAGACGAGCCCGGCGCAGCTCCTCGACAGCGCGTAGGAACTCCGCCGGCGGCCGGTCGCGCTCCGTCCTGGCTGCCATGGTGGGAGCCTAAGTCGCCCAGCCGACAACCGGGAGTCCGACGCGCCGTAGCACTCCGTGCTGGCAGGATCGACTCCGTGACCACCGACCCTGTGTCGACGAATGATGGCGTTCTGCTTCGCGCCTGCCGCGGGGAATCGGTTCCTTATGTCCCCGTATGGTTCATGCGGCAGGCCGGTCGGTCGCTGCCCGAGTACCGCGCGATCCGCGAGGGCGTGGCGATGCTCGACGCGTGTACTCGGCCGGAGCTGGTGGTCGAGATCACCATGCAGCCGGTGCGCCGACACGGTGTCGACGCGGCGATTCTGTTCTCCGACATCGTGCTGCCGCTGAAAGCGGTCGGCGTCGAGCTCGACATCGTGCCCGGGACCGGACCCGTCGTGGCCAAGCCGTTCGCCACGATGTCCGACGTCGAGCGGCTGCGGCCACTGGCGCCGGACGACATGGCGTACATCACCGATGCCGTACGCGGCCTGGTCGGCGAACTGTCCGGCACGCCGCTGATCGGGTTCGCCGGCGCACCGTTCACGCTCGCGTCCTACCTCGTCGAGGGCGGCCCGTCGCGCGATCACGCCAAGACCAAGGCGCTGATGCGATCGGAACCCGCGGTGTGGCATGCCCTGTGCGAGCGGCTGGCCGCGATCTCCGCCGGGTTCCTGCGGCTGCAGGTCGATGCGGGCGCGAGTGCGGTGCAGTTGTTCGACTCCTGGGCAGGGGCCCTGTCGGCGGCTGACTACGGCACCTATGCGCAACCGCACTCGGCCCGGGTCCTCAGCGCAGTCGACGACGTGCCGCGGATCCACTTCGGCGTCGGGACCGGCGAGATCCTGCCCCTGATGGGTGCGGCCGGAGCCGATGTCGTGGGAGTCGACTGGCGCGTCTCGTTACCAGCGGCGGTGGCGCGGCTCGGTGGGCGCCTGCCCGTCCAGGGCAATCTCGATCCCACGGTGCTGCTGGCGCCCACCGAGGTGGTCGAGGCCGAAGCGGCTTCGGTCATCGCCGCCGGTCGATCGGCGCCTGGGCACGTGTTCAATCTCGGCCATGGCGTGCTGCCATCGACAGACCCGGATGCCCTCACGCGCCTGGTCGACTTCGTCCACACGCAGCCTGTCGAGTCGGGCGCGTGACAACTTAGGCGTCGGCGACGGTGCGGAAGCCGAGGTTGCCGCCGGAGGAGTCACCGGTGTTCTGCGTCCGGGCCGCCACCCGGTAGCGGTTGCAGTAGGAGTGATGACACAGGTACGAGCCGCCCCGCATCGTCCAGGGCCCCTCGCCGCCGTTGCCGGGTCCGCCGCCGTCGCCGTTGCCGGGTCCGCCGCCGCCGCCGTCGGAGTCCGCCTCCCAGCGGTCCGCCGTCCACTCCCAGACGTTGCCGGACATGTTGTAGAGCCCGTAGCCGTTGGGCCGGAACGACCGCACCGGCGCCGTCCCGAGATGGCCGTCGTCGACGGTGTTGTGACTCGGGAACTCGCCCTGCCAGATGTTGCACATGTGCCGGCCGCGGGGCAGCAGCTCGTCGCCCCAGGGAAAGCGCGCTCCGTCGAGGCCGCCACGCGCGGCGTACTCCCACTCGGCCTCGTTCGGGAGCCGGGTCCCGCTCCAGGCGCAGTAGGCCAGGGCGTCGTCGTGCGAGACGTGGACGACCGGATGGTTGGAGCGGTTGCCGATGCCGGATCCGGGCCCCTCGGGATGCCGCCAATCCGCACCGTCGACCGCGACCCACCAGGGCGTCCCGGCGACCGCGCCGCGTACGGCCGCCTGTGCCCGGTCGGGAACGAACGGCTCGAAGACGAAGCTCCAGCCGAACCGCTCGGCCTCGGTGACGTAGCCGGTGCGCTTGACGAAGGTGGCGAACTCGGCGGTGGTCACGGTCGTCGGCGCGATCCGGAAAGGATCCACGGTCACCACGCGGATCGGTCCCTCGGCGTCGTCGGGGAACGCGTCCGGGTCTTCGCTGCCCATCCGGAACGGTCCGCCGGGCAGCGACACGAGCCGGCGTCGGATCCGGGCCGCGGCCGAGCGGTCGGAGGTGACGTCGATCGTGCTGTTCGTGGACGTGCTGCTCGCGGTCTGGCTCGGCTCCCGCCGGGCGCCGCAGCACCGGTGGTCGGACATCTGCTTCCCTCGTACGAATGGTCCCGGGCCCTTGCTCCACGGTGCCACAGCGCGGACGCTTGTCGTATGCCCGCCTCGATCGACCCCTGCCGACCGGACGGCGGGTGGTCCGGATGACCCACCGTGGTGGGGATCACTCGCGATGGCGCCCGGTCACTCTGGAAGCCTTAGGGACATGACCGAGGCGTCTCGATCCGGGCCACCGGCCAGCCGTCGCGTGGTCGTGGTCGGAGGCGGCATCGCCGGACTCGCCGCGGCGCACGCGCTGGCGACCGCGCCGCACGCTCCCGAGGTGGTCGTACTCGAAGGCGCCGATCGGATCGGCGGCAAGCTGCTGATCGGCGAGGTCGCCGGCGCGCCGGTCGACGTCGGCGCCGAGTCGATCCTCAACGCTCGGCCGGAGGGGGTCGGCCTGGCCCGCGCGGTCGGACTCGGTGACGACCTGTGCCATCCACCGACTATGTCGGCCGGCATCTGGTCGCGCGGTGCGGTCCGCCCGATGCCGCCCACCGTGCTCGGCGTCCCGGCCGACCTGGCGGCCTTGGTCCGCTCGGGAATCGTCTCGTCCCGGGGCATCGGACGGGCTCGACTGGAGTCCGTGCTGCCACGACTGCGGACCGGCGCCGACCTCGACGCGGTGAGCGTGGCCGCGGTGGTCTCGCGGCGAGTCGGCGGCGAGATCGTCGACCGGCTGGTCGAGCCGATGCTCGGTGGCGTCTACGCCGGCCATGCCAACCGACTCTCGCTGCGCGCCGCCGCCCCGCAGATCGCGGCACTGGTCGCGGCCGGACCGTCGCTGCTCGCCGCGGCCCGGGCCAGCCGGCGACGCGCCGACACCGATGACACGCCGGTGTTCGCCGGCATCCGCGGGGGAGTGGGCCGGCTCCCGGCGGCGATCGCGGCAACACCGGGGATCGACGTCCGAACCGGGTCGACGGTCCGACGGCTGGAGCGGCTCGGCGACGGTTGGCGGCTGATCCTCGGGCCGGTGCCGGACCCCCAGGTCGTCGAGGCCGACGCCGTGGTGCTCGCGACGCCGACGGCACCGACGGCCCGGGTCCTCACCGAGATCGCGCCTCAGGTGGCCGACGAGCTGCGGCGGATCGAGTACGCGAGCATGGCGGTCGTCACGCTGGCGTACCCGAAGCCGGAGCAGCGCCCGACCGGCTCGGGCTTCCTCGTGCCGCCGGTAGACGGGCACGTGATCAAGGCGGCGACCTACTCCGGCGTCAAGTGGGAGTGGCTGGGCCTTCGCGCCGACGCGCTCGTCGTACGGGCATCGATCGGCCGACGCGGTGAGGAGCAGGTGCTGCAACGCGACGACCGTGAGCTGATCGACGCCGCGGCCGCCGATCTCGAGGAGGCCATCGGACTCACCGGCCTGCTCGACGCCCGGGTGACCCGGTGGGGAGGCGCACTGCCGCAGTACGACATCGGTCATCGCGGCCGGGTCGAACGGATCCGGGCCGGAGTCACCGAACTGCCGCTGCTCGAGGTGTGCGGCGCGGCCTACGACGGCGTCGGCATCGCCGCCTGCGTGGCGGACGGCACCCGGGCGGCGGGGCGGGTGCTGGCGGTGTTGGATACGCAGCGGACAATGGCTCCATGACGACTCCTGACGAGATCAACACCGGCACCCGCTACACGATGTGGTCGGTCTTCGGCCTGCGCGAGCCGCTGGCCGACGCCGATCGAGTCGCCCTCGGCGACGAGGCGCAGGAGCTGCTCGACCAGCTGGCGGCCAAGGACGTCGTCGTGCGTGGCACCTACGACGTGAGCGGGATCCGGTCCGACGCCGACCTGATGGTGTGGTGGCATGCGGAGTCCGCCGAGGCACTGCAGGACGCCTACAACCGGCTGCGTCGCACCGCGCTCGGCCGGAACCTGGCGCCCGTGTGGTCGCAGCTCGGTCTGCATCGGCCGGCCGAGTTCAACAAGGCCCACGTCCCGGCCTTCCTCGCGGGGGAGGAGCCGCGTGGCTACCTCTGCGTCTATCCGTTCGTCCGCTCCTACGAGTGGTATCTCCTGCCTGACGACGAGCGCCGGGAGCTGCTCGCCGAGCACGGCCGGATGGCGCGCGACTACCCGGACGTGCGGGCCAACACGGTCGCGTCGTTCGCCCTCGGCGACTACGAGTGGCTGCTCGCGTTCGAGGCCGACGAGCTGCCTCGCCTGCTCGACCTGATGCGGCACCTGCGGGGCAGCCGGGCCCGTCGGCACGTCCGCGAGGAGGTCCCGTTCTTCACCGGTCGGCGCCGCCCGGTCGCCGAGATCGTCGCCGCCCTGCCCTAGGGAGCTCGGGGGCACGGATCACCATCGGAATACCCCTAGGGGGTACGATGTTGGGCGGAGTCAGATGCTCGAGCGACGACCGGAGTAGTGATGTCCGTCCTTCAACTCGACCAGCTCACTCGGCAAGCGATCACCGCCACCGTGCACTGTCTGACCGGCTGTGCGATCGGCGAGGTGCTCGGCATGGTGCTCGCGACCTGGTGGGGCTGGGGCGACGCCGCCTCGATCGCCCTGGCCGTTGTGCTGGCCTTCTTCTTCGGCTACCTGCTGACGATCACCCCCGTACTCCGCGCCGGACTCGCCCTGCGCGCCGCACTCGGCGTGGCGCTGGCCGCCGACACGCTCTCGATCACCGTGATGGAGATCGTGGACAATGCCGTGATCCTGACGGTGCCCGGCGCGATGGAGGCCGGTCTCACCGACGTCCTGTTCTGGGGCGCCCTGGCGCTCGGCCTCGCGGTCGCCTTCGTCATCACGGTCCCGGTCAACCGGGCTCTCATCCGCCGCGGCAAGGGTCACGCCGTCGTGCATCAGTACCACCACGGCGAGGACGCCGTCGAGCATCGGCACTGACCCGCGCGGATCACCTCATGGGTACTCCGTGACAACCGGATCGTCGGTCACTGCCGCGATCATGGCCTTCGGCGTGGTCGCCGGCGGCGCGGCCTGGGCAGCCGTGCCGTCGGTGATGGAGCGGCCCCTTCCGGCCGCCGACCTCCCGGCCCGCCGCTGACCGACCGCAGAGTCGACATCGTGGCGGTACTGACCCCACGATGTCGACACCCTCGTTAGGCGGGTGCTAGTCGGCCGGTGCCGGCGCCTTCTCTGCGTCCTCGTCGGGCTCCAGCGTGAGCGAGATCGAGTTGATGCAGTAGCGCTGGTCGGTCGGCGTCTGGTAGCCCTCGCCCTCGAACACGTGGCCCAGATGCGAGCCACAGGTGGCGCAACGCACCTCGGTCCGGACCATGCCGAGCGAGCGGTCCTGGATGTACTCGACGGAGTCGCCCGCCAGCGGGGCGTAGAACGACGGCCACCCGCAGTGCGAGTCGAACTTCGTCTCGGACCGGAACAGTTCCGCACCGCAAGCCCGACAGCGATAGACGCCGACGGTCTTGGTGTGCTCGTACTCACCCGTGCCGGGGGGCTCGGTCGCGGCCTGGCGGAGCACGGAGTACTCCTCCGGGGACAGCCGGGACCGCCACTCCTCGTCGGTGTGCTGGACGCGATAGCTCACAGCTTCCAGGGTAAGGCGTCGCAGTGGCCGCCCCACCTGGCCATCTCGGCGGCCGCCTCGGTGACCAGCTGACCGCCACGGCGGGGGATGGCCAGCCGGACCACCTGCGGGTCGTGGTCGCTGATCTGGTCGGGGAACTCCGCGTTCATGTGCACGGTGTCGTACTCGTGGTCCACCGCCGTCGCCGCGGGCGACAGGAGGATGTGGTCGAGCACCTGTGAGTTGCCCTCGAAGACGTAGCTGTAGCGGTCACCCGTGGGCAGCTCCCGAGGGAGGTCGGCCAGCGCCGTTTCGCCGGATCCGACCAAGATGTCGGCCGTCTCCGAGAACTCGAAGTCGTTCAGGTCACCAGCCACGACAACGTAGGCCGACGGGTCGGCGGCCAGGAGATCGTCGACGAAGCCGCGCACCGCCGTCGCCTGCGCGTGCCGCTGCTCCTCCGAGTCACGGACCGGCGGCTGGAAACGGCCGAACAGTGGATCGTCGCCACTCTTGGAGTTGAAGTGGTTGGCGATCACGAACACCGTGTGGCTGCGGTACTTGAACTCGCCGACCAGCGGCTTGCGCGAGTTGTCCCAGGCGTCGTTGGTCGGATCGATCCGGCCCGGCGAGACACTCAGACGGGCCCGGCCGCCCTGGACGACGACGTCGGTCGCCGTCGTGGCGTCACCGCCCGGACGATCCACGAAGCTCAGACCGCGGTCGGTGCGGAACAAGAACGCTACCCGGATGTTGCCGCCCGGCTCGCCGCCGTCGGCGTTGTTCTCCGGGTTGATCTGCCGCCACTGGTACGTCGGGCCGCCGGCCGCCTGGATCGCGGCCACCAGCCGGTCGAGCGTCTGGTCTGCGGCGACCGTACCGTCGTTGACGGCGCCGTTGTTGTCCTGGATCTCCTCCAGGGACAGCAGGTCGGGGGAGGCCAGGTTGTTGACGATCGCCGAGCCCATGGCGGCGAACTGCGACGGCGGGTCGTTCGGGTCGAGGTTCTCGACGTTGAACGACGCGATCGACAGCTCCCGCTGGCCGGGGTCGTCGGTCGACTCGCGCTTCGTCCCGCCGTTGTCGTAGGCCGGGAGCGTCGACAGCATCAGGTGGAAGTTGCCGAAGTTGTAGTCGAGGACGCCGGTGACCGAGCCGTCGACGGTGTCGCCGACGATCGCGGCGGCCACGACCACGGCACAGACGACCGGCAGGGACGCGTGGTGGCGGCTGGCCGCGACGCCGCCGAGGATGGCCGCTGTCTCGCCCGGTACCACGAAGCCGACGAACAGCGCGTCCTCGGCGAACACGATCAGCCCGACCAACAGGTAAACCAGGGCTCCGCGAACGTTGAGCAGGTGGTCGACAAGGCCAGTCACTGCACGCGGTTTCCCTTGTCCGGGTCAAGGACGTTCAACGCCGGCGGTGATGACATCGGGGATCAGCTTCCTGACAGACGGTGACGGGACCGGTGCCGAACCGACGCGCACCCTCCGGTGCCGTACGAGTGCCTTTCCGTCAGTGGCGGGCCGGCATCGGCCATCTACTACAGTACTGTAGGAGTTCGGGGCGGTGCCGGGAGGAGGCTGAAAGCGTGGCAAACCCGAAGAAGTCGCGCCGGAGCGCCGGCAACCTAGAGTCCGAAATTCTCGCCGCATTATGGGCGGCCGGCCATCCACTGACTCCGGGTCAGGCCGTCGATGCGCTCGGTGGTGAATTGGCGTACACGACGGTGCAGACGACGCTCACCCGCCTGGTTGCCAAGGGTGTCGTGCGGCGGGAG
>Ga0081455_10008041_pt1 | contig 11016 bp, 8 predicted proteins | sample TabmetS3T2R1_FD_70207 | JGI IMG/M metagenome (GOLD analysis project Ga0081455, IMG submission 70207) | Tabebuia heterophylla rhizosphere microbial communities from the University of Puerto Rico - S3T2R1 | ecosystem: Host-associated > Plants > Roots > Rhizosphere ... | reverse complement strand
CGATAGGGCGAATCGCGGCCCACCACGATGAACATCGGCGTGCCGACCAGATTGCACAGCGGCTCGAAGGCTGTCAGCGGATCATAGCTCAGCTTGCGCAGGCTCGGGTTGATGACGAACGAATTCGCGTTCATTAGCAGCGTGCTGCCGTCTGGCGCTGCATGCGCGACCGCCTCGGTCGCCGGCACCGTGCCGCCACCGGCCCGGTTTTCGACCACGACGGACATCCTCTGAGCGCGGCCAATTTCCTCCGCCAGCAGCCGGGCCAGAATGTCGGCGCCTCCGCCCGGCGCGAACGGGACGATGATCCGCATCGATTGCGGTGTTTGCGACCAAGCCTCGCCGCCGCATAACGCAAGCAGGATAATGCCGAAGAGGCTGCTTGTTCTCCATGACGGGCGCAGTCGGCACCGTATCGAAGCGCGGACCCACCGGAGGCGCCAGTATTGGTTGGTCATTGTGTGCTTCCCTCTGCTGGCACGCCTCAACAAGGGTATCTCCCACAGCACAGTAACACTTGATGCGCTCTCCAATCATCAGAAAGCATGTCGCAGCTAGCACTGGCAACCGCAACCTGCTGTCAGTCCGCCATCGGCTGCTCAATCATTTTCATCCAACTCGGAGCTGGCGGTGACGATATCCTCCAGCTTTTCCGGCTTCAAAACGGTGACACTTCCCCGCTGAAGCCGGATCCATCCGCTCTTCTGCCAGGCGCGCAGCCGCTTGTTCGTGCTTTCCCGGGATCGGCCCACGATCTGGCTGATCTCGCGCTGCGTGATCGTCACCTTCCCGCCCCGATCAGATTCCTTGGCCTTCTCGGCGAGCCGAATCAAAGTCTTTGCAAGTCGTGTGGAGAGATTGAGAAAGGTCATTTCGTGGACCTGCTCGCTCGTCCTGCGCAGGCGCGAACAGAGGATCTCCATCAGCTTGAGCGTGACATCGGGCTGGCTGCGCAGAAATGGAATGAACTCCCTTCGCTCGATGGTCATGAGCTCGCAATCGCTCATCGCGGTGGCGTCGGCCGTGCGCGCGCGACCGTCGAGCAACGCGATTTCCCCAAAGACTTCGCCCTCGCGAATGATGTTGAGCACAATGTCCCTGCCGTCGGCGGAGGCAACGCTGATCTTGACCGCGCCCGCCAGGACTCCGACCAGCCCGATGCCGGGATCGCCCTTGCGGAAAATAACGGTGCCTTTGGGAATGGAGCGCCTCCGGAGATAAGCGCTGATGCGGTCAAGCGTGGCCGGAGGGAGCTCGCGAAACAAAGGATGGTCACGCAGAAGCGACAGCTTGTCGGGCAAAAGTCCAGCCGCAACGACGCCTGTGGTATTTGCGCCAGTCTTGGTGCTGACCTTGGAGTTGACCTTGGAGGCGATCTTGGAACTACTCTTGGAGCTGGTCTTGGAGTCGGCGGCCATTGTCAATCGAATGCCGATAAGAGCGACGTTCAAATCAGGCTAGCGGCTCCGATCAAAACCCGCAACGTCAACCGTCGATCGAAGTGCGAAGAAGTAAACGCCATGGCAACCATTGCGCGAAGTCTGTAGTCTCGATAGCTACGGCCGTCGCAATCCAGGCGTCGCTGCCGAACGTCCGCAATCAATATCCGCCTCAGAGCATGACGCGGCTGCGAAGGGAGGGATCGACATGACCAAACGCTCAATCGCACGGCATACCGCGGGCGCTGCCGCCCTGATCGCTGGCGCGCTTGCGACCACCATCGCAATGGCGCAGATGGACAATGGCCCGAAGACCGAAAAGAGCTATGGCATCGGGCTGCCGCGCAATCACGCTACGCAGCTGTTCTCCGATGCCGACTACCCCGTGTTTCCGCTCAAGCCCGGGCAGGAAGCCTACAAGGACATCGACGGAGCGCGCATGAAGCGCGACGTCATCGCGCTCTCCAACATCGCGCTCCATTATCGCGACACGGTGAACAAGCAGTGGTGGGGGCGCTTCCCCGGCACCGAGGCCGACAAGGCGGGCATGAAATACATGACCGACGAGTTCACGCGCCTCGGCCTCAAGGTCGAGACTTTTCCCTACGCCCTGCCGCGGGATTGGCGCCCGGCCAGTTGGGAGATGAGCTACACGTCATCCAAAGGCAGCAAGGTCGACCTCGTGACGGCATTCCCGGTGTCCGGCACCAAGGGCACGGAAGGCATCACCGCCGAAGCGGTGTGGGTCGGCATCGGCGCGGCGCCTGATTTCCTCGGCCGCGATGTGCGCGGCAAGGCGGTCGTCATCTACAGCACCTTCGTGCCCGGCGGCCGCGCCCATTCGGCCTCCGATCGCGCCGCCTTGTTCAATGCCAATGCGCGGGCGCAGGAGCTGGGTGCCGCCATGGTGATCAACGTCATGGCGGTGCCCGGCAACGGCCAGTTCCAGCCCGAGGTCGGGCTGCGCAACATCCCGCAGATGACGATCAGCCAGGACGAAGGCTTCGCGCTGCGCGACCGGCTTGGCGCCGGCGAGACGATCACGGTGTCGCTGCGCCTTTCTGTGCCGCCGCTGACCAACGTCGAGACCGCCTGGACCAAGGCGACGCTGCCCGGCGCCTCCGACGAGGAGATCGTCATCATGACCCACACCGACGGCTACTTCCAGGCGGCGACCGACAACAACTCAGGCATGGCGGGAACGCTCGAGCTCGCGCGCCACTACGCCACGCTGCCGCAGGCGCAACGCCCGCGCACGCTGGTGTTCATCCAGTTCCCGGATCACCATCACGGCGAGGTGGCGCGCGGCCGCAAGGACGTCGGCATCGATGCGATCTACAACTGGAAGAATGTCGCCCTCAAGCTGACCATGGAGCATCCATCCGAGACCCTGCTCTACATGTACAACAACAATTTGACCGCCACGAATGCGCTGAGCGCGGCGCGCTGGAACGCGTTCGGCAGCGTCGAGTTTGAGCGCATGGCGCTCAGGCAGCTGCGCGATTTTGGCGTGTCGGTCTATGGCGTCGAGGACGGGCCCAAGAACGGCAACTACGCGCCGTCCTTCCACATCATCAATCACGTGGTCTATCACACCAGCCTCGACACCCACGAGCTGGTGCCGGCCGAGGGCATGAGCCGCTCGATCCGAGCGTTCGCCGCGATCATCGACAACGTCAACAAGATGACGCTCGCAGCGCTGCGCGGGCCGAGCTTCCCGCCCAAGGACGAGCGCGGCAGCGTGCTCGGGGCAATCGGGCAGTAAGCCGCTAGCTCAGCGCCCACACAAACGCCAGCGTCGCCGCGATGCCGAGCGCGGTGCGCACCGCGTGCAGCCATCCCCAGCGCTCGATCAGGCGCCGCGCGCCGGCGTCGGCCCGCTCGCTCGGAATCGCCATCAATCTGTCGTTGGTGGGTTTGATACCCAGCAGCGTGTAAGGCCAGTTGGCCAGGATCAGCACGGCGCCCACGATCCAACGCCAATCCGTCGTGAGCCACCAGGCCGCCAGGCCGAGCGCGCCCGAGAGGAGCGCAAGGCTCGCCTGCATGTTGAGACCGCGCCGATAGCTCGGCTTCCACTCCATCAGCAGGCTGCGATCGTCGAGCTCCAGCCGTGCGGGCTGCTCTGCGACATTGATATAGAGCGCCGCGCCCGCAAAAGCGGCGGCGATCACCAACGCAATCTGACCGACCAGCATGACACCAGCTCCTGACGATAAACCCTCGTATAGGCGTGCTCGCCTAGAGGGGAATGGCGTTGCGCTGCTCAGGCATCTTAGCTTGCGGCCCAGCGGACCACGAGCGCTCTCAATGAGATGTGCGCTGCCGCGCACGATGCTGTCGCAACGGCAACACTTTCGAGTGCTGGCCGCTACCTTGGGGCGGGGTTCGTCCGACAGAGCCCGGTCCAGGTGCTGAAACCTTGCTCAAAGGTCCAACAAAATGAGAGGAGCTGCCCATGGCTACCAATCTCGTTTCGTACATCATGCAATTTCTAACGCCTGACCTGATCAATCGTATTGCCGGCGCACTCGGGCTCGATCGCAACGACACGCAAACCGGAGTAGCAGCCACGGTACCTGCCTTGCTGGCAGCGCTCGGCGGCGTCGCCGCCAAGCCGGGAGGCGCGCAAAGTCTTGTCGACACGATCAAGCAACAGTCCAACGTGGTCGATAACTTTGGAAGCATGCTTGGAACAGGCAATTCTTCGTCCTTTGTCGAGAAGGGATCGAGCCTGCTGATGTCCTTGCTCGGCAGTCGTGATCAATCCTCGCTGGTGGGGGCTATCGGCAGCTTTGCGGGTATCGGACATAGCGGCGGCAGCTCGCTCCTGGGTATGTTGGCCCCGCTCGTGATGGGCCTGATCGGCAAGCAGATCGGGCCGCGCATCGACGCCGGCAGCCTCAGCAATCTGTTCGCGTCGCAGAAAGACCAGATCGCTCAGGCTTTGCCGCGTGGCATGAGCAATTTGCTGGGCGGGACCGGCCTTCTTGACTCACTCTCCAGCACTGCCGGCTACGCCACGACAGCGGCAGAGCAAGCGGGCAGAGCGACAACGGCCGCGGCCGGACAATTCGGGCAATATGCCTCATCGGCCGCGCGCTCGGTGGGCACAAGCGCGCACCGTGCCGCCGCTTCCACGACACCGAGCTGGGTATACTGGGCGATTCCCGCGATCGTGCTTGGCGGGCTTCTTTGGTATCTGCTCTCCGACCAAACGACGCAAGTCGCCCAACACCCGACTGTTGTTCCGGCGCAAACTCAGAACATCGTGGTCGGCGGCGTGGACGTCGGGAAGCAGATCAACGACAGCCTCGGCGAGATCCGCACCTCGTTGGCAGGCATCACCGACGCCGCATCCGCCAACGCAGCGCTCCCGAAGCTCCAGGAGGCGACGGGGCAGATCGACAAGGTTGCCGGCATGGTCAAGCAACTGCCCGCCGATCAGCGCAGAGCCGCGGACGGGCTGATCGCTTCATCCATGGCGACGATCAACCAGCTTTTCGACAAGGTGCTTGCGATTCCAGGAGTGGCCGAGGTGGTCAGGCCGACCATCGAGTCGCTCAAGACCAAGCTCGCCGATCTCTCTGGACCAGCGGGCACCGTCGGCACGCGCTGAGGATCAAGATGGCGACGCGTGGCGGCCGCATCTTTCGGCCGCCAGCGTCTCCTCGCCTCATCCTCATGAGGCTTGCCGCGACTGTCGCATTCTCCAATGGCTGTAGCAGCTCTCGAAGGGATCGCTGTCAGGCTCCTGCCGGCAGAACCACTTCGGTCCGTTCGGTGTATTTCCGGCGCAGCGCTGGTTCCCCAGCGGCCGGCCGCAGTTATAGCAGCGTGTTGCTTCTTCGGAGGAGAAGAGCTTGATCGGTTCCATCAAATGCCCCCCACGGCGCATCCGACTTGTAGCTCGTGCCGTTTTGAACACCCGCGCAGGGTGATTTGGCGAGAGGGCATGGGGCCGCTGCCATCGATCATCCACATGTTTCGCCGCCAGGCGATTCGTTAGTCGAATCAAGCGGCGAAAGTTCCGTGCAAGGCTGCAAGGGCGGCGTGCAATGGCCAAACGGTCTTGAATTAGCTGGTCAGTTAGCGCCGCACCGCAGAGGTTCAAGGTGACGATCTCGTCCTAAGGACCGCATGTTGCTTCCGGAAATCGAAAAGTTCTGGCACCGGGAGCATGAGCTCTTGCGAACAAGCTATGGCAATCCAACAAACTGCAGCGTCCGATCATAGAGGGCCGTCTTTCGATACAGGCGCGGCTGGCCCCAATCGTCATTGGCAGCGGGTCGCGCTTTTTCCATCAGCCCAAACCAGCTGAGATGCCGAAGCACACGCATCTCGAAAGCAAACTCTGGCAGCCTGGGAAATCGGGGCTCCGTCAGCTCCTTCGTTGGAACGGTGACGCTCCGCATCAGCGCGTCGGCGGGTCGCCAATCGGTGCAGAACTGCCCGATCAGATAGAGGATCAGCGAGATCTGCGGCGCGAACACCTCCGGCAGGCCACCGCGATCGAGATAGGCCAGGTTGTAGCGGGCAAAGGTAGTGCGAAACAACAAGGCCTGCAGCCGCCCCGCCTCCTGCTCCGGCAACAGCAGGCGGCCCTTTTGCGTGAGCTCGAGAGCGCCCTTCTTGTGGCGCGCGAGTCCCGCAAGCCGAAAGAGCGCATGCAAGTATGACACAGGAGGGAAGTCGTGCTCGTTGATGACCTTGCAGACCGCGCGAATGTCGGCGGCCTCATAGTCGAGCCACTGAAAGCGGTCGAGCAGCGTCTCCATGAACTTGCGATTGAGATTCCCTTTCGGGGTCAACTTGGCGCCATCATCACCCAGAGCCTCGATAAAGACGCGTGCATTGGGAAGGACGCTGGTGCCGGCAAGGGCGTCAAATGGCAAATCCTCCTGCACCCGGCAGGGGCCGTTGCCGTCGAGCCGGTCGGCCACGAAGGCGTGGAATTGCTGCTCCGTGAGCTTGATGATGCCGGTGGTCATCATCGCTCTCGCCGAGGTTGTTCACGAAGCTTCATAGATGTCAGCCCGCGCGCGCAGGACGGCCTGCGACTGATCAAGAGCGTGATGGCTGCAACAGCTTCATCAGATTTCGCTTGGCTTTGTGGCGGCCGATGAACTCGGCAAGAAACACCGTGTGATCCGCCTTTGCACCGATACGGTCGCTGATCTGCCGCATATGGGCAATGATCTTGCTTGCCTTCTTGTAGGCATCTTGACCGCCAAGATGGACGAGTTGCTCGGCCCCGCGCGCATAAGCCGAGAGCGCCTCCCTGGGATGGCTCTGCTCGCTGGTCTTGGCCAATTCCATCAGCCGCGACTCGCTGCAGCCATGCTGGCGCGCGATCTCCCAGGCTTCCGTCAGGCGCTGTTCCGACATCAGGATCTCGAGGAGAAGTTCCCGGGGCGATGACCAGGACCGCCCGGGCCCGTCACCGGATCGACCGACCTGCGACCTTAGCTGAGCAATCGCGCGATCGACTGTCCCGGCAGCGCTCTTCTTGCCCGCGGCTCCCTTCAATCGCTTATATTGCTCCATGCTCGGGCTTTGCTCGAACATCCGCCAGAGCAATTCCTGCGCGTCCTGCGCACGCCCGAGTCGCCGATAAAGATCGCTGGCAAACAGCGCCAGGCGCTCATCCGGCTCATCCTCGAACTGCCACAGCCCCTCCTCGGTCCACTTCAGCGCGTCGGCCTCGCGGCCGTGCTCAAGGCACAGTTGCGCGATCCCGAGATAGCGGTAAGCCGAGGAAAGGTTGTTGGCCTGGATGGCGATGCGCGCATCGATGTCGCCATCCCGCTCTGCGAAGCTTTCAAGTATGGCGGAAAGCTGGTAGCGGTTGCCGGACTCATTATCATGCGTTTGCCGGCCTCCGGGGCGGAGCGGCTTGAGCTTCTGCCACGCCTCGCTGGCAAGGCGGCGATATTCGCGCTGCCCGGCCTCGCCCAGGATATCAGCGTAGGCCTCGCTCGCCCCCTGAAAGAAGTCCCAATCCGAATCCACCTCACGTGCGAACAGCTCGCGCGCGAGCGCGACAGGCTCTGGTTTCGCCGCACCACAGGCCGCGAGATGAATCTCACAGCCGCGCGCGTACACGGCCCCGGCATCGCCATCGGAGTCGTCGACGCTCTGGAGCGCGTCGTCCATCTGAGCGAAGAAATAGTCAATGAGGCGCAGCACCAGCTTTGCGCGCCCGGCTCCGATCAGGTTCTCGATCCGATCGAGCACGCGCTCGATCTTCGCGGCCCAGGCGGCCGCCTGGCGATACTCGACATAGTCGTGCGTGCGCGTGGCTTCCGTGATCGCCTTCTTGAATTGCGCGAACAGCGTCTCGTCATCCGCACTGGCCGCCGTGGCCGCGAGCTCAAGGTCGCCGCGCAGAACGGGGTCGTGCTCGGCGATGGTCATGATCATCTCGACGAGCGGCTCGATGCCTTTGGCGCGCAGGTGATCGCGGATTCTGCTTAAGCGGTCCTTGGATTGCTCCACGGCCCTCGGTTCCAGATCGTTGACCGTGAGCGCCGTCGCCACCAGATGCTTGCAGAATCCCCAGTCGGAAAATGCCGGGCAGGAGCATTCGCCATCGAAGGTCTTGCCCGAGCCCTCCAGCAGGGCGCGGTAGACCTCTGAGCCAGTCACATCTGCCAGAACACGATCGCCATCGATCGAGATGATCTCAACCTGCCCGTCGGCATGATACTCGACGCCGCGCTCAAAGACCTTATCGCCCGCGAGCTCGCGCAGCGTGGCAACATCGAAGCGTAGCGGCTTTCCTGTTGGCTTGGACTTAGACTTGGGCTTGCGTCCAGCACTTTTCACCATTGCCACGCCGCACCTCACTCACAAGAGCATTACCTCTCAGGCTCCGATCAAGCCGGTTGTAAGGCTACCATGCCGAGCTGGAGGACCGATCGCAGCGGGCGGCGAAATTTGGGGACAAGAGCGCAAGGAACTGACCGGCATGGAGCAACCTTGCCCTGAGCGGACCAGATCGCGGTGGTCAAGGCTTGCGCGGCGTCCCATCGGCGAGGCTTGCGGGCGCGAATGACTCAAGCTGCGCGAACCAGTAAAGTTCGCCATACAGGTGGCCGCCCAAGACAGCGAAAGAGCACACAGGGGGAAGCATCATGCAAGACCACAACCGCGCGACACGCAGCAAGATCACCCGGCGCTCGCTTTTTGCCAGCGCAGCCGCCGGCACCCTTGTGGCAACGACAGGCGCTGCCTCGGCCCAGCGCTGCCCGGCGGAGCCGCCGCCACGCACCAAAGGTCCGCTGGTCTGGCTCGACATGGACCAGAAGGACCTCGACGATTCCTACGACCAGTCGGTCTACGCGTTCAACGCCCGGACCATCGAGGAGCGGCGCAGGTTCAACAACGAGATCGTGCAGTCGCTGCTGCCGAAGCCCGATCGCGTCGCCTATGGGCCGGCAGAGATCGAGAAGCTCGACATCTACCGGACCAAGCGCGCCAACGCGCCGATCCTGGTGTTCATCCATGGCGGAGGCTGGCGGGGAGGACGGTCGTCGCAGTTCACGGTCTATGCCGAGCCTTACGTCAAGGCCGGCGCGCATTTCATCGCGCTCGATTTCACCAACGTCACCGACACCAACGGGGACATCTTCCCGATGGTCGACCAGATCCGCCGTGCGGTTGCGTGGGTCTACCGCAATGCGGCGAGCTTTGGCGGCAATCCGAACGAGATCTATACGATCAGCCGCTCCTCGGGCAGCCATCTGAACGGCTGCCTGATGATCACCGAGTGGGAGAAGCAGGGCCTGTCGCGCTACATCATCAAGGGCGCGGTGATGGGCAGCGGAATGTACGACCTCAAGCCGGTGCGGCTTTCGCTTCGCGGGGGCTACGTCAAGTTCACCGACGCGATGGAGCAGGAGCTGTCCGCCATGCGCTACATCGAGCGGATCCACACGCCCATCGTGCTGGCCCACGGTACGCTGGAGACACCCGAGTTCCAGCGCCAGTCCCGCGATTTCGCGGCCGCCCTAAAGGCGGCCGGCAAGCCCGTCACGCTCATCGTCGCCAAAGGCTACAATCACTATGAGGTCGGCGAGACCATCGGGCATCCCTATGCCGTGCTCGGCCGCGCGGCGCTGCAGATGATGAAGCTCGACACGGCGTAGCATTGAGGCGGTCGCGCTCAACCCCTGCGGTGATCGTGCCGCAGAGCTTGGTCTGGGAGGGCTACTGGGTCGGCCCCAAGGAAGCCGAGACTGGATCACTGCAGCTCGCGGTGCCAGGATGGAGCGCATGCGTAGGATCATCATCTCGGCCGCCGATGCAAGGTTTTATCCGCTGTTGCGGGACCTGATCTCCTCGATCCGAGACCGCTCGGATATTGCGATCGGCATCCTCGACGTTGGTCTAGAGCCCACCCAAGTCACAGAATTGGGCAAGGTCGCACAACACATCGTCAGGCCCGGCTGGGATTTCCCTGTCACCGGCGCCCCGCCCCATATGCGGGCGATGACGGCGCGGCCCGTCCTGCCCAACCATTTCCCAGCCTACGACGCCTATATGTGGATGGACGCCGATACCTGGGTGCAGTGTTGGTCTGCGGTCGAAGCCTACTTCGACAAGGCCGCCAGCCACGATCTCGCGATCGCGCAAGAGATGGATCGGGCGTACGCCAACGTCTACAACGCGAGCACTTCGCGCAAAGTCTTCATTCAAGAACTGCGTGCGCGCTTTGGTGACGGAATTGCCAGCCGTGTCTATTCCATGCCGATGGTGAACTGCGGCGTCTTCGCGATGAGCGCAAAATCGCGCTACTGGAGGCGCTGGCAAGAAGCCTTCAGTCGCGCGATCGCGAGCGGGGGCTTTTCGTTCTTCACCGAGCAGACCGCGCTGAACGTAGCAATCTACGATACGCAGCCAGTGTCACCCTTCCCCTATTTCATGCCAGCGCGCTTCAATTGGCTGTGCTGCCACGCCGCGCCGCTGCCCGACGAGAAGCAAGGACTCCTGGTCGAGCCGCTGGTTCCACATGACGTGATCGGCATCATCCATGCCACATCGGGCGGCGCACCAAGCTCGATCCGCGACCCGTTTACCTACTCGCAGTGGAGCGCCAGGCTCAAGCTCAACCCGAGCAGAGGAACCACCGCTGCTAGATCTAGCTGCTAGGTGTCGCCGCCGAAGAGATCAGGATCCCTCCGCCCCATTCGACATTGTGGTCGACGCGCTTCGTAGCCCGCGGCATGAGAAAGCACGTCGTTATCTTGCGGTCGTCAGGCAGCGCGATAGCGCGGCCATAGCGGCTAATAAACTGAGTGTAGCAAAGAGGACAGGGAAACTTTCCACCTGGAGCGACGAGGCCGCGGCACAACAAGTGGCCGCCAACAGAGAAAGGACGGTTAGCTCTAGCACCGACTTGTTCAGTACCACCGCCAGAATTGTCGCAGCCTTCATGCGCATCGCTCTGATTCCAATCACGCTCCGGAAGATATGGTGCGCATCAGCGTCGCGGCGTTGATCTGATAGGCCACGGCGGTCTGTGCCATATTGATGATTGTGAGGAGCAGGAACTCGGTGTTGTCGAAGATCGCGA
>Ga0081455_10008040_pt1 | contig 11016 bp, 10 predicted proteins | sample TabmetS3T2R1_FD_70207 | JGI IMG/M metagenome (GOLD analysis project Ga0081455, IMG submission 70207) | Tabebuia heterophylla rhizosphere microbial communities from the University of Puerto Rico - S3T2R1 | ecosystem: Host-associated > Plants > Roots > Rhizosphere ... | reverse complement strand
GCAATCTACGAGGTGGTCATTGACCATGCCGACGGCTTGCATGAACGCATAGCAGATGGTCGGGCCGACGAACTTGAAGCCGCGTCGCCGCAAGTCCTTGCTCAACGCGTCCGCTTCCGCCGTCGAAGTAGGAACTTCCTTCGAAGACCCCCATTTGTTCTGTTTCTGCCGGCCGCCGACGAACTCCCAGACATAGGCGTCGAAGCTGCCGAACTCCTTCTGTATGTCGAGGAATAACCGGGCGTTCTGAACGGCGGCCTCGATTTTCAGCCGGTTGCGAATGATGCCCGGGTTTGCAAGGAGTTCACGGACTTTCGGCTGTTTGTATGAAGCGACGGCGGTGACTTCGAAATTATCCAGGGCGGCGCGGTAATTGTCCCGCTTCCTGAGAATGGTCTCCCAGCTCAGCCCCGCTTGCATGCCCTCCAGGATAAGAAATTCGAAGAGGTCACGATCATCATGAACTGGCACGCCCCATTCATGATCGTGATAAGCGATATAGAGTTCGTTCTTGGCCCATTCACAACGACGCATTATCTTCTCCTGACGCGAATGTCATCCAACCCGATTATCCTAGCATCATTGACTGAAAATTTGACCGGCGCCACGGATCGTTGACAATTTTGCCCGGATGACAAAGATAAACAGAGACTGCGCCAAACTTAGATGGAGGATGACGTGAACTGGCATACTCAGCTTCGGACTCATGGCTACGCGCATTTCCCTGGGCTTACCCCGGCCTCGCTCGCGCTGGCGGCCCGCGAGGCGATTGATCGGGATCTGCGCGATAACTATGATTCGGTACGCCAACTGGAATACGACAGCGGAGGTGGGAATGCCTGACAAATATCTGGGAGGGATGGAAGATCTAAAGACCGAGCCGCCGCCAGAAGAGCTGTTCGAATTACGAGGCCTAAACTTATGTCGATCATCTTTAACAAACTCAACCTGAAGAGCCAAACGGAAATCCTTGTCCTGAACGCGCCCGAAAGCTTCGAGCCTGAACTGGCGGCGCTCAATAACATTACAATCCGGCGTAATCCGGCGGACGTGAAGGAAATCGTTTTTTCACTGGCGTTTGTGACCAAGCAAAAGGAAGTAGACGCCATTGTCAAGACGGTCGCCCGGAAAGCGACAGGCGATGCGATAGTGTGGTTCGCTTACCCCAAAGGAACTTCAAAGAAATACAAATGCGACTTCAATCGCGACACCGGCTGGGCGGCTCTCGGCGACGCGGGCTTTGAAGGCGTCCGGATGGTGGCGATTGACGAAGACTGGTCGGCCCTGCGCTTTCGGCGTGTGGAATTCATCAAGACCATGACTAGAGACAAGAAGCGCGCCATGACGAAGCAGGGGAAGAATAAATTGGCGAAGAAGCAATAAGCGCCTGGGTAAAATAATTGGCGGCTGATTACCACAGAGGTCTTAATAGACGATGAGCTTGAGAACAGTAATTGCCACAAGGTATGTAACGCCACTCCGCGAGGGTGGATCGCTACCGGCAATAGTCGAAGCCGATGATGACGGGATGTATGTGCTAAAGTTCCGCGGCGCGGGACAGGGGCCAAAGGCTCTCATCGCCGAGTTAGTGGCCGGGGAAATCGCCCGCGCTGCGGGGCTGCCGGTGCCTGAAATCGTCTTTGTCGAACTCGACCCCGAACTCGCCCGCGCCGAGCCCGATCCGGAGATACAAGACCTGATCAGGTCGAGCGCCGGCCTCAATCTCGCGCTCGACTATCTGCCAGGTTCCGTGACGTTTGATCCGGTGGCGGAGAGTCCCGACGCGGATCTCGCCTCTTCGATCGTTTGGTTCGACGCCTATGTGACAAATGTTGACCGAACGCCGCGGAACACGAACATGCTGATGTGGCATCGGCGACTCTGGCTCATTGATCATGGCGCCTCGCTCTATTTCCATCACAGATGGGACAACCATTTCGGATGGAGCCGGAACCCATTCCCCCTTATAAAAAACCACGTCCTGCTGCAATTCGCCAACTCTCTCCGAGAGGTGGATTCGATGATGACCGGGCGGATCACGCCAGACATAATTGACCGCGTCGTTAAACTGATTCCCGACGCCTGGCTGGCTGGCGACCCTTCGTTCGGCGGGATCATCCAACACAGGGAAGTATATATTGAGTACCTGGTGAGACGGCTGGCGGCGTCCCATGTTTTCCTGGAGGAAGCGATAAATGCGCGATCACTATACGTATGAATACGCCATAATACGCGTCGTCCCCCGGGTCGAACGTGAAGAGTTCGTCAACGTGGGAGTGATCGTTTTGTGCCCGGCTAAAAAATTCATCGAGGCGCGCATTGAACTGGATGAGCGGCGGTTGATGGCGATTGATTCGACATTGGATGTCGAATCAATCCGGGCTCACCTGGCTTCCATCTCCGCTATTTGTAACGGCGGAGAACAGGCAGGGCCGATTGGGCGCCTGTCGCCGAGTGAGCGATTCCACTGGCTCGTGGCGCCACGAAGCACCATCATCCAGACATCGCCCGTGCATACCGGTCGTTGTAAGAACCCGGCCGCCGTCCTTGAACACCTCCTCGATACGATGGTGCGACCGGCCCGCGCGGACACCTGTTAAATTAGCGCTGCGCAGGTAAGTGAAGAGTCTGAGGTCGGTACATTTCTGCAAATACTCCTGTCGGCGCGAGCAATGCCGTGAGCCCTAGGTGAGTAGGTTTTACGCATTACAGGATGTCAAATCTGCCTGCCGAAGGCTCGCAAACAAAGGGGTGAGATTATGTATGTAACTCTGCTTGTCTGGTTGACGCTTGCAATTCCCGCATCGCCTTTTTGCGCCGATCTTACCCGGGAACATGGGATTGCTGAAGTTGAGTTTTTCAAGGATTCGCAAGATAGGCAAGACGAGCGCCAGTGGAAGGCTGGAACGTATCGCGGCATAACTATCGGCAAGTCTACCGCTACAGAGCTACGCCAGAAATGGGGAGAGCCGAAGTGGTCAGGACACTGGGAGGGGGATAACCCCAAAAATCCAGAATTTCTACTTTATGATTATGAGGCTCAGGAAGAGTTTATAATCAAAATTAGAGTCGAAGCAGAGACGAAAACAGGTAAGGTAGCTTCTATTGACATATCGACCGAAGATTTGCCACTGGGCAAGGCCATTGAACTGTTCGGCAAGGATTATATTGAGACCTGGTACGAGTGTTGTATTTGTGAACCAGGCGAAGCATCTCCTATTTTTGAATCCCCTGATGGGAATTATCGTAGTATCGAGTACCGGGGCCGTGGAATAGCAATGACCGTCGATAGCCAAGGGAGGGTTATTTCCATTCGATTTGTTGACAAGCCGATAGGGTTCAAATCGGCCAAGGAATGTGAAACGATACCTAAGTGCAGGCCCAAGAGGAAAAGCGTAAGACGGAAGAGGATTTGAGCAGAATCAGACCGCAGCGTCCTTGCTGCAACGCGGCGTTGAGGAAAGGACACTGCCAACGCGCCGAAAGCTCACGTAATGCCTTGTGTAATCCTCATGCAATCAGGGCGTTGTGACCAGAGGCAGCTCAATAAAGCTCGCCTGGCCGGGCGCGTGATAAATCCGCTGTGTGGCCTTGCGGTATTCCTCCGGCTTGGCCCAGAAGATGTTGGGCGTGAAGGTCTGCGGATTGCGGTCGTAAAGCGGGAACCAGCTCGATTGAATCTGCGCCATTATGCGGTGGCCCGGCAGGAAGACGTGGTTCGCCGTGGGCAACGCGAAGCGATAGAGCAGCGGCTTATCGGCTTCAATGGGTTTGGCCGTCTCCAGGCTCTCGCGGTATCGCCCGCGAAAGATGTCGGCGGAGACCATCAATTGATAGCCACCCATCTCGGGCTGGCCGGCGACTTCGTCGGGATAAACGTCGATAACTTTCACCACCCAATCGGAATCCGTGCCGCTGGTGGAAGCGATCAGGTTGGCGATCGGCTGGCCGCTGATCTTCACCGGCGCGGTCAAAACGTCGGAGACAAAAGACACTACGTCGGGTCGGCCTGAGGCCTCGCGCTGATCGTCCACCAGCCACCGCCACCACGTCAGCTCGTTGGTGTAACCGGTGGGCCGAATCGGGCGCGCGCGGAACGGCACGGGCTTGGCGGGGTCGGAGACGTACTCCTCAAAAGCCGCGGCGCCGGATTTCGGCGCCGCCGAGCTCAGCTTCAGACCCGCGTTGAAATAGAGCGGCGTCGATTGGATCTGACAGCCGCTCGCGCAGCCGACGGGCCAAGCGGGCAATCGGCGCCACTTGTTCGTTCCGGTCTCGAACGCCATCACCGGCGAGACGTCCATCTTTGGCGCGTCGTCTTTCAAGAAGTGGTCGAGGAAGGGGCGCAGAATCTCCTGGCGAAAATAGAGCGCGGTGTCGCTGCCGAATTTCAACGCGCCGAGCGAACTGCCGTCCTGAATCTCCTGGCCGTGACACCACGGCCCCAGCACGAGGAAGACCTTGTCGTTGTCGGCGTCCCACGGCTTGATCGCCTTGTAAACAGCGATGTCGCCGTAGATGTCCTCCTGATCCCAGAGGCTGTGCACCAGCATCACCGGGACTTGCAGCGGTTGCGGCGCCAAAATGCTGTCCATTGCCTGAAAGCGCCAGAAGGCGTCGTAGCTCGGATGTTCGAGCAACTTCCGCCAAAAGCCGACCTGTTCCAGGCCTCGCCGCCGTCCCAGCTCTCCAGCCGATCCCGCCTGCATGTACATGTCGTAATCGTCGAAGTGGCTCGTCCACCATTTGGCTTCGTTCGCGCGCGTCGCCACCTGCTCGTAGATGTATGGCATATTCTGTTGTCGAAACGCGCCGTTGTGAAACCAGTCGTCGCCCATCCAGCCGTCGACCATCGGATTCATCGGCACGGAAACCTTGAGCGCCGGGTGCGGGTTGACGAGCGCCATCAACGGTAAGAAGCCGTCGTACGAAATCCCGAGGATGCCGACCTTGCCGTTGCTTTCCGGGACGTTCTTCACCAGCCATTCGATGGTGTCGTAAGTGTCGGTCGCATGGTCGACCTGCGTCGGATTCAGCGGCCCCCGCAGCGGGCGGTTCATCACATAATCCCCCTCGGAACCGTACTTGCCGCGCACGTCTTGTACCGCGCGGATGTAGCCGCCTCCAACGATTACGTCGGTGGCGTTGTCATAGCCGGTCAGGATCGGGCCGAGATGAGAGCTTTGCGCGTGGCTCGTGAGTTCAGTGGCGTTATATGGGGTGCGCGTCAGCAGTATCGGCGCTCGCCTGGCGCCCTTCGGCGTAATAATGACCGTATGCAGCTTCACGCCGTCACGCATGGGAATCATCACGTCGCGCTTGATGTAATCGAAGCCGTGGTTGGTCGGTTCGAACTTTTCCGGCGTTTCGCTCGGCAAGACGGCGGGCTTTTTCTTCTGATCTTCTGTTTGGGCTTGGGATTTCTCTCCCTGCTTTTGATCGGAGACCTGTGTTTGAGAGAAGGCTTCGCCGATCCCTAATATAAAAGACAAGATGAGAGTTACGGCCAATATCCGGTTGTTCTTCATAGATCTTCTCCGAGAGATTTCAATCAGGTCACGTGAAAAAAATTCGGCCCCTTCCGCCAGGGTTCAATCTGACGATAAGGTTTCATCGGCTTGAACGAGAGCGCCTGACTTTTTCCTACGCGCCTGGCGCCATGCGCCCAAGGCTTCTCCAACCAGCTTGAAGATTGTCTGTCGATTCTGAGCGATCACTTTTGTCCACGCCCACCAACCCATCTGCGGAAAGTAAATCCCTCGAAAGAAGAAGCGCGCGATCAGATGCATGATCCGAGCTTCCACTGATTTGTGACTAATCGAGTCGAGCGCCTCGGTAATCCGCTCCGGGCTATAAGAAACTGACCACGCCTGAGCGACCTCGCGATGCACCTCGGGGATAGTCATTTTCAACGGCGTGTGCGCCATCTGAAAGGGCGCAAACTCCAGCCAGTGTTTGGGACGTGTCAGCCGCCCGGCGACCTCAAGCCGCTTGTAAAGTGGGGTCGCGGGGAAGGGGGTCAGCAAGCCGAAGACAGGCAACCCTGGCGGCCAACTCCGGATCTGCTCGAGCGTCCGCCCGGCCACTCCGGGCGTGTCGTTGTCCATGCCGAATATGAAGGATGTAATCGCATAGAGGTTGCGCTGGGCGAGCCGCTCAAGCACGGCCGCATACTCTTCCGGTTTATTAAAGCCCTTATTCACGTCGGCAAGGTTGACCGGGTCGATAGACTCCATGCCGATGAATATCCATCTGCCGCCTGAGGCCGCAATCAGGTCCACGAGTTCACTGTCGCGCAGCAGGTTGGCGCTGATCTGCCCAATCCAGGGTAACTGCGCGTCGGCGGCGATGATCGCCCGCAGCAGCGATTTCGTTCGCTTGATGTTGATGGCGAAGTTATCATCGACGAAAGAGACCGCAATCTTGCCCCCCTCGCTCCGGGCGCGCGCTTTTAGCCGCAGCATTTCGTCTACGACGCTTTCGTTTGAGCGAAAACGAATCGAGTCGCCAAAAAAGCCAGTGACGGTGCAAAATTCACACCCGTAAGGACAGCCGCGTCCCGACTCGATCGGGATTACGCGAAACGAATTCAAGTTTACTCCCATGCGATTAAGGATGGGACGCAGGAACCTGGGGACGAGATTGAACTGATCGAGGTCGAGTGTCTCCCAAGGGATCGACGGATAGGGCTGAAGACTCGGCTTGCGCTCCTTGCCCGTCGAATCCACTGGCTCATAGACTTCTTTGAGTTCTCCGCGCGCGGCATCCTCCACGATTTTGGGCCAGGTCTCATCAGCTTCCCCGAGCGCTACCGCGTCGGCATGGCGCGGACCGCCATTGCGGCCGAGCGCCTCGTCCGGCACCTCGGTCACGTGAGGCCCACCCATGACGACGGGCGTCCCGGCGGCGCGAATCGCGTCAGCCATCCGATAAGCCTTGGCGATCATGCGGGTCATAGCCCCGATACCGACGAGGCCGATCTGTTGCTCGCGCACGAACTGCGCAATGTCAACCTCGTCCATGGCTCGGGTGTTACCGTCAATCAGCAGCACCTCGTGGCCGGGGGGAGTAAGCGCTTCAAGCACGAACATCCAAAGATGCGGCATGTGATTGCGCGTGATACCGTTGTCTGGGTTGTAAAGTAAAATTTTCATCGCTCATTTCTCCAATCAGCAATCGCCGGTTGACTTGATAGAGGGTTATTTTCCTGTGGGGCAGGATGATTTACTCATCGAGAGATGAACTCCAGGGAAGGACGAAGACGCTCGCATTCCTTCTTGGGTAATTTAGTGAGAAGTCGGGTTTCGCTCAGGGTTGGGATCACTTCGCAGCGGTGCATCAGGAACATCCTTTGTTGGTCAAGTTGTACAAGCAAAAAGACGATGCATCGCACTGCCTGGTTCACGAAGAGATTCGACAGTACGAGCGCGATAACGAGGGGATCAGCAGTTCGATCCCGGCGTCGCGAGGTCGGTGCGCTAGAAATCAGCCATTAGAATGGTAACGGGAGCAGTGTATACTAGAAATGTGCGCTTGCATACAGAAGGAATCTCCGCGCGCGTTCGCTTAATTATCCTGTAGGACGTTTAGATCCGACGATTTTCTTTCGCGCCGGTCGTAAACGCATCATCAACCTACGATTGCCGAGCCGCGCGATGCGCAATCCCAGTTAAACTAACCCGATACAGGGTTTCACACAAACATTTGTAACGCCTCTTCAATCGGCGCCGTATGACGCTGACAAGAGGTCATCATTTTTAGGAATATCCACGTCGAAGAACTCAAGTCTGGAATCGATTAGGAGGAGACTCATGGACAAAAATAACAAGGGTCACTGTTCACGAAGGGAGTTTACAGCGGCTGCCGTATCCGCCGCGGCCTTTACCATCGTCCCGCGACACGTGCTGGGCGGGCCTGGATTCACGCCGCCGAGCGACAAGATTAACCTGGCCGTGATCGGCCTGGGACGCCAGGGAATGGCCGTGATGATGAATCTGTTGCAGCTCCCCGAGATTCAAGTGGTCTCCGTCTGCGACGTGAATCAGGGCAGTAAGGAGTACGCCGAATATGACTCCAACGCCATGCTCACCGCCGCCAGGCGGTTGCTGGGAACCGGGTTCGAGAATTGGGGGGAAGATTGGGCATCACCCGGCACGGTTCAACTTACGAAGAGCTTTTCGACCAGCCTGGGCATCGGCGGCCGCGAGCCCGCTAAGAAACTCGTCGAAGCGTACTACAGTTCGCGCAACGGGTCGGAATCTTACAAAGGCTGCGCCGCTTACATGGATTTCCGCGAGCTGTTGGAGAAACAGTCGGACCTGGACGCCGTTTACGTGGCCACTCCTGATCATTGGCACGCGCCGATTTCGATCACGGCCATGCGCAAAGGCAAGCATGTTTTATGTCAAAAGCCGATGGCGCACTCGATTGGCGAGGCGCGCCGCATGGCCGCGGTGGCTCGCGAGACGAAGGTCGCGACCGCGCTCCCAGTGAATAATCCCTACACCCCGGTCACCCAGACCATTTCGGAGTGGATCGCCGATGGCGCCATAGGCCGCGTACGCGAAGTTCATAATTGGTCCAGCCGCCCGTATTGGCCCCAGGGGGTTGATCGGCCGAAAGAGGCGCAGCCGGCTCCGCAAAATCTCAACTGGGATCTGTGGGTAGGCCCGGCGCCGATGCGCCCCTACAATAAAGCCTACCTTCCTTTTGTCTGGCGCGGCTGGTACGACTTCGGCTGCGGTTCATTTGGCGACATGGGCTGCTACAGTTTCGCCGGCGTGTTCAAAATTCTAGGTCTGACTCCGCCCACTGTGGTCGAGGCCTGTTCGGGCGAATCTTACGAGGAGACTTTTCCGCAGGCTTCAATCGTTCATCTGGACTTCCCTGCCCGCGACGGCCGTCCGGAGGTCCGCATGTCGTGGTATGACGGCGGATTGCACCCTCCCCATCCTGCGGGAATCACTGAAGAAGACGGGCGTCAGTTTAGGCATCGCCAGGAAGGCGTGATGTATGTAGGCGATAAAGGAATTCTGCTGGCCGGCTTTAATGGACAAAATCCGCGCGTTTACCCGCCGTCGCCGAAGTACGTGATTCCTCCGAGACAAGAGATTCGCCCGGAGGTTCGTAGTGATGCGGGCGCGCAACCAGCGCAAACTGCGCAATCCGCACATCCCGCGCAAGCCGCGCAATCCACGCAACCACCGCAAGCCGCGCAAGATGCGCAAGCCGCCCCGCCTCGTAACGCCTCGATCGATGCATGGATCGCCGCTTGCAAGGGAGGCCCGGCGGCGCTCACCAACTTCGAGATCCAGTCCCCTGTCACGGAAGCCTTCCTGCTCGGCTGTATGGCCCAGCGCTTACCAGGTGAGAAGCTGATTTGGGATACGGCCCAGGCGAAAGTGACCAACAACGAGAAGGCGAATGGCTTTGTAGACCCGCCCTACCGCAACGGGTACACCACATAATAGGAGATGAATATGGCTGTGATTTCGAGACGAGAGTTCTTCAAGAAAGTGGCGGCGGATACTGCGGTGGCCGGGTTCCTGGCCGCCGGTGTAGTAGAACTCCATGCCAATCCGCTCGGACTGCCGATCGGCAGTCAGACATATCCACACCGTGCGATGCTCAAACAGGATTTTCCCGGCTTGATGAAGCAACTGGCTGACCTGGGGGTTCAGCGGATCGAGCTTTGCTCACCGTTCGGTTACGCCGACTTCGCCGGACTGGCCAAAGGGGCCGAGGTCAAGAAAATCCTGGCCGATCACGGTCTCAAATGTGAGAGCGCGCATTTCAGCATGAAGGAGCTCAGGCAGACTCAAGAAGCGAGCATTGCCTGGGCCAAAGAGGTCGGCATCAAGCAGATGATTACAGCGACCCTGGGCGCGGGAAACAATCCGACAATGGATGATGTGAAGAGGGCAGCCGACGAATATAACAAGATCGCCGCAGTGGCGGCCAAGGCCGGCATCCAGCAGGGCCTGCACAACGAAGGCTTTGAGGTCTCGTCGGTCGACGGCAAGCGGACCTACGACATACTGATGGAATTGCTCGATCCGAAGCTGGTCAAATTCCAGTTCCAGATGTCCACGATCAGAAACGGCTTCGACGCCGCCGAGTACTTCATGAAGTACCCCGGGCGTTTCTTCTCGATGCACCTCCAGGACTGGAACGCGGAGACCAAGACCCTCGTGGCGGTAGGAAAGGGCAGCATCGACTGGAAGCGCGTTTTTACCGCGGCCAAGACCGGCGGCGTTAAGAACTACTTCGTCGAACAGAACATGGAATTAACGAAAGAGGGCGTCGCTTTTCTGAAGACGCTGAAAGTCTGATCATTCAGCTCGCCCTCGGTAGCGATCAAATATATGATCTGGAGACATTATGACCTCCATAATGCAACGCGCAATAGTCGTGATGTTTATTGTTCTTTCCTGGATGAGCCAGTCTGCGGCCCAGCAAAAGTATGATCTCCTTTTAAAGGGCGGCCATGTCATCGATCCCAAGAATAAGATAAGCGCCGTTCGTGATGTCGCCATTGCGAATGGAAAGGTCGCCGCCGTGGCGGCCAAAATCGATCCCGCCGAGGCTTTCAAGGTGGTGGACGTTTCGGGATATTACGTAACGCCCGGGCTCGTTGACATTCATGTTCACGTCTATGCGGGGACGGGCGAACGAGGTTCCTACGCCGGCGATAATAGCGTTTATCCCGACGGCTTCACTTTCCGGGCGGGAGTCACCACGGTCGCCGACGCCGGATGCGCGGGCTGGAGAAATTTCGATGACTTCAAGCAGCGTGTCATCGATCGTTCCAAAACCCGTGTGCTGGCGTTCATCAATATCGTCGGCAATGGCATGCGTGGCGGAAAGTTTGAGCAGGACCTGGCGGACATGGAAGCCAGGCCTACGGCTGAAATGGCGCTTCGCCATAAGGATTTGATCATAGGCGTCAAGACGGCCCACTACGCCGGCCCGGAATGGACGCCGGTTGAACACGCCGTCGAAGCAGGCGCGTTGGCG
>Ga0081455_10008039_pt1 | contig 11017 bp, 13 predicted proteins | sample TabmetS3T2R1_FD_70207 | JGI IMG/M metagenome (GOLD analysis project Ga0081455, IMG submission 70207) | Tabebuia heterophylla rhizosphere microbial communities from the University of Puerto Rico - S3T2R1 | ecosystem: Host-associated > Plants > Roots > Rhizosphere ... | reverse complement strand
CGGGGAGCCATTCTTCGTTAAGCCGCCGCAACTCGTCCAAGCTCACGCTCTCGCGCTTTCCGTCGCGGCCAAGATAGCTCAGATCGCGCCCGCCCGCTTCGCCGACGACGAGATAGCTCACACCGGCGGCGCGCGCTCGTGAATCGATCATCTGCACGCCCTGCGGCGGCAGCGCGATCAGATAGCGCGCTTGGTCTTCGGCGTAGAGGAATTGCGCGTCGGCGAGATCGCCTTGATAGCCAAGAGCGGCGCCCACATCCGACGACAGCGCCATTTCCGCGACGGCGCATGCAAGGCCGCCGTCGGAGAGATCATGCGCGGCGCGCACTGTGCCGTCGGCAATGAGCGCTCGTACGAAATCGCCGTTCTTCTTTTCGAGGGCGAGATCGACTTTCGGCGCGGCGCCGCCAAGTTTCATGTTCGCCGCATAGATGGATTGGCCCAGATGGCCGCTGGTCTCGCCGATCAGCACCAAGCTGTCGCCTGGTTTCAGCGCATCTGCGGTGGCGCGACGTTCGAGATTGTCGAGGATTCCAACGCCACCAATCGCCGGCGTTGGCAAGATGGCTTGGCCGTTGGTCTCATTGTAGAGCGAGACATTGCCGCTGATGACCGGAAACTCCAGCGTGCGGCAGGCTTCAGCAAGCCCATCGATGGCGCGCACAATCTGACCCATCACTTCCGGGCGCTGCGGATTGCCGAAATTGAGATTGTCGGTGACCGCGAGCGGGCGCGCGCCAACCGCCGTGAGGTTGCGCCACGCCTCGGCAACCGCCTGCTTGCCGCCCTCGAACGGATCGGCCTCGCAGTAGCGCGGCGTCACGTCGGTGGTGAGCGCCAGCGCCTTCGGACCATCGCCCACCCGCACCACCGCGGCGTCGCCGCCCGGCCGCTGCACGGTGTTGCCGAGAATGATGTGATCGTATTGCTCCCACACCCAGCGCTTGGAGCAGAGGTCAGGCGAGCCGATGAGTTTCTTGAGCGCTTCAGCGGTCGACATCGGCGGCACCACTTCAGCGGTCGCAATCACGGGCAGCTTGGGCGTGGCGACATGGGGTCGGTCATAGACCGGCGCCTCATCGCCGAGCTCCTTGATCGGCAGATCGACCATGGTCGCGCCGCCGTGCTGCACGATGAAGCGCTTGGTCGGCGTGGTCTTGCCGACCACCGCGAAGTCGAGGCCCCATTTGCGGAAGATCGCTTCAGCCTCCTCCTCCTTCTCGGGCTTGAGCACCATGAGCATGCGCTCCTGGCTCTCCGAGAGCATCATCTCGTAGGCGGTCATGCCGGTCTCGCGACACGGCACGCTGTCGAGATCGAGCGTGACGCCGAGGTCGCCCTTGGCGCCCATCTCGACCGCCGAGCAGGTGAGGCCTGCCGCGCCCATGTCCTGAATCGCGATCACGCAATCCTTCGCCATGATCTCCAGGCACGCTTCAAGCAGGAGCTTCTCCGAGAACGGATCACCGACCTGCACGGTCGGGCGCTTCTCCTCGGCATCCGCGCCGAACTCGGCCGACGCCATTGTGGCGCCATGGATGCCGTCGCGGCCGGTCTTGGAGCCGAGATAGACGATCGGCATGCCGACGCCGGAGGCAGCGGCATAGAAGATCTTGTCCTTCTCGGCGATGCCGACCGCCATGGCATTGACCAGGCAGTTGCCGTCGTAGCGGGTGTGGAAGCGCACCGAGCCGCCGACCGTGGGCACGCCGAAGGAATTGCCATAGCCGCCAATGCCCGCGACGACTCCCGCAACCAGGTGGCGCGTCTTGGGATGCGCCGGCGCGCCGAAAGAGAGCGCGTTGAGGCAGGCAATCGGCCGCGCCCCCATGGTGAAGACGTCGCGCAGGATGCCGCCGACGCCGGTCGCAGCGCCCTGATATGGCTCGATGTAGCTCGGATGGTTGTGGCTCTCCATCTTGAACACGCAGGCAAGCCCGTCGCCGATGTCGATCACGCCGGCATTCTCGCCCGGGCCCTGGATCACCCAGGGCGCCTTGGTGGGCAACGTACGCAGGTGGACCTTGGAGGACTTGTACGAGCAATGCTCGTTCCACATCGCCGAGAAGATGCCGAGCTCGGTGAAAGTCGGCGCGCGCGAGATCAGCGCGCGGATGCGCTCATATTCGTCGGGCTTGAGGCCATGGGCCTCGACCAGCGCCGGGGTGATGGTCGGTTGCTTGACGGGCTTCTTGCTTGCCATACGGGATTGCGGGATGGGCCTTGTGGACCCCCTTTTAGGCGAGACCTAAGGCCGGCGGAAAGGCCTAATTCACACGATATTTTGGGCAGGAGCGCCGTTTGTCCGGTCAGGCGCGCAGCGCCCGCTCGGCGGCCGCGATCCACTCGGCTTGCGTCTTGCGCACATATTTGGGCGAGCGCCGCATCTGGGTGAGGACATCGGCAAAGAGCCGCTTGGCCTCGGCGTCGCGGCCCGTCCGCTGCAGCAGCAACGCGTAGCGCACGCGCGCCTCCGCCCCCGGATAGTAGTCGGCGAGCGCCCGATATTCGTCGAGCGCCTCGGCCTCGCGCCCGCTCTCCTCGAGCCCGCGCGCGTAGAGGAGATGCCCGTCGGCCGACTGAAAGTGGGGCCAGCGCGCCCGCAGCGCGTCGAGCGTCGCGACCGCATCCTGCGGCCGCCGCAGGCCGAATTCCGCTTTCGCCTTGCCGAGCGCATAGTTGGGCTCGTCGCCCAGCGGGCGCGAGAGCACGTTCTCAAAGTGTACGCGCGCCTCCTCGAACTTGCCCAGCAGCAGACACTCCTCGGCGAGATCGACGCGGTTCGCGATGGTGTCGATGATCGCGAGATCGTCCGCGAGCTTGCGATAGTGCTTCTCGGGATCGAGCGTGTTGACGACGCGCTTGCGTGCCTTCTGGCCCTGCACGCTGCCGAACCACTCCGGCAACAGCTCGACCAGGACATAGGCCAGCGCCCCGACGCCCGGCAGCAGCAGGATGAGGTAGGCCCAGGGCGAGAAGCGCCCGGTCTTGGCGGCGTGGACAATAAGCGTGACGTCAATCAGAAGCAGGATAATCGCGAGCGGCATGGCAAGCTCCGCCATCGCCCTAGCACAGGCGCGCCTGCCCGCGGTGGTGGCAAAAGACCGTCTTCCACAGCTATGAAGAGCACCCGGAACCAGGCATCAGGGCGCCTGTTAGGCCGCTTGTTAGGCCCCCTAGGCGAGATGCTGCACGAGGCCGGCAAACAGGCCGCGGCCGTCGGTGCAGCCCATCGACCTTATTTGACGTTCTTGACCACCCATTCGTCGACCACGTGCGCGACCTCGAGATTGTTCTTCTCGATCATCACCATGTGCCCGTTGCCGCGGACGCCCTTGTCCTGCAACCGGATGTATTCGGTCTTGACGCCTGCCTGATTGAGATACTTGGCAGTGCAGTGATCGTAGGCCTGGTGATAGGAGGCTTCAGCCGCCATGATCATCACCGGGACGTTCTTGAGGTTGACCAGTTGGCGCGCGGGCGCCTTCTGCATCCAGCACACGAACAGGTCCGGGCCATCGGCCGCGGCGTCGCGCACGACCGCGATCTCGCTCGGCTCCTTGACCGGCGGATCGTAGGTGATCGGGACATCAGTCGGGCCCCACGCGCGCGCTTTGCCGGTGCCGATGATGGTTGCCTCGAACGGAGGCCCTGACGGCTCGATCGCGATGATCGCCTTGACCAGCGCCGGCCGCGCATCGGCGATCAGCCAACCGAACGCGCCCGATTGCGAATGCGTAAGCACGATCGCCGGACCGATCTTGTCGAGGAGGGCTGCACCGGCGTCCTGGTTGCTCCGCTGCGTCACTTCGGCCGAGATGACGGTCTCGACCTGGGTCGCGTAGAAGGCATCGAAGATTGGATCGCCCTTCTTGCCCTTGTTGGCGCCCTCGCCCGGCCATTGCGTGTGCTTCTTGGCTTGCGGCCAGGTGCCGGCGCTGGCAGTGGCGGTGAATTGGAACTCCTCATTCGCCGCCGTGAACATGCGGGTCGGCCCGTCGCCCGGATGCCAGGCTGAGCGGCCCCGCATCGGCTGGTCGATCATGTAGACGACATAGCCCTGCTCCACGAAATACTCGGCCCACCCCTTGCGCCCGTCAGGCGTGCCCATCCAGTTGGTCGCCGTTTGCCCGGCGCCGTGAATGAGAACCAGCGGATAGGGCCGGCGCACATCCTTCGGCGCCAGCACTTCCACATAGACCTGGCCCCGCATGATCTCCTTGCCGGGCTCGCCGACATATTTGCCGCCGACATAGAAATAGCCGCGCTTGGCGACTGCGGACTGGTCGACAGCCGGCACCGGCAGCTTGGGCGGCTCTGCCTGCGCGATCGTCGGCGCCGATACGACCGCCAACAAGAGCAAGCTCGAAGCTAGCCGTGCGCTGGTATTGATCATGATTCCCTCCCGTCTCTTCGTCTGCGTTTGGGCTGTGCACCCAAACGCTACACCGACTGACCATGCGGTTGAAAGGCTGCCGTGATCAGCTCAGCAGGTTTAAGGCTCTGTGGAATTCAAGCAGCGCTCGCCAGGTGCTGCACGAGACCGGCGAACAGGCCGCGGCCGTCGGTGCAGCCCATCGACGGCTCCACATGGTTCTCGGGATGCGGCATCATCCCGAGCACGTTGCCCTCGTCGTTGAGAATGCCGGCAATGGCGTTGGTGGCGCCATTGAGGTTCCATTCCGGGTCGAGAGTGCCGTCGGGCGCGGTGTAGCGGAAAATCACCCTGCCCTCGCCTTCGAGTCGCGCGATCGTCTTCTTGTCGGCGATGTAGTTGCCCTCGCCATGCGCGACCGGCACCCGGATCACCTGGCCGGCGTTATAGCCGCGCGTGAACGGCGTGTCGGAGCGCTCGACCCGCAGATGGACGTCGCGGCAGATGAACCTGAGCGCGCCATTGCGCATCAGCACACCCGGCAGGAGCCCGGATTCGCAGAGGATCTGGAAGCCGTTGCAGACCCCGAGCACGAGGCCACCGTTGGCCGCATGCGCACGCACCGCATCCATGATCGGCGCGCGCGCCGCGATCGCGCCGCAGCGCAAGTAGTCGCCATAGGAGAAGCCACCCGGAACGACCACGAGATCGGTGCCGGCCGGCAGCGCGTGCTCGGCATGCCAGATCATCGCGGGCTCGCGGTCGGAGACGAGCCGCAGCGTGCGCGCCATGTCGCGCTCGCGATTGATCCCAGGGAAGACAATGACGGCTGCTTTCATCAGAGGCCGAGCTCCTTCTCGGCCCAGCGCAGCACGCGCTCGCTGTTGAGGAAATCGAGCGCCAAGCGCTCAGCCACCTTGAGCTGCGCCTTGTCGGCGACGACGGTCGCGACCGCAACGTCGCACCTGTCGTTGAAGGCAATGGCGTGCGCGTGAACCGGCGTGGAATAGCGCATGTCGACCCGGTAGGGCCGGCTGCGTCCCTTCATCCAGCCGATCTTGATCTCGCTGCCGTCGGTGAGCCCGACCCACTTGTCGCTGTAGAGCTCGAGGTCGCCGACGCGGTCGAGTTCCGCGTCATCGGCGACGCCAGTCGCGCAATTGCAGAAGCCGATCTTGGCGCGCAAGTAGAGAGTGACATCGATGCTGCAGTCGGCGGCGCCGCAGCGGTAGGCCTTACCCAGGCCCCACTGATCGAGCGGGAACGGCCACTTCGCTTCGTTCCACACTGGGCGCGGCGCGCCCACGGTCGAGGCGTCGCCCGCGAGCAAGCCGGCGAGCCCGGCGCCGAGAGCAAAAACCAATAGTGCGGTGCGCAGCCTAGTCACGCCGGCGCCTCCGAAATTTCCAGGCGTCGTTCGATTCGATCTAGGCGATTTTCGTGGCGCACGAGAATTGCGTAGATGTTGGAGACATCCTGCTGAAGCGCGACCATGTGGGTCCGAAGCGCATTTAGTGCCGCTGTATGCTCACGTTGTCCGTCCTTCAGCCCGGCCATATCGGACTGAACTTGCTTCAGGACCTCATAAATCAGCTCTTGCGTCACTTCCACCATGGGGCCTCAATCCTCAACCCAGCACTTCCACATCATAGTTCTCGATCACCGTATTGGCGAGCAGCTTGTCGGCGGCGGCCTTGAGCGCGGCTTCGGCCTTCTTGCGATCCTTGCCCTTGAGCTCGATGTCGAACACCTTGCCCTGGCGCACGCTGGCAACGCCGGCAACGCCGAGCGACTTGAGCGCGCCCTCGATCGCCTTGCCCTGCGGGTCGAGGATGCCGGATTTGAGCGTCACGGTCACGCGGGCCTTCATTGCAACGAATGTCCTCGGTTCGGGTTCACGAATCCCTTCGGATCGAGGCGATTTTACGCGCCGCAGGGCCTAATGGACAGGGGCTGTGGCCTGTTCCAACAGCCGCCCACAGCCCGCGACACGCCCGCTCTCGCCGACGAGCCGCATGGCGGCCCAGAACGCCGCCGGCGTGCTGGAGACGACCGGCAGGCCGTGGCGGTCTTCGAGCGGCTTGGCGACCCCGAGCGTGCGCAGCCCCCCGCAGGAGATGAGGACGCCCTCGGCCCCATTCCCCTGCGCCACCGCCTCCGAGCTGAGCACAATGATGTCGGCCTCGCTCTTGCGGCTCGGACCGCCGAATTCGAGGATGTTGAAGCATGCGAGCGAGGCGGTCTCGATGCCGGCGGCCGCCAGCAATTCCTTCAGGCGTTCGTTCACCACATCGCTATAGGCGGTCGCGACCGCCACCCGCCGCGCGCCGACTTCCCGCAAGCCGTCGACGATCGCCTGGCTCATGGTCGAGACCGGAAGGGCGGTGCGCGCGCGCAGGTCTTCGAGCAGCCGGTCGTGCGCTTCGGGACCGCGGTAGAAGGTGAGCGAGGTGCCGATCACCATGATGGCGTCGACGCCTTTCGCCACCAGATGATCAGCCGCCGCCGGGATGGCATCGAACGCCGCCGCATAGCCTTCCGGCGTGAGCGAGCGCACCCCGACGCCGCGTGGCAGGAAGGTCATGCCGGGATACATCTGGTTGCCCTCGGGCGGGACCTTGTCCTCCGCGAACGGCACCACCAGCCCGATCGTCACGTCCTTGCGCATGTCGCGTTCCGCTCCTCACTCGATGCCGGCCGCGCCGGCCGCCTGCAGCACCTTGCCCCAGCGCACCACCTCCCTCTTGATGTAGTCGCCGAGTTGCTGCGGCGTGCTCACCACCGGCTCCCAGCCAAGGCGCGTGAAATGCGCTTTCGTGTCGGCCGACGTCATGATGTCGTTGAAGGCTCGGTTGAGCCTGCTCACGATCGGTGCCGGTGTTTGCGCCGGCGCAACGGCGGCAATCCAGGCGTTCGCTTCGTAATCCGCAATGCCCGCCTCTTGCATGGTCGGCATGTCGGGCATGGTGGCGATGCGCATGGCGGTCGTCACCGCGAGCGGGCGCAATCTGCCTTCGCGGATCAATCCATGCGCGCTGCCGCCGACATCGGCGAACATCACCTTGACGTGGCCCGCCACCACATCCTGCACCGCCGGCCCACCGCCGCGATAGCTGACGTTGCGGATGTCGATGCCGGCCAGCGTGCGGAACAGCTCGCCATTGACGTGATGCTGCGAGCCGACGCCGCCGGACGCGTAGTTCAGGCCCGGATTGGCCTTGGCGTAGCGCACGAGATCGGCGACCGAATGCACCGGCAGCGAGGGATGCACCACCAGCACGAACGGCACTTGCGCGACGAGCGCGATCGGCGCGAAGTCCTTGGTCGGATCGTAGGGGATGTTCTTGTAGAGGCTCACCGCAATCGCATAGGTCGAGCTCGTCCCCAGCAGCATGGTGTAGCCGTCAGGCGCAGCCTTGGCGACGAAGCCAGCGCCGAGCGTCGTGCCCGAGCCGGCGCGGTTCTCGACAACGAACGGCTGGCCGAGCCGCGCCTCCAGCCCCTTGGCGAAGAAGCGCGCCATGGCGTCGGTGCCGCCGCCGGCAGCATAGGGCACGACGAAACGGACGGGCTGGGTCGGATAGTCCTGCGCCGCGGCGCCGAAGACAGCGAGCGTCGCGACGGCTGTGATCATGAGCCGGAGCAAGGCTGTCCTCCCCCTGTCGGCATGCGTCAATGACAGCGACAGTCTAGAGACGCCAGTGGCCGGCACAAGCCGGCCACACCGTCGCAGGGAGCCCGTATGCGCGCCGATCATTCGCCGGAGATGCCCCCGAGACCTGTGTCGCGATAGATCTCCGCCAGGGGCAGCGAGATGCCGAGCGATCGCAGCCGCTTTTCGCCGAAGGCGTTGTCACGCGCGAAGACGACAACCTCGACGGCATCCTGCGCGATGACGACATAGTGGGTCAGCGATGCCAAGCTCGTGTAGGCGGCGCGCTTCCAGCGGAGGTCGCGATCCTCGGTGGACGGCGAGAGCACTTCGAAGGCCACGAGCGCGTCATCGCAGTCGCGGCCTCCCAGATCAAATGAGGCGCCCGTCCGGGGGAGAATGATAATGTCGGACTCGGGGCGGTTCGTTTCGGATACTCGCACGCCAAGTCCGGGCAGAACCTCCCAGGTTGCCGACAGCTCGCGCTCCCACCAGCGTCAGGGCAAAGAGTACGTTCTTGACAATCCACTGATGCAGCGCGCTCGGCGCGGCGTTCAAGATCGGCTCCCCGTCGATCAGCTCCCACCTCTCCTCGTCAGGGCGCCGGTCGGTGAACTCGTAGAATTCGTCGACCGTCATTGGGCCGGTTTTGATCGTGGGAATGCCCATGGACCGCACTCCAGCGCTCAGCCCTTCACCAGCACCGGCCCCGAGCCCTGCGGGCGCTCGCCCTCGTTCATGATGCCGAGCCGCTTGGCGACCTCGGTGTAGGCTTCGAGCAGGCCGCCCATGTCGCGGCGGAAGCGATCCTTGTCGAGCTTCTCGTTCGACTTGATGTCCCACAGCCGGCAAGAGTCAGGCGAGATCTCGTCGGCGACCACGATCCGCATCACCTCGTTCTCCCACAGCCGCCCGGTCTCCATCTTGAAGTCGACGAGGCGGATGCCGACGCCGAGGAAGACGCCGGAGAGGAAGTCGTTGACGCGGATCGCGAGCGCCATGATGTCGTCGATTTCCTGCGGGGTCGCCCAGCCGAAGGCGGTGATGTGCTCCTCCGACACCATCGGGTCGTTGAGCTGATCATTCTTGTAGTAGAACTCGATGATCGAGCGCGGCAGCTGGGTGCCCTCCTCGATGCCAAGCCGCTGCGCCAGCGAGCCAGCTGCGACGTTGCGCACCACCACCTCGAGCGGAATAATTTCCACCTCCCGGATAAGCTGCTCGCGCATGTTGAGCCGGCGGATGAAGTGCGTCGGCACGCCGATGTCGTTGAGATGCTGGAAGACGTATTCGGAAATCCGATTATTGAGGACGCCCTTGCCCTCGATCACCTGGTGCTTCTTGGCATTGTGTGCGGTCGCGTCGTCCTTGAAGTGCTGGATCAGCGTTCCCGGCTCGGGTCCCTCGTAAAGAACCTTGGCCTTGCCTTCGTAGATGCGGCGACGGCGATTCATGGGAGTGTACCGTGGTTTGTGAATGTCCATCTGCTGCCGTGGTTCAAGGTGAACGTTGAGTGCTTTCATCCGCGGCTGACGAACGCGGGGACGCGGTCGGCGTTGTTGGCGGTCGCGTCCATTGGTAGCAACCTAGCCGATCGAGCCCGGTAGCACAATCAAGACATCACGTTTCGTTTTCGGAGCCTTGACTTGCATCAACGGAACAGACAGGCGGTCCGCGCTCGCGCCCCATTGATTCGTGCGCGCGCACTCCTTATCACTTCGCTTACAACCACTTCGCCCGCGTGTGCGGCCCGCACGGCGCCACACTTGCGGCCACACTTGCGTTGTAATTTTGTCGTCTCCCATCTATGTCGTTAGCGAGCATGTCGTTAGCTAGCCAACCATCCGAGAGGTCACCATGACCACGTTCGACAAGCGCGAAGAAGGCTTCGAAAAGAAGTTTGCGCTCGACGAGGAGCAGAAGTTCAAGGCGAACGCCCGGCGCAACAAGCTCCTCGGGCTGTGGGCGGCCGAGAAGCTTGGTCTGACCGGCACCGCGGCCGATGCCTACGCCAAAGAAGTCGTCGCCGCCGACTTCGAGGAGGCCGGCGATGAGGACGTCTTCCGCAAGGTGCGTAAGGATTTCGACGCCAAGGGCGTCGCCGAGTCGGATCATCAGATCCGCCGCACCATGCAGGAGCTGATGGCAACAGCGGCTGCCCAGATCAAGTCTGGCACTTGAGAAGCACGCGGGGCGCACCATGGCTGACACGTTCACGCTGGCGCGCCGGCTCAAGGCCGGCGAGACCGTCTACACCGGCTGGTGCAGCCTGCCCTACCCGCTCCTGCCCGAAATCATTGCCCGCGAAGGATTTCCTGCGGTCACGCTCGACAGCCAGCACGGCCTGTGGGACACGGCTGCGATCGTCGCTGGCGTGGCCGCCGTGCGCCAGGGCGGTGCGGCGCCGATCGTGCGCGTCCCGGTCGGCGGCTTCGCGAACATCAGCCGGGCGCTCGACTTCGGCGCCGAAGGCATCATCGCGCCGATGATCAACACGGAAGCAGACGCACGCGCGCTCGCGAGCTTTGCCAAGTTTCCCCCGATCGGCGAGCGCAGCTGGGGACCGCATCGCGCCATGATGCTCGGCGGCTTTACGGATCAGCAGGTCTATCTCGCCGAGGCCAACAGCCTCATCGTGACGCTGGCGATGATCGAGACTCGCACCGCGCTCGCCAATATCGACGCGATTGCGGGGACGCCAGGCATCGACGGGCTGTTTCTCGGACCCTCCGATCTCTCCATCGCGCTCTCGAACGGCCGAACGCTCGACCCTTTGTCAAAGGATGTCGACGCCGAGATCGACCGCATCATCGCGGCCGCCAACAAGGCCGGCAAGATTCCAGGCGCCTATTGCCACAACGCCGAGCGCGCCACTGCGCTCGCCAAGCGCGGCATGCGCTTCATCGCGGTGGCGAGCGACATGATGTTCCTGCGCGCGGGCGCGGCCGCGCAGCTGAAGTTGCTCAAGAGTTAGCTGTCATCCCGGACGC
>Ga0081455_10008038_pt1 | contig 11020 bp, 11 predicted proteins | sample TabmetS3T2R1_FD_70207 | JGI IMG/M metagenome (GOLD analysis project Ga0081455, IMG submission 70207) | Tabebuia heterophylla rhizosphere microbial communities from the University of Puerto Rico - S3T2R1 | ecosystem: Host-associated > Plants > Roots > Rhizosphere ... | reverse complement strand
TCGAGGAAGAACTCGGCCAGCGCGCCGACCGCGGCGCCGCACGCGGCAGCCGCCGCGATCATCCACGGCACGCGCGACGACACCGAGCCGCGACGACGAGGAGCGGACAACATCATCGAGATACCTCCCTCGTGTGTTCTCGGCAGGAAACGGTACGCCTTTGCGGCGGACGGCCGCGGCCTGAGCGGCGCGCGGCCGAGGGAGCGCTAACCTCCGCGCCCGAATGCCCGAGCACCGCTACGACCCGCGCCAGATCGAGCCGAAATGGCAGAGGATCTGGGAAGACGAGCGCACCTGGGAGGTCCCGAACGACCTCGACGACGACGTGCCGCGCTCGTACGTGCTCGAGATGCTGCCGTACCCGTCCGGCGAGCCCCACATGGGGCACCTGAAGAACTATTCGGTCGGCGACGCGGTCGCCCACTTCCGCCGCCGCAACGGCATGCGCGTCCTGCATCCGATGGGCTACGACGCGTTCGGCCTGCCGGCCGAGAACAACGCGATCCAGACGGGCGAACACCCTCGCGAGGCGACGGAGAAGTCCATCGTCTCCTTCCGCGAGCAGTTCCGACGCTGGGGGATCTCCATCGACTGGTCCCGCGAGATCGGCACCCACGAGCCGAGCTACTACCGCTGGACGCAGTGGATCTTCCTGAAGCTCTACGAGCGCGGCCTGGCGCATCGCCACGAGGCGCCGGTGCACTGGTGCCCGAAGGACCAGACGGTCCTCGCCAACGAGCAGGTGAACGCGGACGGCACCTGTGAGCGGTGCGGAACCCTGGTCGAGCTTCGGCAGCTCGAGCAGTGGTTCTTCCGCATCACGGAGTACGCCCAGCGGCTGCTCGATGACTTCGAGCTGCTCGAGTCCTGGCCCGAGAACGTGATCACCATGCAGCGCAACTGGATCGGCCGCTCGGAGGGGGCCGAGGTGGTCTTCCGCTGCGAGGAGATGGACCTCGACTTCCCGGTCTTCACTACGCGTCCGGACACGCTCTTCGGCGCCACCTTCTTCGTGCTGGCGCCCGAGCACCCCGAGGCGGAGCGGCTCGCGGCGGGCACCGAGCACGAGGCGGCCGTGCGCGACTACGTCAACGAGTCGACCCGGATCACCGCGGAGGAGCGCGCCGACGAGGAGCGGCAGAAGACCGGCGTCCCGCTCGGCCGCGAGGTGGTCAATCCGGTGAACGGCGAGAGCATCCCGATGTTCGTCGCCGACTACGTGCTGATGGAGTACGGCACCGGCGCGATCATGGCCGTGCCCGCCCACGACGAGCGCGACTACGAGTTCGCCAAGGCGTACGACCTGCCCATCACGCGGGTTATTGAGGGGTCAGACCCCGAACAGTCCCGCGACGACGAGGGCCTGCCCTACAGCGGCGATGGGGAGATGATCAACTCCGGCCGCTTCGACGGCAAGCACAACCGCGAGGCCTACGACGAGATCGTCGAGTGGCTGGCGTCGGAGGACCGGGGGAAGCAGGCCGTCAACTACCGCCTGCGCGACTGGCTCGTCTCCCGCCAGCGCTACTGGGGCGCTCCGATCCCGATCGTCTATTGCGACGAGTGCGGGATGGTCCCGGTGCCCGAGGACCAGCTGCCGGTGCTGCTGCCGGACATCGAGGAGTACGCGCCGAAGGGGAAGAGCCCGCTGGCGGCGGCCGAGGACTGGGTGCACACGGAGTGTCCGAAGTGCGGTGGGGAGGCCCATCGCGAGACGGACACGATGGACACCTTCGTCGACTCCTCCTGGTATTTCCTCCGCTACCTCGACCCGAACAACGACGAGCAGCCCTGGGCTCCCGACGTGGCGGACTACTGGATGCCTGTGGATCAGTACATCGGCGGCGTCGAGCACGCGATCCTGCACCTGATGTACGCGCGCTTCTTCGTCAAGGCGCTGCATGACATGGACCTGCTCGAGGCGCGCGAGCCGTTCGCCAACCTGTTCACGCAGGGGATGATCACCCGGGACGGGGCGAAGATGTCCAAGTCCCGCGGCAACACGGTCAGTCCCGCCGAGTACACGGAGAAGTACGGCGCAGACGCGCTGCGGACCTACATCTGCTTCATGGCGCCGCCGATCAAGGGCGGCGACTGGACCGACGAGGGCGCCGAGGGGATCTTCCGCTTCCTGGCGCGGCTGTGGCGCCTCGGCCGGGAGGTGGCCTCACGGACCAAGGAGGTTGGTGCCCCCGCAGCCGGCGGCGGCGCCGCCGGCGAGGAGGCGCCGATTGATGGCGAAGTCAGGGAGCTCCTGGCCAAGGCCAACTGGGCGATCGACAAGGTGACCCGGGACATCGATCCCCGGTTCCAGTTCAACACCGCGATCTCGGCCGTGATGGAGCTGGTCAACGAGGTCTACCGGCTCAAGGACGGGCTGTACGACGATCCGACGGGCGCGGCCGCGGTCCGCTTCGCCACGTCCACCGCGGCCTCGCTGCTCTTCCCCTTCGCGCCCCACCTCTGCACCGAGGTCTACGAGTGGCTGGAGGGGGAGCGGGTCTGGGAGCAGCCCTGGCCCGAGGCCGATCCCGAGCTGCTCGAGCGCGACACCTACATGCTCGTCGTGCAGGTGAACGGCAAGCTGCGGGACCGCATCGAGGTCGCCTCGGACACGGAGGAGAGGAAGCTGGTCGAGCTCGCCAAGGAGAGCGAGAACGTCCGGCGCCATCTGGACGGCAAGCCGATCGTCAAGGAGATCGTCGTCCCGGGCCGCCTGGTCAACCTGGTCGTCGGCTGAGCGCAACGCGGCGTCTCCATCGCGCCGCCCGGGGTGTGCTAGAAAGCCCCCGTGCTGGTCAGGCGGCTCGAGGAGGCTCCGACGGAGGAGTGGCACCGGCTTCGCAATCGGATCCTCATGGATGCCGGGGAGCTGGGTTCCCGGAACATGTCGGTCACCTGGCTCGAGGTGCCCGAGGGGATCGACCAGGAGCTCCATTCCCACGAGGAGGCCGAGCAGGTCTACATCGTGGTCAGCGGAAGTGGCACGATGACCGTCGCCGGTGACACCCAGGAGGTCGCCCAGGGCGACCTGGTCCTGGTTCCGCCGGCCACCGATCACTCGATCGCCAACTCCGGCTCAGCCGACCTCTGCTGCGTGTCGGTGCAGTCACCGCCGGTCACCTCGTCCGAGGTCTTCGGGCGCTCCGGCGTGGGCGTCGCCTCTGAGTACGACGAGGAGGACTAGCTCCCCCTGACCCGGAAGCGGGTCGTAGCCCGGGGACAGGTCCAGGGAGTCTTCTTCCGGGACACCACCCGGCGACGGGCTGAATCCGCCGCGGTGGCGGGATGGGTCGCCAACCGAGCCGACGGCGCCGTCGAAGCGGTCTTCGAGGGCGATCCGGAGGCGGTCGATGCGCTCGTCGAGTTCTGCCGCCGCGGGCCGGGTCGTGCCGAGGTCACCTCGATGGAGGTCACCGAGGAGGAGCCGGAAGGGCTCTCCGGGTTCGAGGTCCGCTGATCTGACGCGGCTCGGTATCTGATCCGGCACGAAGCCGCCGCCTCCCGCGCGCGGCTCGCGGCGAGCTTCGCCTCGTGCCCGAACTGAGCCGCTCGCAGCTGCTCGTCTACGCGGTGATCGCCGTGGCCGTGGTCGTGATCGGCGCCCGCTGGATCCGCTCCAGCGGGTCGTCCTCCACGGGCGGCGCCGAGCTCAGCTTCGCGGCGGACTCCGCCCACGAGGCCGAGGGCACCAGAGACGTGGTGGTGCACGTCGCGGGTGCGGTCCGCCGGCCGGGCGTCTACAGGCTTCCCACGGGCTCGAGGGTGACCGACGCGGTCAGGCGGGCGGGTGGGTTCGCGCCGGGCGCGAATCAGGACGGGATCAACCTGGCCGCCCGGCTCAGCGACGGCCAGCAGGTCGTCGTGCTGGCGCGGGGGCCCGCGTCACCGAGTTCGGCCCCGGGCGACCACAGCGGCCCGATCAGCCTGGGCAGCGCGACGGTAGAGCAGCTCGACGAGATCGAGGGCATCGGGCCGGTGACCGCGCAGAAGATCATCGAGTTCCGGGACCAGCACGGCGGGCTCTCGTCGATCGATCAGCTCGACGAGGTCGACGGAATCGGCCCCGCCACCATGGAAACGCTCAGATCCGGCCTCCAGCCCTAGTGGCGCTCAGTGACCGAGCACCCGGTCCCACTCGATGCGGTGCGACCCCAGGATCTCCCTCTCGGGCTGCTGGTTACCGCGCGGAATGCTGCCCACGTGACCCTCGGCGGCATACATCTCGGCCCGTCGGGTCTCGAGTCGCACCTCCGCGCTGGTCCTCTCTCTGGTGCGGTGGGTCGCACCGCGGTCTGCGTGTTCGCGGTTCGAGCTCATCGCTCCTCCGTTCGACGATGATCGCGTTCAGTTCCGCGTACCACCTGACCACTGGGTGAAACGCGTGACCGGAGGGCGCGACTGGCCGCGGGAATGGCGGCTGGCCGCCCTGGCGGGGGCGACGGCCGGACTTGCCCTGGCGCCGCTTGCACCGCCCGATCCCTCGCCCACCGCTCTGGGGGCCGCGCCGATCGCGCTGATGACGCTCGCCGCACTGCGTCCAGGCGATCAGACCCACCGATATCCGGGGCTCGGCTGGCTCGGCATCGTCGCGCTGAGCGCGGCCCTCGCAGGGCTGTTGGTCGGCGGGGCCCGGCTCCACGCGATCGACGGGGGTGAGTTGAGGGCACGAGCCGGCGCGCACGTCTCGCTCAGCGGCTTCGTCGCAGCGGTGCCCCGTCGCGACCACGGCGAGGTCGATGTGCGCGTGGACTGCCCCGCCGGACGCGTCCTTGTGGTCGCTCCCGAGCCGGTCGGTGAGTTGCCGGTCGGCTCGAATGTGCGCGCCACCGGCGTCCTGCAGGAGCCGGAGCCGTGGCGAACGGCGTACCTGCGCCGCCAGGGCATCGCGATGACGCTGCGGACCGATCGGATCGACCGGGGGGAGGGGAGGCGGGGCGGCCTCAACGGCTGGATCGACGAGGTGCGCGTGCGCGCCGAGACGGCACTCGGGCGGGGAATGCCCGAGAGCGAGGAGGCGCTGGCCCGCGGATTCGTGCTCGGCCAGGACGACCGGATCGACGGCCGAACCCGTGACGACTTCCAGCGGTCCAACCTCACCCACCTGCTCGCGGTGAGTGGGGAGAACGTGATCCTCCTCGGCGTCCTCGCCTGGCCCCTGCTGGCGCTCATCGGCCTGCCGCTCCGTGCTCGCCTGGTCGGGACCCTCTGCCTGATCGCAATCTACGTGCCGGTCACCGGCGCCGGCCCGTCGATCCAGCGAGCCGGGGTGATGGGGGCCGCCGGCCTGATCGCGGCCCTGGCGGACCGTCCCCGCGCCCGTTGGTACGCCGTTCTCCTGGCGGCCGCAGCCACCCTGGCCGTCAACCCGAGGGCGGACGGGGACGTCGGCTGGCAGCTCAGCTTCGCCGCCGTGATCGGGATCATGCTCTGGGCGAGGCGGCTGGCGACCGCGCTGTCGGGGAAAGCAGAGCGCCGTTCCGCGCGCCATGCGCTGGCCGAGGCCGTTGCCGTGACCGTGTCGGCCACGGTGGCGACGGCGCCGCTGATGGCCGCCGAATTCGACCAGTTCTCGCCCGCCGCCCTTCCTGCAAACGTCCTGGCAGCTCCTGCGGTGGCGCCCGCGATGTGGCTCGGGATGCTGGCGGGCATCCTCGGCCAGGCGCCATTCCTGCCGGTGGAGCCCCTCAACTGGCTGAACTCGCTCTGCCTCGCCTACATCGCACAGGTCGCGCACTGGCTGGCGGCGCCGGACTGGGCGCTGCTGACCGTCCACCTCGGCTCGGTCTGGTCGGTCGGCGCCGCGTACGCCGCTCTGCTCGTCGGCATGGAACTCGTCCTGCGATGGGTGCAACGCCTGGCACTCCTGCGGCGGGACGGCCGGGGTTTCGCGAAGAGACCTCCCAAAATATGGTTTTCGCGAGCGAAGCGAGCGGGGTCTCTGAGCGGAATCCCCGGGCGGCCCGCCGTAGTGCTGCTCAGCGCGGTGCTGGGCGTCGCGTTGTGGTGGCCATTCGGCGGAAGCGCCGCGACGCCGCCGGCAAATGCCCTCGTCGTCCGCGTGCTCGATGTCGGCCAGGGCGACTCGATCCTGTTGCAGCCGCCGGGCGCACGACCGATCCTCGTCGACACCGGTCCGCCGGGCGACGGGGTCGAGGATCGCCTGCGGGAGCTCGGCGTCGATCGGCTCGCCGCGATCGTGATCACGCACGACCAGTCGGATCACGCGGGCGACCTCGGTGAGCTCCTCGAAACGGTATCCGTCGATCGGCTCGTCTACGGCCGCGACGATCCGCGCCTGCGCGGAGCGGCACTGGCCGCCGGCGCGGAGCCGTTGCGCCTCGCCGAAGGCGGCGAGCTCGATTCCGGGGCCCTGCAGCTCACGGCGCTCTGGCCTCCCAGGGAACTCCTGCACGACACGAGTGCGGACCCGAACCTGCTCTGCCTGGTCCTGGTCGCGCGCTGGCATCACTTCTCGATGCTGCTCACGGGCGATGCCGAGGCGGAGTCCGTGCCGATCGATTCCGGCCCGGTGGACGTGCTGAAGGTGGCGCATCACGGCTCCGAGGACGCAGGGCTGGAGCAGCTGCTCGGGCGCTCCAGCCCGAAGCTCGCCGTGATCTCCGTGGGTGCAGGGAATTCGTTCGGTCACCCCACCGGGTCCACCCTCCAGGAGCTTCGCGAGCACCGCGTGCCGGCCATGCGTACGGACCGGCAGGGAGAGATCGACATCGAGGCCGACGGTTCACATTGGACAGCGGGCGCAGGCGCGGGTTAGCCTGGATCGATGCGGCGGGCAGGACTCGTGCTGATCGTCGCCGTGCTCGCGCTCGGGCCCGGCGCGATGGTCGCCGGGGCGAAGAAGCACAAGAAGGGTCACGCCTGGGGCTCGAAGGTCACGCTCGCCCACCCTTCCGCCACCCGGTTCAGCGGCCATGTCGACTCCGGCCTCGCAGCCTGCCGAACCCACCGCCTGGTGAACGTCTTCTACACCGATCCGGGCAGCGCCACGACCACCCTGCTCTCCGTCCAGCGCACGGACGGCAAGGGCCGCTACGAGGTCAACCTCCCGCAGGCCGCCTTTCAGGGCGCCTACCAGGCGCAGTTGGTAAAGCAGAGGATCCGGGCGCACAAGGCGCCGCAGACCTGCAGGGGAGCGGTGAGCGGCGTTCGCGCCCTCTAGCGCCGGACGCCCCGGCCCTTATCGGCACCTGCCCCTAGACTCGGCGAGCGTGCCAGAGATGAAGCCCGCCTACCTGATCGCCGGCGACGACGAGGCGAAGATCGCCCGGGCGCGCGGCCGGCTGCGCGACCGAGCGGAACGCGAGGGCGGGCCCGGTGCCCTCGAGGTCTTCGAGGCCGGTGAGGGGCGCCGCTCACCCGACGTCGACGCAGTGGTGGGCTCGCTCGCGGCGATCTCGCTGATCGGTTCACGCCGTTATCTGCTGATCGATGGGATCGAGGGGTGGGGCAAGGCCGACGCCGAGCGCGCCGTCCAGGCGCTCGGACAGGTACCGCCCGAGACGACGCTCGCCCTGGTCGCCCACGGCAAGGCGCCGGCTGGAATCGCCAAGGCGGTGGAGAAGGCCGGGGGAGAGCTGCTCACCTTCGAGCTCCCCAGGGCGCGCGATCTGCCGAAGCAGCTGGTCGCGGATGCTCGCGAGCTCGGATTCGAGCTCGAGCCGGCCGCGGCACGCCTGCTGGTGGAGCGGCTCGGCCCGAGGCCCGTTCGCCTTCGCACCGAGCTCGAGCGTCTCGCGCTCTGGGCGGGCGACGGCGGCAGCGTGGACGCCGGCGATCTCGACTCGATGATCTCCGACACCTCCGAGGAGGCGATCTGGAGCCTGGCCGACGCCATCGTCGAGGGCGACGAGGCCGAGACATTGCGCGTCGCGGAGCGGCTGGTCGCACAGGGCGAGGCCCTTCCCCGCATCGTCTACTCGCTCGCCCCCCGGCTTCGCCAGGCGCTGAAGGCCGCCAACGAGCTGGAGGCCGGGCGTACGGCGAGCGAGGTGGCCAAGGGCCTCTCGATGCACCCTTACGCGGCCAAGATGCTCGTCTCGAAGGTCAAGGGTCGCTCCCCGGAGGACCTCGACGCTTCGATCCGCGCCCTCGCCGACCTCGAGCTCTGGTCTCGCGGGGGATCGGACTATCCCGAAGGGGTCGCCTTCACGATCACGTTGCGCCGGGCGATCGGGCTGGAGGCCGACGACACCGAGCCGCTCGCTTGGGCTCTCTAGCTCTGACTCTGCGTCGGCGGGCCGGCGATGCTCGCCGCACGGGACTTCTTGCGCGCGCCGGTGTTGCGATGCAGCGCGCCCCTCTGCACGGCCTTGTCGATGCGCGAGATGAGCGCCTTGTGCTCCGACGCCACCGCGTTCGCGTCGCCCGACTGGACGGCGGCCTCGAGGCGACGGAAGTGGGTCTTCACGGAGCTCCGAAAGCGCAGGTTCTCGAGGCGCTCTCGCTCTGAGCGCGCAATCCGCTTCTTCTGTGAGGCGATGTTGGCCATGAAAAGACCCCCGTCGGGGGCGGCGAAGAGAATAGAGCAATGACCGAGAGGGGCGACAGGGAGGGGGGATCGATGCCGGGTGAGCCCCCGGTCCCCCCGGAGCCGTTCGATCCGTCGACGCGGGAGTTCTCCGCGGTCGGCGAATCCCGGGACGAGCGTGAGGCCGAGGGGATCGAGCAGCGCCACGAGGCGGTCTCGATGGACACCTCCACCTTCATGGCGATCCCTGCCCCGACGCCGACCACGCCCTTCGTCCCACCGGAGTTCGACGAGCGCCAGGGCCGCCTCGGCCGCTCGACCGCGTTCTTCTCGATCGCAACCGCCTTCTCGCGGGTTGCCGGCCTGGTGCGCGAGATCGTCGCGGCAAGCTACTTCGGCATCAGGGGGCCGATGTCGGCCTTCACGATCGCCTTCCAGGTCCCCAACCTGGTCCGCTCGCTGTTCGCGGACGCCGCCATCCAGGCCGCGTTCGTCCCCGTCTTCACCGAGGAGCTGGAGAAGGGCAACAAGCGGGAGGCATTCCGGCTCGCCACGACCCTGATCTACATGGTCACGCTCGCGCTCGGAGCGCTGACCGCTCTCTTCGTGATCGCGGCCCCGGTGATCGTCCCCATCTTCGCGCCGGGTTTCAGCGGGGAGATCCTCGACCTCACCGTCACGCTCTCCCAGATCCTCTTCCCGATCCTGATCCTGCTCGGGGCGACCGGGATGGTGGTGGGGGTCCTGAACAGCTACGACCGGTTCGCCGCCTTCGCGATCTCACCGTTCTTCTGGAACGTGGTGATCATCGCTGTCCTGGTCCTGCTCGAGCCGGCCTTCGAGGGCGACGACCGGATCTACGCCTACGCGATCGGGGTCCTGGTCGGGACGGTGGTCCAGCTTGCGATCCCCGCCTGGGACCTGCGGAACACGCCGTTCCGGCTGACGCGCGACTTCAACTGGCGAATTCCCGAGGTCAAGAAAGTCCTGCTGTTGATGCTGCCGGTGACGCTCAGCCTCGGGTTGATCAACTTCGACCTGCTCCTCAACAGCATCGTCGGAACGCTCGTGTCGGAGGAGGCTCCGGCGGCGATCGACAAGGCGTTCCGCATCTACATGCTGCCGCAGGGGATCTTCTCGGTGGCCGTCGCGACGGTGACCTTCCCGACGCTGGCCCGCTTCGCGGCCCGTCAGGAGTGGGTGAACCTGCGGTCGACGATGTCGAACGGGATGCGGCAGATCCTGCTGCTGCTGATTCCGGCGGCCGCCGCGATCCTGGTGCTGTCCGTGCCGATGACCCGGCTCGTCTACCAGCGCGGCGAGTTCGACGCGCACCAGACCCATCTCGTCGCGCAGGCGCTCTTCTGGTTCGCCTTCTCGCTGCCGTTCAACGGGCTCTATCTGATGCTGACGCGGACATTCTTCAGCCTGCAGCGTCCGTGGATCCCGACAGTGGTGGCGGGCTCGAACCTGGTGGTGGACATCATCTTCTCGTTCACCTTCTACTCGCCGTTTGGCATCGGCGGCGTGGTGGCGGCGACGGTGATCGCCACGATCTCGAGCGTGGTGGCGGAGGTGGTGATCCTGAGACGCCAGCTCGAGGGCCTGGAGCTGGCGCGCCTGATGTCTACGGCTGCCCGCGTCCTCGCTGCGGCCGCGCTGCTCGCCGGGGTGAGCTATCTCGTCTGGTACGGGCTCGACGACGCGCTGGGCAGGGGCACCATCGCCCAGCTCATCTCACTCGGCGTCGCGCTCGCAGCGGGCTTCGCCGCTTACTTCGGCGCCGTTCTCGCGCTGCGCGTCCCCGAAGCCGGCCAGATCACGCGCCTGCTCCGCCGCATCTAGGCGGGCTTCGGGTCGCCGACCCAGTAGCGCGGGCCCGGCCCGCCGCTCGCCGCCCGGTCGTTCGGATTGGCCAGCTTGCACCGGTCGAGCGAGAGGCAGCCGCACCCGATGCACTCGGTCAGCCCCGCGCGCAGTCGCTCGAGCTCAGCGATCCGCTCGTCGATCCGGCCCGTCCAGCCGGCGGACAGCTTCGACCAGTCGCTGCGGTTAGGCGCGCGGTCGGGAGGGAGCTTCGAGAGCTCCTCGCCGATCTCACTGAGCGTGAGCCCGATTCGCTGCGCAAAGACGATGAAGGCGATCCGTCTCAGCACGGAGCGGGGGTAGCGGCGGTGGCCGGATCCGGCTCGCTCAGAGGAGATCAGGTCGCGGTCCTCGTAGAAGCGAAGTGCCGAGGCGGCGACGCCGCTGCGCTTCGCCACCTCGCTGATCGTCAACAGGTCGGCCATACCGACAGGGAAGCAGCTGTGAGCCTTGACTTCAAGCTCACTTGAACTTGTAGCTTGATGCCCAACCCACTGACGAGGGAGTCGCCATGTCCGACGAGAAATCAGCCAGCGAGAGGATCACCGACGAGGTCACGTCCTGGCCCGGAGTCGAGGCCGGCTACGGCAAGCGGGGCGAGTGGGGCTTCCGGGTGAACGGCCACGAGGTCGGCCATCTGCACGGTGATCACGGCGCTCACTT
>Ga0081455_10008037_pt1 | contig 11021 bp, 12 predicted proteins | sample TabmetS3T2R1_FD_70207 | JGI IMG/M metagenome (GOLD analysis project Ga0081455, IMG submission 70207) | Tabebuia heterophylla rhizosphere microbial communities from the University of Puerto Rico - S3T2R1 | ecosystem: Host-associated > Plants > Roots > Rhizosphere ... | reverse complement strand
CGCTTCTTCGGCGACCAAGCCGCAGTGGCCGTCTTCGTGATAGTGGCTGTAGGCGAAGCCGTCGCCCGGGAACAGCACGCGCTCGCGCGTCTCGAAACCCCACCAGGTCGTGCGCAAGTCGCGGATGACCGGCTCGACCGCCATCAGGCTCCGGCCGCCGAGGTCGATCTCGTCACCCTCGTTCATCCATCGCATGCGATGTTCGTATTGCGGGAACGCCAGGTGATAGTCGCTCACATCACCGCATAGCAGCGCGTCGGGAAAGGTCCTGAGCACGCGTCCAAGGCCTCCACAGTGTGGCGTCTCCTGGTGAGTGACGAACAGGTATTTGAGCGGCGCGACGCCACGCGCGAACAGCTCGTTCATGTGCCGCTCGATGACCGGGAAATCCTTGGGATGCCCGGTCTCGACCAAGCACGAGGCGGTTTCGCCGGCGATCAGGAAGGCGGCGTTGTAGCCGTGATAGACCTTGCCCTTGTGGCGCTGCGCCAGGCAGTCGCCGATCCAGAACACGCCGGGCGCGATCTCGCGGGGCATTCTGTTGGTGCTGGCTACCGTCACGGATCACCTTTCCTCGTCGCGGGAGACGTAGCGCGACACCGCCACGCTGCTGTCGCAGGCTTTGAGAACGTCGTCGAGCATCTGATAGTGGCGCGCCACAACCTTGCGGCCGTGCAGAATGCAGCCGTAGCCGGGCGCGATGGTTTCAACGTCGTACTTGTCGAACACGTCGCCGATACCGCGCCGCATCGATTCGGTCGGCGCTCCTTCCAGCCACCAGTAGCGTGTGTTCAGCAGGAACGACCGCACGTCGCGCAGCGACGTCGCATCGTCGTCCGCCTCGGTGACGATCCAGGACCCCTCCTGGCTGGTGCGCCAAACGTGGGTGAACATATCGGACGAGAACAGCGTCCGCGTTGCGCGGTCGTATAGCCAGCGCGTGGCGATCAGGCGGATCGGCGCCTGCATGACGTCGATCGACCGTCCCTGCTTTCCGAGCTGGATCGTGTCCGACCGGGTCACGGCGACGACCTTCATCGATCCCAGGATGTCCCGGCCGTCCACCTTTGCGCCGAAGTCGAACCACAGCGCGGCATCGATGTTGCTGGTGTAGCACTGCTCGACGTTGAAGTGCCCGGCGAAGCTCTCGACATTGTTGATCGACATGAACTCGTTGAGCCGCAGCGGGAACAGCGACAGCGGCAGCCCCGGCGCGATCAGCGATTCGATCTGGCTCCGGATCGCCCGTTCGTCCTTGCCGAAGCCGGTGTCGATCAGCATCGCGGCGTCGCTCTGCGTCAGCAGGTAGCTGTTCGCCACCGAAAAGCCGCGCGCGCTGGCCGGATAGGAGCTGACCCGGCCGTCGAGAGCAAAAGGGTGTTGCAGGGCGTAGAGCTTGCCTGCGGCGAGCTCCGCGATCCCGCGCGCTGCGCCGTCCTTTTGGCGCGCTTCCCGTGGCGAGTGCTGCATCAATGTCGACACGATGGCCAGACTATCGGGCCTCACCGGTGAAGGGAACAGGGTTTGCTCCCCGCCCGCGCGAGTTCCGGCAAGAAGCAATCGAGGCACGCCCTAATCGGCGATCACGGCGATGGCGTTGATCTCGATGAGATAGTCGGGCGACGTCATCTTGCAGATCTCGACCATGGTGGAGGCCGGCGCCGGCGGCTTGAAATATTCGCGCCGCACTTTGTGGATCGCGTCGAAGTGCTCCATGTTGCGCACGTAGACGTCGACCCGGCAGATGTCGTCCATGCCGCCGCCGGCCTCCTCGACCGCCGCCTTGAGATTCTCGCAGACCTGACGCGTCTGCGCTTCGATGTCGCCGATGCCGGCGATGCTGCCGTCGGCGCGCCGCGCGGTCATGCCGGAGATGAAGACCATCCGGCCGCGCGCCTCGATCATCGTGGCGTGGGAAAAGTGGCCTGACGGCTGGCGGATCTTCGATGAGGTAATCTGCTTCTTCGGCATGCCTTTCTCCTCCTGCGCTGTTCACGATGCGCGGCTTTTGATTTCGACGAGGACGTTGCGATACTGCCAGGTGCTGCAGTTGAGCAGCTCATGGGGAATGCCAGGCTCGCGCCAGATCACCTCGCCCGGCTTCTCGTGCGTCTCACGCACGCGGCCGTCGTCGAAGGTCATCTCGTTCTTGCCTTCGGTGAGTGGCACGATCAGGTATGGCAGCAGATGTTGGTGCCACGGCTGGCGCTGCCCGGGATCGAGCGTCACGCTCCACACCCGCACGTGTTCGTTCTCGAACAGGATCTTGTCGCCGATCGGCCCCAGCTTGCGGGTGGTCGCGGTCTCGGTTGCCATGATCGATCTCCTATCGGCTGCTGCAGGCCTCGGCGTGGGCAACCTGCTGTCGGTAGAGCTCCTCCGCGTCCGCCGCTCGCATCGACGCGATCGCGGCGATATGGTCGTCGGGCCGGACCAGGATCAAGGTATCGCGCGGACAGCCCACGAGCCGGCGGAAGCGATCGCCGACGTCGAACAGCGAGCGATCGCGCAACCCGCCGTCGAGCGGGGCATCGCGGTGCGACACGACGAGGTGCCGAAGGCCGGCACCGTCGGCGGGAATGGCGGGACGCCGCCGCACGTCGGTGAAATAGAGCGCGACGAAGCTGTCGTCGACGAGGTCGTGCAGGCGAACGGGACGGCCATCGGGCCCGTGCAGGAGCGCGTCGGGAATGCGGTCGCCGACGCGGAACGGCCCGCGGTCGGTCTTGACCATGGACCAGTCGCCGGCGTCGTCGACGCCGAGCCGCACCCCCAGCATGGTCCGCGTCGCGGCGTTGGCCCAGGCCGTGCCCGACATCGCCTTCACCGCGGCGGCCTCGCCCGCCATGTACTTGCGCGCCGCTTCCGCCATTTCGCCGGAGCCTTCGGCGGCCACCGGCCGCTGCTCGCGCGCGTAGCCGTCGAGCAGGCCATCGCCCGCCCATCCCCGCGCCACCCAGGCGAGCCGCCACGGCAGGCTGATGGCGTCGAGAATTCCGGTATTGAGGCCGAGCGCCCACATCGGCGTGATCAGATGCGCGGCATCGCCCATGAGAAAAACGCGATCGCGCCGCCACTCGTTCGCGACCCGATGGTGGATGCGGTACACGATGGTGTTGAGGATCTCCATCTCGTCGACGGGCCCGATGAAGCGAATGACCTTGGCGCGGAACTCTGCCGTCGTCGGCTCGGGCACGCCGGGGCCGAGCGGATAGAGAAAGCGCCAGCAGTGCGGCTGGCGCACCAGGATCATCCATTCCTGCGGGTCGGCGAAATAGGCGAGATAGGGATAGTCGCGCGGATTGGCCACGTCGAGATCGACCTTGACGTCGACCAGGAGGCAGCGGACGTCGGACGACTCGCCTTCGACCGCGACGCCGAGTTGCGCCCGTACCGTGCTACGCCCGCCGTCGCAGGCGAGAAGATAGGAGCCTTCGACCTCGCGCGGCCCTGCGGGAGTCTCGAAGCTCGCGACCACGCCGTCGGGCAGCTGCCGAAACGCGGTCAGGCGATGCTGCAGGTGCAGCGCGCCGGGCCGGCGGGCGTCGATGGCCGCGCGCAGGATCGGCTCGAGGTGATGCTGCGGCATGTTGATGACAAAGGGATAGCGCGTGTCCTCGCTGAGCAGCGCCGTCTGCACCGAGGGCCGCGCGGTGTTGGTGGCGCGCTCGACGTCGCCGATCTCGTCGACCCGCAGCGCCTTGGCCAGCACATCGTCGGCGACCCCGTAGCGGCGGAACGCCTCGAGCGTTCGCGTCAAGATCGTGCCCGCCTTGGTGTCGCGCGAGAGCTCCGCATCGTCCTCGAACAGCAGGAACGGCAGGCGGTAGAAGTCGAGCCCGAGCGCGGTGGTGAGGCCGACCGGTCCCGCGCCGACGACGATGATGGGTTTCATGCCGTCGCTCATCGCCCGCCCGCCTCGCTCTCGGCCTCTTGTGCGGGATAGGCGAAGTCCCGGCTGATGATCGAAGCGGTCATGGTCGCCTGGTCGGACAACAGGAAGAGGAGCGCCCCGACCACATCCTCCGGCTGCCCGACGCCGACCGAGGCGCGCCAGCGCGCGTCGTCGGCGCCGGCATTGGCCTCGCGATATTGCGGCGTGTCGATCACGCCCGGTGCGACGAGATTGAAGCGCACGCGATGCGGCGCGATCTCCTTGGCCGCGCTCTTGGCGAACGCGATCAACGCGGCCTTGCTCGCGGCATAGGCCGAGGCGCCGGGCCAACCCTGCTGCGCCAGCCCCGAGGTGAAGGCGACGATGCTTCCCGACCTGCGCGCGATCATGCCGGGAACCACCGCCTGGTAGCACCACACGACCCCGTCGAGATTGACCCGCAGCACGCGCTGCCACGCCGCCGGCGCCATCTCGTGCACGGGCGAGCGCGGCTGGATCGCCGCCGCGCAGACGAGGCCGTCGATACGGCCGAAGGCGCGCTCGACCTCGCCCAGAACCGCGAGCACCGCAGCGCGGTCGGCGACGTCGAGGCGCCGCGTGGAAATTCCGGGCACATCCAACAGCGCGGCCAGCGCCGCCGCGTCGACGTCGCAGACCACGACGCGGGCGCCGGCCTGCGCGGCGGCGCAAGCCAGCGCGCGGCCGATGCCGTTGGCGCCGCCGGTCACCACGATCACGTCGCCCTCGGCCTCGAAGCGCGCGCGCATGGCTCAGGCCCCTCTTGCCGCGCGCAGCGCGGATTCGAAATCGGCAACGCCGACGCGCGCGGCGGTGGCGGCGAGACTGCGCATGGTCGGCGCATCGAGGCGGCACACGCCTTCGCTCGCCTGCCGCGTCGCCCAGACGAGCTCACCCGGGGCATAGACGCGATCGATGCCGGGAGCTCGCTTCGAGCGGCTCACCCGCGCGGCCTGCTCGCGCACCCGCTCGGCGAACCCTTCCGCGACCGGGAAGTGCCCGGCATGGATCGCCAGGAAGAAATGCGCGCAGCGATAGGGGTCGGCGGGATCGCCGTAGAGCGGACGGACCTCGGCGCCGACCGAGCCGCCGGACAGGCCGCCGCAGAGCAGATCGATGACGAAGGCGAGGCCGAAGCCTTTCGGGCCGGCGGCCGGCAACAGCATGCCCTTGATCGCCGCGGCGGGATCGGTGGTCGGCCGCGCGTCCGCGTCGACCGCCCAGCTCTCGGGAATGCGCTCGCCGGCCGCCGCGGCGAGACGGATCTTGCCCATGGCGGTCGCGCTCAGCGCCATGTCGGCTTCGACCGGAAAGGCCCCAGCCGAAGGGAGCGCGACGGCGATGGGATTGTTGCCGACCAGCGCCTCGGCGCCGCCCGGGGCCGGCATCAGCGGACGCGTGTTCGACAGCACGATGCCGACGCAGTTCTGCTCGGCCATCATGCGGGCGTAGCGTCCGGCGGTGCCGAAATGAAAGCCGTTGCGCACGGCGACCGCCGCGAGCCCGGTCTCGCGCGCCCGCGCCACCGCCAGCGCGACGGCCTGGCGCGCGGTCAACTGGCCGAGCGCGTTGCCGGCGTCGATCACGATCGCGCTGCCGCGGTCGCTGACGACCTCGCCGGCGCTGCGCCGCGACACCGAGCCCGCGAGGATGCGATCGACATACATCGGGAGCAGCATCACCCCGTGCGATGCAATGCCTTCGAGGTCGGCGGCGACCAGGTCCGTCGCCACCACTTGCGCGTCCGCCGCCGCGATGCCGGCAGCCGCGAGAATGTCGGCGACCGCCGAGGTCAACCGCTGCGCGTCGATCGCAACGGCCTCACTGGCGGCCGAAGGGGCCGGCATCAGCGGGCGTCCTCGTCGTTGGAGTACCAGGACGGGCGCTCCGGGGAATGCGGGCCGTCGTAGACCTCGAGCACGATCGTCTCCTCGTGCGCCAAGGTCGGTCCGTGCACGTTGCCCTTCGGATTCCAGTAGAACGACCCGGCGGTGAGCGTCACGCCCGTGCGCGTGTATTCGTACTTGCCCTTGAGGCAGTACATGAACTGGTTCGACGCGTGCAGGTGCGGCTGCGGGATGCTGGCGCCCTTGTCGAACTTGATCAGCGCGATCGACGCTCCGCCCTGCTCGTCGCGCCAGAGCATCTTTTCCGAGACGCCCGGCAGCGACTTCTTCCGCCACGGCATATCGTTGCTCTGCAGCAGCACCTCGTCGAGGCTCGGCATGCCGGCGGGCATCGGCGCTGCGATCTTTTGCTCGGTCATTGCGATCTCCGTTTTGTTGTCGTTGCGCTGGCTCAACGCACGCCCGGCGGCCCGTGGCGTCGCGTCGCGCTCTGGATCTGCATCAATCGGCTCTTGAGGCTGTCGATGTGCTCGCGCATGGCGGCGGCGGCGCGCTCGCCGTCGTGCCTGGCGATGGCCTCGGCGATCGCGGCGTGCTGGCGGGTCGTGGCCTGCACGTCCATGGTCTGCCAGAGGTGCAGATACCAGTAGCGGATCGAGCGCTCGTGCAGCTGCTGGGCGAAATCGCGCAGCACGGAATTCCCGGAATGCTCGGCGAGCTTGCGATGGAATGCGCGGTCGCAGGCGATGAACTCGTCGATGCCCGGCCCGTTCTTGAGATGCCTGGTGGCGTTGGCGAGGGCGAGCAGCTCCTTGCCGTTATCGGCGGACACGCGGCCCGCCGCCGCCTTGGCGAGCTCGGCCTCGACCGCCGCGCGTGATTCAAGGATTTTGATGATCTCCGAGATGCTGTCGGGCAGGACGACGACGCCCTTGCGCGGCATGATCTCGACCAGGCCTTCGAGCTCGAGCCGCTGCAGCGCCTGATGCACGGGCGTGCGGCCGACGTGGAGAAGGCCCGATATGGCGGCCTCGTTGAGATACTGGCCGGGCAGGAAATAGAGCGTGATGATCTTCTCCTTGATCTCCTCGTAGGCCTTGGCGACCAGAGAGTTGGGCTTGGCCTGCGCCCTGCCCACGGGTTTTTCGGCGGCCGCGGCGCTGGCACGCGCGGACGCGATCCTCGGCGCCGCCACCTGCCGTCCTCGTGCGTGTCTCGCCATGTGAGTCCCGTCGTTTCCTTGTCCGTCAGTGTCGCGCCGGCGCGGGCGGCAGCCACGACGCCATCATGCGCTCGCCCATGCCCACCAGCGCGTAGGCCAGTATTCCGAGCGCCGCCAAGGCGAACAGGGCGGCGAAAGCCAGCGGCGTGTCGAGCTGCGAGGTGGCGCTCAGGAGGAGAAAGCCGAGCCCCTCGCTCGAGCCGACGAATTCCCCGATCACCGCGCCGATGACCGCGAGCGTGATGGCGACCTTGGCGCCGGTGACGATGAACGGAAGCGCGGCGGGAAGCTGCACCTTGAGGAAGACCTGCAGCGGCGACGCATTCAAGCTGTGCGCCAGCTCCAGGAGCTCCTTCGGCGTGGAACGCAGCCCGGCAGCGGTGTCGACGATGATGGGGAAGAAGGCGACCAGCCAGACGATCGCCAGCTTGGATTCGAGGCCGGTGCCGAGCCATACCAGGATCATCGGAGCCAACGCCACTTTCGGCACCGACTGCAGCGCGATCAGCAGCGGATAGAACATCAGGTTGAGCGGCCGCGAGTTGGCGACTGCGACCGCAAGCGGCAGGCCGACCACCAGCGCCAGCAGGAAGCCGTAGAGTGTCTCCTTGAACGTGATCCAGCCTTCGCTGAGGAGGAGGTCGCCGCGCAGGACGAACGAGCGCAGCACCTTGTCCGGCGACGGCAGCACGACGGTGGGGATGTTGATCAGCCAGCACGCCAGCACCCAGACCGCGAGGATGAGCGCGACGCCGGCGAGCGGATAGAGGAGCTGCAAGACCAGCCGCGATCTCATGGGACCTCCTCGGCGGCCGGCGCGACCACGCCGAGCGCCTCGCTTGCGATCCGTTCGGCCGCGGTGAACGCCGCCGTGAAGCGCAGCTTGTGGCTGCGCGGATAAGGCAGCGAGATCGGGATCTCCTTCGCCACCCGCGCCGGGCGCTTGCTGAACACGACGACCTTGTCGGACAGGTAGACGGCTTCGGAGATCGAATGGGTCACGAACAGCACCGAGGCCTTGGTCTCGTCACGGATGCGCAGCAAGAGATCGTTCATGTCCATGCGGGTGAGCTCGTCGAGCGCGCCGAACGGCTCGTCCATCAGCAGCAGCCGCGGCCGGTGGATGAGCGCGCGGCAGAGCGCGACGCGCTGCTGCATCCCGCCGGAGAGCTGATGCGGCCGCGCCGAGAGGAAGCCCGAGAGCCCCACCAGACCGAGCAGCTCGTGCGCGTGGCGGCGCGCAGCGGCATCGTTCTTGCGCAGGATCTCCATGGGGAACAGGACGTTGTCGAGCACGTTGCGCCACGGCATCAGGCTCGGCGCCTGGAACACGAAGCCGTAGTCGCCCATCGGCCTGGTGATCTCGCGCCCGCCGATGGCCACCGACCCGCCCGACTTGGCGATCAGCCCGCCGACGATGCGCAGCAGCGTCGTCTTGCCGCATCCGCTCGGTCCGAGCAGCGCCACGAGCTCGCCGGCGTCGAACTCGAAGCTGGCGTCGTCGAGCGCCACGACCGGCTCGAGCGCGGTCGAGCCAAGCTCCTCGACCGCAAAGACTTTGCGCACATTTTTCAGCGTGCCAAACGCCATCGGCCTGCGTCGTTCTCCATTGCGCCGGGCGCGAAACCTGCCGCGCGGAGCCGGCGGCGGCCCGACCCCGGCGCGCCCCGCAGCGGCGTCTTGAGTATCACGTGAAATATCTTATGATATTTCGGAGGTCAAACGGAGACGTGACCGCCGGCCCTTGCCACGCTAGCTCTGCCAGCGCGTTCGTTCGCCAATCCAGGGAGCCACAGATGTTTCGACCACTGCCCGCCCGCGTGACGGCGCTTGCCGCCGTCGCGATGTTCCTGTCCTGCGCCGCCGCGCAGGCGCAGGAGCGCGACCTCAAGTTCGTGCTCGACTTCATCAGCCTGGGGCGGCACGCGCCGTGGTACGTCGCGCTCGGCAAGGGCTACTTCAAGGACGAGGGCCTCAACGTCACCATCATGCCGTCGAAGGGCACCGCGGACGCGATCCGGACCGTCGCGACCGGCGGGGCGGAGATCGGTTTCATCGACATCCCGAGCCTGGTCGCCTCCGGCAGCGCCGGCTCCGCAGTCAAGATCGTGGCGGCCAACTACCAGAAGCCGCCCTACTGCATCTTCACCTTGAACCCGGGCGCCAACGTCACCGAGCCCAAGCAGATGGCGGGGCTCGAGCTCGGCTCGAGCACGGCGTCGTTCGTGCCGAAGATCTGGGCGGCGTTCATGGAAATGAACAAGGTGGACAGCAAGACGCTCAAGATCGTGAACATCGACGCCGCCTCGCGCGTGCCGATGCTCGCCGCCGGCAAGGTGCAGTCGATCGATCAGTTCCTGATGAGCGAGCCGGCCATCCGCCGCGCGGTCACCAGTGCCAAGCCGGTGTGCCTGTTCGCCGGCGACTACGGGCTCGAAATCTACGCCAACTCCATCGGCGTGTCCGACGACTTCCTCACCAAGAACCCGGACGTCGTGAAGAAGTTCGTGCGCGCCGCGCTCAAGGGCTGGAAGGACGCGCTCGCCGATCCCGAGGAGGCCGCCCGCATCGAGATCCAGTTCGTCAAGGCGCTCGATCCGCAGATCGTGGTCGAGGAGATCCAGATCCTCAAGCGCATCGCGATCACGCCGGATGTCGAGAAGAACGGCTTCGGCTATGTCTCGATGGACCGCATGAAGAACACCGTCGACTTCATCAACAAGAACATCGAGGTTTCCGGCGACAAGCTCACGGCCGAGCAGATCTTCCGCCCGGGCTATCTGCCGGCGGAGCCGATCAAGCCGTAGGGCCGAACTTTCGTGTCCCGGCCGAGCGAAGCGAGAGCCGGCACCCAGCGAAAAATTCGCGAACCGCGATATCCACGATCCACCGTGTTGCCCCTGGGTCCCGGCTCTCGCGCGCGTACCGCCACCTTGCGCAATGAGGCGCACCGAGGCTTGCGCTCGGCCGGGACACGAGCGCGTTGCCGCTGACGCGATGGCGCTCCGGCGCCTTGCCGATGCATGGCACCGCGTCGGCGCCTGCCTTACTTCCTCCGTCACAGCCGATAGCCGAAGACGTCGCAATCGGTGCGCGCCTCGATGTGGCGGCCGAAGCGGTATTTGAGCTCCGGCCCGTCGAACGGCGGCTGCTCGAGCTTCTGCTCGGCATCCGAGAACGGTTCGACCTCGAGCACCACGAAAGTATGGCCCGCGACATTGGCGGCGGTGAGCGCCTTGAGCTCGCGCTCGAGCTCCTCAACCGCGCGGCATTCGAACACGCGCTCGAGCCCCATGGTGCGCGCGATCGCGGCATAGTCGTTCTCGCCGACATTGGGCAGGCCGGCATTGGAGGTCGCGCCGTAGGCGCGGTTCGACACCAGGAAGTGCGTGAGGTTCGGCAGGTTCATGCGCCGTTCGACCATCAGCATGCCCGGGTTCATGCAGAACGCGCCGTCGCCCATGAAGGACCAGATCTTCAGCTCCGGCCGCGCCAGGGCGAGGCCCGACGCGAACATGGTGGAGAGGCTCATCGAGGCATCGAGATAGAAGGTCGCCTCGCTGTCGCGGGTGGCCGCCCACCAGGCCTGGCTGGAATTGCCCGCCGAGGTCACCACGATCTGATCGGTGCGAGCGCGGGCGAGCGCGCGGAAGCAATCGAGATACTTCATGGCCGGTGTCCTCTCAGCAGGTCGCGCGTGAAGATGACCGCCATCGGCCGGCAGAAGGTGCGGGTGTGCTGGTAGCAGCGCGAGATCGAGGCGATATCGCCGGGTTCCTCGATGATGCGGTAAGGCAGATCGATGGCGTCGAGCACCGGGCGGAGATAAAGGCTGTTCGAGGCGTGGTGCTTGTGATGGTCGCCGACGCCGCCGCGCAGGGTCAGCATCAAGAACAGCGGGATCTCGTAGGTGTAGTTGATCTTGGTGATGGCGTAGATCACGGTCATAAAGCCCGAGGCGCCCATCAGCGCGGCCGAGCCCATGGCGCCCATATAGGCGCCGGCGCACAGCCCGACCGCGGATTCCTCGCGGTTGACC
>Ga0081455_10008036_pt1 | contig 11021 bp, 4 predicted proteins | sample TabmetS3T2R1_FD_70207 | JGI IMG/M metagenome (GOLD analysis project Ga0081455, IMG submission 70207) | Tabebuia heterophylla rhizosphere microbial communities from the University of Puerto Rico - S3T2R1 | ecosystem: Host-associated > Plants > Roots > Rhizosphere ... | reverse complement strand
ATGCCACCAACATCAGCCGCCGGATGCGCGAACATTGTATTAGTTTGTGCGCCGCCTACAACGCGCGAGTCCGTATAGTTTATGTCGAAGCCGGGGCGGAGTGCTTAGCCGCACAGAATCGCGCGCGTGAGGTCAGCGTTCCACAGGAAGTCATCAATCGGCTGCTGGCGCGATGGGAACCACCGGATTTGACTGAAGCGCAGCGGGTTGAAATATTCGGTGATCTTAGATAATCAGACAAAAAAATGCAGGACAAAAAAATAAGAAAAGACATCTTTTTATTTCTTATTTTTTTCTCCTGCATTTTTTTGTCTGATTATCTCTCGCCGACCGCGTTATGAATGATAATTATGAATGATAATCATGATTATTATGAGGCGAAGGAGAAGAAATCGAATGATGAAGGGACCGCTGATGCGGCCAATGCTTGAGCTGAAGAACCGATCAGTACACGGCCAAATCTTCGATCAACTCGCCGCCAATCCCTGGGTCTCCATGTCGGCACGTCTCGGCTATGCAGCGAACGGAATGCTTTATCTTATTTTTGGCGGGACGGAGGCTTTGGCGGCGGTCAATATCGGCGGGCGAGTGAGAGGAACGCGCGGAGCACTGGACCTGCTGCTCGCGCAACCGTTTGGGCGACTGGCGGTTGCAATCGTCGCCTTCGGACTCTGCGGGTTCATTCTTCGTCGCATGGTTCAGGTCTTCGTGCCGCCCACGGACGGTGTGCCGCCGAAAACGGCCATGCGCGTCCTGAGGCGCATAGGCTGTGCATTGAGCGGACTCATGCATATCGGGATCGCGCTGGCCGCGCTGCAACTGACGCTGGGGCTAACCACTCTTCACCCCGATGAACACCCGCCGGGACCTGATTGGGTAACCATCTTACTAACCCGGAAGCTGATGGACGGCTGGCTGACCATGTTCGCCGGGATCGTCGTCCTCGCTGTCGCCGTCTACGAACTCTACATTGCAGCTAATCTACGCTTCACAATCGACCTGCAATTCGAACGCATGAGTTACCGAATGAAAAGGGCGACTGCTGCCTGCGGAGTTGCGGGCCACACGGGTCGCGGAGTCGCATTTCTCATCATAGGTATGTTCCTCGTCTACGCGGGGTACTATGTGGAAGAGGTCGAAGCCAGCGGGCTTGGGGACCTGATTCGGTCAATTGAAGTGCAACCTTTCGGGGTGTGGATTTTGATCGCCATCGCCGCGGGATTGATCGCATACGGATTGTTCCAGCTGCTGGTGGCGTGTTACCTGCGGCTGCTCGCCGCCTGGTAGATCATGATTCGCAGGTTAGCTGCCCATGGATTTCATGTCGGGAGGGAGAGCAGTTTGTTGCTCCTCCTTCTCTTCCTTGACAACTGGCCTGCTGGCCGCGCGCTCGATCACGGAGTTGATCTCACCGCCGATGAAGAGTGCGAATCCCCACATATATAGCCACAGCATGAGAACCACTACTGCCCCGAGGCTGCCGTAAATTGCATTATGTTTCGGCGCGATACGCAGATATACGGAGAAAAGAATGGAAACGATAATGGAAGCTGAGACAGCAAAGACCGCTCCCGGCGTTATTAACCGGAACTTCCGCTTCTTGTTCGGCGCAAAGTGATAGATGAGGCCAATTCCGATGGTGAGCAGCAGCAATCCGATCAGGTGATCGATATACCGCCCCAGTTCGGCAAATCGATCTTCAATTCCGAACAGATCGGTCAACCAGATCATCATCCAGTCACCGAACACAATCAGGACTTGCCCACATACGATAAACAGCGAGAGCGCGAGGGTGAATATGGGGGCGATGAGCTTCGTCATAAAATATGAGCGCTCTTCTTCGACCTCATAAGCAGTGTTGAGTGCGAAGATGACCGACTGCATACCCTTTGAGGCAGCCCACAACGTCCCTAACAATGCAAACGAGAGCAAGCCGCCGCTGCTATTAAGGACCACATTCTCTATCCAATTGCTCACCAGCTTCATTGCCTCCGGCGGCATCAATTTGGAAAGCCAATCGAGAAGCGCGTCTTGTAAGCCGGGCATGAAGCTGAAGGCGTTCAACAGAAAAATCAGAAAAGGAAACAGAGCGAGCAGAAAGAAATAGGCCATTTCGGCTGCTCTTCCGAATGCGTGATCCTTGAAAGTCTTCCGATAGACCTGGAAGACTACTTCTTTGAATGTCAATTGCGACATTAGTCTCGGAAAAAAGAACAATGGCGAAACGTAGCGTAAACTGTTAGTCGCGTAACTTCCGGTAATTGCTCCTCAGTGAATCAACGCAAACTAACAGTTTACGCTACTGACAACGAGCATTTACTTGCTCTTGATTGCGATAGATGCCGGATGCCAGTATAAGAGCGTGTGATAGTCTACTTTCTATAGCCATTAAGAAAATTCATTTTTCATTTTCAATTTGTAATTTTAGATTTGTCATTGAAGAAAAAGCTTTCGATCAAGGTTCTTCAATGACAAATCTAAAATTACAAATTGAAAATGAAAAATGATTCCTTAAAAGCTATCCCTTGTGAGTCATCCTCCCGGGTCTATGCCGACATCCCCATACCAGGCTTTACGCCCTCGAGAGCCTTTTGCAGGCGGGCCTCCTGTTCGTTCGAAAGTGATGTGCGCAACACTGTCCCCCCAAATGGCTGAATTTCAGGCAGGACTTTATCTGCCGTCACACTGCGGATCAGGACGAAAATCGCCGAAGAGCCCGGCACAATGGTCGAACCCACTGATTTGATAAACTTATCGTCTATCCCGTAATCCGTCAGCGACCCGGCCAGTGCCCCGAATCCGGCCCCAAAGGCCATGCCAGTCAGCATGCCAAGCAGCGGATTGAGAAAGAGCAGGCCGATCAGCGTGCCCCACAAGGCGCCCCGTAGTCCTCCGGATGCTGCCGCTACGCCTGTGAGATTGACCGCCTGCTTCAGGTGCACCCGACCGTCCCGGTCGCGCACCACTACGCAGGCATCCTCGAGGTCGATCATGTACTCCTTCTTCAATGCATGCAGTTTATTCAATACCTGGTCGGCGGTGTCCTCACCCTTGAATCCAATCGCGATTAGATCACTCATACTTTCCTCCTAATTTTGTTAACGGTTCTCTGGATTAAAAATTTAAATTGATGAATCAGATTTCACATTTTATGCCTTTTATTAACCCCCAACTTTAAAGCCTCTATGTGGTGATTTGGTCACAGATGACGCCTTTTTGAATAAAATTAGACTGATATAATTTGTTTTGTCCAATAATCAGGCTTGGGGATAAGTTATATATGTGATAGTTTAAATTTTCTATTAATATTCAATTCCCGTCTGCAAACTTTTCGCTGAAATCAAGTTGCCGCTTTACCTCCACAGCCGCAGCCATATTAATCGGGAAAATTTATTTATCCAGGCATGGAGGGTCTCGTATTATGACTGCCTATAAAACTGCCAGTGCTATTGCCGGCTACAAAAAAATCACGCCTTCGATCAAACATACCGCCGAGATAAGAATCGGTGTTCCCAGGTCGATTCCGGCAGATGCCGGCTGTGTCGGGGTTCCAGTCGGAATCGACGGCGCCATCCCCCGACAACTCGGTCTCGACCGGGCAACAATGGTTGCATCAGGGTTCGACGGCAAGGTCGGGCAGACGATGGTATTGCCGCGATCAGACGGGCCGACTATCGTCGCAATTGGAATCGGTGAAGTGGACGAACTCGACGCGGCCAAACTGCGTGACGCAGCTGCGGCGTTTGCCCGTGCGGTCGGCAAGCACTCCCGGCTTTGCACCACGCTGGCGGATGTTCCGAATGTCCCGCCCGAGGTCGCCGGGCAAGCGATTATCGAGGGTATGCTCCTCGCCCGTTATCGGTTCGACTCATTGAAGCAGGAGACCCTCGGTCCCAGGCTCACCGATCTCAGTCTCGTCGCCGGGTCGAAGCGGGCTGATGCCGTGAGTGAAGGCGCCGAGCGCGGCCGGCTGATGGCCGCTGCCGCTAAATTCGCACGCGATCTTACCAACACGCCGCCGGCATATCTCACAGCCAGGCGAATGGCAGAAGTGGCGGCAGCGATCGCCGCCGACCGGGGACTTGGTGTCGAGGTCTTCGACGAGGAAGCACTGACCAGGCTAGGTTGCGGGGGTCTGCTTGGCGTCAATGCGGGAAGCGTCGAACCGCCCCGCATGGTCAAGCTGACGTATCGACCGAAAACCTCAAGTGGCAGGAATGCTAAGGCAGCCGGCCATCTGGCCATGGTCGGCAAGGGCATCACCTACGATTCAGGCGGGATCAATCTCAAACCTGGTGATTCAATGCATGGCTTGATGAAGATGGACATGGCAGGCGCCGCTGCTGTGCTGTCGGCCATGTCATCGCTCTCCACGCTTGGATGCCCCACCGCCGTCACCGGCTACTTGATGTGTACCGACAATATGCCGTCGGGGTCGGCGATGAAAATGGGCGATGTCCTCACGATCCATGGCGGGAAGACTATCGAGGTCCTGAACACGGACGCCGAGGGCCGGTTGATCCTCGCGGATGGAATTGTGCTGGCCGTCGAGGAGCAACCCGATGCCCTCGTAACTATCGCGACTCTAACAGGGGCTTGCCTCCGGGCGCTCGGTGATCAGATAGCGGGCGTGTTGAGCAATTCCCAGGGGTTCGCTGATCAGGTGATGACTTCGTCGCAAAATACTGACGAGCTGGTCTGGCAGCTGCCGCTGGAGAAGCGCTACCGCAAACAGCTCGACTCCAACATCGCAGACATGAAAAACATAGGCGCAGAGTCCCCGGGGACGATTACGGCCGCTCTATTCCTGGCAGAGTTTGTTGGTAAGGTACCCTGGGCGCATCTAGATATTTGCGGCACGATGTATGCAGACGAGGACGAGTCGTGGCGCCCCAAGGGTGCGACCGGCTTCGGCACACGGCTATTGATCGATCTCGCGATGAATTTCACCCCACCGGCATCTCGTGTCTGAACCAGGATAGGCGATCCTGAGCGAAATTGCGATGCTCAATTCGGACAAGGCAGTCGAAGAGAGATTACGGAACAAACGGAAATAACGGAACAAATGGAAAAATACCACCGGAAGCATGCGGAACAGCGTATTTTTCCGTTTGTTCCGTTATTTCCGTTTGTTCCGTAATCTCTCTTCGTGCTAGCATCATTCTCTCCCGAAGTTACACCTCCATATAAACAATCACCAACTTTTTAATTCAACCTATCAGGCAAGCCTGGATTTTGACTATCCATTTCTGAGGTGACTTGAAGGACCATCATGGATCAGACACAGGGGACGCCACCGATACGCTCACACTGGTACGAAAGCCACAAACGACAACTCCTTGTCGGTCTGGGTTGTCTCTTCATCATCATCTGCCTTCTCTTTGCCGGACTCTACTTTAAGCTCAATCGATTCCTCGCAAATCAGGTGGTCGATGCGCTTGGAGAGTACGGTCTCAGAACGGAGATCGGAAAATTAGATTTAGACTGGCGACGATGGACTGCAATCCTCAGCAATATCAAAATCTACAATCAGCAGACCGGACAACTAATTGCTACAGTCGAACAGGCAGAAATGCTCGTCCAGATTCCAGATCCCTTTGCTCTGCGTCTGAGCCGGGAAATTATCTTTAAAAGGCTAGGTCTTAATAACGTCAATTTACTGCTCGATGTGGATGAACAGGGCCGTTCAAACATTCAGGGACTACATCCTCCGCCACCGAGTCCTCCCGGTTGGATCACATTCGATTTTTCGAGCCTCAATGGCGTGCTTAAAAACGGGAGGCTCCAGGTCAATGATCGAGCGCGCAGGATCGAAGGCGAGCTGGGAAATTTACAGGCTGATGCTCAGGCACTTCCCGGCGGCACAAAAGTAGAGGGTAAGTTAACCACTGGTGGAGGACGCTTCCGATATCAAGGCCGTGAGATGAGTATTGATGATCTAGAGCTCCGAGGGAACGCCGGAGAGACCGGAGCGGAGATCGATATTTTGACACTTCACTCGTCTCTGGGACAGGCCTCTGCCAACGGACGAATCGATGATTGGAAGGCATTACGTTACAGCTTCGGCCTGCAAGCGAGTGCGGTATTAAATGAAATCGCGAGAGTCCTTGAACCGAGAGCCGAATTGCAAGGCATGGCCGGATTTGATGGGAGAGTCGAGGGTGAAGGAGCCCGCTTTCGGATTACCGGAGCATTGAAATCGGACGATTTCACAGCTGCTGGTGCGCGAGTTCGGGGCACGACAATACAAGGTATCAGCATCGAGTCTAACGGAAGTAAGACAAGTTTTGCGGGCCAAGAAGCGCGCGTTCAGGATGTCACAGTACAAGGCACCAGGGTGACGAATGTGGCCGCCGGGTCGATTTCGGGGGAGCTCAGTGATAGCAGAATAAGCGGAGAGGTGTCACAGGTTTCCATTGCTCGTATTGAAATTGTTCAGGGGCAGGGGCAGGGGCAGGGGCAGGTCTCAGGAGTTATGCTGAAGAACATAACTGCTGTCGTTGATCAAGATCGCTACCGGGCTCGTGGGGATCTCCTGGTCAAGAACGGCACAGTCAGGAAAGCTTCCCTGGGCCCGCTGAAGGGAGAGCTGGTTGCAGAGAACAATACGATCGCGCTCAACCGATTCAATGCGTCACTTTTCGGAGGCAGCGCTGCTGGAGACGCCGCAGTGCAATTGGGGGAGACAAGGCGAGGTTTCAACTCGCGGCTGAAGGCGAATGTAACCGGGGTAAAGACCGTCGACATTCTCACCTTTTTCTCGACCAGTCCTGCACCTCTCGCAGGAACTGTAGATGGGAATGTAGATTTGAGCTGGCCTGGAACAGACCTGCTCGCCGCGAATGGCAAGATCAACGCTCGTCTGAGCGCTGACACGACACAAACCCCTGAAGCGATTCCTGTGAAAGGTTATGTGGAAATCACAGCTCGCAGCGGCATCTTCGATATTAACCAATTCACACTCAATACTGACGCATCACAACTTACCGCCACCGGGAAATTATCGCGCGAGGGCGACTCAGACCTGCGGCTCTCGCTCAACTCAACGACCGCCGAGCAACTACAGACGATTGCCTACTCGATTGATGAAGTAAGGAAAGCGCTCGAGGATTATGAACCGCAAATAACCGGGGAATTGAAAATCGAAGGGCAGATCACCGGGATGCTCAAAGACCCGACGATCGAAGGATCGCTGAAGGCGGCGAGTATTTCCCTGCATGACGAATTGCTGGGCAGCCTTAGCGGTCAGCTACTTCTTTCCCCAACGGAGGTGCGTTTCGACAATGGTCTGCTTACCGCTACCAATAACGGCACTTTGAAATTCAACTATCTGGCTCCTCGCGATAAGCTCGCCACCGAAGGGCATCTTGACGCCACTCTCGACCGTATTTCAGTTGATACTATGATCGCTGCTGCCGGTCTCCCCGTCGGGCAAAGGCTTATCTCCGGAGAACTTTCAGGCGAAGCCCATTTGACGGCATTGCCCGCCAACCCTCAGGGAACCATCACCCTCAATCTGATAAATGGTGTGATTAGCGGACAGACAGCCGAACTGGCAACCGTCAATCTGGTTCTCGATGGGCAGACCGCACGGCTCGACCGCGCAGAGGTCCGACTGCCGCAGGGCCAGATCCTCGCGAATGGCAGTCTCGACCTGAAGAGTAACAACTTCCAGATTCGGGGGAACATTGACAGTGTCGATTTGAACAGGCTCATCGAGTCTCTCGAGGTCGAGAATCCACGGATCGCCGGTACGGCTGACGCCGCATTGCAGGCAAGCGGCAACATAAAAGACCTCGACCAGCTCAAAGTCGAATTAACGGCTCAAGGGAAAGACGTAAACATCAACGGTAGGGCTGCGGGCCGGTTAAGCCTCACTGCGCGGACGAGTCAGAACGGGCGCATTGACCTCGATCTGATCACTGGCATTGCAGGCAAGCCGCAGCCGCTACGCGCGAGCATTGAGCTGCGAAGACCGGGCCGCCCGATCGAAGTCGAAACGAATTTGACGGAATTCGATCTAGGCCCCCTTTTCGCCACCTTTGCCCCCGACCTTGCATCTTCAGTTGGCGGAGTGATCGGCGGCAGACTTCGAGTTGCCGGGCCAACACTCAATGAACGAGGGGAAGTAACACTCGATGGTTTAAGCGGTGACCTGACACTTACCAGTATCTCGCTGCTGCTCGCGGAGAGAAAAATAAATGTTGAGACCCCGTTTACAGTCAGACTCATTGGACCTCAAGTCACACTTGAGCGGGCGCGAGTTTTCGGGGAGGGTGTCGATCTCAGCCTCGGCGGCATGCTCGGCTTAAGCGAAGGGGCAAAGTTGAATTTCGCGGCAAATGGGGCGGCGAATCTTGATATTCTCAGCGGATTGAATCCCGACTACTTCTTCAGCGGCACTGTGTCTATCAATGCGAAAGTAGAAGGATCAGTGAACGAGCCGCTATTGGGTGGTGACGTGCGAATAAACGGGCTCACCTTCTTCACTTTAGATCCTCAATTCAGCATTGAAGAGGGCAACGGTCGCATTCTTTTATCCGGAAATAAAGTGACTCTTGAGAGCTTTTCCGCGCGGGCCAATGACGGGAGCATTAGCGCGAATGGGACTCTCACACTTGCACAGTTTCAGCCGAAAGAATGGCGTTTCGGTCTTAACGCCGGTAACGTCATTGTTATCTACCGAGGCGCTCAGATGACGCTCGACGGCAATCTCACGCTGACCGGCACTCCTCAAGAACAATTGCTCAGCGGCAAGGTCATTATCCCGCAGGCTGAGTACCGGACCGATTTTGATTTTGAGAGCTTAACCTCAACCGGGAAAGGTGGAGTTGATTTCGGAGGCGGCGGTGGAATGGAGGGAGGGACTTTTGGGCTGGCGCCCGTGAAATTGGACATGCGTATTGAAGCAAGGGAGTCGCTTCTTCTACGCAATGAGGAGATCAACACCGTCGGCACTGCCATGCTCACCGTCGGCGGCACGCTCAATGAACCGAGCATGACCGGCCGCGTGACCTTCGAAGGGGGGACAATTAAGTTTCGCTCTCAGCGCTATGACATTACTACCGGGATACTCGACTTTCCCATTGGCGGTGGGATGATTCCCGATGTCAACCTGCTGGCCGAAGGCGATGTCAGCAGCTATCACGTAACTGTTGGTCTCACCGGGCCGCTCAATGATATGGATGTGACATTGCGTTCAGAGCCGGACTTGCCACGATCAGACGTACTTTCTCTAGTTACTACCGGACGCACCGACTCGGACACTCTGGGGAGCGATGAATTGGTGCGCTCGGGAGTAGGAACAGCAGCTTCGCTCCTCTCCCAGCAGTTAATCTCAAAGCGGGCTCAGTCATTACTTGGTCTCAACCGCTTTCAGATCGATCCGGTTCTGCGCCCTAATGATAACCCGGCGGCGCGTATGACGATTGGTCAACAGCTCGCGCGCAACCTCGCGTTCAACTACTCGACGAATCTCTCTTCAGAGCAGGACCAGACCGCATTAATCGAGTATACCCTGACGAACCGCTTCTTCGGGATAGCTTCCTATACTCAGGGAGGTTCCTCGACGCAGGGTGGCAGCAAAGATAATGATTTCACGATCGAGATGCGCGGGCGCAAGCGATTCTCACTTGGCTATTTAGGAAGTGGGCTATTCGGTGCGGCAGGCGCAACTGCTTTCCCGTTGCGCCTCGAGCGACGACCTCTTCCGGCTGCAGATGTATCGATTGAGAAGCCCGAGGGCGTCAGACTGAGCGATAAAAAATTGAGCGAGCTTTTACCCGTTGCGAAGTCTGGCTACAGCCGTCCCCTCGCTCGTTTGGGGGAGCGCAATCTAACGAATTACCTTCAGGAACAGGGTTATTTCTTTCCGACTGTGAGTTCCAGGTGCGAACCCGTGGACTGCGGCGGACCGGACCTGCGCGTGTTCTATGATGTTCAACCGGGAAACCGATTCGACCTCAAGGAGATCCGCCTTGAAGGCGCCAGGCATATCAGCCTCAGCGATCTCAGCGGGGAACTCCAATCGCAGAAGGCCAGCTTCTTTGGTAATTTCCCTTACCTCAAAAATCTACCATTGGTTGGCGGCTACGCGCGCGGAATTACCAGCAATGACCGTCTGCAGAACGACCGCGAGGTTATCCGTCGTCGTTTGGCTGACCTGGGCTTCCGCTCCGCGCGTGTCGATTCGCGATTTGCAATTAAGACGGAGAATGATGACCTGATTGTAATCTTTAATATAGAAGAGGGAGCGCGCTCGATCGTCTCTGAGGTTTCGATCGATGGCAATGCTGTTATTGCATCTTCCGAATTGCGTAAGGTTGTCCCGGTCAAAGACAGTGAATTCTTCTCTCTTTCAAAAGTGAGTGAGGGCACGCAAAATATCAAGAAATTCTATGCGGATCGCGGTTATCTCGATTCATATGTCAATCTGAATGTCGTAGATTTGCCCGATGAGCAAGTGCGTCTTGTCTATAGAGTGAAAGAGGGATCCCGAAACGTGGCAAGTGAGGTGCTGATCGCGGGTCAAACTAAAACGCGTGAGCATTCGATTCGCCGCTTTCTTGCCTTTAAACCCGGCGACACGCTCACCCCTGAGGAAATTCGCCGCTCTCAGCGAGAATTATTTACCACAGGCGCTTTCAGCGAAGTAAACATCCGTAATGAACCGATGACCGGCGCAGATGATAATGCGCGTCGATTAACTGTTGGAATAACGGAGTCAAGGCCGCTGCTGCTTATCTATGGAGCAGGATACTCGACTGATGAGGGCCCACGCGGGCTCATCCAGCTATCACATACAAATCTCTTCGGGCGAGTCAATACCGGTTCTTTTCGAGTGCGGGCCAGCAAACCCGAACAATTCGGGCAAGTTTCGTACATTGACCTCCGGCCCTTCAACACCAAATGGGCGACCACTATTTCGGCCTATTATGACCGGAACACTGATGTGCAATCGGTTGTCCGGCAATTTATTGTCGACGGAGAGGTTCAGGATGGACCGACACAAAGCTATGGGA
>Ga0081455_10008035_pt1 | contig 11023 bp, 7 predicted proteins | sample TabmetS3T2R1_FD_70207 | JGI IMG/M metagenome (GOLD analysis project Ga0081455, IMG submission 70207) | Tabebuia heterophylla rhizosphere microbial communities from the University of Puerto Rico - S3T2R1 | ecosystem: Host-associated > Plants > Roots > Rhizosphere ... | reverse complement strand
CCGCCGCCATTCGACGTAGCGGCTTGCCATCGATCAAGATGTCGCCGGAGCTCGGCTCGTACATCTTGGCCAGGAGCTTCACCAGCGTGGACTTTCCCGCGCCGTTCTCCCCGACCAACGCGACCACCGCGCCTGCTGGCAGATTCAGGGTGATGTCCTCCAGGGCGAGGTTGTCGCTGCCGGGATACGCGAACGTCACGTGCTCGAGGCGGATGCCATCGGCCAGTCGGTCCGGCACCTTGAGATCGGTGTCGGCCGTCAGCGCGGCACTGTAGTTCTCCAGCCAGACCAGCCGCCTCGAACCGTCGAGCCAGATGCCACGGAGGAAGCCGATCTCGCCGACCGCGCCCGCGACGTAGGACGACAGCCTCGCGCCCGCGGCCAAGATGAGCAGCACCGAGCCGACCGAGGCTTGCAGTCCGATGACTACGAACACGACTGCGCCGACGTAGCCCAACCCGAAGATCGCCCACGCCGCGGAGTGTGAGATTGCTGTGCCCCAGCGGGCCCGCGCCACGGGTGCGAACCAGCGCTGCCACTCCGTACGTCGTCGTGCTGCCAGCTCGCTTGCGATGCCGGTGATCCGCACCTCCTTGGCAGCGGTCGCGCTGGTCGCCGTCAAGAACAGGTGTTCGGCAAGCCGGTTGTGCTGGGCGTACCGTTCCTCCACCTGCCGCTCGACACCGGGCCGCCACACGGAGCTTGCCACGGTGGGCAGCGCAAACACCACAAGCAGCACAAGCCCAGGATTAATGCTCATCAGGAGCGCGATCGTGACCGCAAGCCGCACGATCCAGCCGATCGTCTCCAGCAACGAGGCATACATGTGGTCCAACACGAACACCTGGTTGCGGAGCACCGCCAGACGGTCGAGATACTCCTGGCGCTCTTGCAGCTCGAGTCCCGGCACTGATGCCTGCAGCGTGGCGACATGTGTCTCAAGCGCGATCGTCACCCGGTCGCGGAACCGACGGGTCAGCCGCGTCGTAAGCACCCGAAGCAGCCAGGTCAAGGTGGCCGATGCCGCCATCGCTGCCATCGTGGCGAACAGCAGGGTGTTGTTGCCGTCCTCGAGCGCATCGGCCATCAGCTTCAGCCAGAGCGCGAACAAGGCGTCCGGCACCGCTTGCAGCAGGGTGAGTGTGACCACGAGGACGACCAGCCGCGGTTCGTGCGTGTAGCCGAGCTTGCACAACCGCCACATGGATGACAGAGCCGGCGGGAGCTCATCGTATGTGTGCTGAGACAACGCGGAGGCGGCCTGGTTCGCGGTCGTGTCAGAGGACATCGAAGACGGCACCTTCTTCATCTATGGTTGCCTCGAACCTCTTGGCCTGCAGCTCAAACATCGTCTTGTAGCGCCCACCCAGAGCCATGAGTTCGTCGTGGCTCCCCAACTCGATCACTCGGCCGTGCTCCAGAACACAAATGCGGTCTGCGTGTCGCACCGTCGAAAACCGATGCGATATCAAGATCGTGGTGACCTCGCGGGTCGCCCGCAGCAGCCTGTCGAAGACTTCTGCCTCGCCTCGGACATCGAGGTGCGCGGTCGGCTCGTCGAGCAGCACCAGCCCAGCACCGCGGCGTACGCCGCACAGCGCCCGCGCCAAGGCGACGCGCTGCCATTGACCTCCCGACAGATCCGTGCCGCCGGAGTAGCCCTTGGCTAGCGGCGTGTCGAGTTCGGCGAGATGCTCGGCGCCTGCATCGCGTAGCGCTGCGCGGATGTCGTCGTCACTGGCCTCTCCATAAGGGTCGACATTGTCGCGCAGGGACAACTCGAAGCGCACAAAGTCCTGAAAGACCGCCGCGACGCGCTGGCGCCAGCTGGCCAACTCGAGGGTGCGCAGGTCGACACCATCCACCCTGACGGCTCCGTCGGTCGGGTCATACAGGCGGCAGAGCAGTTTGGCAAGCGTGGTCTTGCCGGCACCGTTCTGACCGACGATGGCCAGCGAGGCACCGGCTGGCACGATCAGGTCGAGCCCGGCCAGAACGCGGCGCTCGCTGCCTGGGTACTCGAACGACACGTCACGGAAGGCGATCTCGTGCCTCGGCCTATCCGCCGCGGGCTCCCGCCCGAGAACCAAACGACCTAGTCGTGCCATGGAAGGGCCGAGCCGAGCTACAGCCGCGACCGGCGCTGCGGCGCCGTCCAGCGCCCAGTTGAGACCGCCGAACGCGATCAGACTCACCCCGAGCGCGACCTGGACGTACACGACGAGCCGATCGAGTGGGATGCTTCCCGAGACGGCATCGAAGCCGAGGGCTCCGAACACTGCCGCATTCGCCGCGATCACGATGATCATGCACCAGATCACCGGTTTCTCTCGCAGTCGGGTGGCGCGGTATTGGAGATCGAACAGCTGCTTGCGGCGGCTGATGAAGCGCTCCACAGTCCAGCCGGCCAGGCCGAAGAGCCGAAGCTCCTTTGCGGGCTGCGGATCAACAGCGAGCCGGTAAGCATAGTCGGCATGCCGCTGCGCGGATCGCACCTCTGGGGTGTTGCGGTCCTTCCAGACACCGCTCTCGCGAAGCAGCCAGTGCGTCGATCCCCAGGCGCCGACCAGCACCAGGGGCGCCCACCAGCTGAACCCGAAAAGGACGACTGCGGAGGCGGCCCCGCTCAGGGCGCTGACCAGACCCGCGGCGATGAAGTCGACGTTGAGATACATCGGCGGCCCGGTCATACCTCGGTCGAACTCGCGCGCGGTCGTGAGATCCTCGGCCAAGTCTGGGTCCTCCAAATGACCGATGCCGGGCGGCACCACGCAGCCGCGAATCAGCGCCTCGTTCAGCCATGCGGATACCTTGTTGCCGAGGTTCATACTGACCGCGGTCTGGATCGGGCTCATGATCAACATCAGTACGAACACCAGGCCGGTCAGGGCAAGTGGCCCGCCGACCGGCTGACCTTGCTCGAGCACGCTGACAACGACGCCGATGGCAACGGCGAAGATGGCAGGCATCGTCCCGGTGAGCAGCAGCAAAGCCCACCACACCGTGGCCAGCACTGGATCGGCTTTCGGCAGCACAGCAAAGAACTGCCACTCCGGCCTCGTTCGCAGCCGCTTCAGCACGATTACGACTCTGCCACCAGGTACCGACATCGGCATCGGGCCATGGGGCATGAAAAGCGCTACGGGAGCAACGTGCTCGGCCCGTAGGATCGGAGGTCGCTCCACTCATCGGGAAAGGAAGCAACACGTGATGCGCACCCACGGCGCGGGCACTCTCCGTGCCGCGCAGGCCGGAACCATAGTGACATTGGCTGGCTGGGTAGCTCGCCGCCGCGATCATGGTGGGGTCGCCTTTCTTGATCTTCGGGATGCCTCTGGTGTGGTTCAGGTCGTGGTACGTGACGAGATGTTGGCCGCATCGGGCGCTCACGATCTGCGCAACGAGTACTGCATTTTGGTCACCGGTGCGGTCGAGCTGCGACCCGAAGGCAACGCCAACCCGGAGCTGCCCACTGGGGAGGTGGAGGTGGTGGCAGACGAGCTCGAAGTGTTGAGCCGGTCCGGGCCGCTGCCCTTCCAGATCGACGAACGCGTCAACGTCGGTGAGGAGGTCCGGCTCAAGTACCGCTACCTCGACCTGCGGCGCCCGGCGCAGGCCGCCGCACTTCGGTTGCGCAGCGAGGTCAATCGGGTGGCTCGTACGCTGCTCGCCGAACGCGGTTTCGTCGAGATCGAGACGCCTACCATGACTCGTTCCACCCCCGAGGGTGCGCGTGACTTTCTGGTTCCGGCCCGACTCAAACCGGGATCCTGGTACGCGCTGCCGCAGAGTCCGCAACTCTTCAAACAGCTGCTCATGGTGGCCGGCCTGGAGCGCTACTACCAGATCGCCCGGTGCTATCGCGACGAGGACTTCCGAGCCGACCGGCAGCCAGAATTCACCCAGCTCGACATCGAGATGAGCTTTATCGACCAGGACGACGTGATCGAACTCACCGAGGCGTTGATCCCTGCCATCTGGCGTCTGATCGGTGTCGATGTCGTCACACCGCTACCGCGGCTGTCATATGCAGAGGCAATGAACCGCTTCGGCACCGACAAGCCGGACCTGCGATTTGGGCTCGAGATCGTGGAGGTGACGGAGTTCTTCGCTGAAACACCATTCCAGGTGTTCCAGGCCGACTACGTCGGTGCAGTGGTAATGCCGGGCGGAGCCAGCCAGCCGCGCAAACAGCTGGACGCCTGGCAGGAGTTCGCCCGGCAGCGTGGTCACCGCGGCCTCGCGTACGTGCTGGTTGGTGAAGATGGCGAGCTCGGCGGACCGGTAGCCAAGAACCTCTCGGAGTCCGAACGCAATGGGCTTGCCGCCGAGGTCGGTGCGGCACCAGGAGACTGCGTATTCTTTGCGGCCGGTCCCCGCACCCTGGCACAGTCGCTGCTCGGTGCCACCCGGCTCGAGATCGGCCGTCGCGTTGGACTGATCGATGAGACTGCCTGGGCGTTCTGCTGGGTAGTCGATGCGCCACTGTTCGAGCCGGCGAACGTTGCCATGGCGGCAGGTGATGTCACAGTCGGAGCTGGCGCCTGGACCGCCGTACACCATGCTTTTACCGCTCCACAGGACTTGGAGACCTTCGACAGCGATCCTGGCTCGGCGCTCGCCTACGCCTACGACATCATCTGCAACGGCAACGAGATCGGCGGCGGCTCGATCCGTATTCACCGCAGGGACATCCAGGAGCGGGTGTTCGCGGTCATGGGCTTGCCGAAAGACGAGGCGCAGCAAAGGTTTGGTTTCCTGCTGGACGCATTCAATTACGGTCCGCCGCCACATGGCGGGATCGCCTTCGGGTGGGACCGGATTTGTGCGCTCTTGTCAGCGACTGATTCGATCCGGGACGTCATCGCCTTCCCGAAGTCCGGTGGCGGCGTGGACCCCCTGACCGACGCTCCGGCACCGATCACGCCGGAACAGCGCAAGGAGGCCGGCATTGATGTCCAGCCTGAAATTTGAGGTCGGTCAGGTCCGTAGCACACATTCTTGATCGCCGAACGTCGAGTGGGTCGAGTAAATTCAGGCCCGGATCTAAATCGACACAACTCCAGGGAGAGTAGGCATGGCCGCTACGTTGCTGACTTCCGAAGACGTCAACTGGAACCTGGAACGACTGGCGTTCAACATCCTGGTCGACCAGCAGCCGGCCGGCATCGCGGTGCCGCGCAGCGCCGACGAAGTCAGCGATGTGGTCCGTTCCGCCGCCGCCGACGGTAAGCGCATTGCCGCGCAGCGCACCGGACACAATGCGGCGCCTCTTGGCTCGCTTGCCAACACCGTGCTGTTGCGCACCGCCGGCCTGGGCGGGGCAGAGATCGACGCCGAGGCGCGCACTGCTCGAGTTGGCGCCGGTGCCTTGTGGGATGATGTGGTGCCTAGAGCGTCCGAGCTAGGTCTCGCTGCGCTGCACGGCTCAAGCCCGAACGTAGGCATCGCCGGCTACACATTGGGCGGCGGCCTCAGCTTCTACGCTCGCAAGCACGGCCTCGCCTGCAACAGTGTGACCGCGATCGAGCTTGTCACCGCAGGGGGCGACCAAGTCCGTGTCGATGCCCAAAACGAGCCGGATCTGTTTTGGGCGCTGCGCGGCGGGGGCGGCAGCTTCGGAGTCGTCACCGCGTTCGAATTCGATCTGCTGCCGTTGCCAGAGATTTTCGCCGGCGCCCTCTTCTTCCCCGCTGATGAACCCAGCAGCATCTTGCACGGCTGGCAGGAGTGGATCGGCGGCGTACCGGAGGAAATGACCTCCGTCTGGAGGTTGATGAACTTCCCCCCGGTTCCCGAGGTGCCGGAGCCCTTCCGCGGCAGGTCGTTCACTGTGATCGAGGCGATCTACTGCGGCGATCCGGCCGAGGGCGAGGAACTGGTAGCCCCGCTGCGGGAGCTGGGGAACGTCGGAATGGACAGCATGGCGGTGCAAGCGCCGGCAGGGATCGAGAACCTGCACATGGATCCGCCTGAACCCGTTCCCTACCGGGCGGACGGCATGATGATCGGTGAACTGCCGGCTGCGGCGATGGATTCACTCATGGAGGCGATTGGGCCCGGTTCCGGCTCGCAGCTGCTTTTCATAGAGCTGCGTCACTGCGGCGGTGCCGTCTCGCGGGCACCGCAGAATGCCGGCGCCCTCGCTACCCTGCCTGGCTCCTTCTCCGCCTTCGGGGTCGGTTTTGTCCCGGTACCGGAGGCAATGGCGCCGACCCGCGCCTGGCTGGGCAGCTTCAAGGCGGCGCTCGAGCCCTACCACGCCGGCAATTACCTCAACTTAGTTGAAGAGCCCTTCGACATAGCCCGGATCTTCCAGCCAGAGGTCCTCGACCGCCTGCGTGAGGTCAAGCAGCGCTACGACCCCGAAAACATCTTCCACTCAAACCACCCGGTCACCGCCTAGCAGGGGCATCGTCTTTGCAGTTTCCCTGGTTTTGCATCGCCAGTGAGTGCTAAACCGGCGATCGGGGCCGATTTCCGATCACTGGTGATGTGTTTCCAGGGAGTTGCTAGGAATCCGCGACGGCCTGGAGTTCTCGGGTCATCTCATCGACCAGTTCGGGGCGGCCATGGAACTGTGCCGGCGTGTTCTGGAAGAGCACGATCTTCCACTGACCCTGCTGTTCTTCAGCGACGACTGTCTGGTGCGAGTTGGTCTCAGATCTGATAGCGCTCTGGCCCGGCGGCACCAATCCAGCAATCGCTCTCAAGATCATCGCCTGGGGTCCTAGGGACCGAACGGAGCGCACCTTGACGGCATAGCGGCCGGTCTCATGGTCGGCGAAGATGCTCGCCATTTCGGTCCCGATCGCCTGCCGGCCGGAGCTCATACTTCCATCGAATCCAATGATCAGGCCGTCTTCGGCGAACGGCTCGGCCATCGCGTGTCCGTCATGATCGTTCCAGCCTGTGATCAGCCTGTCGTAGAGCGCCCTCACGTCGTTCTCAGTCATAGTGCGCATCATGGGGCATTGTCCGTAGGATCACTGGCGATGAGCGAGGATCTTTTCGGCGGCACGGTCGGCGGTCCGACCGCCACACCCAGTGGCAGCCTGGCCGACACCGACCACGCTGGCCTGCCGCTCGCGGTCCGGATGCGACCACGCACATTGGAGGAGATCGTCGGTCAAGATCACCTGATGGCCGCGGGTTCCCCGCTTCGCAGACTTGCGGCTGGCGAGCCCATGTCGGTCTTCCTCTGGGGTCCGCCGGGCACGGGAAAGACGACCATTGCGGCGGTCGTCTCACGCCAGAGCGACTCGAGGTTCGTTGAGCTCTCCGCGGTCACTGCAGGTGTGAAAGAGGTCCGAGCGGTCCTCGACCAGGCGCGGCGGGACTTGCGCACGGCGCGGCAGACCGTGCTGTTCATCGACGAGGTGCATCGCTTCTCCAAGACCCAGCAGGACGTGCTACTGCCGGCAGTGGAGAACAGGCTGGTGACGCTCATTGCCGCGACGACCGAGAACCCGAGTTTCTCGGTGATCTCACCGTTGCTGTCACGGTCGTTGCTGCTGACCCTTAAGCCGCTGACCGACGAAGACATCTCGGTCCTGCTGGATCGCGCGCTGAACGAAGATCGTGGACTCGTCGGCGAGTACCAGCTGGATCCCGAAGCACGTGCCATGATCATTCGTCTCGCTGGAGCCGATGCCCGGCGCGCCCTGACCTTCCTGGAGGAGTCGGCCGCGGGCGCGGCCGCAGTTGATCAGACCATGATCACGACCGACATGGTGGAGCGTGCCGTGGACAAGGCCGCAGTTCGGTATGACCGGGCCGGTGATCAGCACTATGACGTGATCAGTGCGTTCATCAAGTCGATCCGAGGCTCCGATGTTCAGGCGGCGCTGCACTATCTCGCCCGGATGATCGCCGCAGGAGAGGATCCGCGGTTCATCGCCCGGCGGCTGGTGATCTTGGCTTCGGAGGACATCGGCCTGGCGGATCCGACGGCGCTGCAGACGGCGGTCGCCGCGGCGCAGGCCGTGGAGTTCATTGGGATGCCTGAAGGGCGGATCAATCTTGCCCAAGCTGTCATCGCGCTTTCCCTGGCTCCGAAGTCCAATGCAGTGATCAGGGCGGTGGACGCCGCGCTCGCCGACGTGAACGCCGGCCGGATCGGGCTGGTGCCGCGGCATCTGCGCGATGCTCACTACCAAGGCGCCAAGCGGCTGGGCCACGGGCAGGACTACTCCTACGCCCACGACGAGCCGCACGCGATCGCGGCGCAGCAGTATCTTCCGGACGAGCTGGCCGATGCCCGCTACTACGTCCCCACTGAGTTCGGCGCAGAGGCAGCCATGGTGAGCAGACTGGCGCGTATCGAAGAACTACTGGGTCGCTCTGATGACTGAGCGGCGATGCTGCATCCATGCGCGCTGAGCTTGTTGAAGCGCAACCTCGTGTCCTTCGACGGGCTCAGGACACATCCGACGGGCTCAGGACACGTTCGAAATGCTCAGGACACATTCGACAGGTCAGGGCACATCGCCAGCGCGGAATCCAAGCATCGCCTAGGTGTCGGGCAGGGTAAGGTCGCATAGTCACGCCGCTTGGCGCGCTTTCGACTGTCCACAACAAGAAGGAAATCCCATGTCCGGAGGGGAGATCGCAGGCCTGATCGCCGCCGTTGCCTTCGTCGCATTGGTGGCATTGACGGCTGTGCCGCTACTCAAGCTCGGGCGCGTACTAGAAGAGGTCCGGTTGGCGGTACGTGACATCGGCCATGAGTCGGTGCCCATTCTCACCGAGCTGCAAGGCACCGTACGCGCAACGAACGATGAGCTGGCCAAGTTGAGCATGGTGACCGAGGACGCTAGCAAGGTCAGCCGCCACGCGACCGTGGTAAGCGAGAACGCGGCACAGATGACCCAGTTGTTCTCAGCGACCTTGGGCGGCCCGTTGGTCAAGACGGCGGCATTCAGCTATGGCATCCGAAAGGCGATCAAAGGCAACGGCTCAGGCCGTAAGGCGAAGCGGAGCACGTGATGTTGCGGCGCTTGTTCTGGTTCGCCATCGGTGCGGGCGTCGCGATCTTTCTTTACACGAGGATCCGCCAATACATGAAGAAGGCATCTCCGGACGCCATCGGTCAACGCGTTGCCGGTACCGCCAGCGGCATCAGTGAGTCAGCCCGTGAGTTCGTCGACCGGATACGAACCGGAATGGCTGAACGCGAAACCGAACTCCGCGAGACGCTCAACCTGCCTGAGAGCCAACCTCCCCGCTAGCCCTTCTCGACTTCACCACTCAAGGAAAACCGTCATGAAAACCGCCGAGATTCGGCGCCGCTTCCTGGATTTCTTCGCAGAGCGTGATCACGAAGTCGTGCCATCGGCGCCGCTGCTCTATAACGATCCGACGCTGCTGTTCGTCAACGCCGGCATGGTCCCCTTCAAGCGGTATTTCATCGGCGCCGAGACGCCCCCTTTCGACCGCGCGGCGAGTGTCCAGAAGTGCGTCCGAACGCTCGACATCGACGAGGTCGGCAAGACCACCCGCCATGCCACGTTCTTCCAGATGAACGGAAATTTCTCTTTCGGCGACTACTTCAAGGCGGAAGCCATTCGGTACGCCTGGGAGCTGGTCACAGGTTCGCAAGCGGGCGGCGGATACGGGTTCGCTCCGGACAAGATCTGGGTCACCGTTTTGCACACCGACGACGAGGCCGCAGCGCTCTGGGAGAACATTGCAGGCCTGCCGGCGGAGCGGATTCAGCGGCGCGGTCTGCTCGACAACTACTGGCATATGGGTGTTCCGGGACCGGGTGGGCCTTGCAGTGAGATCTGGGTCGATCGCGGGCCGGAATATGGGCCCGACGGCGGACCTGTGGTGGACGAGGATCGCTTCCTGGAGATCTGGAATCTGGTCTTCATGCAGGAGGAGCTGTCCACGGTACGCAAGAAGGACGACTTCGACGTCGTCCGCGACCTGCCGAGCAAGAACATTGATACCGGCATGGGTCTGGAGCGCGTCGCGTACCTGCTGCAAGGGGTAGACAACCTTTACGAGATCGATCAGGTCTACCCGGTGATCGACCACGCAGCTCAGCTCGCGGGCAAGCGATACGGCGGCCGGCACGAGGACGATGTACGGCTACGGGTGGTCGGCGACCACATCCGGTCGGGACTGATGTTGATCACCGATGGAGTCACTCCCGGCAATGAGGCCAGGGGCTATGTGCTCCGCCGGTTGCTTCGTCGGGTGGTACGCGCCATGCGGCTACTCGGGGTGACCGAGCCCGTGCTGCCCGAGTTGCTGCCGATCAGCCGGGACCTGATGGCTGAGTCCTACCCGGAGGTAGCCACTGATTGGGCACGCATTTCCCAGATTGCCTATGCGGAAGAGGATGCGTTCCGGCGCACCCTCGCTACCGGTACTCAGATCTTTGATCTCGCGGTTGCCGACGCCAAGAGGGAGCGTCAGACGGGGCTGAGCAGCGACCGCGCCTTCCAACTGCACGACACCTACGGTTTTCCGATCGATCTGACCTTGGAGATGGCGGCCGAGCAAGGGTTGAGCGTCGACGAGGCCGGCTTCCGACGGCTGATGCAGGAGCAGAAGGATCGCGCCAAGGCCGACGCCAAGTCCAAGAAGGCAGGCGCTCAGGCGGTGGAGATCTACCGAGAGTTGCGAGCCCTCGGACAGACTCCATTCACCGGGTACACCGAGCTCAGCACGGAGTCGAAAGTTCGTGGCATCGTCGTGGACGGGCTGCTATCCGAGGCTGCAGAGGAGGGCGAACTCGTCGAAGTCGTGCTGGAGCAGACCCCGTTCTACGCAGAATCAGGCGGCCAGGATTCCGACGCTGGCCGGATCGTCGGCGATGGTGTGGAACTCGAGGTCGTCGACGTCCAGCGCCCCGTGAAAGGCCTGATTGTGCATCGCGTTCGGGTCAAACAGGGCGAGCTGCTGAGCGGCGCTCAGGTGTTGGCATCGGTCGATGGTGAATGGCGGATTGGTGCCTGCCAGGCGCATTCAGGCACCCACGTCATGCACGCTGCACTGCGTCAGGTGCTGGGGC
>Ga0081455_10008034_pt1 | contig 11023 bp, 10 predicted proteins | sample TabmetS3T2R1_FD_70207 | JGI IMG/M metagenome (GOLD analysis project Ga0081455, IMG submission 70207) | Tabebuia heterophylla rhizosphere microbial communities from the University of Puerto Rico - S3T2R1 | ecosystem: Host-associated > Plants > Roots > Rhizosphere ... | reverse complement strand
GTGCTCATCGCCAGCCCTGGTGACTCTCACGCCGAACAGCTCAATGCTTGCCTGGATCGGGGCATCCCGGTGCTGTGCGAGAAGCCGCTGACTACCGACATCTATTCCGCCTACCAGATCGTGCAGAAGGAAAAGGCGCTCGGCAAGCAACTCATCCAGGTCGGCTTCATGCGGCGCTTCGACGCTGAATATGCCGCCCTACAGAAGTTGATCGCCGACGGCGGGCTGGGCAGGCCGCTCATGGTGCATTGCGCCCACCGAAATCCTGCGGTCGGTGATCATTTCACTTCCGAATTCATGATCAGGGACTCTGTCGTTCACGAGGTCGACTCAGTCCGCTTCCTGCTGGGTGAGGAGCTCACCAGTGTCGAGGTGATCAAGGGTGCCGCCACTGGTAGCGCGCCGCACGGTACCCATGATCCCATGTTGGTGATCTTCGAAACCGAGTCGGGTGCGATTGTCACCGATGAGATCTTCGTTCGGAGCGGCGTGGCGTACGAGGTGCGGACCGAGGTCGTGGGCGAGAAGGGCAGCGCCTTCATTGGCTTGGACCAGAACCTCCAGGTCAAGTCGACCGACGGGCGCTGGGGTGGGCAGATGACACCCAGCTTCGTGGAGCGCTTCGGCGGAGCTTACGACGTCGAACTGCAACGTTGGGTGGACGCCGCCAAGGCAGGAACCATCGACGGTGCGAGTGCCTGGGACGGCTACGCCGCCGTGGCGGTTTGTGATGCCGGCGTTCAAGCGCTCCGGAGTGGAGTGAAGTTCCATGTCCACCTCGCCGGAGGTGCTGTCGCGGCCATTGAGCCGGAGGAGCCGCACTCCGGTATTCAGGCGCCCGACCTGGAAGGAGCGTGGCCGTGAAACTTGCCCTCGACCCCCAAATGTTCTTCTCGAGTAGCTCGGTCTACGAGCTGCCCGACATCGTGGCCAGCCTCGGCTACGACTGGATGGAGCTCTCCCCGAAGGCGGACTTTGTTCCCTTCTACAAATACCCGCGGGTCGACGACGCCGGGGTCAAGAGGCTGAAGAAGCTCGCCAGTGACGCCGGCGTCGGCATAGCGTCGGTGCTCCCCGTGCTGCGCTGGTCCGGTCCCGACGAGGACCAGCGCCAAGCCGCCGTACGCGCCTGGAAACGGGTGATCCAGATCACTGTCGATCTTGGAGTTGACGTGATCAACACCGAGTTCAGCGGCAGGCCGGAGGCGGCGGAGACCGCTGAAGCCCATTTCTTGAAGTCGATGGACGAGCTGCTGCCGATCTTCGAGAAGGAGGGACTACAGCTGATCTTCGAGCCGCACCCTGACGACTTCATCGAAGACGGGCTGGAAGCGGTGAACATGATCCGCGGCTTGAACAGGGACTGGATCGGCTTCCTCTACTGCACTCCGCATGCGTTCCACCAGGGCCACGACCCAGCAACCGTTATCGAGGCGGCTGGGGGGAAGGTGCGTTATGTCCACCTCGCCGACGCCTGGAACCATCTGACCTACAACGGCTTGCGCTACATCACCAACCCGGCCGGCAATACCACCCGCGTGCACCAGCACATGGAGATGGGCATGGGCGAGGTCGACTACGACGCGATCTTTGCTGCGCTTGCTGCCGTCGGGTTCGAGGGAGTAATCAGCAGCTGCGTCTTCGGCTGGGAGGAAGACGCGCGCGGAGTATCGGAACGCCAACGGGATAAGGCACTGGCCTTGATCGACAAGCACTTTGGCTCTGAAACGGTAGCGAACGTGCGATCGAGCAAGATCCCCAGCTGATCATGATCATCAAACAGCACATCAGTAGCAACATCAGATAGGAAGGCCGACCATGGCAACGACGCTCTACCACTGGAAGTCAGGACAGATCTTCGAGGGCAACAGCGGGCGCTTCTCCGACGTCACCAACCCGGCAACCGGCGAGGTGACCGCACAGCTCGCCCTCGCATCGGATGACGACGTCAATGAAGTGGTGGCTGCGGCGAAGGCCGCGTTTCCGCGGTGGCGCGACATGTCCCTGACCAAGCGCACCCAGGTGCTGTTCCGTTTTCGCGAACTGTTGAACGCGGAGAAGAAGGAGTTAGCCGCGATCATCACCTCTGAGCACGGCAAGGTACTTTCCGACGCTCTCGGCGAGGTCACCCGTGGCCAGGAGGTCGTCGAGTTCGCCTGCGGTCTTTCCCATTTGATCAAAGGCGGGTTCACCGAGAACGCCTCCACCAAGATCGATGTGCACTCGACGCGGCAGCCGCTTGGTGTAGTCGGCATTATCTCGCCGTTCAACTTCCCCGCGATGGTGCCTATGTGGTTCTATCCGATCGCAATCGCCGCAGGGAACACCGTCGTGCTGAAGCCGAGCGAGAAAGTGCCGACGGCCGCGCTCTGGGTTGCCGAATTGTGGAAGGAGGCTGGGCTTCCCGACGGTGTCTTCAACGTCCTGAATGGCGACAAGGTGGCTGTGGATGGGCTGCTCACACACCCCGATGTGGAGTCGATCTCCTTTGTGGGATCCACCCCGATCGCCAAGTACATCTACGAGACCGGGACAACCCACGGCAAGCGGGTGCAAGCTCTGGGCGGCGCCAAGAATCACGCGCTGGTCCTGCCGGACGCCGACCTTGATCTTGCCGCGGACCAGGCGGTGAACGCCGGCTTCGGCTCCGCGGGCGAGCGTTGCATGGCGATTTCCGCCGTACTGGCGGTCGGCGAGATCGGCGACGAGCTGGTAGCCAAGATCAAGGAACGCGCCCTGAGCCTGAGGACCGGTGATGGCACTCGAGGCTGTGACATGGGCCCGGTAGTCACTGCACAGGCCCAGCAGCGAATCTCTGGTTACATCGACGCTGGCGAGGCGGCCGGCGCAACTCTGGTGGTGGACGGGCGCAACCCGGAGGTCGACGCCGATGGCAACGGGTTCTTCGTCGGACCGACGCTCTTCGATCATGTCACGACCGACATGAGCATCTACCAAGATGAGATCTTCGGGCCGGTGCTGTCGGTAGTTCGCGTCGATAGCTACGAAGAGGGCGTGAAGCTGATCAACGACAACCCGTACGGCAACGGGACGGCGATCTTCACCAACGACGGCGGCGCCGCCCGACAGTTCCAGAACGAGGTCAAGGTCGGCATGATCGGCATCAACGTGCCTGTTCCGGTGCCCATGGCGTACTACTCCTTCGGCGGCTGGAAGAACTCGCTGTTCGGCGACACTCACGCCCACGGCGTCGAGGGCTTCCACTTCTTCACCCGCGGCAAGGTGATCACCACGCGCTGGCTGGATCCGAGCCACGGTGGTCTGAACCTGGGCTTCCCACAGAACGCCTGAGGGTCGCAAGGTTTGATTGATCGATCTCGCCGCAGTTCAGGCTGCCAGTCCTATTGGCAGCGGCTCTTCTACGCATCGGTAGTGTTCGGCGTCTGGCATGGTCCAGTCGACGCCGTAGTCGTCTCGTACGCTGGCAAGCCAGGCGAACGTTTTGCCTCGGTGGTGTCGCCGGCAGAACGGATCGAGGTTCGATCCAGAGGTCGCGCCCCGCGGAACCGGCTCATGATGATCAAGGTCGCAGCGATCGGCGGGGACCGTGCAGGTTGGGAATTGACACGTGCCGGCGCGGATCCTGATCGCCTGGGCGAGCCGCGCTGAGGGGTAGCGGCCAAGTTCGGTGGTGTCGAGCAGCCGACCGCCATCGTCGGTGAGGAGCCGGGTGAACAGCACTTCATCGCGGCTACTCGGATCGAGGGCTTCGGTGATCTGTTCGCGCAGCACCGCAGCAGGTATGAGCCCAGACCGATCAGCCAGCTCGGCCGGTGGGTCGGCGCCCAGCAGGCTGGCGAGTGGCACGACTACGCCTATCCGCTGTCTTCGGGAACGCCTCACAAGCCTCGGTGTGCGGTCTGGAACCATCTGCGATGCTTCATCGACAGGCTCGCCGATTGACTCACCATCCTGGTCGATGCGTTGCAATTGGGTGCCAAGCAACTCGCCGGTCTCAGGGTGAATGTGCTCGACCTCGAGCCAGTCGGTGCCCGCGGTCTGCTCTTGATCTTGCTCGGGCTCGTCGAGTCGTAGCCGACCTAACAGCAAATCGGCGAAGAGATCGGAGCGGCGTTGCTGCTCGCTTCGCTGATCGCCGGAACCGAGGCTGCGTGCGGTCGCGGCGAGCATGCCATCGATCGCGGCAGCGTCAGCCGCTGAGACTTCCCCAGTGACATAGCCCATTCCATCGACGCCCTGCAGAACAGTCACCCGGCGTTCCGCCAGAGCGCGGCGGTGCCGTTGCTCAAATGCGAGTGGCTCAAGTTGGACGACCAGGCGCAGCAACCACACTCGGAGTTGCTTCGGCGATTTCGTCTGTGCGGCTTCGACGGCCTGTTCGTCGATGGCAGCGAGGGTGTGCGGTTCGGTGACTCGTCGCGCCACACGATCAATCACCCGAACCTGCTCAGCATCCACATCGCCCCCTCGGAACGCCTTCCACACGGTCGGCAAATCCGCGGCCATCCGGCGCGACCGAGCCACCAGACACCTCACCTGGTAAGGCTGGTCGCGCAGCATCAGCGCCAACTCATCGGCGACAAACTCGCCAGGCCTGGGACGCTTGAGTCGCCCCGGACTGAAATCAGCACTGTCAACAGTCTCTTCAGCGATCCGAGCATCGGCGTACCGCACTGCCGCTTCCGACAGTCGAGCCAGCGCAGCCGCCGCCTCACGCCTGGCGTCCTTCACCTCGTCGCTGAGCGTAGAACTCTTGTCTTGTTCGTCCCCCGTCATGAAGTTCATGTTCCCAGCCAGCACTGACATTTTTCGAACGTGTGAGTGAATTTGGCGAACGGGCATCTGGCGGCATACTCGCGCCCATCCTCACCCAGTGCGGCGTAGAGCCGGACGCGGGCGACCCCGTGGCGATGATCAGCTCACACGCTCGCTGTCTGCGATTCGGGCGAACTGGTCGGCGTCCCCACCGACCACGACTACCGCTGATCCATCGGTGACCAATGCGGTCACCACACCATCGCGGCAGGTGGCCCACGGATCGCCGGCTCGAACCAGGCGACGCGCCTGAGGACCATCGACATTGACCAGGTCTGCTTGGGTCAGCGTGCGCTCGCCGTCCACCCAGGCGATGGCTTCGGGGTCCGGGGGATAGCCGACGTATCTATCCGCATGACTGCGCACCTCGATCGCGTAATCGCGGACGCCGTTCGGCAGCGGCTCACCGAAGCCAAAGCCCAATGGGTGCAGCGCACATGCGAAGACCTCGGTCCCCGAATAGCCCTGCCAGCGGCGGCCTGTCACGACTGCCGCTGGCTGAGTCGGATCGTCGACGGCGACAACCAGGCCAACCTGCCAGCATGCGAGCTGCCACACCGCAGTCAGCCAGTGGCCCGGAGCTTCTACAGCAAGCGGCATGCTGATCGTGTCGCCCGCGGCGGCGGCGACCTCGTCCTCCAGCAAATTTGAGGTCTTGTCCACCCAGTTGCCGAAGCTCGTCGCCGAAAGTTCGGTACGCGCACCCGAGTCGAGATCGTAAAAGGTGAGCAGCGGCGCAGATCCGTTGGTGCGGACGCGCCGCCGCAGTCGCTCGCCGAGGAGTGCGGTCATGGCGCCAGCGTAAGAGCATGCATGCTCCAGCGCTCCATCCCGGACGCCGCTACCCTTTCCGCATGCGTTACGTGCTGATCATGGCTGGTGGGTCAGGCAAACGGCTCTGGCCGTTGTCCAGGCAAGACATGCCCAAACAGCTATTGCGGGTGGTCGGCGGCAAGAGCCTGCTCAGGATCGCGTACGACCGTTTGGAGGGGGTCGTCCCGCCCGACCAGGTCCTGGTCTGCACTGGCGCCGATTATGCAGATGTCGTCGCGGCGGAGCTACCCGAAGTCAAACCTGCCAACATCCTCGGTGAGCCGGAGGGTCGTGACTCGCTGAACGCGGTTGCTTGGCCTGCGGCCGTTCTGGCAGCCCGTGATCCAGACGCGGTCGTTGCGGTCGTCACTGCGGATCACATCATGCACCCGGTTCCGGTTTTTCAGAGCGCACTGCTCGAAGGCTTCGAGGTAGCCGAGAGCGCCGAAGAATTCCTGGTCACGTTCGGCGTGGTGCCAACGGCACCGCACACTGGCTATGGCTACTTGCGGCGGGGCCAGACGATCGCCGGTCATCCGGACGTATTTTCCGTCGTTGAGTTCAAAGAGAAGCCCGACCGGCCGACTGCTGAGGAGTATGTGGCCTCTGGTGAGTACTGGTGGAACTCTGGCATGTTCGTCTGGCGCGCTCGCACCTTGCTTGATCAGCTCAAGGTGCTGCAGCCAAAGACACACGATGCGGTGGTGGAGCTGGCGGCTGCACCCTATCGCCTCGCAGAGATCTACCCGGAGCTGCTCAAGATCAGCGTCGACTACGCCGTGATGGAGCCTGTCTCACGGGGCGAGGGGAGTGCTCGGGTCGTCGCGGTGCGGCTTCCGATCACCTGGCACGACGTCGGCGGTTTCGCTGCGCTCGGCGAACAGCTGCCGCGCGACGAACGAGGAAACGCCACCCAGGGTGCCGCTGTACTGGTCGACGCTCGCGACAATCTAGTGATCAACAATGCGGAAGACGGCCGGCTCGTCGCGGTGGTCGGGCTCACGGACACAGTGATCGTGCAAACGCCGCAGATCACTTTGGTTTGCCCTATTTCAGAGGCCGAACGGATCAAGGAGCTGGTCGCCGAGGTCACTGCTCAACTCGGCGGCAGTTACGCGTAACCCCTCTGGGCGTTAGGCGCCGCTGGGCTCCGGGGAGTTGGCGACCGGGTACTTGGCCATGAACTCACCGATGGCGGCGCCGCTTACGGTGGCGCAAGCCTGCCGGACACCTTTTTGCTTCGTGGGGTCGCCGGGGTCGTTGGGGTCAGCGGTCCAACGTGTGATCACGACGTTCTTCCCGGCCGGGAAGCCGGCGCCATCGGCGTCGGACCACGGTGCCGCAATGAACTTGTCGGCCGGGTCGTACTCCTCGCTACCAAAGGTCTTGGCGATCCGTTGCAGGTTGTCGATCTCTTTGCTGGGAGCGTTCGCGCGATACCAGACCACCGTGTAGCCGTGCTCCAGATTGTGCACCAGGGTCTCCACCGCAGGCCGATCGGCTTCGGCGTAGAAGTGCTTGGTGAACGGGGCAGGGCTGGCGTAGTGGCTCCCTGAGTCAGGTGGCGTCTGGGCGTAGGTCACCTTGGTGCCGTCCTGAACGTGATCTTGGTTGCCCGTGGCCTCGTCCTCAACAACCGGGTCGCAACCGGCGTCGGCAACGCTGGAGCCGATGTCGGCGAGCGTGGCGGTTCGGGCGCGATAGTCGTCGATGAAGAGATAGATCGGATACGCCAGCAATGCCATGGCGAGCACGATGCAGATGACAAGCAGCCGAATGGTTCGGTTGCGTTGGTCCTTCTTCCGTGCGGCTTCGAGGGAGGCGAGTTTGTCGCGGCGGCTCTGTGGCGAAGAGGGGGTCTTCGCTGCTGCCCCGCTCTTGGGGCTGGCCTTCTCGTCACTCCTGGCTTTCGCCACCGGTTACTCCTACCGATCCGTCTCAAGGAGTCGCGAGTCTAACTCGAAACCCTGGGTGTTGGTCAGGTCGACAGACAGGATTGCCCGCAGCAGATCTTGGGCTTCCTTGCTTACGGTCGTCCCAGCGAGGAGCCGGGACATTTGCTCCGGGCGCTCGAGTGCAACGAGCTCCTCGTAGCGATCCTGCTGTCCACTGGCGACGAGTGCGGCGGCCAAGACCGCCTCCTGGCTCCCGAAACCGAACATGTCCTTGCCCGGATCGCGAAGCAGCTCATGAGCCGACGAATCGCCCTCCGACACCAGCGAACCAAGGCCGCGTACGACGGCAACCGGACGCCCGCGCAGCTTGCCTTTTACCAGGTCGGCGGCCGCTGCCAGTTCGTCGGCGACGGCCATCACTGTCACCTGCAGCTCATTGTCGTAAGCATCTTTGGAGCCCACGTAGTTCTGCAGCGCTTGAACCCCAGACACGCCGATGGCGTGATCGGTCTGTCCGACTCGCCATGGTCGACCGGCGGTGTCGGAGATGATCACACCCAGGTCAAGTCCGGTGGCGGCTGTCAGCTGCCCGCGGAGCGCCGCCGCACTTGCGTCGGGATCACGCGGCAGCAGCAAGATCGACTCTGCTGAAATGTTCGAGCTATCCACTCCGGCAGCGGCCAGTGTCAGCCCGCCGCGAGTGCGGACTATGCGGGTCTCTCCACGGCGCGCAACGGTGCGGCGGCTCTCAGCAGTGATCAGCTCTGTGCGCTGTGAGGCTGGCTCGATGCGTCCTTCGGCTTTGCTGATGATCTTGGATGTGACGATGACAATGTCGCCCTCTCGAAGGGGTCCTCGTGAGTCCGCCGCAGTTGCAGTGATTATCGCCGTCGCAAGATCCGTGCCGGGGATGACTTCTGGGATCCCGTCCGGAGCGAAGATGCTGATCACGGACGTACCGACTTGATCGCATAACTGACGAAGGCGGCAGTACTCGTCGGGTCCCGCATGATCAGATCCGTGACCACGACCTGCAAACCGGCCTGCTGGACGCGTTCGGCGGAGGATGCGTCGGCGTGGTCCATGGTCCATGCGTCCAGAACACCGCCGTGGGCGCGAGCGCCATAGTGCAGGCCGACCGCTGCGGCATCGACATCGACTCCGATAGCGGGCAGCAGCCGGTGAGCCATTCCTAACACCGGTGAACCGCCGAGAATCCCCGCGAAGCCCACGACCGGGGCGGCAGCACGCTGTAGCACCTCGCGCATGCCCGGCGTGGCCAGGATCGGACCGATGGATACCACGGGATTGCTCGGCGCGATCAAGATCAGGTCGGCTTGCTCGAGTGACTCGATCACACCAGGCGCCGGTCGTGCGGTATCGATACCGGTCACGGTGACGTCAAGTGCCTCCGGCTGGGCCCGAAGCCGCACCCAATACTCCTGAAAATGCACGGCCCGTCGCTGATCTGGTGCCTCGGGATCCGGGATTGCCACGTGGGTCTCAACCCGGTCGTCGGTCATCGGGATCAACCTAAGCTGCTGATCATGAGCCAGCCAGCGGGTGCATAGTGCCGCGGTCACCTCGGATAGCGGGTAGCCGGCGTTCAGCATCTGGGTCCGTACCAGATGGGTGCCGACGTCGCGGTCGCCGAGGGAGAACCAGGACGGCTCGACGCCGTAGGAGGCCAACTCCTCCATCACCCGCCAGCTCTCGTCCTCACGTCCCCAGCCGCGTGCCGGATCGCCCCCGCCACCGAGGGTGTACATGATTGTGTCGAGGTCAGGACAGATTCGCAGACCGTGCAGGGTGATGTCGTCAGCGGTGTTGGCGATCACTGTCAGCTCGGCCATCGGATAGGCGCACCGTACGCCGAGGATGAACTTCGAGCCGCCGACGCCACCGGCCAAGATCACGATCCGCACCCGCACCAGTCTTCCATCAGCGAAACGAAGAGCGCGTTTCGCTCAATGTTCCTCCGAGCACCAGCAGGCGCCTACCGACATCCGCAGGGGGAGGAGTTTCTGCAGCTCACCTCTCCGCCCGTCCATTGTCGTTACGCTGAAAGGATGGACAGTTTGATGCGGTTGCGGGAGCCGGCGGCTTGGGTCGCATTTGGAGCCCTGGTGCTCAACCTCGTGCTCGCCGTCGTGGGGATGGCGAGCTACTCAGGCCCGCTCGCCAATATCGCATTGGTATTGAGCGCGCGAGCCGCGAATCCGGTGCCGCTGGTCGTGCTGGCCGTTCTGGTGAGCTTCTGCGTATTGCGGGAGCGGACGCCGCACGCCCGCCTGCTAACGATTCTCAGCCTGGGAGTCGGCGGCCTCGCCGTGCTGCTCGGTCTGACGCTTGCTTTGGTCGGGCTTGCGGCAGACCCGATACCAGTTCTCGGTGTGCTTGCCGCCATCGTGGTGCAGCTGATCTCGGCCATCGCGGTCGTGCTATTGATCAAGCTCTTGCAGCTGCAGGCCGTGCCTCGGCGGCTGCCTGCCGGGATCGGCCTGGCACCTTACCCGGAACCGTTGCCGCTTCCGCAGCCTCCGGATCCGCGGCTGCAGCCGACCTGGCAGCCTGACATCGCTGCCGGGGCGGTCTGGCGTACGGCGGGTGAGGCGGCAGCTGGCGCGCCCGCAACAGGTTGGGGATCAGAGACTTCCACGGCCTGGCAGCCGATCCCAACGCAGCCCAACGGCCCGAGACCGCCGGTTCAGATCTCCGATAATCCCGACGCCCGATCGAAGGGTCAGCGGGATGTGCCACCACCAGCGGTGGACTGGTGGGGCCGCCCTCAGTCCTGAACAGACCCCTCACGGCTGAAATCTGTACCCAATATCAGGAAACGGCTTGACTTTCCGGTATTGACAGGCATGTAATTTCACCAATGTCATTTGCAGTTTTCTGCTGATCCGGCGGAGTCGTACTCAGATGAGTTGCTGCACGGCCAAGGGGGCACCCAGGAGGAGCGGGTGGCAGGTGCATACGGCGCAAGCCAAAAACCGCTACGACCCGCGAAGTCGTACCGGTTACGGGGTTTTCCATCATGCGGGTCGAGGAGGCACAACCAGATGTTCGAGCTGATGGGCACTGACGAGGGGGGTGCACTGAGCTGGCAAGAACGCGCACTGTGCGCGCAAACGGACCCAGAAGCGTTTTTCCCTGAAAAGGGCGGGTCGACGCGGGAGGCGAAGAAGGTCTGCTTGTCCTGCGAAGTGCGCGGCGAGTGCCTGGAGTACGCGCTGGCCAACGATGAACGCTTCGGCATCTGGGGCGGACTGAGTGAGCGGGAGCGGCGAAAGCTCAAGAAGCGCGCTGTGTAGCCGAGACGCATTGTCGAGAACCCTGCGGACTCGCGTAAAGTAAGGGGCCGCCCAACCGGGCAGCCCCTCTTGCGCGTTGCGGGGGCCCGATTGGTAATCGGGGGTTGCACAGGATCTGATGGATAGCCACATCACCCTGACCGGTTCTTTCGAGGACCGACCAGGAGGCTCTGGCGCCTGGCCTGAGCTGATGCCGGTCGA